>Ga0210377_10000235_pt1 | contig 52591 bp, 44 predicted proteins | sample PLM4_65_b1redo_FD_155480 | JGI IMG/M metagenome (GOLD analysis project Ga0210377, IMG submission 155480) | Groundwater sediment microbial communities from an aquifer in East River, Colorado, USA - PLM4_65_b1 redo | ecosystem: Environmental > Terrestrial > Soil > Riparian zone | place: USA: East...
CACCGTCCTGGACCGGTTGCTCCTACCGGCCGCCGGAGGCGCGCTGCGGGTCACCGCGCGGATGCGCGCCCTGCCCCAGGGCCAGTTGCAGCGCTACATCCTTTATATTCTGGTGGTCCTCGTTCCCCTGCTCGTCTGGGCGATCGCCGGCGGGGTCGCGGGACGATGAACAGCGACGCGGGCCTGGCGCTCCTCGTGGCAGCGGGGTGCATCCTGGCGATGAGCGGGGTGCCCGGACTGCTGCTCGGGTGGCGCTCGCCGTGGGGAGCGAGAATCGCCACGTCGGCGACGGTGCTCGGCTCGCTGCTCGGTCTCGCCGGCTGCGCCCTCGCGCTGGGAGGGATGGGCGCGGGTGCTTTCACGTTGCCCTCTCCCGTTCCCGGCGGCCGGCTGGAATTCTCCGTCGATGCGTTGAGCGGCTTTTTCGCGCTGCCCGTGTTCGTCGTGGGCTGCCTGGGCGCGCTCTACGGCGTCGCCTATTGGCCCCCGGCCGGCAATCCGCGCAGCGGCCGGCGCCTGCGCTTCTGCTACGGGTTGCTCCTCGGCAGCATCACCTTCGTGACGCTGGCGCGGGACGGAATCGGATTTCTCGTGGCGTGGGAGGTCATGGCCCTGTCCGGGTACTTCCTCGTGACCGCCGACGAGAGATCCACCGACGCCCGCAGGGCCGGCTGGCTGTACCTCGTCTACAGCCACGCCGGCACCCTGTGCCTCGTCGGGTTCTTCGCCGTGCTGGCGCGCGCCGGCGGGGACTTCGCGTTGCGGCCCCTGGTCCCCGGTGCGGCCGGCCTCGGTGTCTCCACGGTCCTGTTCGGGCTGGCCTTCATCGGCTTCGGCATCAAGGCGGGGGTGATGCCACTGCACTCGTGGCTGCCCGCGGCGCATGCCTCCGCCCCCAGCCACGTCTCGGCGGTCATGTCCGGGGTCATGCTCAAGATGGGGATCTACGGGATCGTCCGCGCCACCAGCATCCTGCCGCTGCCGCCGGTTTTCTGGGGCGCCGCGCTCCTCGTTTTCGGATCGCTGACGACCGTGCTCGCGATCGCCTTCGCTCTCGGCCAGCGCGACCTCAAGCGGCTCCTCGCCTACAGCAGCATCGAGAACATCGGGATCATCCTGCTGGGTCTGGGTCTGGCGATGGTGGGGCGGTCGGAGGGGCGGAGCGACTGGGTGATGCTGGGGCTGGGCGGGTGTCTGCTGCACGTGTGGAATCACGCATTGTTCAAGTCGCTGCTGTTTTTCGCGGCCGGCTCTGTGGTGCACGCGACGGGGACGCGTGAGATCGATCGGATGGGTGGGCTGGCGCGGCGGATGCCGTGGACCGCCGGTTTGTTCCTGCTGGGGTCGGTCGCGATCTGCGGTCTGCCGCCGCTGAACGGATTCGTGAGCGAGTTTCTGGTTTATCTCGGGCTGGCGCGCAGCGCGCTCGTCCCGGGGTCGGCGTGGGTGGCCCTGCCGGCGCCGGCGCTGGCGGCGACCGGTGCTTTGGCGGTGGCCTGTTTCGTGAAGGTGTTCGGTGTGGTTTTCCTCGGCACGCCGCGGTCGGCGGCCACGGAGGGAGTGCACGAGTCACCGGCGCTGATGCTGGTGCCGATGGCGGTGCTCGGGGCCGCCTGCGTGCTCGTCGGCGCCGCGCCCCTTCTGGTGGCCCCGGCGCTCGAGCGTGCGGTGCTGGTCTGGGCCGGGGGACCGCTGCGGGGCCGGAGCCTGGCGGGGCTGGCTCCGCTGGGGTGGGTCTCCATGGCCGCGGCGGCGTTGCTGATCGGCACGGCGGTGGTGCTGGCCGCGGTGGTGCCGGCGTGCCGGCGGGCCCGACTGCGCCAGCCGGGGCTTGCGACCTGGGGCTGTGGCTACGCGGGCGGGTCGGCGCGGCTGCAGTACACGGCATCGTCGTTCGCGCAGCTGATCACCGCGCGCTTCGCATGGGTACTGCTGCCCAAGGTGCATCAGCCGCGCATCGACCGGCTCTTCCCGGCGCCGGCGCACTTCCACTCCCGCGTCGATGACACCGTCCTCGACAGCGTTCTCATGCCGGGTCTGCGGAGGCTGAGAGGGTTGGCAGGTCGGATGCGGGTCTACCAGCAGGGTAATCTGCAGGAATACGTGCTCTACATCGTGGCGGCGATCGCAATTCTCCTGTTGTTCAATCTCCGGCTCGACTGGCTGGTGACCGAGATATGCGGGAATGGAGGCGCGCGGTGAGGCCTCCGTTGATCGCGCATCTCCTCGTGCTGGTGCTCCTGCCGCCGCTGCTCCTGGGGGTCATCAACAGGACCAAGTCGGTTTTCGCGGGACGCAGGGGGCCGCGCATTCTGCAGCCCTACCACGACATCCTGAAGCTGCTTCGCAAGGAGGTCGCTCTCAGTGCGACCACGACCTGGGTGTTCGTCGCGGCGCCGGTCGTTGCCCTGGTGACCGTGGTTCTCGCCGGCCTGCTCGTCCCCCTCGGGCCGTTCGCCGCCCCGGTCGCCTTCGCGGGGGACTTCGTCCTGTTCTCCTACCTGCTGGCGCTCGGCCGCTTCTGCACCGCGAGCGCCGCCCTGGACACCGGTTCGCCCTTCGAGGGGATGGGCGCCGCGCGCGAGGTCGGCTTCGCCTGGCTGACGGAGCCGGTCCTCCTCTTCGCCTTTCTCGCACTGGCCCGCCTGGCCGGCTCACTGAGTCTCGACGGGATGCTCCGGGCGACCGAAGGCGGCGCGTGGCTCGAGCGGACGGCGCCCCTCGTCCTGACCGCGGCCGGGGTGTTCATCGTCCTGCTCACGGAGTGCAGCCGCATCCCGGTGGACGATCCGAACACCCACCTCGAGCTGACGATGATTCACGAGGTGATGGTGCTGGATCACAGCGGCCCCCTGCTCGGCCTCGTGCAGTACGGAGCGGCCCTGAAGTTCTTCGTGCTCGACGTGGTGCTGCTGCACGTCATGGCCCCGACCGCGCGGATCGACGGCTGGCCCGGGTTCGCCCTGTTCATCCTGGGGCTCACAGGCATCGCGATAGGCGTCGGGATCCTGGAATCGATCATGGCCCGCCTGCGGCTGCTCCATGTGCCGATATTGCTGATCGCCGCGGTCCTCAGCTGCGGGTTCGCATTCCTTCTCCTGAGCGGCAACACGCCATGATTTCCCTTCTCAGTTCTCTCGTCGCCGCGCTGCTGCTGATCAACCTGGTGGCCCTGGGGACCAGCCGGATCGCGACGGTCGTCCGCGCGATCGCGGCGCAAGGCGTGCTGCTGGGGCTTCTGGCGGTGGCCGCCCACGGCAGCCTCAACGGCCGCGTCCTGGCGCTCGCCCTGGCCAGCATCGTCCTCAAGGGGTGGCTGATTCCCCTCATCCTGTTCCGTGCCCTGCGGCAGGTGGCGATCAAGCGCGAGGTCGAACCATCGCTCGGGTTGCTGCCTTCCCTCCTTCTCGGGGCCTTCGCGACCGTGCTCGCGGTCGTGGCCGGCAGCCATCTCCCGCTTGCCGAGACGCGGCTGGCCCCCCTCCTGGTCCCCGCGTCGCTGGCGACCATCGCGGCCGGCTTCATCCTGCTCACCGCCCGGAGAAAGGCCATCAGCCAGGTCCTCGGGTACCTGGTGCTCGAGAACGGGATCTTCATCTTCGGGCTTCTGCTCGTCGAAGCGATGCCGTTCCTGGTGGAGGCCGGGGTCCTGCTCGATCTCTTCGTCGGCATCTTCGTGCTCAGCATCATCATCCATCACATCAATCGCGAGTTCGCGTCCCTCGACACGCGCCGCATGTCGCTGCTCAAGGAATAGCCGATGCCGCCCATCCCGGTGATCCTGCCTCTCGTCATGGCGGTCGTGGTCTTCTTCACGCCCTCGCGACGCTGGCGTCCGCGCCTGCTGGCCGGGACGGCGGCGGCGCACCTCGCCCTGACCCTCGCCATCCTCGGATCCCGGGCGCAGGCGGGGCCGCACGCGTGGCTGCGTCTCGATGCGCCGGGCCGGCTGCTGCTGGGTCTCGTCAGCGTCCTTTTCTTCGCCTGCGCCGTCTACTCCGTGGGGTACCTCGGCTATCGCGTCGAGCGCGCCAACCGCCGCTTCTGCGCCTGCATGCTGGCGGTTCTGGGGACCATCAGCATGGTCTGCTACGCCCAGCACCTGGGGCTGCTGTGGGTTGGCATCGAGGCGACCACCCTGGCGACGGCGCCGCTCATCTATTTCAACCGGACCGCCCGTTCGATCGAGGCGACCTGGAAGTACCTCGTGATCTCGTCGATCGGGATCGCCCTCGCACTCCTCGGCTCCTTCTTCATCGGCTACGCGGCCCTCCTGGGCGGCGGGAAGGCCTCTCTTCTGTTCGGCAATCTGCTGTCCGAAGCGGGGTTGCTGTCGAAACCGTGGCTGCGCGCCGGTTTCACGCTGCTGCTCGTCGGCTATGGCACGAAGATGGGTCTGGCCCCCATGCACACCTGGAAGCCCGATGCCTACGGCGAGGCTCCGGGTGTCGTCGGGGCCATCCTCGCGGGTGGTCTGACGAGCTGTGCCTTCCTCGCGATCCTCCGCCTCACGCAGATCACCGCGGCGGCGGGGGAGGGGGACTTCGCCAACCGGCTGCTCATCGTCATGGGACTCGCCTCGATGGGTGTCGCCGGGGCCCTGATGCTCGGCCAGCGTGACTTGAAGCGGATGCTCGCCTATTCCAGCGTCGAGCACATGGGGATCCTGGCGCTGGCGTGCGGCATGGGCGCCGGCGCCACCTTCGCCGCCCTTCTCCACCTGGTCGTGAACGCCCTGGGCAAGGGGGCCATGTTCCTGTCCGTCGGCAACATCCACCGCGCCTTCGGCGGCAAGACGACCGGCGAGGTCCACGGGGCGCTCAGGCGGCTGCCGCTCTCCGGCACCATCTTCTTTCTTGGACTGTTCGCGGTGACCGGGTCGCCCCCATTCGGCCCGTTCGTGAGCGAGTTGCTGATCCTGAAGTCGATCTTCGCGGCGGATCGCTGGATCGTCGGCGCTCTTTTCCTGGCCTTCCTGCTGCTCGTGTTCGCCGGCATGGGGGCGACATCGCTGTCGGCCCTGCAGGGACGCCCCTCGTTGAGCGCCCGGCGGTCGGCCTACCGAGACAGCATCACGACCTTCGCTCCGGCGCTGTGTCTGCTCGGCCTGGTGCTCCTGTTCGGCGTGCATCTGCCCGATCCCGTGCGGTTGCTCCTCGAGAATGCCGCCACGGCGCTCCAGGTGGGGCGATGAGCGCCGCCCCGCGCCTGGCGCGCTTGAAAGCGGGCACGGCGATCCCGCGGGCGGCGGTGCCCGATCTTCCCTGGGCGGAGTTTTCCGAAGCGCTGCTCGACGGTGTGGCGCGTGGGCTGCGCGTGGTGGCCTATTTCGCCGCCCCGGACGAGAACGCGGTGCGGTTCCACCTGGTCATGGCCGACGATCAGGAGTCGACGCTGGAAACCTGCACCACGAGAATCGCGGGCGATGCCTTCCCCTCCCTGACCCGGCAGTGCCCTCAGGTGAACCTCTTCGAGCGGGAGATCGCCGAACAGTGCGGCCTGCGCGCGGAGGGGCATCCATGGCCGAAGCCGGTCCGTTTCCAGCCGCCCCTCATGCCCAGGACGAGGGTCCCGGACCCGGCGGCCTCGATCCCCGGGGTCGTCGATTTCTACCGGGTGGAGGGTTCGGAGGTTCATGAGGTCGGGGTCGGACCGGTCCATGCCGGCGTCATCGAGCCGGGTCACTTCCGTTTCCAATGTCATGGCGAGCAGGTCTTCCATCTCGAGATCAGTCTCGGGTATCAGCACCGCGGTATCGAGAGGGCGCTCATCGGCGGGCCGGATCGCCGGTCCATCCACTACCTCGAGACGGCGGCGGGCGATACGACGATCGGCCACGCCACGGCCTATTGCGAGATCATCGAGGCGCTCTCCCATACGCGACCGCCGGCCCGGGGAGCGGCGCTGCGGGGAATCGCCCTGGAGCTCGAGCGCCTCGCCAGCCACGTCGGCGACCTGGGCGCGCTCGCCGGCGACATCGGCTTCCTGCCGACGGCCTCCTATTGCGGCCGCCTGCGCGGCGATTTCCTCAACATGACGGCGGATATCTGCGGCAGCCGCTTCGGCCGGGGCCTGGTCCGCCCGGGGGGCGCGCCATTCGACCTGGACGAGGCGCTCGCGGCGCGGCTTCTCGATCGGCTCGCGCGCGCTTTCGCCGACTGCAGGTCGGCCATCGATCTCCTCTGGGACACGTCGTCGGTCATGGAGCGGTTCGAGGGGACGGGAATAGTACCGCGCGATGTCGCCATGGCGCTCGGCCTCATCGGGCCGGCCGGACGGGCCTCGGGACTCGATCGGGATGCCCGGCGGGATCATCCGACCGGCATCTTCCGGTTCCACCACATCCCCGTGGCGCTGGCCGATTCGGGTGACACCTTCGCCCGCGCCTATGTGCGCTGGCTCGAGATCCAGCGCTCGGTCGCGTTCATCCGGGAGATGCTCAAGGTCCTGCCCCGCGGAGCGGCGAGGACGGATGTCGCCCCTGCCGGGCCGTTGCTGCTCAGCGTGGCGCTGGTCGAGGGGTGGCGGGGCGAAATCTGTCACGTTGCGCTGACCGACGGCAGCGGCCGCTTCGCGCGTTACAAGATCATCGATCCATCGTTCCACAACTGGAGTGCGCTCGCCTACTCGCTGCGGGGCCAGCAGATCTCGGACTTCCCGCTGTGCAACAAGAGCTTCAACCTGTCGTACTGCGGTCACGACCTGTGATCGCCCGGGAGACAGCACGTCGATGCTCAACCTGATGCGCGCGAGGATTCAACAGGGACAACGGACGATCCGCTATCCGGCCGGTCCGCCGCCGGACCTTCCGGAGCGTTTTCGCGGTCATCCGATCATCGCCACCGGTCGCTGCGCCGACGGCTGTCGTGAATGCGCCGCCGCCTGTCCGACCGGGGCGATCACCCTGCAGCCGGCGCTCGCGGTGGACCTGGGAAAGTGCCTGTTCTGCGCCGAATGCGCCGCGGCCTGCCCGGACGGCGCCCTGAGTTTCGGGACGGACCACCGCCTGGCCGCCCGCGGCCGCGCCGATCTCATGGTCACCGAATCCGACACCGTCCGCCTCGCCACCGCGCTCGAGGCGAAGACGCGCCGCCTCTTCGGCCGCTCGCTCAAGCTGCGGCAGGTCAGCGCCGGCGGCTGCAACGCCTGCGAGTCCGAGATCAACGTCCTGGGCACGATCGTGTGGGACATCGGCCGGTTCGGTATTCAAATCGTGGCCTCGCCGCGCCACGCCGACGGTCTCATCGTCACCGGCCCGGTCACCGCGAACATGCGCCTGGCGCTGCAAGAGACCTACGCGGCGGTCGCGCCGCCCAAGATCGTCATCGCGGTGGGGGCGTGCGCCATCTCCGGGGGCCCCTACATCGATCACCCCGAGGCGCTCAATGGCGCCGGTGCGGTCGTCCCGGTCGACCTCTACGTGCCGGGTTGCCCGCCCCACCCGCTCACCATCCTGGACGGGCTGCTCAGGCTCCTGGGGCGGCTGGGTACGGAGGGGGAGCGCCGCACGCACATCGCCGGGACCGAAACCGCGCCGCCTGTCTGAATTTCGCGGGCGGGGCTCCGGGCGGCGGTCCGAAGTGCGACGGTCTGAATGGCGCGGCGCCGGAGGTCGTTCCGCCGGCGCCGCGCCGCGTGATGCTACTGGCCGGGCGCCCCGGCCGGTTTCCCAAGCGGGTCAGCCTGGGTCTCGGCGGGAGTGCCCCGGGCGCTCGTCTGCGTCGCCCCCTTCTGCAGTGGGGCCTGTGCATCATCCAGCGTCCCGGTGTGCTGTTCCGGTCGTGGTTGATGGGCCGGCGCTGCGGCACCTCTTTGCTGTGACCATCGGATTCGGATCGACAAGGCGTTCCTCTCCTCTCACTTCTTCGTCGATACGGTCGACGGTCCGGCCGGCGCCGGCCTCGGCGTGGCCGGTGACGGTTGCTGGGCGGGTCTCGCTGGATCGGGCGGGGCCTGCGAGAATGCGGTCTTCTGCGCCTGGGGCGGCTGGGCCGGCTTCGCCGGCTGGCCGACAGGTGCGCCGGGCTTCGCGGACGGCTGGAATGGATTCGCCATGTGGATTTCCTCCTGCTGGCCCGCCAGGATGGGCCGACGGTCGCGCGCGTTCAGGCAGTGGCGCGTGTGGCGGGATCCACGGTGACTGCCTGACGGCCTTTTCGCTCATCTCGAGGCGTGCGCTTCGGGCAGAGCCTCCATGTCGGATGATGCCTGGGTCACGAAGATCCCTCCGTGTTCCAGAACGTATTCCACCTGCTCTCGCGTGAGTCCGGATGAGCCGGCAAGGCTGCTCCCGGGGAAACGGCTGCCGAAGAGAATCGCCCTGTCGAGCCGGGCCTGCGCCAGGTCACAGCACAGGAAGATCGCGCCCCGCAGGTCGGCGCCGGTAAAGTCACACCCCCGCAGGCTGGTGTCGTCGAACAGCACACCCCGCAGGTCGGCGTCGGAAAAGTCAACGTGATTCAGGTCCAGACAACGGAACAACACTCTCCAGAGGAGATTCTTCTTTTCCAATGCCGTGAATACCTTGATCGGTGTGTCCATCGAGCGCCTCCTCATCTCACTTCGTCGGCCAGCGAACCGCCTGCACCAAGGGCATCACGGTCGCTCGTCCCGGTCCCGCTCATGAGAGCCCTTCTGAGCAGGTGTGGCGTCGAGGGCCATGGCAGGAAGGCGGTCGCGCCGGTCTCGAGGGCCTGTTTGAAATCGGGCTTCACGCCCTCGGTCGAGGAGACGACAACGGCGACTTCCGGGGAAACCTCGCGACATCTCTGGAGAATGACGCGGTCTTTCAGCCCGCGTGGTCGGGCACCGATGAGCAGCGCTATGAAGGCGCCGGTGACGAGCATCGATGGCACCCGTTCGAGCTGTCCGACGCGAACGGTGCCGTAACCCTCCCTGGCAAGCATCTCGAGAAGATCCTGCGGCCACGGCCTCCGGTCTTCGAGGAGCAGGACGGCAAGGCCGACCTGACCCCTCGGAGAAGCTCTGTCACTGCCGACATGTTCCAGCATTGCGCTCGCCTCCCTGTGCCCGGCACCCGCATGGGTCTTGTATCAGCGACATTCGTGCCAGCGGGCGCGGACCTCGCAACCCATTTTGTTCAAGGCTGTTAGCCGGATTGCCGATGGAGTTCAGCCGGGCCCAATGCCGGTCAACCGGCAGGGCCCGCACGAAGCACCTCTCCATCGCGGCCTGCGAATGCAGAATCCGCATCCAGGTGGATTTCTGCGGGCTTCGGACGGGAGAGCCTGGGCGTGACGTACGAGCGGATCGCGACCTAACGGGGACTCAGGAGGGCCGACATGAACGCACTATCGCGGCTTCCGCAGACCGTACTTTCTCATCTTGTCGTGGAATGTCCTGAGCGGAATCGCCAGGGCTCGCGCCGCTTCCTTGATCGTCGGATAGGCCTCGAGGTTAAGCCGGAGAATCTCCCGTTCGGTCTCTTCCATCGGGATGCCCGGCGGCAGGCGAATCTCCTGGGGCTTCGCGGTCCTGATGTTCGCCGGAAGATCCTCGACCTCAATCGTGTGCTTCGGCACAACCAGACTGAGGCCTTCGATGCAGTTGCGAAGCTCCCTGACATTCCCCGGCCAGGGGTATCGAACGAGTTGCTGGACGGCCTCCTGCGTCATGCGTTTCGGCGCGATTCCGGTCCGCCGGACGACATCGTCGAGGAAACGCTGGACCAGGATGGGGATGGCATCGGCTCGCTCGCGAAGCGGCGGGATGGCGACGCTCAGGACCTTGAGGCGGTAGTAGAGGTCGGCTCGGAAGGTCCCGGCTGCGACGCCGTGCTCGAGATCGACGTTGGAGGCGGCGATGAGGTTGAGGTTGACCCTGATCTTCACGGTTCCGCCGACCCGCCGGAACTCGCGGCGCTCGAGGGCCCGCAGCAGCTTGGCTTGGCATCCCAGGCCCATGGCGCCGACCTCGTCGAGAAACAGCGTGCCATTGTTCGCCATCTCCATGACGCCTTCCTTGGTCTGATCGGCACTGGTGAACGCACCCCGCTCATGGCCGAAGAGCTCGCTCTCGAGAATCTGCTCGGAGAGTGTGGCGCAGTTGATCGGAACGAATGGCCCGCCGTGCTTGGGGCCGAGCTGGTGCAGGGCGCGTGCGACGAGTTCCTTCCCCGTGCCGCTCTCTCCCAGGATGAGCACGGTGGACTGATGGGGCGCTATCCGCTTGACCAGCGCGAACAGGTTCAGCATCGCTTCGGAGCGCCCGATGATCCCGAGCTTCTCCATCTCGGCGATGGCCCGCGAAGGCAGGGGAGGAATGAGGCCGTGCGATCCCGCCTCCTCGATGCTCCGATCAAGAGACCTGAGGAGGTTGTCCATCTGAATCGGTTTGGTCAGGAAGTCGGCGGCTCCTCGCCGCATCGCCTCTACGGCTACGTCGATGGTTCCGAATCCCGTCACGACGATGGCCGGGAGGCCCGGGTACTGCCTGAGGACCGCATCAAGAACGTCCAGCCCCTCCATGTCGGGCAGCCTGAGATCGAGGATCAGCGCGTGGACCCTTGCGCGGCGGGCGATCGACAGGGCCGTCCGTCCGTTGGCCGCCTGAAGAACGTCGTAGCCGCGCCGTTCGAGGAGATACGCCAGGCTGGTACGACTCTCCGTGTGATCCTCGACCAGGAGCAGCTTCCGCACTGATTACCTCCGGGATCGGGCCGGGAGGACGATCGTGGCGACGGCTCCCGCATCGGGAGCACTGGTGATGATCAGGGTCCCGCCGTGTGCTTCGACGATGCGGCGGGCAATTGGCAGCCCGAGACCAGTGCCCCCCGCGCGCGTGGTGAAAAACACCTCGAAGATGCGGTCTTCCGTGCCCTGCGGAATCCCCTCGCCGCTGTCCGTGACCCGAACGCGAAGGTGCTCGTCGTCTCCGTCGGTCGCGATGGTTATCCACCCCCCGGCAGGTGTCGCCTGGAGCGCGTTCAACACCAGGTTCAGGAGGGCGTGCTTGATCTGGAAGCCGTCGATGAAGACCGTGCTCGGTCCCTGGACGATCTCGAGCTTGAGTTCGACACGCTTCTTCGCGCACTCCGGGGCGATGAAGGTCGCCAGGTCGGTGACGAGCGTCCTCGTGGGCACGATCTCGAGGTTCAGGCCGGGCGGCCGCGCAAAGCGCAGGAACTCCGAGACGAAGCCGTCGAGATTCCGCAGCTCATTCGCCAGCCTCGTCAGGACCATGTACACGCGCTCGTTACGGTTGGGGACGAGGGCGGCCAGTTCCTGTCGCAGGATCTCGACGTGCAGCTGCATCGCGTTGAGGGGATTGCGCACCTCATGGGCGATCCCCGCTGCCAGGGCTTCGATAAGTTGGCGGTTTTCCCGCTCTTCGGACGGCACGTTCAACGAAGCCACTCTCGGCAACCCGGCATGTCGCAGCCCTTCCAAGGCCACATGATACCGCCAGTACCCGGAAAGGGTCGTGGGAGGCGATGGTCCCCGGCAGGCGTTCCGGCCAGTCGGTTCTCAAGGGACGGCGGTCGCGGCCCGGTCGAACGCCCGGCGCGCCGACTCGAGGGCCGCCTTGTCGAGCGGCTCGAGGCGCAGGATCCGCATCGTCTTGAGGGCCGCGGCGCCTTCGGGGCTCCGGTTCAGGCGCAGCAGCCCTTTCACCAGGCGATCGGCGTCAGGCGCGGCGAGATGGTCGGCCACCGTGCAAACCACGCTCGCGGGGAGCGCCGCGGATCGCGCCACGATCTCGAGGTCGGACGCGAAGGGCAGCGTCGGCAGCGCGACGGCGCCGGCGGCGTCGAGGATGACCCCGGTCTTCTCTCCGGTGGCGGCGCGGCGCAGGGCCGACAGCGCTGCCGGCGCGAAGGTGATCCGGGTCGAGCCGGGGAGCGCCCCCCACGCGCCCAGGATGGTGCCGCGCACGAAGGCGGGGGACCAGGCGACGCTGCCCAGAATCTCCCACCCCTCGAGGTCGGCGGGCGAGCGGACGACTCCCTTCTTTGCCACCAGGCTCCAGGTTTCGCTGCCGCCGGGGTCGATGGCGACCTGAACGCGCGGTGTCAGGCGCAGGCGCGCCCCTTCCTGCAAAAAGAATGGGAGCGTCACCATGGCGATCCCGGCGTCGGGCTGGCCGAGACGTTCGACGGCGCCCTGCAGGGTCTCGTGGTAGACCGCGGCGAGGCCGCCCGGCATCAGGCCGGCGGCGCGGGCGGCCGCGGCGGCGAAGGCATCCATCGTCGCCTGCGCCTCCATCGTGCTGCCCGGGTACCCTGGCGCGCAGGCGACGAGCGTCGTCGCCGCGGCCACTGCCGGGGCCGCCGCACCCGTGAGCCAGCCGCCAACGAGCAGGAGCGGGACAAGTCTTGCGATGCGCATGGCGAAAGTGTATCGCACAGGCGCGCCCGCCCCCCCTGTGCGATACGCTATCCGGCCGATGAACGGGTCCGAATCCACCGCGCTCGCCAGAATCCTGCGTTTCATCGTCGCGCATCGCCGCGTCGTCGTCGCGATCTACGCCCTTCTGGTTCCGCTGGCCATCGTGCTGGCGACGCGGATCGAAAGCGACAACTCGATCGATCGGTTGATCGTGCAGGGCGACCCCGACTTCCGCGACCAGCAGGAGTTCCGCCGGGTCTTTCCCGATCGCGAGCAGGTGGTCCTGCTGGCGGAAGCGCCGGACATCTTCGCGCCCGCGGTGCTGGCGCGGGTGGCGGAGATCGAGCTTCGCCTGGGCGAGGTCGCGCGGGTGCGCGCTTTCTCGGCCATCACGCTGTACGACCGCACCCACCCCGGACAGGAGGGCGCCCTCGGCCGGGCCGCGGAGTTCCGCCGCTTCGCCGAAGGGAGCGACCTGTTCCGCCGCCAGGGGCTCGTCGGCCCGGGCTTCCTCGGCCTGCCCCTCGAGCTCGATGTCGGCGACGCCGTCGAGCGCGATGCGATTCTGCTGGCGATCGACCGCGCCCTGGCGCCGTTCGAGACCAGCCCGGCGCCGCTGACGCGGATCGGCCGGGTCGGCGGCCCCTACGTCGACGCCTACCTCGAGGCCGAAACCGGACGCGCCAGCCTGCGCGCTTTCCCGCTTTTCGGCCTCTTCATCGTGGTCATCATCCTCGTCCTGTACCGCTCGCCCCGGACGCTGCTGGCGTTTCTTCTGACCCTGGCGACGTCGGTGGCGCTCACCGTCGGCTTCGGGCATGCCGCCGGCTTCGCCTTCACCATCGTCTCGTCGCTCGTGCCGCTGACGGTCCTCATCACCTGCACCGCGGCCCTGGTCTACATCCAGTCGCGCTTCGTCGAAATGCCGCAGGGCCGCTCCATCGATGAACACCAGTTGTTCGCCCTGACGAACAAGTTCACCGCAACGACCGCGTCGATGTTCGCCGCCGCGATCGGCTTCGCGGCGCTGGCGGTGTCGAAGATCCGGCCGATCCGCGAGATGGGACTCTGGGTGGCCGTGGGTCTGCTGATGACCTGGGTCGTCGTCTTCACCCTGTTCCCGGCGCTGCAGCGGATCTGCGCCACCCCGGTGCTGGGTGAGCGCACCGCCACCGGCCGGCGGCTCCTCCTGGTGATCGACGCGCTGCCGCGCTGGTCGTACCGCTGGCGCTGGCTTCTCCTGCCCGCGACGGGGTTGCTGATGCTGGCCGGGGTGGGGGCGCTGTTCGGTGTGCCGGGGCATCTTGCGCCGATGGCGCTCGAGACCGACGGCCTCGACTACATCGACCGCAACCTGCCGATCGCAAGGGACACCCGGCGGTTCGAGACGGCGATCTCCGGGCTGTCGGTGGTCCAGGTCTGGGTGACCGCCCCGGCCGGACAGGTGCTCGACCCAAGCATCCTGCGCGGGCTCGAGATGTTCGCCCGCGATCTCGAGCGCGATCCCCGGGTCGGCTCGGTCACCGGCCCCACGACGATGCTGCGCTGGATGAGCTATGTCGGTGGCGGGGGCGACCGCCTGCCCGACGACCCCGCGGCCTGGCCGGGCCTGGCGGCGCGTCTCGAGCAGATGCTCATGCAGGAGGAGGCGCTGCGCGACTACGTCGATGTCGGCTCGCTGGGCGAGGCGCGCCTCACGGTGGTGCACCGCGGCCGCGAATTCAACAGCGTCGAGGATCTCAAGCGCTTCTTCGCCGCATCATGGGAGCGCGCCGCCGCGGGCAACGCCGAACTGCGCGCCTGCAGGATGCGGGTCGTCGGGCAGGGGCTGCTGCAGACGAAGATCGCCCAGTACCTGGTGCCGACCCTCACCGAGAGCTTCGCCCTGACCGCGGTGATCATCTTCATCGCATTTCTCGTGGTGTTCCGCAGCGGCGCAGCGCGCATCATGGCGATGATCCCGTCGGTGTTCGCCATCCTGACGATGTTCGTCGTGATGCGTGTCTTCAGCATCCCGCTCAACGTGGCCACCATCCTGATCGCCTCGACGGTCCTGGGGGCGTCGGAGAACGACCAGATCCACTTCTTCTTCCATTTCCAGGAGAAGCGTGACGGCGCCGGCACCGAGGCGGCGATGCTGCACGCGCTGCACGTCGCCGGCCGCGCCATCCTGTTCGCGACGCTCATCAACGCCGGCGGGTTCCTGGCCCTGGCGATGTCGGGGCTGCCGCCGATGCGGCAGTTCGGCATCATCTCCGCCTGCGCCTTCGTCCTGTCGATGCTGTCGAGCCTGACCGCTTTGCCGGCGGCGCTGTGGGTCTTCTCGCGCCAGCGGCCGGGGGCAGCCCCTTGAGAGGAGCCGCGTCCCTGCTGCTGATCCTGCTGGCGTGCGGCGCGTGTCGGGGGGGGCGGGTGATCGATGACGACTACAGCGTCTACCACGACCTGCTGTCGGATCTCGGGGCGCGCGCTCGGGCCGGCGGCCAATCGGTGCGGACCTGCACCGTTTTCTCGGTGACCAGCGCCCTCGAGGACCTCGGTGCCGACGATCGGCGGCCTCTCGAGCCCGGGCGGGTGGCGGGTCATCTCCCCGGTCTCCAGCCGTCGACGCTGGAGAGCTACAACACCCGGTTCCGGGAGCGGCGAACCCTGGACGCCGGCCGCTTCCAGGGGCTTTCCATCGCCCTCCTGCGGCCCCAGGAATGGAGGGCGTTCAGCAGGGGCGACTTCGGGGGCTCCTCCTGGGAGGCGTTCAGGGCCAGTCGCCCCGAGGACTTCGGAATCCTCGAACTGTCGCCGGTCGGTTTCAGCGCCGATCGCGCGCAGGCGTTCGTCCACCTGGTGCGGTACACATCTCCGCGCGACCACGCAGGGTGCTACTACCTGCTCGGGCTCGATGGCGGAATGTGGCGGGTGCGACAGGAATGGCGCGACGCCGGCGGAGACCGCCGTCGATGACCCGTCGAGTGCCGCGCCATGCGACCGTCGGCGCCCTGCTTTTCGCCGCCGTGGCGGCGATGCCCGCGTGGGCCGATGTCGTGCACCTGAAAAATGGCGGCACCATCGCCTGCGACACCATCGAGGAGCGTGGCGCGGACCTCGTCCTGCACCAGGGGCGCGGGGTCATCGTCGTGCCGCGGTCGGAGGTCGCGCGCATCGAGAGGAGCGCGCCGGCCGCGGCGCCCGCCCCCGGTCCTGCGCCGCCGGCAGCCCCCGCCCCTGCGCCGCCGCCCCCCGCGGGCACCGATCGCGCCGGGACCACCGTGTCGCCGGCGGCCGCCGGCGAGAAGGCGCTGGGGGAGCGGCGCTACGAGGAGGCGCGCCGATCCTTCGCGGCGGCGCTGGCCGTCGACCCCGGCGATCGGCGTGCCCGGCGCGGCCTGGCGGCGGCGCTCCTCGGCCTCGATCAGCCGGCGCGGGCCCGCACCGTCGTCGAGCAGGCGCTGCTCGAGACACCCGCCGACCCCGATCTCCTGGTGCTGCTCGGCACCGCGCTGGAACGCCAGGATCGGACCGCCGAGGCGATCGCGACCATGAAGCAGGCCTACGCCCTGCGTCCCGACGTCGGTCTGCGCGACCGGATCGAAACGCTGCAGCGCCAGCACGCGGTGGACCACGACTATCGGCGCGCCGAGGCGGCGCGCTTCGTCATCACCTACGACGGCGGCGCGACGACACCGGACCTCGAGACCGAGATCGTCGCCTGCCTCGACGGCCAGTTCCCCGAGATGGTCCGCCTGTTCGACTTCGTCCCGACGGGGTCGATCACGGTCGTGGTCTACCCCGAGAAGGACTTCCGCGCCGCCACCCTCGCCGGCCCCGACGTCGCCGGGCTGTACGACGGCAAGGTGCGCCTGCCTGCCGGCGGGCTGCGGCGGCTGGATGGGGAAACCCGCGCCGTCCTGGCGCACGAGCTCGCCCACGCGTTCATTGCCGGCAAGAGCGCCGGCGGGGCGCCGCGCTGGCTGCACGAAGGGCTGGCACAGTGGGCCGAGGGGCGGCGCTCCACCGCCGCGACCGAAACCGCCCTGGCGCGCGAATACCGGGACGCACACGGCACGCCACGGTGGGGGAGCACCTTCACCTATCCGTCGGCGCTCTCGTTCGTGGAGTACCTGCACGAACACCACGGGCAGCCCGCCCTGAATCAGGCTCTCGACGAGATCGGCCGCGGCGCCGACGCCGGCCGCGCGTTCGAGACGGTCACCCGCTACTCCCTGGCGGAGCTTCAAGCCGGATGGGGCGACGACCTGGTGCGCCGGCGTCTCGCGGATCGGTGAGCCTGAAGGAGACTGCGAGATGAAAGCACAGCCCATTCTGGTCGTGACCGGGATCCTGCTGCTCGGATGCGGCGCGGCAACGCTTCTGCGCCACGCCGCGGCGCCGGGGAGCGCCCTCGTCACGTGGCTCGGTGCCGGCATCAGCGGCATTCTGGCGGTCTGGTTCGCACGACTCCTGTTTGTTCCGCCGAAACCGGTCGCGAAATGACCGCGCGTGCGTGGATCGCAGGGGCACTGTTCACCGTCGTGGCGCTTGTCCGTCCAGCACCATCCGGCGCTGCCGACCGCGCCAGGAAACTGTACCAGGCTGCCTGGTTCATGAGAGCCTTACCGGGCAGGCGGAAGCAGCGCCGGGCGTGAGCCGCCGACGTCCGCGGCGCCCTGACCCCGCTACGCCACCTTCACCGCGTGGTCGACGACGGCGAAGCGCAGCCGGGTGTCGCCGATGCGGATCAGATCCCAGTGCTTGAGCCCGGCGCGGTCGTCGACCCGCCGGCCGTTGAGACCGGTGCCGTTGGTGCTGGCGAGATCGCGCAGGACATAAGCCTCGGGGCCGTACAGGCCGAGCTCGGCATGCTTGCGTGACACCTTCTCGTCGTCGAGACAGATGTCGGCGCCGTCGCGGCCGATGATGTAGACGCCGCCCGCGGAGAGTTCGAAGACGCGCCCCTTGTCGGCGCCCTCCTCGATGCGCAGGTAGATGCCGGTATCGGGCGGGACCAGGCCCGACTTCATCCGCCGGGGGGCCTGCTGGGGATCGAGCACCGTCTCCGCCGCGTCGTCGCGCTTGTCGCTCATCGAATCCTCCTTGGTCAATCCACTTTGATCTGGACCGGCCGGCCGAATGTGCGGCCGATCGTCAACCGCAGGGTGCGGGATTCGCCGGGCGACAGGTCGAGGACGATGGAGCCGCGGGTCGGCTCGCTCTCCCCCTCGGACGTCACCTCGGCCTCGATCTCGTGGCGGCCGGGGCGGACGTCGATCCAGGCCTCGAAGCCTTCCTGATTGCGCCCGAACAGCGGCGCCAGGCCATCCTGGTGCGGCGCCGCCAGGCGGCGCTCGAACAGCGGCCCGCCGTCGACACGGAGGGTCAGGCTGCCGGACTCGATGCCACTGCGCCCCTCGACCTTGAGATGCGCCTTGCGGTTGGCGAACAGGAGCGGCACACCGACGACGGTCATCAGGAAGAAGGCGATGATGGCGACTAGGCCCGGGTGGGCAAGCAGGAGGCCACGGTGGACCGGACCGGCGGCGGCCGCGAGCGCGCCGGTGCCGGCGGCGTCGTCGGCGGGCACCTCGTCATCGCGCGCGCCGGCGGTGCCGGATGTGTCCTCGGACTCCACGACCGTCTCGCCGCCCGCAACCCGGGCACGGGCCGCGCGCAACCGCCGTGCGCGGGCGGCGGCGCCGCCGGCGGGCGCCTCACGCTCCGCATTCGCGCCTGCGGCGACACCCTCCGACATCGTCGCGCCGGCTTGCTGCAGCGCCCGGCGGAAGGCGGCGCCATCGGGGAAGCGATCGTCCGGGTCCTTCGCCAGGGCGCGGTCGAAGAAAGTGTCGAGCTCCGCCGGCAGTCCGCTCACGAGGCGCGACACCGCGATCGGCGTCTCGTGGGCGACCGAATACGCGACCGACGGCAGATCCTGGCCGCCGAACGGGCGCTTCGATGTCAGCGCCTCGTACAGGACGACGGCAAGTGAGAAGAGATCGCTCCTGGAGTCGACGACAGCGCCGCGGATCTGCTCCGGCGACATGTAGGCCGGCGAGCCGATCACCGCGCCGGTGCGGGTCAGCTCCGAGGCGGCCAGGCGGGCCACGCCGAAATCGGTGATCTTCACGACCCCGTCGGTGTTGCGCACCAGGATGTTGGCCGGCTTGATGTCGCGGTGGATGATGCCGGCCTTGTGCGCGGCGACCAGGGCGTCGGCCAGGCTGTCGCCGAAGCGCAGCACCAGGTCGGGCGACAAACGGTGCTGGCCGTCGAGCAAATCTTTAAGACTGGCGCCCGGGACATACTCCATGACGATGTAGGGGAAATGGCGCACGGGATCGACCCCGACATCGTGCACCGTGACGATGTTCGGGTGCGACAGGGCCGCGGCGGCGTGCGCCTCGCGCAGCAGCCGCTCCTCCCACACGTGCGCCATCTCCTCCGAAATCCCCTCGGGGAACTCGATGGTCTTGAGCGCCACCTGCCGCCCGAGGTTCGGGTCGCGCGCCAGGAACACCACCCCCATCGCCCCCTTGCCGATGAGCGACTCGATCTCGTACCGACCTATGGCGCCCATGAGTTTGTCGCGGTCTCCGGGTGTGCGGGCCAACCAGGATGAATCTGATCCCCGGGAGGGGTGGATTCAAGGGGCGCCGGCCGGGTGCCAATTTCGTGATCGGAGGCCGGGCGCCACCATGTATGCTCCCGCGCGTGACCCCGCCACCGCACCGCGGCACCACTGGCCCGTCGCTCGTCCGCGCCATCGGGGCGGCAGGGCTGGCCGCCAGCATCGTCAATGTCACCATCGGCGGCGGCATCTTCCGCCTGCCGGCGCTGGTCGCCGCCACGCTGCACGCGCAGGCGCCAATCGCATTCCTGGTCTGCGCCGCGGTCATGGGGCTCATCGTCGTCTGCTTCGCCGAGGCGGGGAAGCGGGTCGAGCTCACCGGCGGACCGTACGCCTACGTCGAGGTCGCGTTCGGACCCTTCGCCGGGTTCCTTGCAGGATGCCAGGTCTGGCTCCTGGGCACCTTCGCGGTCGCGGCGGTGTCGACGGTGCTTGCCGACTCCGTGGTTGCGCTCATCCCCGGTCTCGGCGGCGCAGTTGGGCGGGGTCTTTTCCTGGTTCTGGTCTTCGCGACGGCGAGCGCGGTCAACATCGCCGGTGTGCGGCAGGGGACACGGCTCAACACCATCGCGACCATCGCCAAGCTGCTGCCATTGCTGCTGCTCGTGGGCGTGGGCGGGTTCGCCGTGGCGCCTGCGAACCTCGCCTGGACCGAGCCGGTCGCGGCGGGCACCGTGGCGCGCGCCTCCATCCTGCTCATCTTCGCTTTCAGCGGCGTCGAGAGCGCGCTGGTTCCGAGCGGTGAGTTCAAGGACGTGCGCCGGACGGTGCCGCGCGCGCTGCTGGCGGCGATGCTGGTGATCACCGGCATGTACCTGGCGATCCAGCTGGTCGCGCAGGGGGTGCTCGGCGAGGCGCTGCACAGCGAGCGGACGCCGCTGGCGGCGGCCGCGGCGCGGATCTTCGGCCCATGGGGCGCGACGATGCTGCTGGTCGGCGCCGTGGTGTCGATGCTCGGCTACGTCGGCGGGATGACGCTGGCGGTGCCGCGCGCCCTGTACGCCTTCGGCCGCGACGGGTTCCTGCCGGCGGCGATGGCCCGCGTTCACCCGCGCTTCCACACGCCGTACCTTGCGATCGCGACCCAGAGCGCGCTCGCCTGCCTGCTCGCGATCACCTCCGGTTTCGAGCGCCTGGCGATCCTCGCGAACCTGGTGACCCTGTTGCTGTATGCCGGCTGCTGTCTCGCTGCCTGGGAGCTGGGGCGGAGCGACCCCGCGGGCCCCGGCGGGCGGGAATGGGACTGGCGCGTGCGGGTCGTGCCGTTCGCCGCCTGCGCGGCGATCGCGTGGCTGCTCACCAGCATCACCTGGGAGGAATGGAAGGTGACCCTGGCGCTTCTGGTCGCGGCGAGCCTGCTGTACCTGGTCACGGCGCGGGCGCGACGGCGCCCGCCCGGCGCCGATCCCGCCTGATGCGGCGTTGACAGGCCGGCGGCCGGCCGCGCTATAATCCGCGCCCCTAACCGCCGTTCACACCAAGACTTGCGCGTACCGCGCGGAGTGTCTCGTCGATGGCCACCGCCCGCAAGAACCCGAAACCCCGGCCCCGGCCCGCCGCGAAGGCGCGGCCCGCGGCCAAGGCCCGCCGGGCCGCTCCCGCCGCGCCCGCGGTCCGCCGCGCGCCCGCGGCCCGCCCCGCGCCGGCCGCGCGCGCCATGACCTACAAGGACGCCGGTGTCGACATCGACGCCAAGATGAAGGCGATAAGGCGGATCAAGGGGATCGCCCGCGGCACCTTCCGGCCCGGGGTTCTCGGGGAGATCGGATCGTTCGGCGGGCTGTTCGACCTGGCGGCGGCCGGCCCGTTCCGGCACCCGATCCTGGTCAGCAGCGCCGACGGCGTCGGCACCAAGCTGAAGGTGGCGATCAAGCTCGGCGACCACACCACGGTCGGGCAGGACATCGTCAATCACTGTGTCAACGACATCCTGGTGCAGGGGGCGTTCCCGCTGTTCTTCCTCGACTACATCGCCATGGGGAGGATCGTGCCCTCGGTGCTGGTCGACGTCGCATCGGGGCTGGCGAAGGCCTGCCGCGAGGCCGCGTGCTCGCTGATTGGCGGCGAGACCGCAGAGATGCCCGATCTCTACGACCCGGGCGACTACGACCTCGCCGGATTCATCGTCGGGGTGGTGGAAAAGTCGCAGGTCATCGACGGATCGCGCATCGCCCCCGGCGACGTCATCCTCGGTCTGGCCTCCTCGGGGCTGCACACCAACGGCTACTCGCTGGCAAGGAAAGTGTTCTTCGAGCGGAAGGGGCTCAAGGCGCAGTCGGTCGTGCCGGAGCTGGGCCGCACGGTCGGGGAGGAGCTGCTCGCCGTGCACCGCTCGTACCTTCCGGTGCTGCGTGGCCTCATTCAGGGCGGGGCGCTCTACGGCCTGGCGCACATCACCGGCGGCGGTTTCACCGACAACATCCCGCGCATTCTGCCGAAGGGCGTGTCGGCGCGCATCGATCTCGGCACCTGGCCGGTGCTGCCGGTGTTCCGCTATCTCAGGCGCGAGGGCCGCATGGCCGACGACGAGGTGCTGCGCACCTTCAACATGGGGATCGGCATGGTGCTGGTCGTGCCGGCGCACCGCGAGGCCGAGGTCACGGCGCACCTCGATTCCGTGCGCGAGAAGCACTGGCGCATCGGCGAGATCATCCCGGGAAACCGCAAGGTGGTGTTCGCGCGCGATGCCGCGGGCCCGGTGGATTGGGCGGCCGTCGCCGCATCATGAGCCTGTACGCCTCGTTCCTCGGCGCGATGTCGTTCCTGTTCATCGCCAGCGCCGTCGTGCTTCTGCCGATGGGCCTCCATCATCTCTGGCGGCACCACGGGCGCAAGGCGGTGATCTACCTGGCGCTCGCCCTCCTGGCCGGTCTGGTGGCCACCGGCTTCCATTTCTTCCGCGGGCTGATGTCGTCGTGAGCGCCGCCGCCCGGCTGCCGCCGTCACCCAACCGGATCGGCGTGCTGATCTCCGGCCGTGGATCCAACCTGATGGCGATCCTCGACCGGATCGACAGCGGCGATCTCGACGCGCAGGTGGCCGTCGTCCTGTGCAACGAGCCGGCGGCCGCCGGGGTGGCGGCGGCGCGGGCGCGCGGCGTCGAGGTGGTCATCGTCGACCACCGCGCCAGCCCTTCCCGCGAAGCGCACGACCAGCGCATGGCGGCCGAGCTCGAGAGCCGCGCGGTCGCCCTGGTCTGCCTCGCCGGCTACATGCGCCTGCTGTCGCCCTGGTTCGTGCGTCGTTTCGCCGGGCGCATCCTCAATATCCATCCGTCGCTGCTGCCCGCCTTCCCGGGTGTCGGCGTGCAGAAGGCCGCCCTCGAGCACGGGGTGCGCTGGAGCGGCTGCACGGTGCACTTCGTCGACGAGGGGCTCGACTCGGGACCGATCGTCGCGCAGCAGCCGGTTCCGGTGGATGAGGAGGACACGCCCGAGAGTCTCGCGGCGCGCATCCTCGACGAGGAGCACCGTCTCTACAGCCGCGCCATCGCGCTGTTCTTCTCGGGCCGGCTGCGGATAGAAGGGCGCCGCGTCAAGGGCGCCGGCGACCCGGCGGGCGCCTGAGCAATGCCGGTTTGACAGCAACATCGGCCGGGGCTCGTGCGTGTCGAGATGCCCGTGCCTGCGTCGCACATGGAGGGATCGATGACAACCATCCGGTCGTGCGCTCTCCGGGGCTTGAGATGCGGGCTCGTGGCGGGAGTCGCGCTCCTTGGCATCGCTTCGCTCGCGCTCGCGGGGGAAACGTCGCTCACGATCTCGAGCGCCCCGGGTGATTTCATCGGCCTCGGGCGGGACTATGCGCTGACCAGCGCCGACGGGGTCTTCACGGCGTACGCGTCGCCGTCGTATGTCTTCGTGACCTACAACGCGCACGTCGGGTTCGACTCCTGGAGTCTGCTGTTTGCGGCCCCCGCGGGAGGCACGCTGGCGCTCGCGCCCTACTTCGATGCATCGACGCCGCCGGTTCAGGACGGCGGAGTCCCGACTCTCAGCGTCAGCGGCAACAGTCACGGCTGTCCGAGCCGCGGGGCCTTCCTCATCAAGCGATTGGAATTCGGACCGGGAGGCACCCTCGAGACCTTCTGGGTCACCTTCGAGCAGGCGTGCGATGGAAGCGCGGCCGGGCTCAGTGGCGAGCTGCGCCTCAACCTCGAACACGAGGTCGCGCTTGCGGTCCCCATCGATGTCCGCGTCGAGAAGGGGCTGCCGGTGACGTTCGATGTCGAGGGTACCGGCCGGGCCGACGGCCCCGTGACGCTCGGGGCCGCCGACCTGCCTCCCGGCGCGCAGTTCATCGATGGCGGCAACGGCAGCGGTGCGTTCTCCTGGCAGACCCCTTTCGACGGGATCGGGGAGCACGTTGTGCGGTTCACCGCGCGGAGCGACTCCGGCGAGGATCAGGCGACGACGCGGATCGCGGTCACCGGGATCTCGTCGATCTTCCTCGATGGCCTCGAGGTGACCCCGAGAACTCCTTCGTCGCAGATCCTCCTGACTCCGACGGAGGGGCACATCTGGACGATGGCGCACGACGGTTTCGTGACCGTGCGGTTCGACCCTCCGTTCCCGGCCAGTTCCACGGAAGTTTCGATGGGCGCCCCCGACGGAGCGCCGCTGATTCCCGGGCTGTATGTCGGTGCAACGCTGGGCTGGGAGCCGGGTCATCCTCTCCTGAGCTGGGCCTGCGCGGGCGGCCGGGCCGGCTTCGAGGTGATCGAATCGCGGTTCACCCCGGGGGGAAGGCTCCTGGCTCTGCACGCGACGTTCGAATCCTGGTGCCCCGACCGGACCCTGCCGTATCGCGGGGAGGTGCGCTACATGGCGGATATCCCCTTCCTGCTGCGGGCACCGGCCCGGGTCGTCGCGGTCGAGGAACAGGAGACCAGTTTCCCGGTGCGGGCATTCGACGTGTCGGGCAACGTGTCGGCCATCGCCGCGGGGCCGCTTCCGGAGGGCGCGAACTTCGTCGATCACGGCGACTCGACCGGGAGTTTTTACTGGACCCCCGCCCATGGCCAGGCCGGTCTCCATGCAGTCACCTTCACGGCGAGCGGCGGCGGCCGGCAGGACGTGGTGCCGGCGGTCTTCGATGTCCGCCTGCGCAACGACGATTTCGACGATGCGCTTCCCATCCCGGCGCTCCCGTTCCAGGACGAATTCGATGCCGCGCCGGCGACGGCAGCCCAGGACGACCCACTCTGTCGGTCGCCCGATGTCACCGGGACGGTCTGGTACAGCCTGACGATGCCCGCCGATGCGACGGTCGAGCTCAGCACGTTCGGCAGCCGCGGCACGGTCAGACTCGGCGTGTATGAAGGTGTTCGCGGTGCGCTGACCGAGCTGGCATGCGACTTCGATCGGATCACCCTGGGTGCGCGGGCCGGCGCGACCTACCACATCCTCGTCCGGCCCCAGGGCCGGATGGAGGTCCATTTCGAGGCGTCGCTGCCGCCACCGCCGCCCGTGAACGACGATTTCGACCACGCGACCGCCATCGACACGCTCCCGTTCGCGGCCGCGGTGCGCACCGACGCCGCCACCAGAGCCCCTGACGACCCCGCCTGCGCAGCGTCCGGCAAGACCGTCTGGTACACCTGGACCGCGCGGGACGACCTCTGGGTGAAGGTCGACCCGAGTCGGAGCGAGTTCCCGACCAGCGCGTCCGTCTGGACGGGATCGCGCGGCGCCCTTTCGCCGGTCGTCTGCTCCGGCTCGAGCGCCGCCTTCCGCGCGTCACCAGGAACGACCTATCACGTCATGCTCGGCGCCGTGGAGGATGTCGTGGGCGGGCACGTGGTTCTGGCGATCACCGCCACTCCGGCTTACCGGATCGATCTCGCCTTTGACCGGTCTGGGAGGGTCCTGCCCCGGCTGGGGAGGGCCACCCTCTCGGGCACGGTGACCTGCTCGGCAGCCGGATTCGTTCATGTGGCCGGGTCGGTCGGCGTGCGTGGCGGCGCCCTCAAGGCCGCGCCCACGTTCGATTCCTGGGTCGAATGCACCGGGTCGACACGCTTCGCCGCCACCGTCGGGGACGAGGCGGCACCCTTGCGCGCGGGGTGGGTCGAGGTCGAGGCCGGCGCCAGCGGCTACGAGCCGCTCTCGGGACAGAGAGCCTCCGACGGTGCCAGGACCAAGGTCCTGCTCACCGGCGGTCGGATCGCCGATGCCGTCGCGCTCCAAAGTCCCGGTCTCTCCTCGATCGCGGGCACGCAGCGGCGCGCAGAGTAACCTCCGGGACCGGCCCCGGTGCAGCCGCAGGGTCGCGGGCGTTCGCGATCGTGCCGCTAGGCAACGAGGTGCGGGGAGCTACCCTGCTCGGCCGAGCGCGATCGCGAACGGCCGCCGTCCGCGGGCGGACGCGCCACGGCCGGCAGTCCCGCTCCCCGGCGTGCGGAGCCGCGCCACATCCCCGGGCATGTCCCTTGCTGTGACCTCCGCGCCGTCGCCGGCATGCGCCGCGCCGCGGCCGGGCCCTTCGTACTCACACCTGACCCCGGAGGCACGCCACCGCCATGAGCCACGACTATCCCGCCGAACCACCGCCCCTGGCCGAGCCCGAGGCCGGTGGGCGCAGCATGAAGGAGATGCCGGCCGACGTGCTGCGCCCGCGCGAGAAGCTGGCGCGGTTCGGGGCGCGCGGCCTGAGCCATGCCGAGCTCCTGGCGATCCTCCTCGGCAGCGGCATCAAGGGGCGCAACGTCCTCAAGGTCGCCGAGGCGGTGGTGTCGCGCTACGGGGCGCAGGGGCTGCAGGCGCTGAGCCTCGACGAGTGGGCGGCGAATCCCGGGATCGGGCGGGCGCGCGGCTGCCAGATGATGGCGGCGCTCGAGCTCGGCCGGCGGTTGCTGGCGCCGCCCGCTGAGGAGCCGCGCGTCGGGTCGCCCGCCGAGGCCTACGCCCTGGTGCGCGACCTCAAGGGGGCGCGCAAGGAGCACCTGGTGGCGCTCTACCTCGACGCGCAGAACCGGCTCATCCTCAAGGAGACCGTGTCGATCGGCAGTCTCAACACCACCCGCACCCACCCGCGCGAGGTGCTGCAGCCGGCGGTCGTGCACTCGGCGCTGGCGTTCGTGCTGGTCCACAACCACCCGAGCGGTTCGCTCGACCCGAGCCGCGACGACGTCGAGTTCACCCGGGCGATGCAGCGCGCCGGCGAGCTGATGGGAGTGAGCCTGTACGACCACATCATCGTCAGCCGGCGCGGATATGTCAGCCTGAAGGAGCGAGGGTTGATGTAGCATAGCGCTCCTTTCGGGGGGCGCATGACGACGAAGCAGACCCGCGGCACGGCGGGCGCCGGCCGGTCGAAGCGCCGCTTCCTGCCGGCGCGCGAGCAGATCGACTACCTGCGCAAGGGCGCGGTCGACATCATCCGCGAGGAGGAGCTGCTCGCCAAGCTCGAGCGCTCGGTCGCGACCGGCCGCCCGCTCACCGTCAAGGTCGGCTTCGACCCCTCCGCCCCCGACCTGCACCTCGGGCACACCGTCCTGATCCGCAAGATGAAGCACTTCCAGGATCTCGGGCACCGGGTCGTCTTCTTGATCGGCGATTTCACCGGGATGATCGGCGATCCCACCGGACAGTCGAAGACGCGGCCGGTCCTGACCCGCGAGCAGGTGCGCGCCAACGCCGAGACCTACAAGCGCCAGGTGTTCACGATCCTGCACCCGAAGAAGACCGTCATCGGGTTCAACAGCCGCTGGCTCGGGAAGATGGGCGCCGCGGGGTTCATCGCGCTGGCCTCGAAGTACACCGTGGCGCGCATCCTGGAACGTGACGACTTCGCGAAGCGCTATAGGGCCGGGCAGCCGATCGGCCTGCACGAGTTCCTCTACCCGCTGGCGCAGGGGTATGACTCGGTCGCCCTCAAGGCCGACGTCGAGATGGGCGGCACCGACCAGACTTTCAATCTCCTGGTGGGGCGCGACCTGATGCGCGAGTACGGGCTCGAGCCTCAAGTCGTTCTGACCATGCCGTTGCTCGAGGGGCTGGACGGCGTCGAGAAGATGTCGAAGTCGCTCGGCAACTACATCGGCATCAACGAGCCGCCACGCGAGATCTTCGGCAAGGCGATGTCGATCTCCGACGACCTGATGTGGCGCTACTACACCCTGTGCACCGACCTGCCGACGACGGAGATCGACGCGCTGCGGCGGCGGGTGGCCGACGGCTCGCTGCACCCGAAGCAGGCCAAGGTCGATCTCGCCCGCCGGATCGTCGCCGACTATCACGGCGCGCCGGCGGCCGCCGAAGCGGCCGCCGAGTTCGAGCGCATCTTCGCCCGCCGCGAGAACCCGGACGAGGTGCGCGAGATCGTCGTGCCGCTGGCGGCGGAGCCGATCTGGATCCCGAAGCTCATGGTGACCGCGGGGCTGGCGAAGTCGAACGGCGAGGCGCGCCGGCTGATCGAACAGGGCGGTGTCAGCATCGACGGCGAGCGCATCGCCGACCCGGCGGCGACCCTGCCCGCGCAAGCACCCGCCACCCATCTCATCAAGGTCGGCAAGCGCCACTTCGTGCGCGTCGTCTTCGCCTAGGAGCCTGTCCGAGTCATGGCGTGGGTCATTCCGGGGCGCGCGGCGTGCCGGTGACCAGGGCGCGGACTTCGGCCTGGGTGAGGCCGGTCAGGGCGGCGAGACGCGCGACCGACCAGTCGCGGTGCTGCAGGACGAAAGCCTCGACTTCGTCGCGCGACGGCTCCGTATCGATGTAGAACAGGCGGTCGAGAAGCGCCGTGACCTCGCGGCGCTGGGCGGTCGGGTCCTTGCGCCCCGAGACGAGTTCGAGGATCACCGCCGTGCTGCCGGTGCGCGCGAACGCCGTCGTGGTCAGCGCCGCGGTCGGGCCGCCGGGCATCGGGCCGGGGATGGCATTGGCGCGCAGGTCGCGGGCCTCCGTTTCGCTGCGGTAGATGGTCAGCGAGACACGACTGCCACCCTCGCTCGTGACCCGGTCGACGAACACCATCTCCATGCGATGGAAGAGGGTCGGCGAACCTTCGCGGCCATATCCCATGCCGGACACCGACATGACGTTCGGCTCGACGGAGTGGGCCGCCGAATGGAGGTCGATCCGCAGCCGCAGCGTCCGCCCCTCGAAGGTATCGCGCAGGCCACCCGCCACCTCGCGGCTGACGGCGAGGACCGGCGGGGGAGGGAAGGCGGCGGGCAGCGCGCCCAGGACCAGCGCCGCCACGCCGCCGATGGTCACGCCCCTGACGGTGCGCCGTCGCCGGGTGGCGCGGTGCACGGCGGCTACCGGCCCCCCGCCGGCCCGCTGTCGCGGGCGCGGCGGTACTTGATGGTCATGCCGGTCTTCTCGCGTCCATCCGCCTCCGGGGTCAGGAATGTCAGGGTGCGCTGGTCGGCTCCCTTCCACTGCATGACCTCGCGCGTCGGCGTCGTCCGGCCGCTCCGGTCGGCGGCCTCGAACCTGAACGTGAGCGTGTCGGCCGCGGCGTCATAGTCCCCCTCGCGCACCTCGAGGGTGGCGCCGGCGGTGTCCACCCAGGCCGAGAGGTACTTCTTCTTCCCGGGGTCGTAACCGAGGAGCCCGTGGCCGGCGAACGGCGCCTTCTTCGAGTCGGCGAGGTAGTCGCTGACCAGGAAATTGCCGCCGCAGCAGACGGTGCCGGTCTCGGTCCCTTTCGCGCTCGACGAGCCGCCGCCGGGCAGCGGGCGATCGAGCATCTGTGTGCTCCAGGCGCCGGCGTCGCGCAGGACGAGCGCGTGTCCGGGGCTCGGCGGCGCGGGGAGGGGCACGAATGGCGGGCGCGGGGCGCCCTCCTTGCGGCGGCGGTAGATGATGCTGATCGCCGCCGCGTCGGTGGGGCGGGAGCCGGGAACGTACATCGTGAAGGTGCGCGTGTCGTCGTCCTTGAAGACGGTCTCCTCGTGCCAGCGCACCGGTGCGCCGCTCGAGTTCACGGTCTCGACCCACAGTGTCAGGGTGCGCGTCGCGGCGTCCCAGGTCCCCTCCGAGAGCCAGAAGACCGGCGAGGTGGCATCGGCCCAGACCCGGCGGAACCGGCCGGAGGCGCGGTTCCAGGAGAGGATCGCGTGCCCCTGGAACGGCCGGTCGGCGACCTGGCTGCGGAAGTCGCTCGTCACCCAGGCGCCACCCTCGCCAAGCGTGTTCACCTCGATGCCGTTGAGGACCAGCGCCGGCGAATCGTCCGGGGAGGCGATCTGCATCGTCGCGTTCCAGACCCCGGCGAAGCTCCTGAGCACCGCAACGCCCGGATCCGCCGCCTCGGCGGTCGCCGCCTTCGGCGCCGGGGCCGCGCCGAGGGCGGCGCCGGCCAGCAGGAGAGCCGTGGGAACGAGAAGAACAACGTGACGGGCGACGCGTCGGCGCGGCATCGAAGGGTCTCCAGCCCGCGCGGTGGCGGGGAGCGTGACTCTACAACGACGCCGCGCCGCGGCCAACCCCGGCACCGGCCGCCAAGGGATCGGTGCTGTAGAATACCGGCCCTATGAGCCGCCTCCGACCGGTGCTGTGTCTCCTGGCGTTCCTGATCGTCGCGGCGCCGCCGCAGGCTCAGGCCGCCGCCAACCACCTCGACGGCCAGATCAGCCCCTATCTTCTCGAGCACGCCGACAACCCGGTCGATTGGTACCCGTGGGGCGACGCGGCTCTGGCCCGGGCGCAGCGCGAGCTCAAGCCGATCTTCCTGTCGATCGGCTACTCCTCCTGCCACTGGTGTCACGTCATGGAGCGCGAATCGTTCAGCGATCCCGAGGTGGCCCGCCTCCTCAACGAGGGGTTCGTCAGCATCAAGGTCGATCGGGAGGAGCGCCCCGACCTCGACGACATCTACATGGATGCGGTCGTGGTGACCACCGGCGGGGGCGGCTGGCCGATGTCGCTTTTCCTGACCCCCGACCTGAAGCCGTTCCAGGCCGGCACCTACTATCCGCGCGATCGCTTCGTGTCCATCATTCGCAGCGTCCGGTCGGCGTGGCTCGAGAAACGCCCGGAGGTCCTGGCGGCGGCCGAGTCGATCCGCCGGGCGATGGCCGATCTGCAGAAGGCGCCCGGCGGAGAACGCGGCGACGATCCCGACGCCGATCTGCTGGGGCCGGCGGTGGCGGCGCTGGCGGCGACCTACGACCACGACCACGGCGGCTTCGGCGGCGCGCCGAAGTTCCCGCCGCACGGCGCCCTGGCGCTCCTGCTGCGCGCTCAACGTGAGCGCGGCGACACTCAGGCGCTCGACATGGCGGTCGCGACGCTCGACGCCATGGCGCGCGGCGGCCTCTGCGACCAGGTCGGCGGCGGTTTCCACCGCTACACGACCGACGTGGCCTGGCGCCTGCCGCACTTCGAGAAGATGCTCTACGACAACGCCCTGCTCGTGCCCCTCTACCTCATGGCGTGGAAACAGAGCGGGCGCGCCGAGTTCCGCCTGGTCGCCGAGGAGACGCTCGAGTGGATGCAGCGCGAGATGCGCGGCCCCTCGGGCGGGTTCTGCGCCGCGCTCGACGCCGACAGCGGCGGCGAGGAGGGCGGCTACTACACCTGGACCATCGATCAGATCCGCTCCGCGGTGGGCGCCGCCGATGCCGGGGCGCTGGTCGATTACTTCGGAGCGACGGTGCGCGGCGACCTGGCGGGGGGCCGCAACGTCCTGCATGTCACCGCCGGCGACGCGGCTTTCGCGGCCCGCCGCGACCTGCCGGTTCCGGTCTGGAGGACGACGTACGACAGGGCGCGCTCCGGGATGCTGGCGGCGCGGCAGTCGCGGCCGCGGCCACACCGCGACGACACCATCCTGACCGCATGGAATGGCCTGGCGATCTCGGCCTTCGCGGTCGGTCATCGCGCCACGGGGCGGCCCGATTACCTCGAGACGGCGCGGGCCGCGGCGACCTTCGCGCTCAAGAACCTGCGCGATCGGGACGGGAGCACGCGGGTGTCGTGGCGCGCCGGCCGCTCGGGCGGCCCCGGCTATCTCGACGACAACGCCCTGCTCATCCGCGGGCTTCTCGACCTGTATGGCGCCGACGGCAATGCCGCCTGGGTCGAGGCGGCGACGGCGCTGGCGAAGAACGCCGACCGTTTCGCCGACGAGGCCGGCGGCTGGTACTTCGCGCCGGAACGCGAGGATCTCATCGTCCGGCCCCTCAGTCTCAACGACGACGCCCTGCCGTCGGGGAACGCGGTGATGGTCGAAAACCTGGCGCGGCTGTCGGCGCTGCGCGGTGACGCCGGGCTGCTGCGGACGGCGATGCGCACGGTCGACCGCGCCGCCGGCCCGATGCGCACCGAGCCGGCGTCGTACCCCTACATGATCCTGGCGCGCGAGACGGCGCGGGCGGCGGCGACACCGGTGCCGCACGACGCCGCCAGCGCCGCGCCCGCGGCGGCATCCGCGCCCGCCGCCGGGATGTTCGGCACGCCGGCGCAGGCGGCCGAGCCCGGCGCCAAGGCGGGCGCCACCGCGACCCCGCCCGCCGGCGCCGCGCCGCTGTCCGCGGGGACCGCGACGCCGCGCGCGGTCGCGGGCGTCGTCGTCGGCCGGGGCAACAAGGAGCGCGTCGTCGAGTCGGCGTGGCTCGAGCCGGCCGAATCGGTCCGTCCCGGCGCCGCGGTCACCGCGGCGGTGCGGCTGGTCATCAAGTCGGGGTGGCACATCAACTCGTCGAAGCCGTCGCTCGACTACCTCATCCCGACCCGGGTCCAGGTGACCGACCCCGGCGGCGCCACGGTCGAAGGGATCGACTACCCCGCGGGACACATGGTCAAGCTCGCCTTCGCCGACGAGAGTCTGTCGGTGTTCGAGGGCGAGGTGGTGATCCACCCGCGACTGCGGACGGCGCGCGTGGCGGCCGAGGGGGCGATCGCGGTCGTCGCCCGGCTGACCTACCAGGCGTGCAGCGACAAGGCCTGCCTGCCCCCCGAGACGGTCGAGTTCAAGACCTCGCTGCGGATTGCCGGTCCGCCGGCCGAGGAAGCGGCGCCGGTCGTGGCGGCCTCGGCCGCAGCCACCCCCGCCGCTACCGCCACCGCCACCGCCACCGGCGGCGCGGCGCGCGAGGCGCTGCGGGTGGCGGGGGAGGATCAACTCACCGTGCTCATGCGCGAGCGCGGCCTGCTGTTCGTCCTCGGTGTCGTCTTCCTGAGCGGTCTGGCCCTCTGCCTGACCCCGTGCGTCTACCCGATGATCCCGGTAACCCTCGGCTACTTCAGCAACCAGGCGGCCGGGACCGGCTGGGGGCGGCGTGTCGCACTGCCGTCGCTGTACGTCCTCGGGATGGCGATCACCTATTCGATCCTGGGGGTGATCGCCGGCCTGACCGGCGGCCTGTTCGGCGCCGCGCTGCAGAACCCCGTGGTGGTCGGGGCGCTGGTCCTGCTGTTCGTCGCGATGGCGCTGTGGATGTTCGGGGTGTACGAGCTGCGTCTCCCCGGCGCCCTGACGCGGCTCGGCGGCGGACGCGCCGGTGCGGTCGGCGCCTTCGTGATGGGTCTGACACTCGGCCTGGTGGCGGCCCCCTGCATCGGCCCCTTCATCGTGACGCTCCTGGCCTTCGTCGGCGCGTCGGCGAACCCGCTCCTCGGATTCTGGCTGTTCTTCGTCCTAGCGCTCGGGATGGGGCTGCCGTTCCTGGTGCTCGGGACCTTCTCGAGCATGCTGTCGAGCCTGCCGCGCTCGGGTGTCTGGCTGATCTACGCCAAGAAGGTCATGGGTGTCGGCCTGCTGGGGGTGGCGCTCTACTTCATGCAGAGCTTCCTGTCCGACCGCGTCCTCGGCTGGTCGGCGATCCTGTTCGCCGCGGCCGCCGCGATCTGGCTCGCCTGGCTCGAGCCGACACGCGCCAAGGCCGCGTGGTTCATGCCGCTGCGCGTCGTGGTCGGGGTGCTGACCCTGACGATCGGGTTGTGGCTGGCGCTGCCGCTCGTGCGTCACCGCGCCGGGCCGGCGTGGCAAGCCTACACGCAGGAAGCGTTCGACCAGGCGCGTGCCGCGGGCCGCCCGATCCTCGTCGACTTCTTCGCGGTCTGGTGCGCCCCCTGCCGCGAGCTCGATCGCAACACCTACAGCGACGCGCGCGTTCTTGCCGCCCTCGACCGCTTCACGCTGCTCAAGGCCGACCTGACCGACGAAGAGTCGCCCCTCGTGCAGGGGCTGCGCGAGCGTTACGACGTCTACGGCGTACCGACCGTGATCTTCGTCGATGTCGGGGGGCGCGAGCATGCCGATCTCCGACTCACCGGGTTCGAGCCGCCGCAGCCGTTCCTCGAGCGGCTGAGCCGGATTCCCTGATGGGAGCGCCCCGCCCCGAGCGCCTGGAATGCTCGCGCTGCGCGACCGCGGCGCCGTCCGGCCCCGCGCCGGCCACGCTGTGCTCCTGTGGCGCGCCGCTCCTGGCGCGCTACGACCTCGGTCATCTGCGCGCCGCGGGCGCCGTGGCGCTCAGGGAGCGGATGGCGGCGCGCCCGCCCGACCTGTGGCGCTACGTCGAGGTCCTCCCCGATGTCGAGCCGGTGACCCTCGGGGAAGGGTGGACGCCCCTGCTGCCGGCGCCGCGGCTGGGGGCTGCGCTCGGTCTCGACCATCTTCTGGTGAAGGACGAGGCGCAGAATCCAACCGGGTCGTTCAAGGCACGCGGCATGAGCGTGGCGGTGTCGGTGGCGCGTGCCGCCGGCGTGCGGGTGGTGGCGGCGCCGTCGGCGGGGAACGCCGGCAGCGCCCTCGCCGCCTATGGCGCCCGCGCCGGGATGCAGGTGCGGCTCTTCCTGCCCGAGACCACCCCGCGCCCTTTCATCGCCGAGGCGCGGCGCTTCGGCGCCGAGGTCACGCTCGTGCCCGGGTCGATCGCCGACGCCGGCCGCGTCATGCGCGCGACGCTGGGGCCGGCCGACCGCGGCGGCTGGTTCGACATGGCGACGCTGCGCGAGCCGTTCCGCATCGAGGGGAAGAAGACCATGGGGTACGAGATCGTCGAGCAGCTCGGCGGCCGCCTCCCCGACGTCATCCTTTACCCGACCGGCGGCGGCACCGGGCTCATCGGCATGTGGAAGGCGTTCGACGAGATGCAGGCGATCGGCTGGATCGGCCCCGAGCGGCCGCGCATGGTCAGCGTGCAGGCGACCGGGTGCGCCCCGATCGTGCGCGCGTTCGACGCCGGGCAGGAGAGCGCCGCCCCCTGGTCCGACCCGCGCACCGTCGCTTCGGGTCTGCGGGTGCCGCAGAGCCTGGGCGATTTCCTCATGCTGCGCGCCCTCCGCGCCAGCGGCGGCGGGGCGGTCGCGGTCACCGACGAGGCGCTGGTGGACGACGCCCGGGCGCTGTCGTCGCTCGAGGGGATCGACGCCTGCCCCGAGGGAGGTGCCTGCGTCGCGGCGCTGCGTCAGCTCGTGGCGAAGGGTCAGGTGCGGCGCGACGAGACGATCGTTGTGTTCAACACCGGCACCGGTCTCAAGTACGATGCGTGATCGAACAGAGGGGGAGCACGATGCAAAGCGGTGACGGACGCAGGGGATGGCTGGCGGTGGCCGGCGCGGCGGCCGGCGTGCTGGCGCTGCTGGCGGTGGCGGGCGGCGCCATGGCCGGCGGGATCGCGCCGCGGGACGGGATGACGGCCGACACCCCGCCCGCGCGCGAGCCCGAGCCCGGGCCGGCGCCCGCGCCGGCGCCACCACTGCGGATCATCCGCGTCGTCTGCACCGATCACGTCTGCGGCAACTGCGATGGCAAGTGCCACCGCGACAGCGGCCACGTGGCCGTCGACAAGAAAGGGCACTGCGCCTGCACCCCGACCGAGGGAAGCGAGCTCGACCAGGCGACACGCGAGGCCTACGCCCGGAAGCCGCCGCAGTGAGCCGCCGCCCGCCGCGTCCTTCGCCCGCCCGCCGGCGCGCCACCCGCCGCCGCGCCGCCGGTTCGCGCGCCGGCCGCCCCGATCGACGGCGGCTGCGCGCCGCGGCGCGGCTGTTCCTCGCCGCGACCGGGGAGAGCGACCTGCGCCGCGACATGCGCCGCACCCCCGAGAGGGTCGCCGAGGCCTGGGCGACGGACATCCTCTCGGGTTACGCCGCCGATCCGGCGCGGATCCTGGCGACCGGCTTTGTGTCGCGGGACCGCGGCATGGTCGTTGTCCGCGACATCCCGTTCGTCTCGGTCTGCGTGCACCACCTGCTGCCGTTCTACGGCGTGGCCCATGTCGGCTACCTTCCAGGGAGCCGCATCGTCGGGCTGTCGAAGATCGCCCGGGTGGTCGATGCCCTGTCGCGGCGGCTGCAGCTGCAGGAGCGCCTGACCCGCCAGGTCGGCGAAGCGCTCACGGCGGCGCTGGCGCCCGCCGGCACGGCCTGCCGGATGGAGGCCGAGCATCTCTGCATGACGATCCGCGGGGCGCGCAAGCGCGGCACGCGGGTCGTGACCGTGGCGTGGGACGGGGCGTTCGAGCGCCGGCCGGCGCTGCGCGCCGAATTCCTGCGCCTGACCTCTCCAGATGGGCGAGCCCGATGATCGCGCGTCTTCGATTCCCGGCGCTGGCGCTGGTCGTGGCCCTGATCGGAGCGCTGCCGGGCGCCGCCGCCACTCCGACACCGGTCAAGCCGGTGCCGGGACGCGGCCCGGCAACGGTCGCTCCGGCCACCACGGCCGCCACCGGACCGGCGGCGCCGTCGCCGGCCGCCGCGGCCCCCGGGAGCGCCGCGGCCACCGCGGCCGCCGCTCCGGCGACCGCCGCAAAGGCCGACGGCGGCGCGTCGGCGAAGCCGGTGCGCATCGGGCTCACCACCGACCCGGTGCGGGCGCGCATCACGGCCGAGGGCGGCGTGCTGGTGCGCGACCCCGAGCGCAAGGCGGCGATCTGGAAGAAGATCTTCACCCCCGGGCTGACCTTCGTCGCCGAGGTCTCCGGCAAGGGACCGCTGGTCATCTACAGAGTGCAGGTCGCGTCGTACGCCGACAAGAATGCGGCCGAGGAGAAACGCGCCGCTCTCGAGACCCTGCTGACGCCGGAGAAGGTCGTCCTCGCGTGGAATGCCGATCGGCGCGCCTGGCGCGTGCGCGCCGGCGAATTCCGCTCGCGCGAGGAGGCCGCCGTGTTGTCGCAGCGGCTCGCGGACGAGGGGTACCGCGAGACCTGGATCGTCGAGGAGGAGGCCGAGGCCGCCGGTCGCCGGCGCGTCCGGCTGGTCGACGATCGCTGGCATGACTTCCTGACCGCCCACGACCGCGTGCTGGTATCGGCCGCGAAGCCGGGGGCGTGGCTCAAGGTCGAGCAGGGGTCGTACCGCGGCGCCCTCGAAGTGCGGGTCGACCGCACCGGCCGGCTCCGGGTGATCAACGAGCTGCCGATGGAGGAGTACCTCCTGGGTGTCGTGCCGAATGAGATGGGTCCCGGCGTCTACCCCGAGCTCGAGGCCCTGAAGGCGCAGGCGGTGGCGGCCCGCACCTACATCATCTCCAACCTCGGACAGTTCTCCGAGAACGGCTACGACGTCTGCGATTCGGCGCAGTGCCAGGTCTACAAGGGGGCCGGCACCGAGCATCCGCTGTCGAATCAGGCGGTCGAGGAGACCCGCGGCCTGGTGCTGATGTGGGACGGGAAGCCGATCAACGCCCTGTACACCTCCACCTGTGGCGGCCACACCGAGGACGGCAACCTGATCTTCCCGGAGGAGAAGGGGCCCTACCTCAAGGGGGTGCCGTGCTACCCGGAGGCCGAGTCGGAGGTCCGCACCCTCACCGGCAGCCCGTTCATCGACCCGGTTGTTCTCGAGGACGGCTCGCAGGCGAACGAGGAGATCCAGCTGATCAGGCTGCACGGCATCGTCGGCGACGAGGCCCTCGACGCCCGCTGGCTCGCGGTTCCCTGCACCGTCGAGGAGGCCGAGCGCTGGACCACCTTCACGCTCGGTCAGGTCGGCAAGAAGCCCGATGCGGACGGACTCCCCGATGCCGGCTTCGTGATGGCCGACCTCGCCGCCTATCTGGCGGTCTCGCTAGGCTGGCAGGAGAAGATGCGGCTGTCGCTCGACGACCGCGACCTGCCGTACCTGCTGGCGTTCCGGGATCGCGACGACATTCCGGCCGGCGCCGGCCGCGCGTTCGCCATCCTGATCCTCGAGGGGATCCTCGACCCGTTCCGCGACAACACCCTGCGCCCGCGTCTGCACCCTTCACGCGGCCTGGTGCTGCGGACCCTCTACCGGGTGCTCGACTACTACGACGTCCTCGGGCCGACGCCGGCGATCTACCGCGGCAGCGACGGCGATCGGATCATCGTCGAGGCGAAGAGCGACGCCCGCACCCTGCCGGTCAGGCCGGACGCCGCGCTGTTCCGCTCCTTCCAGGATGTGTCGTACCCGGCGCGGAGCGTGCCGCTGACGCTCGGCGACCGGCTTCTCTACCACCTGGCGCCCGACGGCGCCGTGGATTATCTGCGGCTGATCGCCAACCAGCGCGGCGTGTCGGACGATCGCTACTCGTCGCTGTACAGGTGGGAGGAGCGGCACACGCGCGAGGAGCTCGAGAAGCTGGTGCGCCAGCGCGTCGATGTCGGCACGCTCGTCGACATCGAGCCGACCCGGCGCGGAGTCAGCGGCCGGGTGGTCGAGGTGCGCATCACCGGCAGCCGCGGCGAGTTCGTCCTGCGCGGCTTCCGCATCCGCACCGCCTTCGGCATCCGCGAGAACCTGTTCACCGTCGATCGGACACGCGGCCTCGACGGCAAGGTCGGGACCTTCATCTTCAGCGGCAAGGGCTGGGGCCACGGTGTCGGTCTGTGCCAGGTCGGCTCCTACGGCATGGCCTTGCGCGGCAAGCGCTTCGACGAGATCCTCGGGCACTACTACCGCGGCGCCGAGCTGGTCGACACCCGGCGCGCCGCCGCCACCGCGACCGCTCCGGCCGCGGGTCGTTGACACCCCGGCACCACCCTGCGAGAATCACCGGCACTCGGGACGGACGGATTGGTCGCCACCGTCCGCGTTCCGGGCGGAGCCCTGGTGCCAGCTCACGACACCGTCATCCGCGGTCGACTCAAGGCCCTCAGCATCGCCGACATCCTGCTCTTCCTGCGCGGGCTCAACCGCACCGGAAGGCTGGCCGCGCGGCGCGATGGAGACGAGGTCGTTCTCGACCTGCGTGGTCCGTACGTCGTGCGGGCGGCCTCGACCCGGTCCTCCGACCGCCTCGAGGAGGTGCTGGTGGCGACGGGACGGATCACCGCCGGGCAGGCCGACGACCTGCGCGCCCGCGCCGCCGCGCAGCCGGAGGCGGGGATCGGGCGCGCCCTCATCGCCTCGGGCCTCCTGACGCCGCGTGAGCTGGTGGCGGCGCGCCGCGATCAGGCGCGCCGGATCGTGCTGGCGCTCTTCGACTGGTCCGAAGGGGAGTACCGCTTCGACGACGGCCGCACGCCGTCGGGATGGACGACGCCGGTCGATCTGCCGATCCTCGACCTCGTCGTCGACGGCATCCGCCGGGTCGCCGACCCGGCGCTGTTCGCCCTGCGCCTGCCGTCGCCCGACTGGGTGTTCGAGGCCGGCGGGGAGGACGGCCCCGTGCCGCTCGAGCCGCACGAGGCGCGTATATTGGAATTGCTCGACGGGCGGCGGACGATCGCCGAGATCGAATCGCGCAACGAATTCACCGCCGCCGAGACCCGCCGGGTGATCTTTCTGCTCCTGACGATCGGCCGAATCCGGCCGCGGTCGCAGGCGGGGATGGATGTCACCGAACCTCTCGAGGACATCGTCCGGCGCTTCAACGGCATCTACGGGCGGGTCTACCAGTACATGACCATCGAGCTGGGGCCGATCTCCGACGACCTGCTCAACGCGCCGCTCGTCGATCTCGGTTCCGGCCATGAGGGCCTGTTTTCGCGCGCCCGCCTGGCGGGCGACGGCACCCTCGACGGCGGCCTGATCGAGGCGAACCTGCGCGGCCTGGCGCGCGCCCATCGCCGCGAGGCGCTGGTCGAGGGGCTGAACGAGCTGCTCTATCGTCAGCTCCTGGTGCTGCGGCAGGCTCTCGGCCCGGAGCACGAGCGCCGCGTGCTGCACGCGCTGCGGCGCGAGGGCCTGCTCGCGGGCGCCGCGGGCGCAGGTATGGCCGCCGCCGGGGTGGCCGGCTGATGGGAGCCTTCCTGTTCCAGCTTGGCGGGCTGATCCTGGTCGCCGACATCGTCTACCTGGTGGTGTGGGAGACCTCGCGCGGTGGCGCGGACGCCCATCTGTTCAGGAGCGGCCTCCTGGCGGCGGCGATCTGCCTCGCCGGCGGCTTCGTGATGGGGCTCGCCGCGCGTGCCACCTCGGGGATCGCCGCGAAGTCCTGCCCGAAGTGCGGCCGCCGGGTCGCGCGCGGCAAACTCTACTGCGACGATCATCTCGTCGAGACCATCAACCGGTACCGCGACGAGCAGCGCGACAAAGGGAGATGAGGACACGGTGGCGGCCGGCCGGACGGTCCTGCTCGTCGTGGTCGGGCCGACGGCGGTGGGCAAGAGCGCATTCGCTCTCGCCGCCTGCGAACGCTTCGGAGGCGAGGTGGTGAGCGTCGACTCCATGCAGGTCTATCGCGGGCTCGACGCCGCCACCTCGAAGCCGAACCCCGCCGACCGCGCCCGGGCGCCGCACCACGGGCTCGACATCGCCGACCCGGGAGACGACTTCTCGATGGGTGACTTCGCGCGCTTCGCCGAGGGCGCCATCGCCGGCATCGCCGGCCGTGGTCGCCTGCCGGTGCTGGTGGGCGGTACCGGGCTGTACCTGCGAGCGCTGCTGCGCGGCGTGGCCGAGGCGCCGCGGCGCGTGCCCGAGCTGCGCCTTCGCCTGCGGGCCGTAGGCGAGCGGCGCGGCGTGGCGTTCCTGCACCGCATGCTGCGCCGGCTCGATCCGGAGGGCGCCCGGCGCCTGCCTCCGAACGATCGCCAGCGGATCGTGCGCGCCCTCGAGGTGCGGTTCGCCGGCGGCCGGCCGCTCGGGGAGATGCTGCGCGAGCGGCCGTTCGGCGCGGAGCGCCACGATGCGATCAAGATCGGTCTCGACATGGATCGCGCCCGGCTCTACCGCCGCATCGACGAGCGTGTCGGTCGGTTCTTCGCCGCCGGGCTGGTCGACGAGGTGCGCGGCCTGCTGGCCGCCGGCCGGCCGGCGGCGGCCAACGCCTTCAAGGCCCTGGGATACCGCGAGGTGGCGGCGCACCTGCGCGGTGAGCGCACCCTCGAGGACGCGGTGGCGCTGACCCGGCGCAACACACGGCGCTACGCCAAGAGGCAGCTGACCTGGTTCCGCGCCGAGCCGGGGGTGACGTGGTTCACGATCGACGCGGATGCCGCGAGCCCCTTCGCGGCGCCGCTCGAGCATGCCGGGCGCGAGCTCGGGTTCCGGGGGATGGGCGCATGGGCCTGACGGTCGCGAACCTCCTCACCGTCGCGCGGATGGTGATGATCCCCCTGCTCGTGACCCTCATCCTGTCGAACCACCCGGGATGGGCGCTCGTGCTCTTCATCGCGGCCGGCCTCACCGACGCCCTCGACGGCCTAATCGCGCGGCGCTGGCGCCAGAGCTCGGCGCTCGGGGCCTTCCTCGACCCGACCGCCGACAAACTCCTGATGACCGCCTGCTTCATCATCCTGTCGATCCCCGATCACCCGAGGTCGATCCCCGATTTCGAGATCGCCAACCACATGCCGATCTACCTGACGATCGTGACCATCAGCCGCGACGTCTTCATCGTCATATTCGCGCTCCTAATCCACCTGACCTCGGGGGCGGCGAGCTTCGCGCCGTCCATCCTCGGCAAACTGACCACGGCGACGCAGATCGTCATGGTCGGGGTCGTCCTGCTGCTGAACTGGCTCGGCGAGCCGGCGCCCATCCTGGTGCAGGGCCTGGGCTGGCTGACCCTCGCGCTGACCGTGGGGTCCGGCCTGCACTACATCTACCGGGCGGCGCGCGGCGCGGAGGGGGGCGGCGGCGCGCCCCCGAAGACCCCGCCGGCCCACCGGGGCTGAAACCGCCCCCCGGACCTGCGCCGCCCCGGATCCGTCGCCAGGCCTTCCCGCACGACCCAAGCGCGCCGTCCGCCCGTCGGGCGAGCGCGGCATTCCCTCCGCGTGGCTGGCGATATTCTCCTTGTAGGTGGCCGGTTTTGGTCGTATGTGGGTGGCGTCGCGCAGACACCGCCGGCATGAACCGCTTCCTGATGGAGTTGGAGGAACGCAGAATGCGAAGAATCGTGACGATCACCGGTACGGCGCTCGCCACGGCGTGCCTTGCCGGCAGCCTGCTCGTGGCCGCGCCCGCCACATCGGGAATCCGCGTGGGGGAACTTGCCGTGCGTCTGGCGCGGGCGGCCGGCGTCCGGCTGCCGGCCACGGCCCCCGAGCGGGTCGCCGCCGATTACCTGGCGGCGCGCGGCGTCGTCCTCGGGCCGGCGCTCGAGGCGGTGGTCCTGGAAGGCGATCTGGTCGCGGCGGCGCGCGTCCTGGGCGCGACGGTGACATCGTCGAAGCCATCGAGCCCCGCCACGCCGGCGCAGAGCGCCGCCTTCATCGGGGCCGTGCGTGGCGCGCTGGCCACCGACGCGGCCGCCGATGACAGCGGTGGCGCGAAGGAGGGGGATATCAACGCCTCGTGCCAGGGTCGTGACTCGCGCGCCGGCCGCAAAGGAACGCCCGCCAGCACGGCCGATCCGAACGCGACCGCGCCACCCTGCGGCGGCGACGACGAACCGACCCCCTGACGCGCCGCTCGAAGGTGGGTCAGGGGATCAGACGCCCGGCCGCCTAGTTCCCGCCCGTGCCGGGCGACTCGATCTCGACGTTGGTCAGCCTCTGGGTCCCTGATTCCAGCGGCATCGAGCGGACCTCGATCCGTCCCTGGTCGTCGAACCCGACCCGCGTGGCCGCGACGAGCGAACCCTCGCCGCGTCCCGTCGGTGGCAGCGTGAACTCGAAGATGCTGATCGGGTAGTCCGTGCTGCCCGACGCCCTGGCCGATCCGCCGAAGGGGAGTTGCCCGTTCGTCGCCAGGCGCACCACCTGGCCCTCGGCGGTGTTCCAGGTGGAGGCAACCCGGATCGGCCAGCGCAACCCGCCATTCACATGGAGGTAGCCGACCGTCATCCCCTCCAGAGCCGAAATGAATGCGTAGGTGCCGCCCGACTTCAGCACCTGGCCCAGCGTGGATTTCTCTTCGTCCGTGGACCAGCGATCGATCGTCATCGACAGCAGCGCCGAACGGATCGCCGGCCCGGTACGTGTTACCGCTCCGCCGGCGCCGATGTCCACTTTCACCGTGCCCGGTGGCAGCGCGTTGAGGACCATGACCGTCGCCCGACCTGTCACCGGCAGGGTGCGCTCATCCTGCGCGAGCAGGGCGCCCGCGAGCGCGGCAGCGACGCCTGCGGCAAGGACGACACGGGGCTTGACTCGGGAATGCCTCATCGCAACCTCCCCTTTCCGAGACCAGGAAGAATCGCCTGCGCCCCCCCCCCAATGGGCGCGTCGATTACGCTCGCTGTCTAGGCCGAGGCGCGGGGCGCCCGGCGCCAGAGGAAGTAGACCGGAATGCCGGTCAGGACGATGAGGAGCCCCGGCCAGGTGTACCCCGGCTTCTCGACCAGCAGAATCAGCATGATCGCGGTGCTGGCGACGATGTACAGCCCGGGAAGCCAGGGATAGCCCGGGACCTTGTACGGGCGCGGTTGATCGGGCCGGCTGCGCCGGAGCGCGAACAACCCGGCGACCGTCAGGGCGTAGAACAGCATCGCCGCGACCACGATGTAGTCGAGCAGATTGCCGTACGTCCCCGACAGGGTCAGCACCGCCGCCCATAGCCCCTGGATCAGCAGCCCCCACGAGGGCACGCCGTGCGCGTCGAGTCGGCCCGCCCGCTGGAAGAACAGGCCGTCCCTGGCCATGGCGTAGTACAGCCGCGGCCCCGACAGGATCAGCCCGTTCTCGCAACCGAAGGTCGAGATGATCACGAAGATGGCCATGATCATGCCGCCGCTCGACCCGAAGAGCACCTGCACGGCGGCGGTGCCGACGCGGTCCTCGGTGGCGTGGGCGATGCCGCGCGCCAGCGGTGTGGCGCCCGCCGGGTCGCCCTGCAGCGGCAGCAGGACCAGGTAGGCCAGGTTCGCGAGGCAGTAGAGCAGGATCACCAGGGCCGTGCCGAGCGCCATGCTGCGCGGCAGGTTGCGGTGCGGCTCCTTCACCTCTTCGCCGGCGAAGGCGATGTTGTTCCAGGCGTCGGCCGAGAAGAGCGAGCCGACCATCGCCGCCCCGAAGACCAGCGCGAACGAAGCGCCGATGCCGGGGCCGAAGAAGCGGGCGGTGGAGAAGTTCGCCGCCAGCGCTTCGGGGGTGCTCCGGCCGAGCAGCGGCACCGCCGCCAGCATGGCGAGCGCGGCGATCTTCGTCGCCGTGAACAGGTTCTGGGTCCACTTGGCCGTGCGGATGCCGCGCGTGTTGAGCCAGGTCAGGACGGCCACCACCAGGATGGCGACCAGGCGCTGCGTCGTCAGCGACAGGTCGGCGCCACCGGCGTGGAACGGGATGAGACGATGTTCCGGCGAGATCCAGGGCACGAGGACGCCGAGGAATTTCGCGAACGCCACCGCCACCGCCGCGATGGTCCCGGTCTGGATGACGAGGAAGAGCGTCCAGCCGTAGAGAAACCCGACGAGCGGGCCGAACGCCTCGCGCAGGTAGACATACTGTCCGCCGGCGCGCGGGAACATCCCGGCCATCTCACCCGAGGCGAGGGCGGCGAACACCGTCAGGACACCGGTTGCCGCCCAGATTGCCAGCAACCAGAAGGGCGAGCCGACCTGGCGCGCGATGTCGGCGGAAACGATGAAGATCCCCGAGCCGATCATCGAGCCGGCGACCACCATGGTGGCGTCGAACAGCGACAGCTCGCGCCGGAAGGCGCCGGCCGGGGCGCTGTGCTTCATCGTCCGCGCCGCACGGAGGGCCAACCGCTTCCGGTGAGAGTCACGGAGCGGGATTATTGGCGGGCATCCGGTGGGTGTCAAGGCGCCTGATGTCGGGATGGCGTGCCGTCACTCCGTCCAGATGATCTCGGAGCGGATGGTGGCCGACGTGCCGGCATAGTCGAGGAGCAGGTCGAACGTGGCGATCTGGCCCGGGGAGAGAGCGGCGGGCTGCAGCGGAGTATCGCCCTGCGCCGCCACCTCGCCGTTCGCGAGCAGCACGCGCACCCGCACGCGCGCCTGGCGCGCGACGCTGCCGCCGGCGTTGCGCACCCGGCCATGGACACGAAACCCGCCGCGCGGCAGCGACTCGTGGTCGCTGTCGAGAAACAGCAGCTCGGCGGGTCCGCCCTGCGGCAGAAGACCGGCGATGCGCGGAGCGCCCGCCGGCTCCCCCGGGAGGGTCCCGGCGACCGGCCGGCTGGTGAACGAGCCGCCGGCGGCGATCGGCGCTGTCTGCGCTGTCTGCGCCGCGGCGGATGACGGGGAGGGCGCGCTCCCCGCGTCCTCGGTGCGATCGGTGACGCGGTGCCACACACCCAGGACCACGAACGAGAGCACGGCGATCATCAGCCCTGCCGGGAGGAGCGGAAGCCCGCGTCGTTCGGCCGCCGGGTCGACGCCGGCGGCGGGACGCGCCCCCGGTCCTGCCGCCGGTGCGCGTCCGTCCCCGGCCCCGCGTCCGCCCCGGGCACGGGGCGCCGGCAATCCGGCGTCGAGCGGGACGGTGCGCGCCGGGCCGGTGGCGCCACGTCCATCCCCGGAGCCGCGGGTCATCGGCGCGGTGCTGCCGTTGGTGACCGGACGCCGGTGCAGGGTGGCGCGTTCGGGATCGGCCGTGACGGCCTCCGGCGCCGCATCCTGGATGGCGCGATCGAGCGCGTCGATCAGGGCGTCGTAATCCTGGAACCGCTCGCCGGGGTTCTTCGCCATCATCCTCTGGATGGTGGCGGCGACCGGGAAAGGGATGCCGGCGTTCAGGGAGCGCGGCGAGCGCAGCGGCTCGTTCATGTGCTTGAGGATCATGGCCACCGCGGTCGGGGCCGGAAACGGCAGCCGCCCGGTCACCAGGTGGAAGAAGGTCGCGCCCAGGGAATAGATGTCGGAGCGGCTGTCGAGCGGCCGCCCCTGCGCCTGCTCGGGTGAGATGTAGCCGGGGGAGCCGAGGACCTCGCCGGTCGCGGTGAGGCCGCTGTCGCTCCCCGCCGCCTTGGCCAGACCGAAGTCGGTGATCTTGACGACGCCGTCCTCGGCGAGCATGAGGTTGCTCGGTTTGACGTCACGGTGGATGAGCCCCTTCTGGGCAGCGTGGCGCAGCCCGGTGGCGGCCTGGCGGATGTAGGCGGCGGCGCGCGCCGGCTCGAGAGCGCCGCTGGCGCGACACAGGCTGTCGAGCGATCGACCGCGGATGAGTTCCATGGCGAAGAAGGGGATCGGTCCCTCCTGCCCGGTGGCGTAGATCTGCGTGATGTTGGGATGGTTCAGCAACGCGGCGGCGCGCGCCTCGCGGGTGAAGCGGGCGACGAAATCGGCGTCGGCGGCGAGCGCCGGCAGCAGCGTCTTGACCGCCACCTCGCGCTGCAGCGCTTCGTCCACGGCGCGGTAGACGCGCCCCATGCCGCCGCTGCCGAGAAGGGCGAGGACGCGGTAGGCGCCGAGTTTCTCCGGCAGCGAATCACCCGGCGCGTGGTGGGTCATCGCGTGTCTCCCTAAGATTTGCGCGAGAACAGGCCGAGAATTCCCTTGCGGGCGGGTTCCGCGCGCCCGAGGCCCTCGCGGGCGATGGCGTTGTCGGGATCCCACTCCAGCGCCTTGCGGTACATCTCGCGCGCCTTGTCGGCGGCGCCGGTGCGGTCGTAGAGGGCGCCGAGCTGGGCGTGGGCGCTGGCGCTCGCCGGGTCGAGGGCGATGGCCTTGAGCAGGTTCTCCTCGGCATCCTTGCGGAAGCGGGGGTTTTTCGACTGGGTGACGCCGAGGAGCTCGAAATACTCCGGCCGCGTGGGATCCTGCCGGCAGGCGTTGACCAGGAAGCCGAGCGCCTCGGCGAGGTGCCCGCGCTCGAGATGTTCGCGACCGGTGCGGAAGTTCTGGCGCGCCAGATCGGTGGTGTCGGCCGGGCGGCTGTCGCCGCGGTTCGGCGCCCGGCCGGCCTCCTCCAGATCGTAGCGCTGGCGCACGTCGGGGTCGGAGAGCGTGGCGTAGGCCTCGGTGATGCGCCCGAAGACCTTCTCGGCACTCGGCTTGATCTGCTCGTTGTGGAAGCGATCGGGATGGAAGCGGCGCGCCAGCCCGTAGTAGGCACGGCGGATGTCGTCGGTCGGCGCCGATGGACCGACGCCGAGAACCTGGTACAGATCCTGGGTGTCCATCTGATCGAATCGCTGCGACATCTCGGCCTCGAGCTGTGCGCCTTCCGGCGGCGGCGCCGGCGGAAAGACCGGCTTTGCGGGCGTGGTTGGCGCAGGACGACGGGTGGGCGCGACGGTCCGCCCGCCGCCGGGACGTCGCATGCCGCCCGGGCCAAGGCGTCCGGCGCTGCCCGATGGCCGGGGACGCTGGGTTGTCCCGCCCGGCGTCCCCGCCGCCGGCCTGGCCGGCGCCGCGGTCGCGGTGGGTGGGGGAACAAGCCGAAGCGGCGTGGCCGCGGCGGCGGGGATCGCGACACCCGGATCGGCCGGCGGCGTGGGAACGGGGGGCGCGGCCTGGGCGCCGCCGGTGAACGTGGATGCGGGCGTTTCGGGCGGCATCTCGGGGGCAGGGGGCTCGACATCGATGACGACGGCCGGCGCGCCCGCCGCCGGCATCTCGAGAATGCCGGCGAGGGCGAGGCCGAGGAGCGCGGCGAGGGTGCGCTCGTCCCCCATCGGACTGACCATGCCGATCTCGCGCAGGGTCGCCGCCCCGTCGACGCGCGACATGATGTACCCCTCCACCGCATCGAGCCGGATCGACTGGTACCCCTCCGGCGGGCGGCTGTCGCGCTGGATACGGGTCGTGTCGGGGCCGAGGTGCTGCCTGATCCAAACCGCGTCGGTGAGGCTCCTCGACCATTCGAGCACGACCTCGGCGGTCCGCAGCCCGGCGTCGAGCTGCTCGCGGAACGGCAACGCGCCGCCCTGGAACTGCCATTCGCCCTCGGTCATGGCGAGGGCGGCGTTGGCCACACGGTGAATGTGTTCACGGGTCAGCGCGGCGAGATCGGCGACCTGCATGATGCCGAGTCGCACGAGGGTGGTGCCCAGGAGCTCCTCCGGCTGCTTGGCTTCGGTGGCGGCGCGCATCTGCATGTTGCCGAGTCGCGCCTGCGCGGCGAGATGGGTGGTGAAGCTCTCGGCCGGATGGTTGCTGGCGGCGAAGAGGATCGCAACGCCGGCATCGAAGAAAAGCTGCCGGCTGATGCCGGCGTGCGAAAAGGACGCGGTGCCGGAGGCCTGGCGGCGCTGGATCTCGCTCAGGATCTCGGCTGGGCAGCGTTGAGACAGGCTCCCCTTCATGCGACAGGGACCTCACACCGGTGACGCACGGATCAGGCCCCGCCCGCCGGTTCGGGCCGGGGATGGCTATAACTTGGGTTACGGATGCGGGGGCCGCAAGTCGCGGCCTCGGGGTGTCAGACCGCTGACAAAGCGGCCGCTGGAATCGGCAGGTCTTCGCCGGTCAGGAGGGGCCCCGGAGCCGGCCGACGGAGATGGGGACGGGCGTGACGCCGGCCCCGGTGAAGTAAGGCGGCAGGGTCGCCGCCGCGCTCTTCGCCGCGTCGCGATCGGGGTAGATCCCCCACAGGAGCCGGTGACACGGACGACCTTGCAGCGTGAATGCGGTCACGAAGATCGGATCATCGGGTGACAGGGCGGCGCGTGCCTTGCTCACCGTGGCCTCTTCGCAGGCGATCATGAGCTGAAGCGTGACGCGGTCAGCCGGGAGTGCGGCGAGGACGGCGCGGAAGGCCGCCGCCGCAGCGGCGAGGTCGCCAGCGTCAAGCAAAGCCTGGCCGGGCGCCAGTCGCGGGTCCCCTGAACCGGCTGACTCCGGGGGCGGGGCCTCCACCACGGCGGGTGCCCCGGCGGCGCCCTGGTCGGCGGGGATGCCCGGCGCCTCGCCGGCTGGGCCGGCCGGCGCCTCAAGGGTCTTCCCGCCCGCGGCGGCCGGCGGCGGGGCGGGGGATTCGACGGCCTGCGCCTCATCCGGGGCGGGAGCCGTCCCGGCGGGCGCCGTCACAGCCGGCACTTGAGCCACGGTGTCGCGGGACGGTTCGGATGATTCTCCGCCCCGCGAGCGCATATAAAAGGAAACCGCCAGCGCGGCCACGACAACGAGGGAGAGGACGGCGGCAAGGACCAGGCGTGCGTTCGGACGGCCGGATCGAGCCGGCGCGAGCGATCCGTCGAAGCTCATCTCGATAGGGCCTTCATGGACCTTCTCGCCGGTCTGCGGGTTGACCGTCCAGACGGGAACCTCCTCCTGCGGCCCGTCGGCGAACGCCGGCAACTCGCCGCGCGGGAAGGGTGGCGGCTCGGCTTCGGGCGACTCTGCCGGCGCTTCCGCTTCCTCCCCAGGCTCAAGCGGGTACCCCGTCGCGTCCTCCGCCGCAGCCACGGGCACCTGCATGGAAACGAGCGGGGCCGGCAATGCCTCCTCGGCGCTCGGGAGTGGCCTCTCATGGTCGCCGGCAGGCAGGGTGGAAACGGGGATGGCGAACGACGGCAGACGGACCGTCTTGCCCTCCTCCCCGGTTTCCGCCAGCGTCTCGGGCGTGGCGGCCGGCGCCACCGGGGGTTCCGGCCGTGGCTGTGGTTCCGGGGGGAATGCCGCGACGGTGACGGGTGTGGCGGCCGGGGGCGGAGCCGGGGCCTCCGCCGGGTGGACCGCGACCTCGGCGGCGGTGTCGTCATCGCTCTCCACCGGGATGACCCGTCCGGGACGCGATGCGACCGCAGGCTCCGGGCGGGTCGCGAGGCCGGCGAGGCCGAGGATATCGAGGGCCAGGACGATGCGGCTCACGGTGAAATCGTCCAGCCGGGTGCGGCTGCTGATCTCGCGCAGCGTGGCCCGGCCGTCGATCATCCGGGCGACCTCTTCCATCGCCGGCTCGAGGCGCAGTGTCGACAACGCGTCGGCGAGGGCGGCGGCCGGCTGGTAGACCGATTCCATCGATCCCATCTCGCGCACGATGGCGCGCCGGTCACCGGACTCCATCAGGGCGTCGAAGATCAGCCGGCGCGCCGGCAGGCCGAGATTGGTGACCTCGGGGCCGAGAGGATTGGCGACGCTCTGCCACGTTCCCTCGGTGAGCGTGAAGCAGGCGGCGAGGATCTGACGCACCTGGCGGCGCGCCCCCTGGAGAAGCTCGGAGGGGGTGAGAAAGCCGAGCTCGATCAGAACCTTGCCGAGCGACGCTCCCGGGCGCTGCCGCGAGCGGGCCATTTCAACTTGAGGCCCGGTCAGCCGGCCCTCGCGGATGAGCAGGTTGTGCAGCCGGTCATCTTCGGCGTTGCTCGCGGCCGAGGCGATGTCGCCGCGCCGGAAGTAGATCACGCGGGTCGCGCCGCCGGCGTGCAGGCGCAGCGTCCCCTCGAACCCTTCGCGGTGCAGGCGCGCGACGAGGCGGGGCGTGAAGACGCCGGCGATCGATTGAGTCTGTGGCAGCGATTCCATCGCGGGCCGGGACGTCCTCGCGCGCGGCGCAACCCGGACGCGCCGCGCGGGCTGCATCATAGGAAGGGACGTTCCCCCTGTCAAGAAACGGTACACTGGCGCCGCATGCGAACGGTCGATTGGGACGCCCTCGTCGTCGGCAGCGGCATCGCCGGCCTGCGGGCCGCGATCGCGATGGCGCGCGGCGGCCGGAGGGTCGCCATCCTCACCAAGGACGGGCCGACCGATTCGTCCTCCGACAAGGCGCAGGGCGGGCTGGCGGCCGTGATGTCGGACGACGACGAGATCGCCCTGCACTACGAGGACACGCTGCGGGCCGGCGACGGCCTGTGCCACGAGGCGGCCGTGCGGGTGCTGGTCGAGGAGGGACCGGACCGCGCGCTCGAACTCATCGAATGGGGCGCGCGCTTCGATCGGGAAGGGGCGCGCCTGGCGCTGACCCGCGAGGCGGCCCACAGCAAGCGGCGCATCCTGCACGCCCAGGGCGACTCCACCGGGCGCGAGATCGTCAGGGCCCTGGTCGACAAGGCCCGCGGCAGCGGCGGCATCGAGCTCCTGACCCGCATATTCTCGGTCGACCTGGTGATGCACGGCGGGACCAGCATCGGCTTGCTGGCGCTCGACGAGGCGGCCGGCGGGGTCGTCTTCCTGCGCGCGCCGGCCGTCGTCCTGGCGACCGGCGGCGCCGGGCAGGTCTACCGCGAGACCACCAACCCGATCCAGGCGACCGGCGACGGTCTGGCGATGGCCTACCGCGGCGGCGCCGAGATGATGGACCTCGAGTTCGTGCAGTTCCATCCGACCGCGCTCCTGCTCCCGGGCGCACCGCGGTTCCTCCTGTCGGAGGCGATGCGCGGCGAGGGGGGGAGGCTCGTCGACGACGCGGGCCGGCCCTTCATGACGGCCATCGACCCGCGCGGCGACCTGGCGCCGCGCGACATCGTCGCACGCGGCATCGTCACCGAGATGCGCCGCAGCGGCCGGCCCTGCGTCTGGCTCGACATGACGGCGCGCGACCCGGGGTTCGTGCGCGGGCGGTTCCCGACCATCACCGCGACCTGCGCCCGGCACGGCCTCGACATCGGGCGCGACCGGCTGCCGGTGGCGCCCTGCGCCCACTTCATGATGGGTGGCGTCAAGACCGATCTCGCGGGGCGCACCTCGATCCCGGGGCTGTACGCCGCCGGCGAGGTCGCCTGCAACGGTGTGCACGGCGCCAACCGGCTGGCGAGCAACTCGCTTCTCGAGGGGCTGGTCTTCGGCGCGCGCGCCGGCGGGGCGGTGCTCGCCGACCTCCTGGTCGGCGCCGGTGTCGCCGGGTCCGCGGCGCCGTCCGAAGCGCAGGCGGAGCGGGTGCGTTCGATCGCGGCGGCCTCGGCGCCGGCGATCGTCGAGGAACTGCGCCGCGTCATGTGGGAGGAGGTTGGCATCGTCCGCGAGGCGGACGGTCTCGGGCGCGCGGTGCGCGCCATCCTGGCGCTCGAGGGCGGCCTGGGAGAATGGCCGTTGACCCGCGCCGGTCTCGAGGCGCGCAACATGCTGTTCGTCGGACGGCTGACGGCCGAGTGCGCGCTGCGCCGCGAGGAGAGCCGCGGCAGCCATTACCGCGCCGATTTCCCGCGCCCCGAGCCCGGCCGCGGCCGGCACTCGATCATCGCCCCCGGGGCGCCGGCGCCCGATCTCCCGTTCGTGCCGCGTCCCCCGGAATGATCGCCGGCCGTCCGCTCTGATAGAGTGGCGGCGTGGGAGGCGGCCATGAGTGACACGACAGGTCTTTTCATCCTGCTTCTGATGGCGGTGCTCGTCGGGGCCGTCATTCCGGTGCTCTACCAGACGGTTCAGACCCTGCGCAGCGCGCGCCAGTTCCTCGATGTCACGGGGAAGCGGCTCGACGAGGCGCTGCGCGAGTTCACCGAGGCGACGGCGCGTATCAACCGCATCGCCGCCACGGTCGAGGTGGAAGGTCAGCGCCTGCGGCCGGCGATTGAGGCGGTCGCGTCGATCGGCAAGACGGTCGAAAAGGTGCGCGCCTCGGTGAGCACCGCGAGCGTGGCGGTGACCGCGCTCGCCCCGGCATTTCTGGCCGGCATGCGTGCCTTCATGGGTCGCGACGACGCCCCCGGCGACGAGCCGGCGGTCCCCGCCGCCGCGCCGGAGCCGGGAGGGCGTCATGGCGACTGAGAATCGCGGCTGGAGCGGAACCAGCGTGGCGGTGGCCTTCGCCGTCGGGGCGGTGGCCGGCGCCGCCGTCTCGTGGCTCCTGACGACACCCTCCGGTCAGCGCAAGCGCGACCGTGTGCATGCCGCCGTGAAGGACGCGGCGGAGCGCACACGGGGCGCGGGGGACGATCTGCGCGCCGCGCTGCGCCGCGCCACCGACGCCGCGCGCATGGCCTGGGACGAGGCCCGGCGCGAGAACGACCCGCCCGCCTGACCCCGCGGGTGCGCGCGCGTTCTCCCGCGGACACCCGGCACCGCCTTCGGATCGCCGGCGGACGCGATGCCGCCCCGCCGGCCGGGGTGCCGGCGCCGGGAAGGCCATTCCACCGCGCGCACCGTCCTTGCAGAACACCCCGGATGGAGACCGGCCGCCGACCATCGGCCGCCGCGCGCTCCGACGGGGAGGTGCATCATGCCGCCGGGACCGGGGCCGCGGGCCCATTTCGTGGCGCTCTCGACATACGAAGGACGACCGGCCCTCGAGGCGCCGCACGCCGCGCTGTTCTGCGAGATCCTCGCAGGTCTGCGGGAACGTCTCGGGTTCCGGCTGCACGCCTATGTCGTCCTGCCGGCGCGCGCCGGTCTCGTGGTGGCGACGGCCGACGGTGATCCGCGGTCGGTGCGCCTGATCGCGCGCGGGCTGACGGTGCGTTACGCGCGCGAGCTGCATGCCCGCTCGGGCTGGCCCGGGCGGATCTTCCGCGACCTGGTCGGGGTGGCGGGCATCCCGACGGCGGCGGCGATCGCCCGCCGGGCGGCGGCGCTGCATCGCATG
>Ga0210377_10000236_pt1 | contig 52579 bp, 49 predicted proteins | sample PLM4_65_b1redo_FD_155480 | JGI IMG/M metagenome (GOLD analysis project Ga0210377, IMG submission 155480) | Groundwater sediment microbial communities from an aquifer in East River, Colorado, USA - PLM4_65_b1 redo | ecosystem: Environmental > Terrestrial > Soil > Riparian zone | place: USA: East...
TTCCAACAGATCCTCCTGCGACATTCCTGCATGCTGCTCGAACAAAACCTGCAATCACCTTGCTTCCTTGCTATTCTTTTTCACAACCGCCCTGCGGGGCCTTGACAAAGTTCTCAATAATAATCAAAGCTTTTGTATCGCAGTTCGTGAATCTCACCCCGTATTGATGTTTCTTCGACGGGGAGGTTTCCATCCGTTCGACCGTGCATGTTAACGTGATCTCACAGTGGGCTATATTAAATGCACATGTCAGCCGGTCGCCCAGATTGAGCACGCGATCTGTCTCCATCAGCATCCCGGAGATGCTGATGTTATGAGAGCGCGCGAAAAATGGCGTGGTCTCTTCAATGCCATTTTTTATGGAGGCGCGCAGCAATACCCGCATATCCTTTCGAGTCGGGATAACAAGCTGCTGGGAAGCTTGCCACAGAAGTACGCCGGGTTCCAACGGCCTCCGGATAACGACATTGGCGCCGGCTTCCTTGCAAAGAGACAGGGAGTTTTCAGAGTTTTCAGTCTCGTCACCGATGACGATGATCGACACATACTTCAACCCTGTATCACCCCGTATCCTGGCGCAGAGCTTGGCCCCGCCCATCAGTGGCAAGGCTGCGTCGGTGATGACGAGGTCCGCTCGTTGAACACCGTGAAGATTGAGTATTTCCTCAGAAGACTTCGCGGGGAAGACCGTGATCCCGCTCCTTTTGAAGATTGTGTTGCTTCCTCCGATGTCATTCAGGAGGTTATGAGCGATGATGATCTTTTTCATAGTATAGACGCCTGATTAGCAAAAGTTCTGAAACATCAGTGATCATGCGTATTCCCTCGATGGTCTCCGTGAAAACAGCATATCGAGGTCATCCGCTTGACACTTTATTCCCGTATCCACCCCGGGTATGCATCGGCTTTTCGCGCCTCTTCGGGCAGTTCAACTTCAAGCTCATGCTTTTTTCGGGTAAGGTCCTTCTCGAGCGCTGTTTTTTTCTTTTCAAGGCTGGTTCGAGATTTCTTTTTTTGACTGCCATTGTTTGCTGCTAATTTCTTCGGCTTATTTTCATCTTCTTTTTCCTGCTTTAGAACAAGGTCGTACCTGTCCTGCAAAGCGACCAACTCTTTTCTGAGTTTCTCCGCCCGTTTGCGCCAATGTTCCTCTCCCTTGCCGTACTTGTCTTTGTGGTCTTTAAGGGAGGTCTTCGGTTTCCCCTTCGCGACAGGCCTCTCTCCCACGCTGACCCGGCTTTCGTCCGGATTCACGGCTGTCGCAGTATTCTGATATTCCATCGGCACCTGTGTCCGCTCATTCGTATAGAATTCCTTCCCGTCCTTATCAACCCAGTGATAAAACTCTGCCCTGGAAACTGAAGCGGACAAGAGAAACAAATATAAATATATTGTAAAGACAACGCCTCTTCGCATGGAGACCCCCTCGTGAGTGATCTAGAAAAATAACATAAATAACTGGGCTTCGCAAGGTTTTTTCTTGTGCTGTTGAGAATAAAAGTGCTATAGTGCAGAAAATCCAGCAACGAAATTCTAAGCTCGAAATAATTCCGCTCGATCAAAATTGTAAATGGTTTGGATAAGGGATCTTTGAATTTGTTTAGCGGTTCAATACGAGAATCGGAATGTATATTAAATTATGCCAAGACCAGTTGTCGCCATAGTAGGACGTCCGAACGTCGGCAAATCCACCCTCTTTAATCGGATCATCGGCAGGAACTTCGCCGTCGTCGATGACAAGCCCGGAGTGACGAGGGACCGGAACTACGCCGAAGCCGAGTGGATGAACAAACACTTTCTCCTCGTGGATACCGGCGGGTTCGAGCCTGAGACCGAAGACGTCATGTACACGAAAATGCGCGAGCAGACCACCCTCGCTGTGGAGGAGGCCGACTGCATCCTCTTTTTGATGGACGGTAAAGAGGGCCTGCTCCCGGCGGACATCGAGGTCTCGCACCGCCTCAGGGCCTCGGGCAAGCCCGTTCTCTATGCGTTAAATAAGGTGGATGGAGAACGGCACGAAGGGCTCATCACGGACTTTTACCGCCTCGGCATTGATGCTCTCTATCCCATTTCAGCCCAACATGGCCAGGGGTTTTCCGACCTTATGGATGCGCTCAGCGACATGTTGCCGGAAACGCCTCAGGAATCGGAAGGAAAACAAGTAGTGGAAATTCCGAGGATCGCCATCATAGGACGGCCGAATGTGGGCAAATCATCTTTCGTGAATGCACTCATGGGCGAAGACCGGATGATCGTGAGCCCTGTCGCAGGTACTACCCGGGATGCAGTGGACAGCGTATATACGTATTACGGGAAACAATATATCCTCGTGGATACGGCAGGCATCCGGAGCCGCGGCAAGATCAGCCACGGCGTGGAAAAGTACAGCGTCATGCGCGCGATGAAAGGCCTTGAACGGGCGGACATAGCCCTCGTGCTGATCGACGCCTCCGAAGGCATCACCGAGCAGGATGAGCGGATTGTGGGACTTGCGCATGAGGCTGGCAAGGGGATCATACTCGTCCTGAACAAGTGGGACCTGGTGGCTGACAAGGAAGAGGAATACAAGCGGTTCATCGCGGATGTCCGGCAGCGCCTCAAGTTCGCTGATTACGCCTCGGTAATCACCATCTCGGCCGCTACCCGCCAGCGGATCACCAATGTCTTTGAAGAGATCGACAAAGTGATGGAGGAAACCCGGCGACGCGTATCGACCGCTGAGTTGAACAGGGTCTTTTCACAGCTCGTTGCACGGCATGAACCTCCGCTCTACCGGGCCAAACGCGTGAAATATTACTATGCCACGCAGGTGGGAATCAAACCGCCGACATTCGTCGTGTTTGTCAACTACCCGTCGGGCGTACATTTCTCATACCTTCGCTATATAGAGAACAACCTGCGTGAGGCTTTCGGGTTCCACGGTACACCTGTCAGGATATTCGCAAAAAGTCGGAGAGAAGAGCAACCCCGCGGCCGGGCCAAAAATTTGAAAAAATAAGTTGACTTTTCCGGCCAATACAGAGTATTATTACAATTAAGGAAATAAAGAGACGTGAGTTTTTGTTAATGGTCGGCTGCAAAAACTTCCTTTTAAGTTTGCAGTCTTTTTTTTGTTCAAACGAGTCAGCCACTGATCACCCAAGGAGGAACAGATGTCAAACGGTTTGGTAAAATGGTTTAATGATGCAAAGGGCTTTGGATTCATCACCACCGACGAGGGGAATGATGTTTTCGTCCATTTTTCGGCCATACAGGGCGACGGTTTCAGGTCCTTGTCTGAAGGTGATGCTGTCAGTTTCGATGTTGAAAAAGGCACCAAAGGACTCCAGGCGGTCAACGTCGTAAAACAATAATGACCCTTGCAGACCCCCCGCTCTTCAGGGATCCGCTTTGATCATGCATTGCTGCAATTTTGAGATTCAACAAAAACACGGGAGGGTAACATGGCTAAGAAGCTTTATGTAGGCAATCTGTCGTACAATATTTCTGAAGAAGAACTCAAGAATGTCTTTACTCCCATCGGAGAGGTGCAGTCTTGCAAGATTATTACCGATGCCGGTACCGGCCGGTCAAAGGGATTCGGCTTCGTTGAAATGACCAATGATGAGGATGCTGACAAGGCCATTGCGACCCTGAACGGAACAACCGTCATGGATCGGGCACTGAATGTGAGCGAGGCACGGCCGCAGACTGAACGTGCTGGAGGACGTGGAGGCAGACCCGGTGGTGGCGGCGGAAGGCCGGGCGGAAGGGGCGGCTTCGACCGTGGTGGCTCCGGCGGGCGGCGGAAGGAATATTAAATCTTGGAAATAAGAGTTGATGATAAAAATATAGAAAAAGCGATCAGGCTTCTCAAACGGAAGATGCAGAACGACGGCCTTTTCAGGGAACTGAAAAACAGACGTTTTTATGAAAAGCCATCATTAAAAAAGAAACGGAAGCGGATCGAAGCGCAGAAGAGAAAGCAGAAAAGCCTGAGGAACAGCAGACAGAACAGGGCGTAGATTCGATCGTAGTCGTGCATTTAATTACCGGAGATTGGAAATGTGCCTCAAACGGTTTTGAGGCCTTTCAACTCCGGTTTTTTTATTTTCTTTCCCGCCGTCCTGTACGCTATCCCGCTAACCTATGTGAAGTCACGCTAACACAGTGTGATATAAAAAGATGCCCGCGAGATTATTCTCAGATCTCATGGTAATGACCGCCACACCTGTGTTTATTTATATAAACTTATTATTTTGCACCGGCAGTGGTCGCTACGGCATTTATTGAACCTGAAACCACTTCCACAAAATGTGTGTCTCCCGTCGGCGTCGGTCCCGACAAAAGTTCAAGCGATACCACTCCAAAATCATCCGTTTTCGTAACGATTGAAGTTTGCGGATTGGCGATTACATTGCTGCAATCCGTCAAACCTGAATGGAGCGCAATAGTTGCGTCGGTGAATACTTCGACACAAATGCCGTTTAATGGGTTGCCATCTTTATCTTTAACAATGAAGTTCAAAGCAGGAAAACAGCTGCTACTGGTAACATAAGGGGAACCAAGATTCGTTGGTGCTGTAATCGTGGACCCATCCGGCGCCGCGTTGTCCGGGCATCCGCCAGTGGATTTAGATTTCCCGCAACCCGTCATGAGGATCAGGGAAGATGCTAAAAGTAGAAACATAATAAGAGAAATAAGCTTTGTTGTTCGTATGGTTAGCCTCATTGTGCAAACCTCTATTTTTTTAAATTTTGCACCTTAAATGCCAATGCACAAGTTGCATGCAATCTTCCGCTTTGTTTGGTTTTGATCTCCATCGTTCTCAAAGTCTGTCGTACTCGTACTAAGCGTAGCGAAGAATCCGGTATTCCCAGACAGATGAAAGATCCTTCGCTTCGTTCAGGATGACGGGACATTATTTTTCAACAGTCTGCTAAATCACTTCCTGCCTTACCACCCTCGGCGTTATGAAAATGATCAGTTCCGACTTGTTCTCGGTGTTGGTCTTGGACTTGAACAACCATCCAATGAGGGGAATATCAGCTAAAAATGGGACTTTAGTGTAACTCTGTCCGCGGTCCAAAGTGATGATGCCGCCGATGACTGCGGTCTCTCCATCGGCAAGGAGTATCTCTGTTGTGGCCTCGTTTTTCCGTATCGACGGTTGACCTGAGGCCCCGAGGAGCGAGGTATCAGGAGCGTTTTTCGTGGCCTGAATCTTCATAAAAATCTTGTTGTCGGGTGTCGCATGAGGAGTGACTACGAGGGAGAGCTTGGCGTCAATGAACTGTATTTGCGTCCCCGATGCCGAAGTTGTCGAGAAGGGGATGGAGATACCCTGTTCGATCTTGGCTTCCTTGTTATCCAGCGCGCTGACCCTTGGGGTCGAGATGATTTTGCCTTCTCCTGTCGATTCGAGAGCGGAAAGGACAAGGTCAAGATTCAAGGATTTACTGATAGAACCGAATGTAAAACCAATCGCGCCGCCGCCCGTGCCTGCGCCAGCAGCCGCCGGCATGTTGACGAAGAAGTTGCCCGATCCTGAAGGCGTTGCTCCCATGGTCGGACCGCCCGTAATGCCAACTGAATTCGGGAATGAAATGCCTATTGGATTGCCATGCGCGGCATCGGACTTTGCCGACCCGCCCCATTGAACGCCGAGGCTCCGGCTGAAAGTCAAGGAAGCCTCAACAATCCTTGCCTCTATCATTATTTGGGCAATGGGCTTGTCCAGCAGCTTGATGAGCGATACCACCTCATCGACGTTCCGCGCGATATCCTTGATGATGAGGGTATTGGTTCTCGTATCCGTAACGGTCTCTCCGCGCGGAGAGAGCGATTTTTTTATCGTGGGCTCGACTTCACTTGCCTTGGCATAATTCACCGGGATGATCCGCGTTATCAGGTCTTCCGCCTTCTTCTTCGCTTCCTTTGACCGCATTTCATCTTCAGCTTCTTTCGTAAGCGCACCCACCGAGGCGATGCGAAGAATATTGTCCTCAAGCACATATCCGAGGCCATTCATCTTGAGAATAATATCCATGGCCTGATCCCAGGGGATATTGACCATGCGAACGGTAACTTTGCCTTTTACCTCGGGCGACAGGATAATATTCAAGTTGGCAACTTCGGCAAAAAGACGCATGACATTGATCAGATCCGCATCCTGAAGATCGAGGGATATCTTTCTGCCGGTGAATTTACTGCCCCCGGCAAGCAGAGCGGTCTCCGATGGCACCAATGACTGCTTCCCCGTTTCTGCTCGTTCTTGCTGGGCCGGTGGTGGTGAAACAGCTGCTGCGGTCTCCTGAGACGTTGGAACCTCTTTTTCAACAGGTGCGGCCTTTTCCGACTCCAGCAATGCAGCGGTCTCCTGAGTGGTTTTAACTGCAGGCTTCACTGCGGAAGCCGGCCCCATGGCAATGGTCAACGTATTGCCTTCAGGGGTAACCGTATACTCAAGCGGATTTGTAAGATCCAAAACGACGCGGACCTTGTCTGGGTGTTGGGCGATGCGAACCCTGGCAAGTCCACCCTTCCGCACGGGGATGACCCTCGGCTTTACCTTGCTCTTTGTATCGGGGATATCGACAACCAACCTGTTGTCTTTGAGCATAAACACCTTCGGCACCATGGTCCCGTCGCCGATAATGACCACCTTGGCACCTTCTTTTCCCGCAGAGGCCTGGACAGCTGACACAATCGTTGCCGTGCCTTTCTCAGGCTGAGGCGGTTGCTCTTGCTTGGGGACCTCCAGCGGCGGTGGAGGAGCAACCGCCTCCGGTGCCGTCTTTGCCTCCTCAACAGGTTTAGCCAGTTCTACCATAAGCTTGCCGTCTGATTGATATACTTTGGTGTCGACAGCCTGTGAAAGGGCGATCTCCAGGCGGGCAATCGTGTCCTTCTGGCTAGGCGTTATATCAAGGATGGCCCCGCTGTTCACATTCATCTTCGTTGTGAACTTACTAATGTCCGCATCTGAAATATCAACTACCAGCCTGAGCGGTTCAGTAAGTTGAAAGGACGTATATTGCAGCAGCGGTCCTGTCCCTTCAATAACGATCTCGGTCTTCCCGTCCACATCGCGGGGTTCAATTCTCGTGAGAAGCACCTGCGTCCCCTGCTGCTGCGCCGTCGCCGGCGCTTTTGCACCGCACCCGGTGAAAAGCACGGTTACGAGAGCGACGAGAAAAATCAACCAATATATCTTCGGCGGTTGTGCGCGGTTCATTGCATCCCCTCCTGTTTCTTCCGGAGCTCAATGACAATCTCTTTCCGATCTGTTTCGCCCGAAATAGTTTTGAATTTTTCTTCTACTACCATGGCATCCTTCGTTATCTTTTTCACCACGCCCTTGTTTTGACCGATAATAGTTCCCACGTGGACAAAATAACCCTTTCCTTCAGGGCCCTCAAGCATTGCACTATAGCCAAACCCGCCCCAGACTAGGCCGGTCAGTTTAAACTCGGAGATATTAAACCTTTCTAATGGCGGACGATCTCCGGACGGGGCTTTCCGTTCATCCTTAACGATAATCGGCGTGAAGGGATCCCGCTTACCAGCCGGGTTATAGGAGAACACGGACTGGGGTTTTTGCTCCACTACCGTAGCTGTTGCCTGGGTAATCACCTGTTGTGTCGGTTTTACGGAAGTGGGTGTTTGCACCACCGGCGGTTTACCCGAATCGGAACAGCCCACAATTCCGCCTCCGACTATCAGGGACAGCATCACGGTGAGCCCGATGAACGTTATGTTAAAGTGATTTTTTCTCTGTCGCAGCATCAACTTTTTTCTCCAATGCCGAAAACGTCATTGCCGTACAGCTGATGGTGATTTCAGGGCTGCCATCTTTGTTCAGTTTCATGCTGCCCATTTTAATATTGAGTACATTTACAATACGCGTCAGTTTCCCGATGCGGTCGAAAAGCAAAGCGGTATTATGATACCCGCCGGTCAGGGTCATGGCAATGGGAATCTCCTCGTACAGACCGCTTGCGTGCATCTTGCGCCCTGACGGCTTCCAGGATTTGAGCGTAAGTCCCGACTGATTCACGAGGCTCTGTATTTGCCTGAGCAGGTCGGATACCTCAGATTCGGGAGGGAGTTGTTCGGTAAGGATAACCAGCCGTCTTTGCAGTGACTTCACCTCAGCTCTAAGGTCGTCGAGCTTTTTTATCTTGTTGTCGTTCTCACGTATAGTCTGCCGCAGTCCGGCTAGATCGGTGTCAAGCTGCTTGATCTTGGTGTTCATCGGGATTTGAAATTGGAAGATATAAGCGACCACAAGTATAATGATAAAGACGCCAAAGCCGATCGCCCTCGTCTTGGTCGGAATTTTTTGTATTTTATCGATAAGAGATGCCATCACAACCCTTTATATACAAACTGGAGTTTGTATTTGTAAATATCGATTTTGTCCTGTGTTGACTGGCTTGTTTCAAGTAACGTGACACCCTTCAATAATGGAGAGGCCTTCAAGTTATCAATGAACCGGACTACATCTTCGTTCGTAAAAGCTTCCCCATCGATATTTACGTTGTTGTTACTTTCCGAAAGCAATGAGATATCAACACTCTTGGGAAGCGCGTTGCTCACTACATCAAGAAGTAGCACCGGTCCTGCCTGGTTCTTTTTCAGTTTTTCGATAATTTCGATCTTCTCGGAGACCTTTCTCCGTTCTTCTTCGACATTCTTCACTTCCTTGAGCATATTGTCCTGGTCGGCAATCTGCTTTTTCGCGGCCGCCGTTTCGTGCTCAAGCGTTGTTATTCTATCGTTTTGTGTCTTCCAATAATATCCCAGGGTAATCAGGACCAGAACAAGGACCAGGACCGCAAGAATTACCTGCTGCTGAAGGTCGATGACCTTCTTTGGAGGCTTCTTTTTAGTAGGCAGGAGATTTATCTTGATCATCTGTCGCCCGGCCTCCTGATCGCAAGCCCCACCGCCACCGCACACAGAGGGGATGACTCCGCTATCACCATGGTTTCAAAGCGCTTCGGGTCAATCTTGATCTTCTTAAAGGGATCGACGACCTCTACCGGTATCTCAAGACGTTCGGAAAGAACAGTGATAAAATTTCCTATCCGTGCGCACCCGCCGGAAACCAGCACCCGTGAAACTTTGTCACTGCCGGTGGTGGAACGGAAAAACTCGAAAGACCGCTGCGTCTCGGCTACAATATCGTCCGTTACCGAGGACATCACGCCGGCGATCTGCTCCTTATCGGCGGCATCAAATTCTTCGCCTCTCTTCACCTTTTCCGCATCTTCATAGGTAAGACCGAAATCCCTCTGGAGCGCCTCGGTATAACGGTTGCCACCTACCGTAATATCACGGGTAAAAATGGAGATCCCGTCCTTCAGGATATTGATATTCATCACCGAAGCCCCGATATTGAGCAGGGCCGTTGTTCCTTCTTCAAGGGCGTAGTTGAGCTCGTACATGTTCGCCAGCGCAAACGCGTCGACATCCATGACCACCGGCTCCAGTCCCGCCTCTTTGACAAGATTGACATAATCGTTTATCTTGTCCTTTTTTACGGCCACCAGCAGGACATCTGCCTGCCCCGCGGTAGCGCCCGCTCCGAGCTTTTGAAAATCGACATTCACATCATCAATGGAAAAGGGGATATACTGCTCGGCCTCCCATTTGATGGACTCCGTCAGCTCTTCATCGGTCATATCGGCGACGGAAACGCGCTTGATAATGACCGAACTGCCGGAGACCGAGATCACAGCCTCCTTGGTCTTTATCTTCTGGGAGGAGAGAAGTTCCTTGATCGCCTCAACCACCCGGCCGGCATCCATCACCGCACCCTCCACAATTACCTCGGGCGGCAACGGTACCATGCCGAATTTTATCAACTGATAGTTTTTATTCGAGCCCTTCAGCTGGACAAGTTTAATAAAGGTTGACCCTATGTCCAATGCAATCGGCTCAATTTTTTTGGAAAAAAGCATTATCGCTCCACCAATAGAAGATACGCAGTTTCAACCGGCGATTTTACCCTTCATGATCTTTTCGATAGTCCGCAGGTTGGTTTCATTATAGACCCTCCAGCCCCTCCAGTCACGATCTACCCCCGGCAGGAGTCCATCGCTCTCCCATCGGAAAAGAGTAGCACGAGAAATATCGAACCTGCTACAGATCTCACTTGTTTTATACTTTTTTAAGCTTTTGCGTGCGACCATGGTATCCTCGCTGGATAGTTCACTACTAATAGTTATAGTAAGTATAGTTATGATGATACTTGAAAAAAGGTAATTGTCAAGTTTTTTTTATACTTTTTTTAAGCGGGCAAAGGACATACGAGATATTGTATTGGGATGTTGAGGTAGACACTAGCGGTTGGACCCTCAGCAGATGCGTTCTCTTACGCCACGTACAAGAGAATGGCAAAATAGTGGCACACGCTGCCGGCCAGCACGAAGAGATGCCAGATCCCGTGGCTGTATTCAAATTTTTTGTCCAGCGCGTAAAAGACAATCCCAACGGTATAGAACAGTCCCCCGGAAATAAGCAAGGTCATGCCTGCACCCGGCAGTGCGAGAGAGAGCGGGCGGACAGCGACCATCGCGATCCAGCCCATCATCAAGTAAATTACCACGGAGAGAATGTGCTTGCGCTTTGCGAACAGGACGTCTTGAAGAATACCGATTACGGCAAGCCCCCAGACCACACCGAAGAGGGACCAGCCCCAGGCACCGCGCAGGGTTACGAGGGTAAACGGGGTATAGCTTCCGGCGATGAGCAGATAAATTGCACTGTGATCAATTTTTTGGAAAAGCTTCTTTGATGCCCCACGGATACTGTGATAGAGCGCGGAAGAGGTATACAGCACCACGAGCGTTATGCCGAATATACTGAAACTGACGATCTTCCAGGGGTCGCCGGCAAACGCTGCCCGAATCACCAGAACAATGAGGCCAATAAGCGCAAACACGGATCCCAGCAGGTGGGTGATACTGTTCAGTCGCTCGCCGCGATACATGCGTTATCCTCGTATGCTGCATTTGCATTTCTTGCACCGGCAGAAAAATAAAAAAGGAGAGGCCTCGCGGCCTCTCCTTAAGAGCGTTCTGATGGCAGACCTTATATATCCACACCGTGCGGCGTAGCGAACGTAGCACGCCGTGCCGCCATATCCATAAGCACGCGCTCGGTGCCGAACCTGCCCGACTCGTACTTGCGGATCTTGAGCTTTTCCCTGGCTGTATCGATGAGCTTCAGCGCCAGTTCGAGCATCTTGCCCGGATCTTCTTCAAAGTAGAACCCGGCGGTCACCATGTCCCACCACTTGTTCTCCATTAGGTCCTTGAGCGACTTGCTCGCGCTGACCGGTGATCCGGCGCCGAAAATGATCGGCACACCCGAAGCGACGAAGTACGTGCCGATTGCGATGGCTTTCTCGCTCATCCACTCGGGTCCGATCCCGACCGCCGGCAGGCCGCCGATGTCATCGCCGAGACCTCCCTCTTCTGCGATCTTCGACGCAATGGTCAAAATACGGGAGTTGTCTACACAAGAACCTAGATGGAGCACCGGTGGGATACCAATGGCCTCGCAAACCTCTCGAAGACCAAGGCCTGCATTCTCAAGCGCCATCTCCGGTGTCATGTAGCCTGCCTTGGCCGAGGCATGGGCCGAACACCCCGTCTGAACAACGAGCACGTCGTTCTTGATCAATTCACGGGTGAGGAAATTATGGATGCTGTCCTGGCAAATCCTCGGATTATTACATCCCGCAAGGCCGACGATACCGCGGATACGGCCGGAGATAATGGCATCATTCAGGGGTCGATAGGAGCCACGGTACAATCCGCCCTGCATGTACTCAATGTACTCGTCGGAGAACCCTGCGATCATGTCGGCTGATTTGACATTGGCCGGTGAAACGTCTCCCTTTTTGCGGTTCTGAAAGTTATCTATCGCGATTCGGGCGACCTTCTTCGCAAGATCCAGGGCGTGATGCTCATCGTATTCAATATGAATGGCATCCTTCATTTTACCTTTATTTGTTGTCGTGACGATCTTGGTATGGAACTTCTTTGAAAGTTCTCCGATGGCCGGCATGATGCACTGCACATCCACGACCATGGCCTCAACCATGCCGGTCAGGAGACCCAGCTCCTGCTGCAGGAATCCGCCGGCAGTTGAGATGCCGTGACGGACCAGTATCTCATTCGCGGTACAGCACATACCCACGAGGTTCACGCCCTGAGCGCCCTTGGACTTGGCATAAGCCAAGATCTCGGGATCGTCTGCGGCGACAACCAGCATTTCGGCAAATGACGGCTCGTGACCGTGGACCACGAGATTCACAAAATCTTCCCTGAACACGTCAAGACCCGCCGTGGCCTTGACCGGATGTGGGGTACCGAATAGGATGTCGGAGATATCCGTACCCATCATGGAACCGCCCCAGCCGTCCGCGAGCGCCGTGCGCATAGCGCCAAGCATTATATTGTTCATTTCCTGATCAACGCCCATGGTCGTACGATGCATCATTTCGACGACCTCGCGGTCGATCGCGCGGGGAGCGATACCGAGTTTTTTCCAGATCTCCTGCCGCTTCTTGGGAGCACGGGACAAATAGGTTATCTCTCCCCGCTGCTGGCCGAATTGATCCAGGAACTTGAGAGCAACCTTCTCGGCAACTTCATTCACAGACTTGCCTTCCACATTGATCCCAAGATAACCGGCAACACGGTTCAGTTTGCGAGCGTCCTTGATCTGAAAATCCTTTGCCTCGCCCCGCCCCACCGCCAGCAGGGTGTTGGCCAGGTCTCTCGCATGGTCCGAATGAGCCGCAGTGCCTCCGGCCACCATGCGCGCAAAGTTTCTTGCCGTCACTACCGGCAGGGACGCCCCGCAAATACCCATGGCCTCATCTTCCTTGCCGACTAAGCGGCAAGGCCCCATATGGCACATCTTGCAGCAGGCGCCCTGGTGCCCAATGGGGCACGGCTTGAGCTTTTCCGCGCGCTCGAACGAGGTTTCAAATTTTTTCAATCCCGCGACCTTCAGCAGGACTTGGGCAGCCGGATCAACTGATTTCTGGTCTTCTCTCATGATATTTCAGAACTCCCTTCCTAAAGGAGACTAAGCATCCCCTGTTTTAAGCCTGTGTATTATACATAACAATGAATAAAAAAACTATAGCAAGTTACAGCTCGTAAAATTGTGTATGAAGGTCGTCTTAGTGCCCAAACCGCTGACTAACTCCGGAGTACCGGCTGTTTGACCACCAATACCTTGGACACACCGGAACCTGTCAGCAAACCCTGGTTCATGGCCATGATAAGCACAGAGGCGTAAATGGCATTCGGTTTAGAGGTCTTTGCAGTCACCGGACTGAAGGACCCGGCCGCGATCTTCCCTGCCTTCACTTTCTTGACTGCGGCAGTGATATCTTTTGCCTTGAAAGCCTTTGTCTTGCCCACTGCTGCCGAGATATCGGCAGCGATCTCTACGCCATCCTTTGCCTCGCCCGCAGGTTGCAGCACCGGGGCAACGGTCTTGATCATTCCGTAGGTATTCCTGACGGTCCCCTGCCTCTCATAGAGAGCAGCCATGGGAAGTACCAGGTCCGCCTTTTCCGCAAAAGGCGTCATATGGCTTGCCTGCACGATAATCATATCGGATTTGAATTCAGCATCGCCCACATTTCCGGCAATGTACAGCGCTTTCATGCCGGACCTCATATCGTTATAACCCTTGCCAGCCTTCTTCACCTTGACGGCGCCCGGGCCCATGTCAGGCAGGCAACCCATCTGCATCACTCCCAGGGCGTTCGCCTCGAGCATAAGCGGCAAGACCCCTGCATTTTTCATGACCGCGAGGTTCAAGGCCTGGATCGAAGCCTCTTCGTTGGGCGAGATGCCGGTACCGATAATAACCACCGCGGTTTTTGCCGCAGCAAGGGCCTTGCCGGCACTCGTGAGCTGTTCAGCAGAAACGCCCGATATGGACGCCGCGCTGTCGATGCTTACGAGCGATTTTTTCAGGGCTTCAAACCCTTTTGCCGAGGAAGTTGCTCCCTCAGCGATCGCGGCGCTCATGAGCCCTGCGAGAAGGACCGTGTCAGTCCCTTCCTTGAGCTGAAGATGAATAGCGTTCTGATGACCGGCGAGCTCGATCTTCTCCGGGTTCACGACAATAACCTTTGCCCCTGCCTGGGCCCTTCTCCGGATCATGACCTCCACTTCCTGGAGGGATTGTTTCTTCTGTGACGGGTCGGCGCCGATCACCACGACCGTATCTGCGGTTTTGAGATCGGCCTGCGATGCGATGGCGATGCCCGCATCGCCGTAGACTGCACGGAGAGCCGAGATCAGGCCGCCCGCATATACAGACGCCGGGGTATCGATGTTCGGGCTTCCCGCCACATCGCGGGCAAGTTCCTGAACAGCGTATGCCTCTTCATTGGTAAGCGAACCGGCAGCGATGAACCCGGCATTGACCCCAGCCTTTTTGAGAGCGTCAGCCGCGATCTTTGCTGCATCTTCCCAGGTGGTGGGGACCAGTTTTCCACCGTGCTTCTTCATCGGTGTCATGATACGATTTGCCGCTTTTAAGGAATCGAACCCGAAACGGCCGATGACGCAGATGTAGCCGTTGTCCTCTTTCGCATTCACCTTCACGATCTTGCCATCCTTGCTGCTCGTGATCACGCTGCAACCCGAGCCGCAGGCGGTGCAGACCGTTTCCTGTTTTTTAAGGTCCCATTCCCTGCCGTGCTGCCAGCGGTCGCGCTCCATGAGCGCATTCACCGGGCAGGCGTCCACGCAGGACCCGCAGAAAGTGCAACCCGAATCCTGGAGCGGTTTGTCCATCGCCGTAGTAACTTTGGTGGTAATGCCGCGACCCATGAAGTCGAGAACATTCGTATTCTGCTCCTTGCAAACCCGTACACACCGGCCGCAGAGGATGCAGTAGTTGTTGTCAATGGTGATGAAGGGGCTCCGGTCGTTGAGCTCATAGTTGAAGCTCTTCCTGCCGAAGGACGATTCCTGAATTTTCAGGTCCGCGGCATACCTCTGCAGGTCGCAGGCGCCGGCCTTGGGACAGGTCATGCAGTCCAGGGGGTGAAAGGACAGGACAAGGTCGGTCACGAATTTCCTGATCTCCTCGACCTTCGCGGTCTTGGTCTGGACCTTCATGCCTTCCTTGGTCCGGGTGGTGCAGCCGGTAACCGGCGTCTTCATGCCCTCGATCTCCACCATGCACATACGGCATGCACCCACGCCCCTGAGTTCCTTGATATGGCAAAGGTTCGGGATGTGGACCCCCACGGTCGCTGCCGCGTCCACGAGGGTCATGCCCTCAGGAACTGATACGGCCTTGCCGTCAAATTCCATGTTCACCATCTTGGTCGTCATAGCATCCTCCGAGTGTCGCTTCGTAAAATTTTCAGAAAAAATCCAGAATGGGGAGATTGAACTATGTTCGCCTCTCCATTAATATCTATGCTTCCTGGATCAAACGCTGGCAGTCTAACGATGCTCACCAGACGTAATCTCCCAATCCTTATTTCCTGCCCGCAAAGGACCCTTCGGCAGGCATGGTCTCGTGGATCACGCAGGCCGGCTCGCCGCCAAGCGCGTTTGCACGGACGTCGCAGGTGCAGGCCAGCGTCCGCACGGGCTCCTTTTTAGTGACCGAAGTGACCGCCTCGCGATCCTGTTCGATGATCACGACCGCCTTCTCGGGACAGACCTTGATGCATTCGCCGCAGTGGGTGCACCGCTGCTGCCGGATGCGGAAAGGAGTGAATCCGCCTTTATATGGTTGCAGTTTCTGGCCCTCGATCGCGTTGTCCTTGCAGACCTCACGGCATTTGTCGCACATGATGCACAACGCGGCATTGATCTCGTACCGGGTGAGCTGCTTGCACTCGTGATAGGTACAGACACCCTTGATATGGCTGTCGAGGTCACTGGCGCTGCTGGCGAGAAACGTGGCCAGGATATCGGCATGGTCCTTGCCTTTCTTGCACATGCCGCCGTCCTTCACCTCAACGGCAATGCGTTTGAGCTGGGCAGCATGCTTGGCCAGGCCCTTCCCGGACTGGATCGCCTCGAGGATCTTGATAGCGTCAAAGATACCCAGTTTGCAGGGATGGCACTTGGAGCACATGCCATCCTTGGAATCGTCATTATAGAAAAAAGTCAGTTTCCGCCGCGTGGCGTTGACCGGGCATTTATTTTCTTGTTGCGACATGATCCCTCCTCTTATCGATCTTGATGGCCTGAGTGGGACAGATACTGTAACATGCTTTGCACCGGGTACAGTAGTCCTGGTCGATAAAGAACTTGTCTCGAAGCTCCACCACGGCGTCAAAGGCGCACGCCTGCTTGCAGAGACCACAGAGAATGCAGTGCTCGGGCAATATCCTGTATGACCCCATTCCCTGGCAACGCTTGGCCCGGCAGTACTTGTCGTTCACATGCTCTTCGTATTCTTCGCGGAAGTACTTGATGGTCGAGAGTACCGGGTTCGGTGCGCTGTTCCCGAGACCGCAGAGCGATCCGGAAACGACCATCTTTCCCATCTTCTCAAGCCGTTCGATGTCGCCCTGCTCCCCGTTTCCGGTGGTGATTTTGTCCAGGAGTTCGTACATCTGCCAGGTGCCGATACGGCAGGGCGGGCATTTTCCGCAAGACTCACTCTTAGTAAAAGAGAGGAAGAACTTGGCAACATCCACCATGCAGTCATCCTCGTCAAGAACCACCATGCCGCCGGACCCCATGATGGAGCCCACTGTCGCCAGGGTGTCAAAATCGACCTGCATGTCGAGGAACTGGGCCGGGATGCATCCGCCCGAGGGGCCTCCGGTCTGGACCGCTTTGAAACCTCGCTCCGGGTTCAGCATGCCGCCGCCAATGTCAAAGATGATTTCCCGGAGCGTAATACCCATGGGAACTTCAATAAGACCCGTGTTCTTGATCTTTCCAGTAAGGGCGAAGACCTTGGTCCCTTTTGATTTTTCAGTGCCGATCTTGGTATAGTAATCGAGACCCTTGGTGATGATCGTCGGGACGTTGGCAAAGGTCTCGACATTGTTCAGGTTCGTCGGCATGTTCCACAGACCGCCCGCCGATTCGGAGAGCCGCGGAGGTCGCGGCCGCGGCATGCCGCGCTCACCCTCGAGGGAGGCAACCAGTGCCGTGGATTCACCGCACACGAACGCGCCCGCGCCTTCCTTGATCTCGATGTCGAATTCGAGTTCGCTCCCCAGGATGTTCTTTCCCAGGAGACCCATTGCGCGCGCCTGGTTGATGGCAATACCGAGGTTTTTCACGGCCAGAGGATATTCATGACGTACATAAATATAACCGTGCTGGGCGCCGATAGCATAGGCGTTGATCAGCATGCCTTCGAGAACCGAGTGCGGATCGCCCTCCATGACAGAGCGGTCCATGAACGCGCCCGGGTCACCCTCGTCGCCGTTGCACACTACCGCCTTGATCTTGGCATTCGATTTCTTTGTATGCTCCCACTTGAGGCCTGCGGGGAAACCAGCGCCGCCGCGGCCCCGAAGTCCGGACTTTTTAACAATATCGATGACCTCATCGGGTTTCATCTCGGTCAGCACTTTCGCAAGACCTGCGTACCCGTCCTCGCGGATGGCGTCGTTGATATTGCAGGGATCAATAAAACCATTCCGATGGAGCGCAACGCGTTTCTGCTTCTTGTAAAAAGGGATGTCCTGTACTTTCTCGTTCGGATCGGACAAGGGGAATTCGCGATAGAGCTTCTTGCGGTAGGGTACGCCGTGGAGCACGGAATCAGAGAAGAGAGTCGGGACATCATCCACTTTTACCTTCTGGTAAAAGATCTCCTGCGGGTCCTGGATCACCACCGGACCGCGCTGGCAGAACCCCTGGCATCCTGTCTTCACGATCTCGAGCTTCACCTGTTTCTGGGACGCTTCCTTCTCGAATTGGTCGATAAGTTTTAAAGATCCCGTGGCCTGACAGGCGGTACCGCAACAGACGCGCACCCGGTGAGCATCGCTCTCCGCGTGCTCCTTTTTGAGCTTCACGCGCAAGGCATCGAGGTCTTTGACATTTTCTAGCCGCTTAAACGTGAGTTCCATGTTCGCTCCTCACTGTAATGATTATATCGTCCACCATCTTTGGCGTCAGTTCGCCGAACAGGTCCTTGTCGTTGATCGTGGTAACGGGCGCCAATGCGCAGCACCCCACGCACCCGACGGTCTCAAGGGTAACGGAAAGGTCCTTGGTCGTTTCACCTTCCTTAATCCCGAGCTGATGCTCCATCTCCGTGAGCACAGCCTTCGCGCCCCGCACGTGGCAGGCAGTACCCATGCAGACCTTGACGATGTTCTTGCCGCGGGGCTTGAAATGGAAATGTTTGTAGAACGAAGCAACGCCGTAAACATTGTTCAGCGACAGGGACATACGCTCGGCGATCATGGTCATTGCCTCTTCAGGCAGGTAACCGATCTTTTCCTGCACCCGCTGGAACACGGCGATAAGCATGCCCCGCTGACCTGCGGCATCATTAAGGACGGAATCAACCTTCTTTACGTCTTCTTGCTGGAGCACGATAAGGACCTCCCTATTGAAAGTGCAAACAGAACAACCGGGTAAATAGGTACGCCGACTGATTATCTAAGGCGCTGCCGATAAGATCATGTAGCGCCTGCTTTTCGTAACAATCATGACGCGAAAGTCAAACGGAATATTTTATAAAAGGATGGAAGGTGTATATATTAGCAAGCACCCGGTAAAAAATCAAGAGGAAAATACTCATAAGATCATTTCATAAGAAAATTATTAATCTCTATAAAACCAGGAGGAAATTGGTCCGTTGCAGAATTCGAAATATGATGGTACGATAATTCCGACCAGAATGCAACACAGCATTTCCCATAAAGCATTTCCCCCATTTGACAGGTACACCATGACCTGATATCATACTAATAATTAAACAATTGCATGGAGAATACCTGTACATGAGCATTCTGGCAATGATCCTTGCCGGCGGCAAGGGAGAACGGCTCCATCCCCTCACCATCCATCGAGCAAAGCCCGCGGTCCCCTTTGGCGGAATATACCGGATCATCGACTTCTCTCTCTCGAACTGCATCAATTCCGGAATCAGAAAGATCGCCGTTCTGCCCCAATACAAGTCCCTGTCTTTGGACAAACACTTGCGGCTTGCCTGGAACCTCTTTTCCGGAGAATTGGACGAATACATCATTTCCGTGCCACCGCAGCAACGGGTAGGAAACAAGTGGTACCAGGGAACGGCCGATGCCATCTACCAGAACATCTATATGATAGAAAAAGACGCGCCGGACCATGTTCTCGTGCTTGCCGGAGACCACATCTACAAAATGGACTACGCCGAAATGTTCCGGTTCCATCAAGAGAACAAGGCCGATGCCACCGTGGCTGCCATCGAGATCCCGAAAAAGAGCGCAGCGGCCTTCGGCATTATCGAGGTGGATGATGACTGCCGCATCCTCGATTTCGAGGAAAAACCTAAGGTACCCAAAAGCATACCGGGCCGTCCGGAACTGGCCTTCGCGTCGATGGGCATCTATTTGTTCAACACCAAGACGTTGCTGGAATATCTGAAGTCCGACGCGCTCCAGGAAACGTCCCACGACTTCGGCAAGAACATCATCCCCCAGATGATGAAGACCGCACGGGTCTGTGCCTACAATTTTCGGGATGAGAACAAGAAAGAGGCAAAGTATTGGCGCGATGTCGGTACCATTGACGCCTACTGGGAAGCCAACATGGACCTGGTAAGTGTTGACCCGCTCTTGAACCTCTATGACAAGGCCTGGCCTATCCGCACCTATCAGTCGCAGAATCCTCCGGCCAAGTTCGTGTTTGCACAGGAGAAAAAAGGCGGCAGGCTCGGCATCGCACTTGACTCGATCGTTGCACATGGCTGCATTGTGAGCGGCGGCCGGGTGCAGAATTCCGTGCTGTCGCCCAACGTCCGGGTGAACAGTTACAGCGAAGTGCACGATTCAATACTCATGGAGAACGTGGATATCGGCAGGCACAGCCGTATCCGCCGGGCTATCATCGACAAGGACGTCGTGATCCCGCCGGAGACCGAACTCGGGTATAATCTTGAGAAAGACAAGCAGCGCTATCACGTAACACCATCGGGCATCATAGTGATCGCGAAAGGAACGGAAATTTCGGGGAAATAAGAGCGTCTGATATTACGGCAGAGAGGACTAAATCACACCCGTACCGATTCACTGAGGATCGTCACTCCTTCGAAGGCAGGCATTCGGAATTTTCAACAAGCTCCTGATCCCGGATCACGTCCGGCGTGTCAAACACAAGGGCATTTCAAGCCAATCTCTATTTATCATCCCACTTCGTCGACATGAAAATATTTCGCAGTTTGAGCCACCGACGCTCCCGATCCGTCAACAGCTCCGGTCCGAAGATTTTCTTCATTTTAATGAGTGACAAGCGGTCAGCAAGCCCGAAGAGCCCGGTGAAGAATCGGCCGATCACAGGAATGCGTCCCGTATGGAGTGCCGAGGCCAGGTCCACGATGAATATCTTGCCGTCAACAAACAGAATATTTGTCCGTCGGTGCAGATCGAGATGCACCCAGCCGCGCTTATGCAACTCATCAACGATCCGTTCGAATTGTCGTATGACCTCAGGCCCGAACTCGCCCCGCTGAAAACAACCAAGATCCTTACCCTCAAGATACTCGATGGCAAGGGAATAGGGCGAGAGCCGCTTGAACTTCGGCGGCAGCCCCTCGACCCCGCTCAACGCCTCGTATGCCCTGGCCTCCCTTCCGATCACGATGAGACCGACTAAATTCCTTTCCCAGAAGCCTTTTTGCGAATAGTCTTTCACCACGAAGCGGTGCTCACCGAACCGCGTGATGAAAACATCCGCCTTGGTGAACCGGCCCTTGATCATGACCTTCTCGAGATTCATGATCGCGCTGTCGTATGTCAGAGTGGGATGCATCATTTGAGGGTTGTTTGCTTCGTGACAAGTCTCATCATTTTAAAAGCACCCCGGGAAAGAGTCAAGGCATTTATAGCCAAGGCAAAGAAAAAGCCTCCTGTCCAGCCTGACAGGAGGCTTTGCGTCAATGCTTTTTTAAACACCCGGCCGGTTTGCACCACACCCGACCCTGCACATACGGGAACACCGCTTGCATTGCGCAGTTTCAAAACATCGCTCCCCTCTTTTGCCTCGGCTGCAATGACGATGTATTCTTCCCGGTGGAATGCCTTCGATCCGAAGTAATAAATACGGCTGAAGATTCCGGAACAGCTTCTCAACTTACTGCTGTCCCGACTTTTCAGCTTCATTTCTCCGCGTAATCTCTCAGGAACTGCGTCAGGAGCCGAACGCCGATACCCGTCGCACCTTTGGGCGTGTAGGGCCGTTCCGTTTCGGTCCAGGCCGTCGTGGCAATGTCAAGGTGCACCCAGGGATATTTCTGCACGAACTTCGAGAGAAGCGCTGCGGCCGTAATCACGCCGCCTCTCCTTCCGCCGGTGTTCTTCATGTCCGCGATGTCGCTCTTGATCTGCTCGTAATACTCTTCCCAAAGCGGCATCTCCCATACACGTTCGCCGGTCTTTTCGCCTGCGGCGCGCATCATCTGCTTGAATCGGACATCGGTGCCGAGCATGCCGGTGGCCTCGGTGCCAAGGGCGACACCGCACGCACCGGTGAGCGTAGCGATGTCCACGATAACCGCGGGTTTGTAGGTGCAGGCATAGGTCAGCGCATCGGAAAGAATGAGCCTGCCCTCCGCGTCGGTACTCAATATCTCAATGGTCTGACCGGACATGGTGCGGAGCACGTCGCCGGGTTTGTACGCGCTGCCGCTTGGCATGTTCTCCGTAACCGGCAGAAGACCGACGATATTAAGCGGTAACTTGAGCACTGCAGCGGTCCGGATCGCTCCGAGCACCGCTGCGCCTCCGGACATGTCGTCCTTCATCCTGTCCATGTTCTCGGAGGGCTTTATCGAGATGCCGCCGGAATCGAAGGTGATCGTTTTACCGACAAGTGCTACGAATGGCTTCTTCCCGCCCTTCCGGTACTCAACGATGAGGAACTTCGGCGGCTGCACGCTTCCCGCGGCAACGCCGAGCAGGCCGCCCATGCCGAGCTTTCGCATCCTGTCCTTTTCAAGGACCCGGAGCTTGAGTCCGAACTGTCGCGCGATCTCTTTCGCCTTGGCAGCGATGATCGGCGGCGTTTTGTCGGCAGGCGGCGAACTCACCAGGTCACGCGCCATGACGGTGGCCGCGGCAACCGCCTCACCCGCCTTCACACCCTTTTGTATGGCCTTGAGCCCGCCGATGGATTCCTTCAGAAGAGTTACCCTGCGCACGTCTCTCGCAAGGCCGTTTTCCTCTCCGGTTTTATACTTCAAGAAACGGTAGAGTCCGAGTATGGTCCCCTCTGCCAGCGCCTGCCCAAGCTCTTCAGCATCAAGAACGACCCCGTCAGTAATAAAGGTGATGTCCCGCGCCCCGGCGCTTCTCAGCGAACATGCTGCCTTGCCCGCGGCCTGCCGCAAGCGATTAGGTGTGAACTCACTCCGATTACCCAGTCCCACGAGGAGCAGCCGTTCAGCACGGATCCGGCCCTCGGGGTAGAGAAGATGAACCGTGCCCGTTTTGAGCTTTACATCGCCCTTCTTAATAAGGCGTGAAATCATTCCGCCGAGCGCCTTATCCACCCGTTCTGCAACCCTGCCCGGTTTCTCTTTTTCGAAAAGCAGGATGATTGCTGCATCCGTCTTATGCTTCTCTATTTTCCCGGCACGAACATTGATCTTCATAGCCCCCTACCTGGTAGTACGTTTTTTTGCAAATCTCGTTATGAACGATAAGACAGGGATGCTGTAATGATAAACATAATAAGGCGATTCCCGCTGTAAACCGTGTTTTTAATCCTTTTTCGGGTCTCTCCGCGTCACCGGTAAGCGTCCGAAATTTTACAGGTGTCAAACGCTCTTAATCTTTTCTCACCACGATCGGCTCCAAACCTTCGAGCATCAGTTTGCCCGCCACGTGCTCGGCACGATCCTCGGACGCATAGGCGCCCACCCACACACGATAGAACCTGGCACTATTCGTTTCAAAGGGAACAATCGAGACCATCTCGAATTTGGTATCCAGTCGCTCCTTCAACACCCGCGCGTTCTCTTCCTCGGTGAAGACGGCCGCCTGAACCGTGTATTGTACCGGGCCGCGCACCGCATCAAGGGTCTCGATCCTTACCCGTGCAGTCCCCTGGGCCACAAAACCCAGCGCTTTGGCAGCTCCATAGGACAGGTCCAGAAACCTGCCCTTAAAGAACGGTCCCCGGTCGTTTATTCTTACTTGTATGCTCTTGAAATTATCGAGGTTGGTAACGTGGATGACCGTGCCGAGCGGCAGGGTCCGGTGCGCTGCCGAGAGCCTATACATATCGAAGACTTCGCCGCTTGCCGTCTTCTTACCGTGGAGATCCTTACCGTACCATGCAGCCATCCCAGTCTCACGGTATATCTCTTTCGGTTTCGTTACGGGTACAGGTACCGAAACCGGGACTGCAGCTGGAGCTGCAACAGGAGCCGGCGCAGTGGCGGCAGGTGCGGCCAACGGCACCTCCCTGCCGGCGCATGCATAGATCAATGCAAACGCCGGTAGGACGGTAACGAACAGTCGAATACACGCTAAAGGAGAACAGAACCGCATGCTGCGATCCGGTTTATGCAGAAGCGGCCGGTGTTGCTTCGCCGGCTTTCTTGCCTGTTGACTTGTATGCTTTAGCAGTGCGGAGCTTCCGCTGGGCCCTCTTCACCTTCTTGCGCGCCGTGCGCAGTTCAGGGTCGGACTTGATTGCGGCTTTCGTTTTCTTCTCCACAGCCTTTTGTTTGAATTTTTTGATCTTTTCCTGCAACTTTTCCTGATTAACCTTGATCACGTATGCTCCTCCTTAAAAATTAGATACTCCTGAACCGAGATAGAACACTAATAATAGACAAAAGTCCTCACGAAATCAAGTTATTTTGTCGATATTGTTTTGTCCGTTTTCAACAGATGGATATCTTCGGAAAAAGATGAAGGGCTGGACTGCGCCGTGCCTAAACAATAAAAAAGGGAGTCGCCCTTTTTCAAGGTGACTCCCTGTGGTTGGTTCTTCGGTTAACAACCCACTGCTGCTTTTGGCTTTGCCGCCGCCTTCACGCTCGTGAGCGTGTCCTTATCAACGGTGATCGCAACCTTGTCGCCAGCCTTCACTTTGCTGAGGTCGACGGCCTTGTCGGCCTTCAGGGTCACATCGGCGGTGGTGCCTTCAGCACAGAATACGGCCGTGCCTGCCTTTGCGTCCACACTTTTGATTGTGCCCTTCATCGGCTCTGCCGCAAACGCCAGTGAAAACAGAGAAACAACCAGAATCGCTGCTGCAAGAATTGCTGCTGCTTTTTTCATTCGTTCTACCCCTCCTTTACTGGATTATAAAAAAACGTGATGAGTACATTACCACAAGTTTAAGAATTATTCAATTGAAATTTTAAATGATCTTATTTGACAATTGTGTGATTATAAGGCCGAATTCTAATGCGCATAACGATTCTCTTGTATTTCCATACCATTTCCCAGAAAAAAATTTATACTCTGCGGCCATGTGGAGTTATCTATTCAACGGCCTGCTGGTCACAAGCGGGAGTGCACTCGGGCTTCGGGTGGGGAGCAAAATAAACGACAACGTCAAAGAGAAGGTTTTCGGTTTGCTCGGATGCGAAAATCAAGGCCTTCACGCGTATGTGCGATGGATCTAATCCCCCTCAAACTCCGTAAGGGCGAAAATGCTATATCCCTTGTCCAAGAGTTTCTTTTTCCCGCCAACATCAGGCAGGTCAACGATGAATGCTATCTCGACGACTTTTGCGCCGAGCTTTTCGATGAGTGCGGCAGCGGCCAGTGCCGTGCCACCCGTAGCGAGGAGGTCGTCTACCAGAAGCACCCGCTCGCCTTTTTTGAGCGCATCCTTGTGAATCTCGATCTTGTCCGTGCCGTACTCGAGATCATATTCCTGAGAAACGACCTCAGCCGGAAGCTTGCCCTTCTTGCGGATTGGAATAAAACCTTTCCCCAGTGTATACGCCAGTGCTGCACCGATAATGAAACCCCGTGACTCTATGCCTACAATAGTATCGAATTTAAAATTCATATGCATATACCGCTGGGTCAGGGTATCGATGACGAGCCGGAAACCCACGGGGTCCTTGAGCAGCGTGGTGATGTCTCGGAACATGATCCCTTTCTTGGGATAATCAGGGATGGTCCTGATCTGCGACTTGATTGACATTGCTGTTCCTCCGGGATGACCTGAAAATTTCAAAGTTCAAAAACCAGATCACGTTCACCTGATAAAAAAGCTTTCAATGGTTTGTGTATGATCGCATTTTTATGCGAAGGTTGAACATCGGCATTTGAGCTTACACCATTAACACGACTCGCCGTCGACCTCTCCCAAATCCTTATATTTTTCTACTCCCATTCTATACAAATCCCCACCGTATACATCGTTCACCACGATGGCCGGAAAGTCCTCAACCTCCAGCCGCATCACGGCCTCGGTCCCGAGCTCCGCATACGCAATCTGCTCAGCTTTGCGTATTGCCTTTGAAATAAGCGCGCCTGCTCCGCCGATGGCCGCGAAATAAACCGCCTTGTGTTTCTTTATCGCATCTTTCACTTCCTTACCGCGCGGTCCCTTCCCGATCATGCCTTTGAGTCCCCGTTCGAGCAGGTACGGTGTGTACTTGTCCATGCGGTAGCTCGTGGTCGGCCCGGCGGAGCCGATCGGCCTGCCCGGTGGTGCCGGCGTCGGTCCGGTGTAGTAGAGGATCTGGCCGTTCAGATCGAAGGGCAGCTTCTCTCCCTTCTGGTGTCCTTCAACCATATACTTGTGCGCCATGTCCCTTCCGGTATAGATCACGCCCGTGATAAGCACGCGATCGCCGGCTTTGAGCTTCGAGATAACGTCATCGGTCAGGGGAGGCTGTATTTTAATGGGGTCGGTCATTGTTCACCTTAATTGACGATAAGCACCAAATACTAAACATCAAATTACAACTGTTTCCTGCAAAACTACAATATGATCGTCTTATGCCGGGCCGCATGGCAATTGATATTCACCGCAACCGGCAGGCTGGCGATGTGGCAGGGGAAACTTTCGATATGAACTGCCATGGCAGTTACCTTGCCACCGAACCCTTCAGGACCGATGCCCGTCCTGTTCACGGCCTTGAGCAGCGTTTCTTCCAGGCTTGCAAGTTCGAGTTTTGGATTCGGACTGCCGACAGGGCGGAGGAGCGATTTTTTTGCAAGCAGCGCAGCCTTCTCGAAACTTCCTCCGATGCCCACCCCGATCACCACCGGCGGACAGGGGTTTGCCCCTGCTTTTTGCGCGCATTCGAGAACAAAGTTCCTGATGCCCTCCACCCCCTCGGTGGGCCGCATCATCCGGATCACGCTCATGTTCTCGCTCCCCGCTCCTTTCGGTAAGAACGAGATCTTGAGCTTGTCGCCGGGCACCAGCTCGGTATAGATAATCGCAGGCGTGTTGTCGCCGGTGTTCTTGCGTGTGATCGGATCGACTACGGACTTCCGGAGATAGCCTTCTTTATACCCCTTGCGCACACCCTCATTGATAGCATCGACAATGAACCCGTTCTTGATCCTGAGGTCCTGTCCGATCTCGACAAAGAAAACGGCAATGCCCGTGTCCTGGCAGATCGGGATATGCTCTTCCCGCGCGATGCGGGCGTTCTCCTTAAGGAGTTCAATGATCTCTTTAGCGCCGGGTGCGGTTTCGGTCTCGATCGCACGGTCAAAAGCGGTGATCACATCCTCGCTTAAGTTATACGCCGCGTCGAGGCAGATCTGCGCGACGTTGTCCCTGATCTCGTCTACATGAAGTTCTCGCATCCTTGCCTCACCGCGTCCACGGACCTCATGAACGCCGCCTTTTCATCAGAATTCAGCTTGATCTCCACGAGCTGTTCTATGCCCTTTTCGCCGAGCTTCACCAGCACACCGGCAAACATCCCCTTGACACCATACTCACCTTCGAGGTACGCGGAACACGGCAGGATCTTCTTCTTGTCCAGCAACACGGCCTCGACCATCTCGAGCGCGGCTGCGGCTGGTGCATAGTAGGCGCTTCCGGTCTTGAGCAGGGATACGATCTCGGCCCCGCCGTTCCGCGTACGGTCGACGAGCTTGTCGATCGTCTCTTTGCTCATTAGTTCCGTGATCGGGATGCCCGCAACTGATGAATAACGCGGCAGCGGCACCATAGTGTCGCCGTGCCCGCCCAGCACGAAGGCATGGGTGTTCTCAACGGACACGCCGAGCTCCATTGCAATGAATGTGCGGAACCGCGCCGAATCAAGCACCCCGCCCATGCCGATCACCCGTTCCCGGGGAAAGCCGGAGGCCTTCATGGCAACATAGGCCATCACATCCATAGGGTTCGTGACAACGATCATGAAAGCCCCGGGCGACCGCTTGCCCGTTTCCGTGGCCACTTTTTTAACGATATCTCCGTTCGCCGCAAGAAGATCATCACGGCTCATCCCCGGCTTGCGTGCCAGCCCGGCGGTGATCACGATAATGTCCGACCCCGCAGTCTCGTCATAGCTGTTCGTGCCAGTCACCCGGGAATCGTATCCCATCACTGGTCCCGCTTCCTGGAGATCGAGCCCCTTGCCCTGCGGCACACCCTCGACCACATCTACCATCACCACATCCGCAAGCCGGGTCTCCGCGATCCGCTGCACCAGGGTCGCGCCCACATGGCCCGCACCGACAACCGTCACTTTTTTGCGCAAAATACACCTCCTAATTCGCATAGCGCAGAGAGCAGAGAGTTAAAAGATACAGACGCTATGCGCCATGCCCTATGCGCTCAGCGCATTCACAGCTTCGATATCTTCACCTTGCTGATCTTCCTGCCTTCCAGCTCAAGGACCTCCAGTTTGAGGTCCCGGTATCTGAGTTGCTCGCCCACCTTTGGCATCCTGCCGAAAAGCCCGAACACGAAACCGCCGAGCGTATTGAAATCCGTGGACTGGAGGTTCGTGTCGAGCATCTCATTCACTTCATCAAGCGCCGATTGGCCCGAGACCACGAAATTTTTCTCGTCCACGATCTGAACATCCTTGTCCCCGGCCTCAAGCTCGTCGTGGATGCTGCCGACAATCTCCTCAATCAGGTCCTCGAGCGTCACGAGGCCTGCGGTACCGCCGTATTCGTCGATGACAATGGCGATCTGGAATCGGTCCCGCTGCATTTCAGACAGGAGCTCGCTCACCCGTTTGTTCTCGGGGATGAAGTATGCCTGCCGGACGAACCGCTGGATGCCGTCCTCGCGCTTCACTTCACCCGAGGCCATGCCCACGAGGATGTCCTTGATGTACAGGATGCCGATCACCGTATCGACCGTGTCCTCGATCACGGGGTACCGGGAATAGCCGAACTCGGACACCAGAGTCAGGACCTCCTGCAGGGTCACGCTCGACGGCACGCTCACGATCTCGGTCCTGGGCCGCATAGCCTCTGATGCCAGGGTATCACCGAACTCAAAAACCTTATGAAGCAGTTCTTTCTCCTCTTCCTTGAGCGAACCGCTGTCCTCTCCAAGATTGATAAGGGCCTTGATGTCCTCTTCCGTGACCACCGCGCTGCAGGACATGCCCTGCGGTCCCGACCCGGCAATAAGGTCTGCCGTGGCCGCAAGCAACCGGGACAGCGGCGATAGAAGCTTCATTACCAGCTGCAACGGCGCGGAGACGATGAGCGCAAAGCGGTCCGGATTTCTGCAGGCGATCCCCTTTGGGACAAGCTTGGCAACGGAAACGACGGCAAGAGTTACAAGGAGCACGGTGACCGCCACTGCCAGCGGCTTCTGCGCGATCAGGTTCGCGGCAATGACCATGCCAAGAACTGCAGTCAGAACAATGAAAAAATTCTCGGCAAGCAAAAGCGTGGAGTGAAGACGATTACGCTCTTGCATCAGCAGGACGACCGTCCCTGCCCGTTTATCTCCCGATTCTGACAACTCCCGGATGTGCGCCTTGTTGGAGAACACAATAGCGGTTTCCGCAGCCGCAAAAAAAGCCGCGATCAGAACGCTTGCGCCTGCGCCGACGAGCAACGGCCAGGAGTCGGATATGAATGCGATAAAGGCGTCCATGTGTCGAATGTGGATTGTAGATTGCGGAATGCGGATTTAAAATCCCAAATCTAAAATCCGAAATCCGCAATATGCGTTCACATCTTCTCCCCCGTTACCCTGATGACCTCATCGAAGGTGGTCTCGCCCTTCAGCATTTTCAGGACAGCTGCCTCTCGCAGTCCGACCATGCCGTCCGCGACCGCCGCCTTCCGGATGGTCTCCGCATCGGACTTGTCATGAATAATGGCCCTGATCCTGTCGTTCATTTCCATGACCTCGAAGATGGCGGTGCGTCCCTGATAACCGGTGCCGCGGCACTGGGGGCATCCCTCTCCGTACTTTACCACGACCTTCCGGTCCTTGCCCGATAAGAGTCCCACGGCCTGCGCCTCTTCGGGCAGCAGTTCATAGGACTTTTCACAATGTTTGCATGTCTTTCTGACCAGCCTCTGGCCCATCACACCGATGATCGTTGATGCGATAAGGTATGATGGCACTCCCAGGTCCATTAGCCTGGTAATCGTGCTCGGTGCATCATTCGTATGGAGCGTGGAAAAGACAAGATGGCCCGTGAGTGCGGCCTGGACCGCGTTTTCGGCCGTTTCGAGGTCCCGGACCTCGCCGACCATGATAATGTCCGGGTCCTGGCGTAGGATCGTCCTGAGCGTGCTGCCGAAGGTGACGCCGATCTGCGGCTGGATGCTCACCTGGTTGAATTTGTCGTGGACCATTTCAACGGGGTCCTCGATGGTAACCACGTTCACCTCAGGGGTGGCAACGGTCTTCAGCGCCGAATAGAGCGTCGTTGTCTTGCCGCTGCCCGTGGGGCCGGTAACGAGGATGATGCCGTTCGGCCTCGTGATAAAGGAACGAAACAGCTCGTATTCCCGGGGCGAGAACCCGATCTCCTCAAGGTCCTGAAGCAGGATGTCGGGATCGAAGATCCTGATCACCACCTTTTCTCCGAAGGCGGTCGGCATGGTGGAAACGCGGAGTTCGACCTCCCGGGACTTATATTCGGTCTTGATCCTGCCGTCCTGGGGCCGTCGCTTCTCGGCAATGTCCATGCGCGAAAGCATCTTGATTCTCGATACAAACGCGGAATGCACGGCCTTGGGCGTGCGGTGGATGGTGTTGAGCATGCCGTCGATCCTGAGCCGGACCTCGCTGGCGTCGCGCTTGGGCTCGATGTGAATGTCACTCGCCCGCTGATCGAAGGCATAGCGGAACAGGAACTCCACGGCATTCACGATATGTTTGTCCGTGGCCTCGATCTCGGACACGGACTTCATCTTTATGAACTGCTCCAGGTTGCCGAGGTCGACCTCCGACGTCATCTCCCTGGCTGCGGCGGTCACGGACGACCGGAACCCGTAGAATTCCGTGATGATCTTGAGTATGTCCGTCTTCGGACAGACGATGCGTTTGACCTTGTACCCCATCCGCTCGACGTTCTCAATAACTTCGACGTTATAGGGGTCCGCGATGGCAAGGGTGAGGGTGTCGTCCTCCCGGCCTATCGGGACGGAGATGCTTCGCCGCGCGAAGGCCCGCGAGAGGATCTGCGTGACAATCTCGGGATTCAGCTTGAGGGGATCGATCTTCTGAAACGGCAGACCGGCATGTTTAGCTACCTCCTCACTGATCATATCCTCGGTAAGGATCCGGCCCGGCATACCCGGTATCTCCATATTCAACGAAGCCGCAACCTCGATGGACGAAACCTCGTCCTCAAGACGCATCCTGCCCCGGTGGATGGTCTCACCCCGGGCCTTCAGCACTTTCATGCGCTGGACGTCCTGTTTTATCTTGATCTCGCGGGTCTGCTCGGGGCTCAGTTTTCCCGCTTTGACAAGTATCTCACCCAGCAGGTCAATCGTCAGTTTTGTCATAGTGGTCCCGTATACTCCCACGTTCAAAATATAAAGGCCCCCGCAGAACGGGGGCCGTGCTTATCATGCCGGGGATGAATGCATACAAGACTATTTCTTCGCCGGTTTCGGTTCCGGAGCAGGGGCAGGCGCCGGAGCAGGGGCAGGGGCAGGCGCCGGAGCAGGCACCGGTGTCACAACAGGCTGCGCAGGTGGCGGTGAAGCCGCCTGTTTTTTCTCACAACCGTAAAAAGCAAAGGCAGCAACAATGACCAGGACCAGAATGGCAACAATGTACTTTTTCACGAAGCAATACCTCCTTCTTGAGTTATGATCGCACCGCAACGAGCGGAAGCGTGAATCAGACACTGTCTGTAAAGTAATCAGATGATCCGTGTGGCAATCGAGCGCGTCACCGTAAGCTCCCGGACTTTCTGTCCGAGCTTCTCTTCCAGGATCTGTTGCTGCTCTTCGCTCAGGCTGAGCCGGAAGACCCGGAGCTTATTCAAGGAACGTTTGGTAAGGTAGATCTCGTGCAGTTCAAATCCGATCTGTTTCTTAATATCAGCACGCTGCTGTGGTGACAATTCCAGCAAGACAGTCTCTTCCATCGATCAAACCCTCCATCAGATTCGATTATAGGCACTTTGATTCGGAATTTCAAGTTTTTTTTGTGGCTACTGTTTATGCCTTCTATTTAACAATTATTACCTGTTCCCTGTAAAAACATAGGGTGCACGTTCTGATTACCCGGGAGCAGGCAAAAGTGATAACGGGGGAATCCTCCATACTGACTACCGGGGCCCTACGTTTCCAGGACCAGCCTCTTTGCTACTATCTCCATCGCCTCTTCCACTTTCAACTTCTCGATCTTCCCGGTCTTCCGCTCTTTGAGCTCCACGAGCCCCTCCTTGAGATTCTTCTCGCCGATGATAATACGATACGGAATGCCGATAAGATCGGCATCCTTGAACTTGACCCCGGCGCGTTCGTCACGGTCGTCTAGCAGGACCTCAAAGCCCTTTTCTTCCAGGGCCGCGTACATCTCTTCGGCGACATCCATGGATTTCGTGTCTTTCACGTTCACGGGAATAATGAGGAGCTGATACGGCGCGATCGCGGCCGGCCAGATGATGCCGTTCTCGTCATTCCCCTGCTCGACTGCCGCTGCAGCGATGCGCGCCGGGCCGATGCCGTAGCTGCCCATGATGATGGGCTTCTCCGCGCCGCTCTCGTCAAGATAATTCGCCTTGAGCGGCACCGAGTACCTCGTTCCGAGCTTGAAGATGTTGCCGATCTCTATCACCCGCTCAATGCGGAGCGGTTTGCCGCACTGCACGCAGGCATCTCCCGCTGCGGCAGTGTGAATATCGGCAAACTCCGCATCACTGAAGTGTTTATCGGCACTGACCCCTTTGACGTGATACCCTTCCTTGTTTGCTCCTGCAACATAGAGGCCCTGCTTAAGTGTGGGGTCCGCTATCTTCCGGATCTTTATTGCGTGGCCCATCGGTCCGATAAAGCCTGCCGGGACACCGAGTGTGGCCTTAACCTCTTCCTTCTGAGCGGGTTTGTAAGGACCAATAAGCTTCGTAAGCTTCTTCTCGTGCAACGTCTGGTCCCCGCGAACCAGGGCAAGTACGGGCCCTTTCTCGCTGATGAGAAGGATGGATTTGATGAAAAGGTTCGACGCCAGTTTCAGGAACCCCGTTACCTCCTGGATTGTGCGTTTCTCCGGTGTAGCTACTTCTTCAAACTGCCACGCAGGGAACGCCGGCGGCAGAGGGGACGATTCTGCGAGTTCCACATTCGCCGCATATCCGCAGCTGTCACAAAGCGCCACCTCGTCCTCGCCGGCCGGAGAGGGCGCCATGAACTCGTGGGCGCCCGTGCCGCCCATCATGCCCATATCGCTCTGCACCACGAAGAATTTTAACCCGCAGCGGCTGTAGATCTTCTTATACGCGTCGAGATGAATATCGTAGGATTTATCGAGTCCCTCCTCGTCACGATCGAAGCTGTAGGAATCCTTCATGACGAACTCGCGCGTGCGCAGGATACCGCTTTTGGGACGGGCCTCGTCGCGCAGTTTGGTCTGGAACTGATACCAGATCTGCGGCAGGTCGCGGTACGACCGCAAGTCGTGCGCCGCGAGCCAGGTCATGATCTCTTCATGCGTCATGGCAAGGCACATGTCGCGGCCGCTCCGGTCCTTGAGCCGGAACATCTCGTCGCCGATGGTATCCCACCGTCCGGTCTGCTGCCATACCTCGGCGGGGTGCAGCACCGGCATGGTCACTTCCTGGCCGCCGATTGCGTTCATTTCCTCCCGGATGATCCGGTCGATCTTGTCCATCACCCGCTGGCCGAGAGGAAGGTAGATGTAGAGCCCGGCAGCAAGCTGACGCACGAACCCGCCGCGCACCATGAGCTTATGCGAGACAGCCTCGGCCTCGGCCGGCGCTTCTTTTAATGTCGGGACAAATAAACGGGAATAACGCATGGAACCTCCTCAAAACAGGAGACAGGAGCCAGAATCCAGAAGCCAGGAAAAAAGTTTGCCCTGCTTCCTTCTGGCTACTGGCTACTGGCTCCTGACTTCTTATTAGCTATTTTATTCACCTCATCTACAAGCACGTCGGCAAGCTCTGCCTCCGATAACTTCGCGACAATCTCGCCGTGTTTGAAGAGCAGCCCGACACCCTTGCCGCCGGCAATACCCACGTCTGCCTCGCGCGCTTCCCCGGGTCCGTTCACGACGCAGCCCATGACCGCGACCGTGATCGGTTCCTTGATATGCGCCAATCTCTTTTCCACTTCCTGTGCAAGACCGATGATATTGATCTCGGTCCTGCCGCAGGTGGGACAGGAAACGATATTCACGCCTCGTTGGCGGATCTTGAGCGACTTCAATATCCCGTACGCAACGCGCACTTCCTCAACCGGGTCCGCGGTGAGAGAAACGCGCATGGTATCACCAATGCCCTCAGCCAGCAGAATGCCGAGCCCCACGCTTGATTTGATCGTACCGGAAAATAGCGTGCCTGCCTCCGAGATGCCGATGTGCAGCGGATAATCCGACTTCTCGGAAAACAGCCTGTAGGATGCGATCGTCGTCATGACATCAGAGGACTTGAGAGAAATCTTGATATTGGTGAAGTTCAAGTCTTCGAGGATACGGATATGACCAAAGGCGCTCTCAACGATCGCCTCGGGAGTGGGGTGCTGGTACTTTTCGAGCAGATGCTTTTCAAGCGAGCCCGCATTCACGCCGATGCGGATCGGGATGCCCCTGTCCTCGCATGCGCGGACGACTTCGGCGACCTTGTCCTTCCCGCCGATGTTGCCGGGATTGATCCGGAGACCGTCCACGCCTTGCTTTACCGACGCAAGCGCCAGACGGTAATCGAAGTGGATGTCGGCGATGAGCGGAATCCTCGCGCCTTTTCTGATCTCACCGAGCGCTTTCGCGGCGTCTTCATCCGGAACCGCGAGCCGCACGATCTCGCACCCGGCGTGTTCCAGATCGCGGATCTGACCAAGCGTCTTGGCTGCGTCGCGAGTGTCCGTGTTGCACATGGACTGGACTGCGACGGGCGCGCCGTTGCCGATTTTCACGGAACCGAGGGAAATCTGTTTTGTTTTTTTTCGCGTGATAACAATGCTCATTTTTATAGCCTAACCTTGTGCACAACCAAACTCCCTCTCCTTCAAGGAGAGGGCCGGGGTGAGGATGGGTTTGCTGCCGAGCCCTGGAACCCATCCCCTCCTTGTTCCTCCACTGGAAGGGGAGGAAATTCGTTGAAGGTGCTCGCAAAGGAGAGTGAGATGTGAACTTTGTTACTTGCTGAAGAACATCCTCATGATATCGTTGTAAGAAACCACGACGATCAGGGTGATCAACAACCCGGCCCCGATGCTCTGGGAAACCTCCATCACCTTCCTGCTAAGAGGTTTTTTGCGGATCGCCTCGATCATGAGGAACAGGATCATGCCACCGTCGAGCACCGGGATCGGCAGAAGGTTCAGGACGCCGAGCGAGATGCTGATCATGGCAAGGAGCGACAGGAAAGCCGATAATCCGGCGGCAGCGGCCTGGCCGGACATCTGCGCGATCATTACCGGGCCGCCGAGCGTCTTGATCGAGAGGTTGAAGGTAATAAGCTTCTTGAGGGTGATGAACGTCAGGTCGACGGACTCGATGGTCTTGTCGAAGCCCAGCAGCAGAGACTCGAAAAATCCATGCTTTTTGAATACCAGCCGCATGACCGGCTCGACACCGATGACCTGCCTGCCGCTATCCTCTTTTGGGGTAACGATCTTCTCTATGCGCTTGCCGTTCCGTTCAAGCGTAAGCGTGAGCTTGTTTCCCTTGCTGTCGCGAACGAGCGTGGAGAACTGGTTCCAGTGATAGATGGTCTTCCCGTCCACGGCAATGATCTTGTCGTTCACCATGACCCCGGCTTGCTCGGCAGGGAACCCCGGCTTCAGTTTTCCTATCTCCGCCGGAATATCGGGGACCAGGCCGGACGTTCCAATCTTGAGCTCTGTTGCCAATTCAGGCCGGAGCGTCAGGGTCTTTTTTTCGCCCTGCCGATCGACAATAACCTTCACGTCGGTATCGGGGTTCACCGCGATAAGGGTCAACGCCTTGGTCCAGTCGCTGATGCCCCTGCCGTTGATCTCCTCGATCACGTCGCCTGACATAAAACCCGCCCGCTCGGCAGGTGAACCTTTCTCTACATAGCCGACCCTCGCCGGGCCTTCGCTGTACGTTCCGACCATGAAGACGAACGGCATAATGACGAACGCCAACACGATGTTCGTCAGCGGCCCCGTTACCGCGATCTTGGCGCGTTGCCACACGGTCTTGGACTGGAATTCGTCCGGAGCGCCTGTGGGTTCCTCGTCAGGGTTCTCTCCCGCCATCTTCACGTACCCGCCAAGCGGCAGCGCGGAGAGGACATACTCGGTATCACCCTTCTTGAAGCCGAAGAGTTTCGGTCCCATTCCAAGCGAAAACTTCTCGATCCGCACACCTGCCCGCTTTGCCATGATGAAGTGGCCAAATTCGTGCACGAACACGAGAATACCGATCACGATTAAAAAATACACGAATGTCATTGTTCCTCCTAAAAAATACGATGAACCGACAAACAACAAAACATTAAAAATTCTTCAGGAGAAATGGGATATGGGTGGAAATGGAGCATACATGATTGGATTGTCCCCTTTCTCCATTATTTCCTCTCCCGTTCTCCGTAAAATCTTTTCTTATATGGCTTGCCCCCTTGACCCTTGCCCCTTGACCCCTGCGCCTATGACCTTTTCCGCTTCATGCCGTGCCCAGAGGTCTGCCTTGAGCGCATCCTCCACGGTATTGATATTCGACGGCCTATGGGCATCCATCGTGGTCCTGATCACACGAACGATGTCAGCGTAGCCGATCTTCTCTTCGAGAAAATATTTGACCGCCACCTCGTTCGCGGCAGAGAGCACCGCCGGCATACTGCCCCCGGTATTCAAAGCATCAAAGGCATGGGCAAGACAGGGGAACCGGTCCAGATCCGGCTCCTCGAAGGTGAGCGTGCCCACCTTTGCGAGGTCGAGTGCCGGGGATACATCCGAAAGCCGCTCGGGGTACGACAGCGCATAGGCGATCGGGCCCTTCATGTCCGGCATACCGAGCTGCGCCACGACCGCGCCGTCATGATATTCCACCATCGAATGGACTATGCTTTGGGGATGGACCAACACCTTGATCTTCCCGGGCGCGATGTCAAAGAGCCACCGCGCCTCGATCACCTCGAGCCCCTTATTCATGAGCGTGGCGGAATCGATCGTAATCTTCCTGCCCATGCTCCAGTTGGGGTGTTTGAGCGCCTGCGCCAGCGACACGTTCGCAAGATCTTTTTTTGCAAAAGCCCGAAAAGGACCGCCGGATGCCGTCAAAACCAGTTTTCTGATATCCGTGCTGGCACCCGCGTGCAGGCACTGGAAAATGGCGCTGTGCTCGCTGTCCACCGGCAGGATGCGAACACCCCGTGCCCGGCACTCGGCCATGACCAGCTCGCCCGCGGTCACGAGCACTTCCTTGTTCGCAAGCGCTATGTCCTTGCCGGCACGGATGGCCGCCATGGTCGGCACCAGCCCTGCGGTCCCCACAATGGCCGAAACGGTGATATCGGCATCTTCAGCAGCCGCGACCTGGATCATGCCCTCGACGCCGGAGAAGATGCGGACGCTGAGGTCACTGCACCGCCTCTTCAGTTCCGCGGCGGAACGCTCGCTCACGACGGACACGATCGATGGCCTGAACTGCCGGACCTGTTTCTCGAACAGCTCGACGTTATTGCCAGCCGCAAGCGCAACCACGGTGAAGCGCTCAGGAAATTTTTCGATCACCGACAGTGTTGACTGCCCGATCGAACCGGTGGAACCCAGTATGGATATCTTTTTCATAAGAAGTCAGGGGTCAGAAGTCAGGAGTCAGAATCACGCTACAGCGTGACTGACTCCTCCCTTTATCTCATCCTGAGATAATAATACAACACAGGCGCGGCGAACAGCATGCTGTCCATGCGGTCCAGAATGCCGCCGTGCCCGGGAATGAAGTCACCCGAATCCTTAACCCCTGCCGCGCGCTTGAACAGCGACTCAGTAAGGTCACCGATGGTGCCGACAACCCCCAGCAGGAGGGCGATCGCGATCGCTTCGCCCGCACCGATAGGCGGCATGAACCAGGCCCTGCACAGAAGCGCCATGGCTGAGGACGCCACCAGCGCGCCGAGAAGTCCTTCAATGCTTTTCTTCGGGCTCACCTTTTCATAGAGACGGTGTTTCCCGAAGGGGATGCCGATAGAATAAGCCCCGATATCCGATGCCCAGATGATGAAATAGAGGAACACCAGCCATTGTTTCCCGTTATCGCCGGTCCGGATCGCCACCTGGAAGGCGAACAGCATGGCCACGTAGAACACTCCCAGGAAAGTGGCCGCCACGTCCTCGATCGCGCCGTCAACGGGCCGGGAGGAAAAAAGCCGTGCGATCATGATCAAAAGCATGCCGGCGGCAACCGGAAAGGAACTCCCCCCCATCACCGGAAGCAGGGGATGATAGAAACCCAGTACGATCAGCGCGCCGAGAACGATCCCGAGCACAAGGTGGGGATGCGATCCCCTGGCCTGTGCCATACGGTAAAATTCATACTGTCCCACGGCACCGGCTGCCACCACCAGTGCCGTGAAATAGATCGGGGGAAGGTTCCAGGCGAAGATGTAAAAGATGGGCAGGAACAGCAGTCCTGTGATCACTCTTTTATACAACATGCTTGTCTCCCTGAGATCCGCGGCAAATACGGCAAACGTAAGATTCCAGCAGTAACTTCCCAGTCAAATTCTTCTCAGAATTGTAACAATATGTTGCCGCATAAGGCACACCCTGCACTCGTTTATGGCCGCGTCATCGCAAGAGCAGGCTACGCTGCCGCAGTCGTGTGCGCCGGGCGCAGGCAGAAAATACAGACAACTGAAAAGATTTTTATTTTACAGGCGAATTGGCATTTCTCTGTGTTCTCTGTGAATTCAGTGGCTAAACACTTTTTCGGTCATCCGGATTAAGTCATCCTCGAATGTACTAAACGTGTCGAAGGATCGTTGTTCCGGTTTTGCCTGCTCTAAGAACGGGGTTCCGCACAACATACGACAGGGATGCCGGAAAAGCGACTTCAGGCTGCATGCAACACCATCACTTCCGAGCATGTTGATCCTGTGTCAGACCGAACCGGCGCTGACGCCCCTGGTAATCCAGAAGCGCCGCCAGGAGGTCACGCTCTTCAAAATCAGGCCAAAGAGTATCGGTGAAATAAAGTTCGGCGTAGGCGGCCTGCCAAAGAAGAAAGTTGCTGATGCGTTTCTCGCCGCTCGTGCGGATGATCAGGTCCAGGTCAGGCAATCCCGCGGTATCGAGGAAGGAGGAAAAGGTCTCTTCTGTGACATCGGCTGCTGCCGTATCCGCCAAACGCATGCGCTTGATCGCTTCCAGTATCTCGCCACGACCGCCATACGACAGAGCAACGTTCAGTACCATCCCGGTGTTCTTTTCCGTCTCGGACAATGCCCGTTGGATCCACGCCTGTATCGATGTCGGAAGCCGTTCAATCCTGCCGATGGTGCGGAATCGTATCCCATTCGCCTTCATTGCCGCGATCTCGGCCTTGAGAAAGGTCCCGAGCAGGTCCATGAGAAAGCCCACCTCTTCTTTGGGTCTGCCCCAGTTCTCGTCGGAAAACGCATAGAGGGTCAACACCTGGATGCCGTACTGCCGGCACTGTTCTGTAACACGGCGTACCGTGTCCACACCCCTTTTATGCCCGGCGACGCGTGGCAGACCATTGCGCAACGCCCACCGGCCGTTGCCGTCCATGATGACGGCAACATGTTTCGGCAGGCTGTTCACATCGAGCCGGGCCCGAAGCTGTTCAAGCGTCTGGTTTTTGTTTTTCATTCGCTCGTGAATCTCCCTGCATCGCAACTACTCAGCTTGCCAGGTTCATGGTTTGTTCATGGTTCAGGCTGAATAAATAATATCCGGACGGCTCGACTGAGCGTTCGACTGAGCCCACGCCGGAGTCTCGCCGAAGTTTTTTAAACTTTTGATCCATCATTTTAATATTCGTTCAGCGTTGTCTACCCTTCAAATCGTTCGGTCGTCACGGCCTTCCAACCTCGAACCGTGGACCGGAATAGTGAACCCGGATCGTCACTTATTTTCACTTCGGCGCGTAGCTCATCACGCGAACGCGGTCAGCCGCGAACAGACCCCCGGGCGTTATTATGAGCGCCAGGACCTGCGTGCCCGATCCCTGCTGCCGAATGATCTGATAATCCAGGACTGCGCCCGGGATGTCACCGATGCTCCAGCGCTGCTCGAGTCGGGCGCCTGTCCAGCCCAGGCCAATGAACTCAGCCTTGTTATGCGCGCTCAGGAACGACCCACCGCTGTTCTTTGGCACCAGGATCTCATCTCTGCCGTCTCCGTTCAGGTCTACCGAAAACACCCGTCCGCTTATCCTCACCTTTCGTGATTTGTCGTCAATCTCGTTCGACAACGTCACTGCGTTGACTGCGGTCGGAGGCGCTGAAATCACCGCTTCAATCCCGGTCAAGGGTTTCGTCAATATCGTCCCGCCTGATGGATACTTTTCCTCACTCTTCCAGATCATCGCCTCGTTGGAGTAAACAACCAGCTGGTCCTTGTCGTTGAGGGCAACCAGGAGCGGGTTGGCTCCTTCTGCATCGGCATACGCAAACCCGTAGAGGTCAACCCCTTTGGGCAGCGGATATTCCGTCGTCGGGACATATTTTCCGTCAAGCCAGACATATTGTTTCGGCTGACCTGTAAAGAACGAAACAGGGTCGTATGCCTGGCCGATAAGAACGGCCTTTCCCCCGGAAGTGGAGACCACCCGGAAAAATCCCGGTACATCGGCGATCCGTTGGTAGACGCCGTCCTGGAACTCTATTACGGAGGAGATGACCTTGCCGTTCAGCATGCCGGTCACGAAGATCTCCGGCCTGCCGTTTCCGTTGATATCGGCCACATCGAGGTTGAAGAGCTGCATTTCGCTGGGAACGTAGGCGATCGGTTCAACCCATTCTTCCCTCCATCCCGAATTCCCCTGTTTGAAGATATGAAGCTTCGCACCGTCGGAAAAAACATACTGCAGCGAGCCAGTCCCTTCAAGGTCAGCTGCAGCGAACAACCTGGCATCGAACCGCAGGTCCGCAAGCTCCTTTTTTTCCTCTCTCGGCGGAGCGAAGAACGGCTTGACCTCCCCGAGTGTGTCACGCTTGGTTCTGAGATCGAGCAGGGCTACGATCGTATCGAGAGGTCTGGCATCATCGGCATAGAACATGCCCGTGGTCACCAGATACTTGCTTTCAGAGGGAATGATCTCGATCGTCAGAACCATATCGAGATTGAAGGTCTTTCCCATCTCCTTGATCAGGGAGGAGTCTCGCTGCTTTTTATCGCTCAGAAATGCCGCTCCCTTTTCGCTGTCGAGCACGGTGAACCTGCCGATTTCCTTCAACCGCTCTGCAAGTCCCTGGATGATCTCGGGATGTTCAGCCCGGAGCGGGATAATCGCGACGCTTAGTTTCTTCGGTGTGATCCGAGCCTTGTCTCCCGCCCTCGGCTCCATCAGTTTTTTCTTCATTATTCCGGTGGACGTCGTCTCGTCCGGAACGGTCACCTCGAGGCTGCCGACCTCTTCCTCCAGATGGCCTATCACCGTATTCGTCACGGGATGCAGTATCTCCTTGCCATCTCTCCAGACCGAAAGGACAACTCCTTTCTGAAGCCCGTCCTTGGCCCCGAGCGTTATCGTAACCTGGTCCCCCGCCACGGTCTTCACCTCACCCTCTACCTTGGGAAAGTATGACGTTATCGCGGCAGCAAGTTGTTCAACGGAGGTATATTCCTTCACCCCGAGCGATTTCTCCGCGGCAACGGCGCCGGCGGCGAGCGACAGAATGAGCAGACATGGCACAATAACTTTTCTCATTTTGATGATACTCTCTTTATGTTCAAATTTTAATAACAACTCGGAGTCAGAAAGCGATCAGGGGAAATGGGGAATTAAGAGGCGAAAGGGGGATGAAGGACATACATAAAAGAAGGTCCTTTTCTCTCTTTCTGCGATTTCCCCCCTTCTCCTGAAAGGTTCTAACGTCCTGAGCACTGCCGATGTTGAATATTCAAGCCTTATTCAATCTTCACCCGAATCTCCGTTTCCCACGACTTCGCCGGTGATAGCGAGAGCCGCCAGATCGGCATCACCATCGAGCTCTGGTACACCCGCTCGAAACCGGCCTCGGACTGCGAGACCGTTTCAACCGGCGCGCGCCAGAGGCTTGCCGATTGCGAGAATGCAAGAGTGAGCTTAAGGTTGAGCCATTCGTCCACGAGGCTCACCTGCATCACATTGTTTGTTTCGCCGGTGGAAGCGAGGTTCCGCTTTTCCAGCACATGGCCCGGGATGTCATAGTAGCGGTCGTGCGCGTTCCCCGCGAGGAACGATACATTGAATTCGCTGCCAAAAGACGTATTAAGTTCTTCGGCGCTCAGGTTCTCTATCTCGTAGCGCACCATAAATTCCGAGGCGGCCTTTCGCAGGGAAATCTCTTTCCTGAGCCGGACAGCAAGCCCCGCAATACTCCCGTGGCGCTCCAGCGCAAGCGTTGCAACATCCGCCTTTTTTTTGTGCTTCAGATCGTAGGCGCCAAGCACAAAATCGCCGGCCTCGTAGTATTCGGACCGCATGAAGTTCGACAGGTCGACGCCGGACTCAAGGAAATGATCGAGGAGCGATCCCCGCTTGTACCAGTCGTACAGGAGGTGGCATTCGAGCCCTTCCTCTTTGACCACTACCCGATCATGGATCGTCTGTACCTCATGTGCATCCACGTCCCTGCCCGCCCGACAGATCTTGTCGTGATACCCTTCCTGCCTGCGCGTGAGCGTGTTCATAAGGTTGAATGAGCGCGGCTTCCAGTCAAGCTCCGTGATCCTGCCGCCCTCCGCCGGATCGATGAACAGATTCATGAGTCCGGAGTTCAGCATGACCTCTTCACTCCCATCCCGATCGAAGTCTCCCTTCTCGATCTCCAGCCATGAGGCCGAATCGCTCTTTTTGTTTTTTCCTCGTCCCTCGTCCTTCGTCCCTCGTCCCTTCAGCGCCTGATCCGCAAGAAACTCCGCCTGTATCAAATGCTCATATACCGCAGACCGCAAATGCGGCAAATAGAGTCCGCCGAAAACACCATGCCAGTAAGCATCATTGCATTGCGACTGATAAAGATGGTCGAGCATTCGCGTTGACTCGGCACTTCTCTTCGTGCCTTGCGCATCGAGAACATCATGCACCTTGCGGCTCACCATCATCATTCGCTTGTGCATGTGGTTGCTCTCGGGATACTTAGCCAGGAAGTTCCGCCAGATCCCGCCTTTAATGAAAGGTCTGAGGCCCGCGAAATCGGGGGAACCTTTCACCTTTGCCAGGGCGTCGTCATACTCCTTCATGGCGCGTGTCGGGAGCGCCCACTGACCCATCTCCATGTACGAGGCCGTTGGCAGATAAATCCTGCCGCGAGGCGGTTCTTTCGTAAGGTACTCGGAAAAGGTCGTGGTCTCGAGCCATTCGCTGCTCTGCTCCAGAAGCGTGAAGAACCGATCAAGCCAGCCCTCTTCGTACACCGTGTGGTATGTCTCGGGCCAGACACCAAACTTTTCACCGTCATCAGCCATGACCACGAGACGGTTGCGCTCCGTTGAGCGAAAAGTGGACAGATGGTTGATGCTTTCCTCCGGCGGATGGAACGGGATCAGGTAGCGGAGCTTCTCGCTTCCCGGGAACATGCGCAAAATACCGTCCTGCTCTTCCGTGAGATAATACCCGTCAAGCTCGTCGTCCCTGAGCCCGGCCATCTTGAAATGAAAATCATCGACAACCACATGGTTGATACCCGCCGCGGCAATGGCATGGGGAAGATGCGGCTCCCAGACCCGTTCAGCGAGCCACAGACCCTGAGCATCATAACCCAGCACGCGCTTGATGTAGTCTGTGAGCGCACGGACCTGGCCGATCTTGTCTTCATGGGGCAACATGGCGAGGATCGGCTCGTAAAATCCGCCGGAGAGGACTTCTGCCCTGCCCTCTTCCACGAGTTTTCTGAGCATGCCGATGAATTCCGGATGGTGCTGTTCGAAAAAATGGTAGAGAACCCCGGTGTAGTGCAGCGTGATCTTGATCGCTTGATGACGCTCAAGCACCTTCATAAAGGGCAGATACGATTTCTGATAAGCGTCCTCAGCCACGAAGTCGAAATTACCGACCGGCTGATGATTATGAATGGCAAAGATGAATTGTACTTTCGGCATCTCGTTGAAACTCGCTGTTTTCCTGATATTTTCGATGAGAATATAGATTGGAATATTAGCCTTACGGCCGTGAAAAGTCAATCGAAAACAGGAATTTGAGCGTTGTTGCGGCTGAATTTAAACGAGTTATGGCCTTCATGAACAGGAAGGCATCGCATCCGACTTATCTGAGGTCGCTCGAAAGGAAATTGTTCTCGCAGAGGAACAGGATATTCGCAGAGAAAAGCATTAAAATGTTCCGGGTTAAAAGCCAGGCCGAGCGGTTTTGATTTACCTCTGCGTCCGGAGCCTGCCCTCGAATGGCTTTATCGGGGGCGCGCTCTGCGAGAGACGCATTTAACCTGACATTATCCTGTCCTCTTCACCAGCCTGCCCGCAACGAAAAAGAATACCACCGTGTATGCCGCCAGCACGACCACGGAACCCGGAGCAAGATCATTGCCTGACGCCAGCGCGCGCATGAGCATGCTCGCGTGCGTAAGCGGATAAACCAGGATGAGGCTCCGGAACGGCTCCGGCAGTTTGTCCGGTGAAAAGAACGTGCCTGCCAGGAACGACATGGGGAGGATAAAGAAACTGTTGAAGTTTGCCATGTCCTCATGCGTGCGAGTGATCATGGCCGCTGCCACGCCCGCGGCGCCGAAGCAGAATGCCGTAAGAAACAGTATCGCAAAAAATGAAATTGACAAATGCATATGCACGCCCGAGATCAGTCCCACCAGCATGAGCATAAGCGCAGAGAACGACCCGCGCGCAAGACCGGTGAGCGTCCTGCCGAGCGTGATGTCCCAGGGGCTCACGGGAGCGACGAGCACTTCTTCGAGTGTCTTGGTGTAAAGCTTGCTGATATTGAGCGACGTCGAGACCGGGGTGAAGCTGTTGTTCATGGCCGAGAGCGCGAGGATGCCGGGCAGAACGAACTCGAGATACGTGCCTCCACCGACGCTCATTCCCCTGCCGAGGCCCCAGCCGAAGGTCACGAGGTAAAGGACCGGCATGACCAGGCTCGAGGCAAGGAAGCGCCAGGGTTTCTTGCGGATGAGCGTCAGCTCTTTCCAGATTATGGGGTAAAAGTTCACTGTAGGTCCTCGTATATAGGAGCCAGGAGTCAGAATTCAGGAGTTAGAAACAATACATGCGGACAGTCTTCTGGCTCTTGTCTCCTGGATTCTGAATCCTGATGTTAAACATCGATCCTCTCCCCCGTCAGATCAATGAACACATCCTCAAGCGTAACGTCCCGTATCATGACATCCGTGCACATGGCGCGGCTGGCATCGATCGCCTCTTCACGGGTCTTGAAGAACTGTCTCGGCGAATCATGCCTCCCCACGCACTCAACAGCGAACCTGCCCACGCGCTCCTTGAGCACAACGGGCCGGTCCATCGCGATGATCTTTCCCGCACGCATGATCGCCACGCGATCGCAGAGCGCATCCGCTTCTTCGATATAGTGCGTCGTAAGAAGGATCGTAACATTGTTCCGCTTCAGCGACTCGATCAACCCCCAGATCATCCTGCGCGCCTGCGGGTCCAGCCCGACCGTCGGTTCGTCCATACAGACGACCCCGGGCCGGTGCATAAGTCCCCGGGCGATCAGCAGCCTTCTGCGCATGCCGCCCGAGAGATGTTCCACGGGGGTGTCCTTCTTTTCCCAGAGCCCGACGAATCGAAGCAGTTCCTCGGTGCGCGCAACCCGGTCCGCAGGCTCCATCTTGTGGAGCCTTCCATGGTACTCAAGGTTCTCTGCGCAGGTAAGATCGATGTCGAGGTTCAACATCTGAGGCACCACGCCGATCGAACGTTTGACCTGGAGCGGTTCAGCACGGACATCATGTCCGGCGACCGATGCCGTGCCCGATGTAGGAGAAAGCAGCGTGGTCAACATGCGCATCGTCGTGGTCTTCCCCGCGCCGTTCGGGCCGAGGAGCCCGAAGACCTCCCCTTTGCTCACGGAGAAGCTGATGGACTGGACCGCGCCGAGGGTACCGAAATATTTGGTGAGGTTATTGGTATCGATCATAAAGCCGTGAACCGTGATAAGGTGAAATATAACGGGATGATTTACTTCTTACTTCTCGTGTAGTTCACGCCTCGATCCCCGGCAACTTGATCTTCCGGTGAAGATTGCCCCGCTCCATGTCGACGGGTTCGACGGTCTTGCTCACGTCATTACAAACCGACGTAATACAAATGTTCGGCGATGCTATTCAACCCAACGTCAAACGATTTCTTCCCTCTGTTTTGCTTTTATACAGAAGAATGTCTGCTCGTTTTATGAGGCTATCAATAGTGTCGTTTTCATCAACCGGTGTAGCCCCGATCGAAATGGTGACACGCAGCTTTTCGTTTTCACTCATTATGTACGAATTTTCTATCAATGAACGCAGCTTGTTCCCCAGCAACTCGAGATCTTTGCTGTTTATGTTGCGAATAATGCCAAGGAACTCTTCGCCTCCCCAACGTCCAAAAAGGTCAAAAGGTCTGGCGTTAGCAATAAATGTTTTCGCAACAAATTTAAGGACATCATCACCTACATCATGACCATACCGGTCGTTAAATTTTTTAAAATGGTCAATATCCATGAATAAAATACCGAAGGGCACATTAAAACGTTTTTTTTCTTCGAATCTGTTCTGGATTTCTCTCTCAACATAGTTTCGATTTGCTAATTGAGTAAGGTTGTCGAGAAGGACCAACTTTTCAAGTTCTTTTACCCTCAAGGTATTGACTGCCTGATTACTGATATCGGTAAATAATTCTATTCCGCCGATTATCGCGCCCTCCCTGTCCGTTAATGGACTAATACGCACAGAAACCGGTATTCTGTGCCCGTCCTTGTGGTGCATGTATATTTCAGCTTCGCGGGGTTTTCCATCAGTGATGGATGCGGCAAGGGGGCACATCGAAGTGCAAAGATTGTTGCCGTCACTGTCGACATGGGTGAGTATATTATCAGAACAAGATGTACCAACAACCTCATGAGCATTAAATCCAGAGATCTGTTCAGCCGCCTTGTTCCAGTAGGTTATAATTCTGTCCCGATCCACTAAATAGAGACCGTCATGGAGGTTGTCGATGATCCTTTGATAAGAATCCTTTTCTAAAATCACTGTTCCGCCCTCACACGCTTTTTGATTGCTGTTCGTTCCCATTGAATCCGTTTATTATATGAACAGGAGCGTTCAACGAAGACAGCCTTTTAAATGTCAGTCCCTGCCTCAGGTCATTGAGACAGACGGGATCACTCCAGATAGCTCTCTCGATCAATAGAAAGACGCCCATCCCGAGCTGTTATTGATCAAACCTTGATAGCGCTCTAAACAGAGTAACGTTGACAGATCGGGCTGTGGTTTTCAACCCGGCGCATTGTTCCCATGGTCTTGTCGGATTTCAATCTCCCTGCCTGACTGGTACGACAGGACTTCACCAACTCGCACTTGCACCGCGCAGGAGAATGAGGGAACTAGCAAAAGAAGGTTGGTTATTTAAGATTCTGTTTCAGCTTATCAATAACAATATTGATCTCCGCCTCTGTTGTTTCTCTCCCCAAACTAAACCGGATCGCGCCGCGGGCGAGCGCCGGATCCGTACCCATGGCGACCAGCACAGGTGATGCATTCACCGTACTGCCATGGCACGCCGCGCCGGGGGAAACGGCTATGCCCGTCAATGCCTCCATGACCGCTATCGAATCGAACCCCTCAAAGCTGATGTTCCAGGTGTTCTGCAGCTTCTTTTCAGGATGGCCGTTCAGATGCACCTTCAGCCCTGCGCGCTTTAATCCATCGAACAAACCCCGACCGAGTTTCATCTGGCGGGGTCCCTCGGTATCCATGATCTCCGAGGCGACCACGCATGCCGCGCCCAATCCTACTATGAACGCCGCGTTCTCCGTACCCGGCCGCAGCCCGCGCTCGTGTCCAGCCCCGTGCATCATCGGCGGAAGCGTGCTGCCTTTCTTGATATACAGCGCGCCAATACCCTTCGGCGCATAGAACTTATGGCCGGCGATGGTCAGAAAATCCACGCCGAGGTCTTCTACCTGAACGCGCACCTTGCCAACGCTCTGCGCCGCGTCGGTGTGAAACAGGATCCCGCGGGATGCGGCGATCCGTGAAAGCACACTGATGTCCTGGATGGTCCCGACCTCGTTATTCGCATGCATGATCGTGACGAGCGAGGTCTTCGGAATGATAGCCTGTTCAAGGTCCGCGGGGTCCACGAGCCCGTGTTTATCAACGCGCAGATAAGTCACGGCATGACCGTGACGCTCCAAATAATGGCACGGCTCGAGCACCGCCGGGTGTTCTATCCGGGACGCAATGATGTGGCTGCCCTTCGGCGCTGACTCGGCAACACCCTTGATCACCATGTTGTTCGATTCCGTCGCCCCGCTGGTGAAGATGATCTCTGTTGCTTCGCACCCCAGAAGTGCCGCGACGCGCTCGCGCGCCTGCTCGATGCCCGCCTTGAGGGCGACGCCATAGGGATGGCTGCTCGATGGATTGCCGAACTTTTCCTGCAGGTAGGGCAGCATCTCCTGCAGCACCCGTGGATCTACCGGTGTGCTGGCGTTATAGTCGAGATAAATTGGATTTTGCATAAGGGAATTCCTAACCTGGACGAGCCAGGACTTAACCTTTTAACACGAATTGCACGAATGCTCCTAATGTCGCGAAGTAAAAACAATCTCCTCTTTTATAAGTGCAATTCGTCCAATTCGTGTCATTCGTGCTAACGCTTCGAGATTTTCGGACCTCTTTGAGTGGAATTCGATTCCTTTAGAACTTATCACACATCACTTCTCACGCCGTTCAAATATTCCCATCGTCAGATACCGCTCACCGACATCGGGCAGGATCGTGACGACGCACGCTCCCTTTCCCAGGCGCGCGGCCACCTGAAGCGCCGCCCAGCACGCCGCGCCGGACGAGATGCCCGAGAGAATGCCTTCCTCCTGCGCCAACCGCCTCGCCATATCAGCGGCGTCATCCTGGCCGACCTTGATGATCCCGTCGTACACCCTGGTATTCAGTATCGCGGGAACGAACCCCGCGCCGATCCCCTGTATGGGATGGGGTCCGGGCTGGCCCCCCGAAAGCACAGGCGAGGCCGCGGGTTCAACGGCAAAGATCGTGATGTCCTTGTATTTTTTCCTGAGCACCTCTCCCACGCCCGTGATCGTGCCGCCTGTGCCGACACCGGCCACGAACGCATCCACTTTTCCCCCGCCCATCTGTTTGATGATCTCTTTTGCCGTGGTGCGGCGGTGGACCTGCGGGTTCGCGGGATTGCCGAACTGGTCGGGCTTGAAGTATTCCTTGCCGGATGCAACGATCTCATCTGCCTTCGCGATCGCGCCTTTCATGCCTTTTTCAGCGGGAGTGAGCACAAGCTGAGCGCCATAGGCTTCGAGCAGTCTTCGACGCTCGACCGTCATGGACTCCGGCATGGTCAGGATGACTGTGTAGCCTTTGACCGCGGCGACCATGGCGAGGCCGATGCCCGTATTACCGCTCGTGGGCTCCACGATCTTCATGCCCTTTTTGAGGATCCCTTTTTTTTCCGCATCCTCGATCATGGCGAGGGCCGGCCGGTCCTTGACACTCCCTCCGGGGTTGAATCCTTCGAGCTTTGCCCACACCTCGGCATCGCCGGAACCCGGCAGCTTATTGAGCTTGATCAACGGCGTGTTCCCGATCAGATCCAATATTGTTTTAATCTTCGGCATGTCCGTCCTTTCCGGTGTCTTTGCTCCGCACTCCGAGCTCATGACTCCGAACTTATCACGCGGCTCCCCGCTCGATCATCTCCTCGGCATGCTTGATCGTGGCCTCGGTGATCGTCTTTCCCCCGAGCATACGCGCGAGCTCATCCACGCGTTCCTGTTTGTCGAGCAGCCGCACCTCGGTGCTTGTTCGCTCCTTCTTTACGGACTTGGTAACTCCGTAGTGGCTCCCGGCCATGCTCGCGATCTGCGGCAGATGGGTGATGCAGAAGACCTGTCGTTTAGAGGCCACGCGCTTCAGCTTCTTGCCAACCTCTTCCGCCACCGCACCGCCGATTCCCGCGTCCACCTCGTCGAACACGAGCGTGGGGATGCTGTCGCCTTCCACCAGGATCGTTTTGAGCGCAAGCATGATGCGCGACAACTCGCCGCCCGAGACGATCTTCGCGAGCGCCTTTGGCTCCTCGCCCGCGTTCGGCGAGATCAGAAATTCAACACGGTCAGCGCCCCGTGGCCCGAGCTTGAGACCGTCAAACGTGTCCCCTCCCGGCTCCTGCGTGATCTTCACCGTAAAGGTTGTTTTCTTCATCCCGAGGTGGCTGAGCTCTGTCTCGACCTTTTTCTCGAGCTCAAGAGCCGCTGCTTTTCGCTTCTTCGTCAACTGATTCGCCTTGTCGGTCAGGCCGAACTTGATTTCCTGTATCGCTGATTTCAGATTTTCGATCTCCTCGGTGCTCCGCTCCATGCGTTCAAGCGAAGCCGACGCGTTTGCACCGAAGTCACTGATCTCCTCGATCGTACTCCCGTACTTTTTTTTGAGCTTCTGGATCAGGTCCAGCCGGTCCCCGATCTGCTCCAATTGCCGGGGATCGAACTCGCCGCGATTGAGGTACGACGAGACCTCCCGTGCGGCCTCTTCGATCTGCGCACGGCCCGACTCGCAGAGATCAAGCGCACCCGAGAGGCTGCTGTCGATTTGGACCACGTCTTTCAGCCCGTTGATCGCCTTTTTCAGGTTTGCGAGCACCGAGCCGTCTGAGGAATAGAGCGCCTCATCCACCATGGCTGAAAGGGCCGCGAGTTTTTCAGCATGTGTCATGACCTTTTGCGCATTCGCAAGTTCTTCATCCTCGCCGCGCTTGAGCTGGGCCGCTTCGATCTCATTCTTCTGGTATCGCAGCAAATCCTCGCGCTGCGCCCGGTCTCGCTCTCCCTCCTGGAGATCTGCCATTTTCTTGCGGATGTCAAGCAGACGGCGGTACTCTGCGGTAACATCATCGCGGAGCGCATCGAGACCGCCAAAGGTGTCGAGCATCTCCATCTGGCGTTCGAGGGAGAGCAGCGATTGGTGTTCGTGCTGGCCGTGGATATCGGCAAGATTCGCGCCGACCGCCGCGAGCGTGGCAAGATTCGCCAGGCTCCCGTTGATATAGACCTTGTTCTTGCCGGAGGACGAGAGCACCCGGCGCACGATCAGGTCCCCGCCAGGGTCCATCTCAATGCCCTGCTCTGACAGCACCATCGATACGTCAGCAGCAATACGGTTGTTGAGCTCAAAAGCCGCCTCCACCACGGCTTCCTGAAAGCCGCTCCGGATCAGGTCAACGTTCGCCCGTTCGCCGAGCGCCAGGCTGAGCGCGTCGACAACGATGGACTTGCCGGCCCCGGTTTCGCCCGTAAACACGTTCAGCCCCGACGCGAACTCCACCCGAAGCTGGTCGATGATGGCAAAATTTTTTATGCTCAGTTCTTTTAACATAGAGAAGATAGGGTCATGGGGCATGAGGCAAGGGTCTTTATTTTGCTTCCACTGCATCCGCCTTCTTCATCGCGAAACGTCCTTGGGTGGACGTTCCTTTGCCGCCCGCCTTGCGATACAACTCCGCTGCCTGCTCTTTCTTGCCCATCCGTTCGCTCGCCCTACCTGCCCAGTAATACGCGGTGCCGACCAACATACCGGACGTTGGATAGCTCTCGGGTATTTTCAAGAATTCAGTCACCGCCTCTGTGTCCCTTCCGAGGAGAAGGGCGCAGAACCCTATCCAGTACTGGGTCTGCGCTCGCTCACCAGGCTCCTGGTATATGATCGCCTGGCGGTATGCATCGAGGGCATGTTGGTAATCGATCAGACGAAAATAACTGTCGGCGATGCGGGTATGGATAAGTCCCGGGGAAATAGCGCCGGACGGAGAGGATAGCACTGCCTGATATAAACGAATTGCTTCCGAATAACGGCCTTGTGAGAACATCTTGTCCGCCTGTAAATATTCAAGAGGAACGTTCTGACCACCGGTTATTTGCGGCAGGCCATACAGGCCAAGGATCATAAGGGAAATAATGAATAATTTTCTTTTCATAATGTACCTTCCCGAGACTGTGTCAAATTTAACACAAAGAATGGGTCTATTCAAGGAGTTATTTGTGGCCCATGACAAGAAGTCCCGGGTACATGAAAAGGATGGATTGAATGATGAACAACGGAACAACTCAAGCGTTGACCACGGAAAAGACAACTGAATATCACGGACAAGATACGGATAAGATAAAGGGATATATCGATATATGTAGTAGTTGGGTTGTTATCTCCGTGCGTCTCCCTCGGTGCAAATCCGCGGTAATTTTCACAGAGTGTTCGAATGGTGAAATGGCAAGGTATTATCAAGGCAGACAACAAGTCACGGGGAATTCGCGCCGCCCCTACCGCTCCCTCGGAATCCCCCACTTCTTTCTCTTCTCCCAGAGCGATTTCCGGGTGATCCAGAGCATGTCCGCAAGCTGCTGTTCGTTGAACTGGCCCTGGTATTTCTGGATGAATG
>Ga0210377_10000237_pt1 | contig 52573 bp, 45 predicted proteins | sample PLM4_65_b1redo_FD_155480 | JGI IMG/M metagenome (GOLD analysis project Ga0210377, IMG submission 155480) | Groundwater sediment microbial communities from an aquifer in East River, Colorado, USA - PLM4_65_b1 redo | ecosystem: Environmental > Terrestrial > Soil > Riparian zone | place: USA: East...
AATCCGTCGACGCCGCAAGCGGTGGATTACAACCTGACCGCAACGTTCACGGTCACGCCTGATACCGGGTATCATTTAGCGTTGGTAACCGGCTGCAGCGGGACGCTTGTCGGCAACACGTACACCATCGGTCCGGTCACGGCTGACTGCACAGTATCAGCCACGTTCGCGATCAACACCTACACTGTAACGCCGACAGCCGGGCCGAACGGGACCATCAATCCGTCGACGCCGCAAGCGGTGGATTACAACCTGACCGCAACGTTCACGGTCACGCCTGATACCGGGTATCATTTAGCGTTGGTAACCGGCTGCAGCGGGACGCTTGTCGGCAACACGTACACCACCGGTCCGGTCACGGCTGACTGCATCGTATCGGCTACTTTCGCGCCAAACATATATGTTTTGACGATAACGAAAACTGGAACAGGAAGCGGCACAGTAACAAGTTCACCGAGCGGTATCGACTGCGGCGACGCATGTTCCGCACCCTTCTCGAATGGGACATTGGTGACACTCACGGCAGCGCCTGGCGCAGATTCGCTTTTTGCCGGATGGAGCGGCGGGGGGTGCTCTGGAATCGGAGCGTGTACAATGACCATGGATGCTGCAAAGACCGTGACCGCGACGTTCAACCCGTATATCACCCTCACCGCACCGAACGGCGGCGAAAGCTGGAGCCGGGGCAGTACGAACACGATCCGGTGGAATTATTCAGACGACCCGGGCCTGAATGTAAAAATTGAGTTGCTTAAGAGCGGCGCGGTGGTCCGAACTATCGCGAGCAACGCTTCCATCGGGAGCAATGGCAGCGGGTCCTACAGCTGGAAGGTCCCGAACAGTCAGACAACAGGAACGGACTACACCATTCTGGTCACCAGCACCTCGAACGGCAACTATACGGACACGAGCAACGCGAACTTCAGCATCATCCGTTAGACGACAGGTGAAAATACGGGGAGCGGGCAGAGAACGCCCGCTCCCCTTTCTTTTTTCTTTGGATCGTTGAACGACAGATTACGTTTGACCCTGTCCGGGATTTTTGCGTTAGGACCATTGGGGTCAGGGACCATTGGGGTCAGACTTTAGAATTGACATTCACTCCATTGCACCCGTTGCGCAGGCAAATTTGCAATGACTGCGGTTGGGAAATAGATATCGGCGTCAGAAAAAATCGATTCGTTCAGACCTTGAAGGAGCGACTGTTTCTCCGCTTCCACCTGTCGCTGATCCTCATCGGAACAGCCCTTGTGGGCCTTCTCGCCTCGAAGCTCCTGCTCTTGTCCCATGTCACCAACATAGTGATACGTTACCCGCTCGCAGTCGTCGTTTCCTAAGCATAGGTTTCGTTCGGCGGAACGGAGTTGGAGGAATGGAGAAAATTATGTATAAAAATTTCTGGGGCTCCACGGTTGCTCTTCTATTCGGCATATATCTTCTATTTTCAATCTTCGCTCCTCTTGACGAGTATCCTGATACAATTGGCACCTTTTTTAGCGGTCTTTTGATAATTATCGGCTCCTTATCGTACAAGTCCGCAAAGAAACGAAAGCTTGGCCTGGTAAAGAACAATGGCATCAGACAATATATGGAAATTGCAGGTCTAATGATATGTTTCGTACTTGCAATTTATCAAGATAACCTTTTCATGAACTACGTGTTTCTTGTATGGATTGTATCTGGCTATATAATCGTGCGTCAAAAAAGCACGCGAATCGATATTGAGCCAGCTCATGAAGCGGCAAGCAAAAATCGGGACGCATAGCGACAGGTCAAGCTTTTTTGCAGAAACTGGGCCAGGTGATTCAGATGGTTCGGCGCGAACATCCCGGCAAAGTCGGCTAGCGGTGTGCCTTGGGGATCACGCTCAAATCCCTTTGCCAAACTGGATAACATCGCGAATCCCAATTACCCAGGGGGATCCTAACCATGACCGTATCCTTTAATTCTGTCTCTGAAGCGGATAGCAATAGCGTGATGCCTCAACATGAGCAAGTAGCCAAGTTCATCGAACTAATCTCGTTTCCGAACCGTGTCACCATAAAGCCAGAGCGTTGAAGGTCGGGTCTTTAATGTTTGACTTTGCTTTTTTTACGAGCTTTTACCGACAATATGCCTTACTATATACGGGTACCTCGTTTAAAAAGGAGAGAAGGTGGTGTTATGCAAAATTTTCTACGGATAAGAGTTGCCATAGATTCTTTGATCGATGAGACAAAATTATCGATTCAACAGAAATCTGTTGCTGACTCCATGGGGCAGATCGAGCGGGCGCGGGAGTTGGTCCAAAAGCTGCAGGAGATGTCAACGAGCGATCAAGATGCTATCGTTGCCAAACGAAAATCGACTATTGAAGCTTTAGCAGTGAACGCCGGTAAGCTGAAAGCCGGACCACGTAAGAAAGGCGACATAAAAGGGAAGTTAGTGCTGCCGTTGGCAACCCCTTAAAAGGACCTCCAGGGATGGACCGCGTGTGCAGGAACTATTATCGCTTGAGCTGCAATAAGCATTGACATCCAGGTGCAGAAGGGGCATTATACCTCCAGAAGTTCCGGATGTACTTGTAGGGAAACCGCAAAGACAGATCGACTTTGCGGCATTTTTTTTGTCCTTATCCGTAAAGCTTCAATCCACAAGAAGGAGGTAGCTCATCATGGAAAATGGTACAGTGAAGTGGTTCAATGATTCCAAAGGTTTTGGATTCATTACCCGCGAACAAGGCGGCGATGTGTTCGTTCATTTCGGCGACATTCAGGACAGCGGCTTTAAGTCGTTGGCAGAAGGCCAGAATGTGACGTTCGACGTTGTCGACTCACCCAAAGGCCCCAAAGCAGCCAATGTTGTAAAGCTCTAAAGTTCTGAATTAACATTTAGACCTTCGCAGGCCCTGATCATGTCAGGGCCTGCTTTTTATTGGTATGCCAGGCATGACGCACTGTACTTTGGTACAGGCCGGTCAGGTGTGGTGCCTGACCGGCGACTCGACCCCGCCTCCTACCCGATCTGCATCGGTTTATAACATCGTTATCTGCCACGAGTGAACTATAGGGAGCCTATAGGGTAACGTCTTGTAATTTGACGTTCTCCGGCTGTCATAGTCTGATCTAAACTTCCTCCCTTCCCACGCAATTGCCTTTTCATACTCCTGAAAGTTATTTTTCACTCTCTTCAATTCCCTCGGATGCACGTTTCGGGCACACCCGGGGGGCCGTTGTGGTTGGTATTGCGTAAGCGGACACAAATCATCCCGAATTGACAATCTACAAGATTGTGCCATAATTTGAACGGATGCAGTGAAACGACACTCAAGTGGGCACCGACCCCGTATTGAGGACCTCATGTTGATCCCCTATGCTCTCGGTCCAGGTATCGCCGGCTCTCACAACTCGTGATGCGCCTTTCTCCGTGAGGGTCAATTCTCCACTCGGTACCGTAGCCACTATATACCCCCCGTGACAAAGGGTTTACGCTTTTGGCCGGGGAGCTGCGCGACGAACCCCTGGGCGCGGCGGAAATAAAAAGGGAGGAGATTATATGCGAAAGCTAATCGTGACCGAGTGGGTCAGCCTCGACGGTGTCGTTCAATCGCCCGCTTATGCCGATGAAGATACAAGCGGCGGGTTCGCGCACGGCGGCTGGCACTTACCTTACTTTGGGGACGCCTCCATGAGGTGGGTAGTGGACAACGTGACTAAAGCTGGCGGCTTTTTGCTCGGACGCCGCACCTATGACGTGTTCGCGGCCCACTGGCCCAACGCGCCGGAGGCAGAACAGATGCTCGCCCAGCCACTGAATGCCCTTCCGAAGTTCGTGGCGTCGAGGACGCTGAAGCAGCCCCTCACGTGGCAGAACTCGACATTGCTCGACGGAGATCTTGCAGCGCGCGTAGCGGCGCTGAAGAGCGAGGACGGCAAGTATCTACTCGCGATTGGGAGTACCAGGTTGGTGCAATCGTTGATCATGCATGACTTGGTCGACGAGTTTCGCCTGATGATCGATCCGGTTGTTCTGGGTGGCGGCAAACGCTTGTTTCGCGACGATGGAGTTCTGAGGCGGTTTCGGCTCACCTTCAGTGAGGCGACGACAACGGGCGCAATCCTGGCAACCTATACCCTCGAAAAGGGCTAATCCTGCAACGCCTGAGATTTCGGCATTGCGTCACTCCCGAGTACAGCCGGTCGGTTCCGGGCGCTTTGAAGAACGCTGTCGATGTGGGATCGCGGCCTTACGGGAAAAGCGCCTGGGCCGGAAAACCTGCTGCGGTGGGGAGTGTTTCGCCCGGAGCGATTGGCGGTTTCGGCGCGAACCACCACCTCAGGCAGTCTCTGGTGTTCCTGGATATGCCGACAATGCCGCAGCCGGAAGCGTATATCGGCCGCGCAGGGGAACTCTTCACTGACTCCGGCGATCTGACGAGTGATTCCACGCGGGAATTTGCATCAATGTTCATGCGCGCATTCGCTGCCTGGGTGAAAAAAAGAGCAGGAGCATGAAAAAGAATTTCAAACGGTGCTCATGGACGTCTGACGATCCGCTGATGATCGCCTATCATGACGAGGAATGGGGCGTACCGCTCCATGATGACCGGAAACTGTACGAGTTTCTTGTGCTGGAGGGCGCGCAGGCCGGGTTGTCCTGGTCCACGGTGCTCAAGAAGCGCGAGAACTATCGTAAGGCTTTTCGGGGTTTCGACCCTGCGGTCGTGGCGCGGTTCACGATTCGGGACGTACAGCGGCTGCTGAAGGATGAGGGCATCATCCGCAACCGGCTGAAGATCGAGGCCGCCATAACCAATGCCAGGCTGGTACTCGAGGTTCAGAAGGAGTTCGGTTCGCTGGATGCGTACCTCTGGCGCTTCGTGGGCGGGAAGCAGATCCGCCACGCATGCCAACGTCTTGCAGCGATACCTGTAACTACACCCGAGGCCGAGGCCATGAGCAAAGACCTCAAAAAAAGTGGCTTCAAGTTCGTCGGTCCGACCATCTGCTATGCCTTCATGCAGGCTGTGGGCATGGTCAACGACCATGTTGTTGATTGTTTCCGGTATGGGAAGAAGGGCTGAAGATACAGCGTGACGGAGAAGGCTTCACCACGGAGACACGGAGGCACGGAGGAAGATAAATAACCTTGGCCACATAAAGCACATAAGTCACAGAGTAAAAACATGAAGTTGAAACAGAGTCATCGCCAAATCCCCGAGATACTTTCCAAACCGGCTCGCTCGGTTCTTTTTTGAATGCTGTGCATTTGTGGCTAATCGAGGGTCGGAAAGAAAAAATCTCCGGCCTTTTTCCTTCCCTGGCGCGAGCATAGTCCTGAATCTTTCCTCCTGTTGAACGCCTTCCCGCATCTATCCCTCCAGGCACGCAATATGCATTTATAATGGCAGATCGCAGCTGAACATTGCTTTAGACAGCGTTAATAGTACCTTTTCTTTGAGTTTGTAGTTGTTGCTCTGTGTCAATAATGCCTCATGGTGGCGATTCTGCCACACTATAAAGAGCATTACGATACTTTGGTAACACGAGATAGAAAGCCGTAATGGCTATAAACCGCAGAGTTAGTCGCAAGAGAGGCAATAACATGAAAGATTCTGACCAAATCATTTCCGATCAAAGGAGGGTGCCATGGATATTGAAAAGATCCTGGATGAGTATCGCAACGGTGATGAGGGCAAGCGGCTTCGTCTTTTTCTTGCTTTCCGTGATCTGCGGGATGACTTTAGCCGTATTGAGCAGGAAAGCCCGGACAACGATCTTGTCCTGTTCAAGTTCCCCTGGAGCAGGAAGCACCACGTTGAGCGCGCCGCTTAGCGGTGACCAGGCGTGAAAATGAGCGGACGCTTTTGATGATGCTATCTGGGCCGCGTCTCGCATTTTGACTATTTGTCTGTTGAGTTGTCGCATCGCTGTGATAGACAGAAGGCCGGGGGGAGCAATTTATCCGGTCTTTTCTTTTTGGTCCGAACGGCAGTTAACCGCTAATTTCGCGAATGAACACGAATGAACTTAAGGACGTGGCGTGCTTTATCCGCTTTTATCCGGTGTTAATCCGATTCTTCCGTGTCAAAGGTTCTATAGGTTCACCCACATTGAGACCTGCCAATGGCGTTTCCCGTCTCCCGATTAAATCGCATTTTCAGCTATACTTAGCATAGGAATCATGTTTTTATTCTGGTTACATCCTAAAAAGAATGAGGTATGTTTTTATTGCACATCCCCTTCACGTCCTTAATGAAATTTTTGACCTGTCTAAGGCCACGTCCGCTCGACCGCGCAAACTCGGCCTCCCCGACTTCGTCGGGACAGGTCGGCCTCAGACAGTGCGCGCTCGCCCTGCGGGACGCTTCCTTAGGCCAATACTGGTGCCCAAAAATATCATAGGTCCGCTTCGGGGACGTGCGGGGTTGGTAAGGATTAGAAGCGGAGCTTGTTGTTTGGTTCCCATGCGAAAATTTAGCCAGGCGACCGAGTCCGAGGGTGAAGCATTTCGGACTGTCTGAGCCCGAAGGGCGAGTTTCCGAAATGTACCGAGGACGACCGAGCATGGCGTAAAGAATTTTCGCCGGGTGCCCTTCTTTGGGTCACCTTTCTTGGGCACGCAAGAAAGGTGACAAGGAGTAAAGCCACTGTATGGCATAAATAAACTCATAGACAATTTAACGACCATACGAAAGTCATAAGACCAGAAAGTAAAAAGGAGAAATTATGACCACGAAAATGCCCGTTCTTTTCATCGGCCACGGATCGCCGATGAATATTATTCTGGACAATGCATTCACCCGAAGCCTTGCCGCCCTGGCGAAGAACCTGCCGAAACCCAAAGCGATCATGGTCGTATCCGCCCACTGGCTCACGGACGGCACGTTCGTCACCTGCGCAGAGAAGCCCCGCATGATCTATGACTTCTACGGGTTCCCCGAAGAGCTCTACCAAAAGACCTATCCCAGCCCGGGATCTCCCGCTGAAGCGGAATTTGCGACCACCGTTGCGCGCAAAGCGAAGGTGGGCTGCGACCGCAACTGGGGGCTGGACCATGCGTCCTGGGCGATCCTCAGGCATATCTATCCTGCCGCGGATATTCCTGTTTTCGAGATGAGCCTCGATTATTCCTTTAACGACTGGCACCCGAAGCCGCTGCAGTATCATTACGATCTGGCTGCGGAACTGGGCGAACTGAGGGAACGGGGCGTCTTGATCATCGGGAGCGGCAATATCGTGCATAATCTCCGGCATATAGATTTTGAGAACATCGATGCAGCGCCCTATGCGTGGGCGCAGGAATTTGATGAACAGGTCAAACAGCATTTGCTTCACGGAGAACATGCCGGCCTCATCCAGTACCTGGGCAATGGAAAAGCCTCTGCGCTGGCGGTGCCGACGCTGGACCACTACCTGCCGATGATCTACGCCATCGCGCTTCAGGAAAAGGGAGAGCCGATCACGTTCATCCATGAGGGATTTCAATACGGATCGATCTCGATGCGCTGTTTTCAGATCGGGTGAGTTAATCAATTTTTTACCACGGAACACACGGAATACACGGAAGAGAGCTAAAAATGAAGTAGCTAGTCGGTACATCTGAGCCCAGGATGGTATTACACCGGAGTAAAAAGTCTTTTATCCACGGATTTCGCAGATGATCGTAGATTTTAAAAACACAATTGCGATACTATTTTGATCTGACAGCTACATAAAGGAAGCGGTTTTTCCGTGTGGTCAGTGTGTTCCGTGGTAAAAAGATATAAAAATGACCCGTCCTATCTCAAAATTATCGAATACGAAAGGTCTTATCGCAGAATAGTTACGATTTCCCTCGCATCGTTTCGAACCATTCCTCCTCTTTCCGCCTTGACCGTGAACAAATGTTCACGTATACTGGGGGCATGCTTACTAACGAGAAAGAAAAGCAGCTCCTGCCCGGGCTCGGCGTGCTCGTCGGTCACGATGTTCTGGAACGTGACGCGAAATTCAGGCTCATTCCCCTGTTGCCCTCAGAACCGCTCCCCATGCTCGGCATTGTCGAAGCCGGGTTTCCCAGCCCTGCCGAAGAGTCCCTTGCGGACAACATCTCTCTCGACGACCTCTTGATCCAGAACCGCGAAGCGAGCTTCCTGATAAAGGTCTCGGCGATTCCATGACCGGCGCAGGGATCATGCCGGGCGACATGGTGATCGTGGACAAAGGGCAGGTTGCGAAGAGCGGCGACATTGTGATCGCGGAGGTCGACGGCCAGTGGACCATGAAGTACCTGAGGAAGCGGGGCGAGGACGTGGTCCTGCTGCCGGCGAACCCCAAGTATCAGCCCATCAGGCCAAAGCTGGAGCTTAAGATCGCGGGGGTCGTGACCGCGGTGGTGAGGAAGTACCGGTGAGGGGATCCAGTCAAAGCAGTGTCCTTTCGCGTGAATAAGGAAAACTCTTTCCGCTCAATTCCGTCTTGCAGAAAATAATGAACGATGCTAATCTGACCACGGTGCCGGCACTGTTTTCGCGCATCGAAGAAAGGATTTCTGCATGAAATATATATTTTCTCTTGTTCTTGCGTTGGTCATTGTACTGCTGGTCGTCAACGTCGTATCCAAAGGAGTCGTGCCGGAAGGAGCCGCTGTTGCGACACAGGTCGAGGGAACCGTCCGCATCTTTACCCGTGAAGCGCCCGCAGGACGCTTGCTCAGGAATAACGACAGCATCGCAAAGAACGATCGGCTGGAGGTGGAGGGGAATTCCAGGCTTGAGCTCCGCTTGCCCGACGGAGGCTACTTGAGACTGTCGGATAACGCGCGCCTCACGGTGCGAAAACTGCAGTTCGAGAAACTGACGGGCAGCCTGTACCTGCAGGCGCTGCTCGACAACGGCAAGCTCTGGGCGAAGATAAAAAAACGCGCACCGTCCGACTCCTGGGTGGAGGTGATCACCCATACCGGCCACATCGCCGCAAAAGACACGGTCTGCAGCGTGGCGGCGGAGGAAGACGCGAGCACTACGATCAACGTGTACGAAGGCGCTGTTCTGTCCGTGAGCGCGGCGGAGGAAGCGCCCCAGACCGTTGACCAGACAGGCGCGCTTGCGGTGGTCCAGCCGGTCAGCCTCCCAACCCTGCAGCAGGTTGCTGTTTCAGCGCAGGAAGGCGTATTGCAGCCGCAGGCCTTCGATCCGAAGGCCACGATCAACGACTGGATCCGCTGGAACCTGCAGCGGGACGCCCGGGAGGGACTCGTGTCGATAACGGTCGCGCCGGCTTCACCGACGGTCACCAGGGGGTCCTCCCTGCAATTTGCCGGCGTTGCGCATTATCCGGATAATACCGAAAAAGACATCACCTGGTTCGCAACGTGGAGTTCGTCCGAAGTCAACGTCGCGAAGATCGACCCGTCAGGGGTCGCTGCGGGAACAGTTATCGGAACGGCCACCATCTCGGCCGCGATCGGTGATATGAACGGGTCAACCGCGCTCGCCGTCAGCCGGGACCTCATCTCCATCGCAGTGACGCCTGCCTCAGGATCGATCGTGAACGGCGCGGTCCAGCAGTTCACGGCAATGGGAACGTTCTCGGACAAGACGGTCAAGGACATCACTTCGTCCGTGGCCTGGAGATCCTCCAATACCGATGTCGCGTTCGTTGACGCCACCGGCCGCACTGTTGCAGGCAACGTGACAGGGACCTCGGTGATATCGGCCTCGCTCGGAACGAGGCGCGGAAGCGCCAGGCTCAAGGTCAGGCGGGAGCTTATTTCCATTACGATCATGCCGGGGAGCGCGATGATCTCGGCGCACGAGATACAGCGGTTCGGGGCCATCGGGAGCTATTCGGACAAAACCACCCAGGACCTCACGGAAACGGTGGAATGGGAAACATCCGACGCGAGTATCGCGGAGATCGACCAGGCCCATGCGGGCCGCGTCATCGGCAAAAACAAATCGGGAAGCGCTACCATACGGGCCTCCTTCAACAAAAAATCCGGGACGGGAACCATTACCATATCCACGCTCCCGTCTCCATGATCTTTGCGCAACAGAGGAGCGTAATGATCGTCCCGGACCTGCAGTATATCCTCTCCGGCGAGGAGATCATCGGATGGGCGCCTGCGGCAGGGATGACGGCGTCGTTTCCGGCACCGTTCCGGAACTATCATTGCCAACCCCACCGCTGACGAAAACAGGTCGGCGAATAAGAGTAAAACACCGTTCTGGACCGCATAAAATAAGGGTAAAATCAAATGCAGCGCAACAAACCTCTTGACAGGAGGGGACGCGCCTGTTAGTGTACTGTGCATATGCACAGATCAACGCGGAGGCGCCATGAGCCCCAGGCAGAAGAAACCGCGCCACTGTAAATGCAGCTTCAAAGGCAAGGCGTTCAAACCCACGGGCATACCCCTGTCCGAGGTGGAGCAGATATCCCTGTCACGGGATGAGCTGGAAGCCATGAAACTCTGCGATCTCGACGACCTGACGCAGGAAGAGGCGGGAGCGAAGATGGGCGTATCGAGAGGCACGGTCCAGCGGATACTGTCGGCTGCGCGAAAGAAGGTCGTGACGGCCCTTACCAAAGGCAAGGCCATTGTGTATGAGGGTTGATGAATTTAAGGTCATTTAACCACGGAACACACTGACCACACGGAAACAACTAAGGCCTTTTAAAACCTCGTCCGTGTGTTCCGTGGTAATAAATAACTTGCAGGGTTCTTTGAGAACCTTGTTAGGATAGCTGAAAAGTTACCACCCATTCAACAAGGAGGAATACCATGAAGATCTGTTTCCCGGTACAGAATGATGAAGGGCTCAAGAGCACGGTGTTCAACCACTTCGGATCAGCGCCGAAGTTCGTGGTCGTTGACACCGATACGAACGGAGTCTCGACTATCAGCAACGGCGACCAGCACCATGCGCACGGCGCCTGCAGTCCCATGAAGGCGCTGGACAATCAGAAGATCGATGTCATCGTGGTGGGCGGCATCGGAGCAGGCGCGCTTACGCGGCTGAACCAGATGGGGATCACCGTGTATCGCGCGCAGGGGTCCACGATCGATGAGAATATGAAGCTGTTCACCTCGAAGGCGCTGTCGGTGTACTCCGTCCAGTCGTGCTGCGGGGGACACAGCAAGGACGGCGCGTGCGCGCATTAAGCAGTGCTGTTAACGAGACTTGGACTGTTTTACCAAGGATGCAGAAAAGGTTGGAAAGTGTACATCAAGGCAGGTAAATGTAAGTCGAGTTGCTTAAATCCATACAAATGAAGTTAATATTGATGCATTCGTAAAAGGTCCCTTATCTACCGCCGAGACGCGGAGGCGCGGAGGACGGCGCTTTGAGAATAATTAAGATTTTCTCTGCGCCTCGGCGTCTCCGCGGTTAAAAATCCGAATTATTGCGCGTTCGTCTCTTCTCACCCAACTCTCTCCCCAGCCGGAGAGGGGCCCTATCAATCTCTGCACTGCCGGTCTCAATTCGCCATCGATCTTGCGATGAACCGCTCGATCGCTTTTTTGTCCTCATCATGCGTCTCCGTGAATTTGATCCCGTAGAGGTTTGTGGTCTGCTGCCCATCCTGGGCCACGGTCCTCACGACCTCGCCCTGGGTGCTGACGCGGGTGCCGTGAGGGAGGTAAAAAGAACAGGAGATCGTTGTGCCCGGGTTGAACCTCTGCTCAGTCCTGATGAGCATGCCCGCAGCGCTGATGTTCTCCATGCGGCACATAAAAGGTTTGTTCCCGAACTTGCCGTCAATCGCCACATTGAGGACAATGCGGTAGGCCTGGCGGGTGGGGATGTTCAGGAGCTCCTGGGCTTTCTGGTGCAGGACATCCGCCGCCACGGGCATGACCATGACCGCATTGCACTTGCACTGTTTGCTCAGTTCGCGCTGGCTGATGGTGTCGTTGCGGAGCATAAGAATGGAAACGTGCTGGAGGTCCGGGGTCTGCCTGATGATGGAGAAGAGCTGATCGGTCCGGAGGCCCGGCATATCGAGCCGCGTCACGATGAGATTGACCTTTTCCTGGAAATGGATCCTCAGGATCTCATCGTTCGATGCTGCAGGAAAGACGGCAATATTCGATCGGGTAAGAACATTCTGCTGCAGGAGCATGGGCTGCAAGTCTTCGGAAATCAATACTTTTTTCAGGTTCATCACGACTGCCTCCGCCTGTTTTCTTGAACACTCCCCGATCTTACGGTAAGAGCTTCCTGGGTACAGGTCAGAGTATATCACAGGGAATGAAGAAATTCCGGGCAGCAGGCGGCGACCAACGGATGATCTGCAGGAAACCGCGGAACAACCCGGAGCATCACGGTGCTATACTGAAAGAAAGAGAGCAGTATACACAGCATTCCATCTTTGCAAAGCCGGAGCAAGGATGCATCCAAAGAGGCGAAGAATCCCATGGGAGCATATCGTAAAACAGCATTTCTCCTGCCCGCATTTACCCTTATCATTCTTTTGTGTTCACCCGCTCGTTCCTTTGCCGCGGATGAGTATGCGTTCAAGCGGGAACAGATGGTCGAGCATGACATTAAAGCAAGAGGCGTGAAAGACCCCGTCGTCTTGCGCGTCATGGCTACGGTGCCGAGGCATCTGTTCGTGGATGCCTCCCATCAGGACAAGGCATACGGCGACCATCCTTTACCGATCGGAGAGGGCCAGACCATTTCGCAGCCCTATGTGGTGGCGCTCATGACCGAGGCCCTAAAGCTCAAGCCGGGTGACCGGGTCCTGGAGATCGGGACCGGTTCGGGCTACCAGGCAGCCGTGCTTTCCAGGATCGTGAAAGAGGTCTATACCATCGAGATCAGGAAGAACCTGGTAGACCGGGCCATGAGGGTGCTCGTTGGACAGGGCCATGGGAATGTGAAGGTGAAGTACGCAGACGGGTATTTCGGGTGGGAAGCGTTCGCGCCCTTTGACGCCATCATCATCACGGCAGCGGCAAACCACATTCCGCCCCCGCTTATCAAACAGCTCAAGGAAGGCGGCAGGCTCATCGTACCGCTGGGCAGCACGCTTTATTTCCAGACGCTGACGCTGGCGACCAAGAGAAAAGGCGAGCTGGAAGTTGAACAGTTAAGTCCGGTGGCCTTTGTGCCGATGGTGGGGGAGGTGCAGAAGTAGAAGTGTTCCGATTACAGGGAGCGACGCAAATTTAAAAAACAATTCCGGCCTGATCAACCGCGAATGAACGCAAATAGACGCTAATATTTTTGGATCTTCCGGGTTTTGTGTGAGTAGTTTTATCCCAATATTTTAGCTCATTTGATTTGGAAATCATCGGCATTTTTTTGCACATCCTCTTCGCGGCCTTAACGAAATTTTGGACCCGTCTAAGGCCACGTACGCTTGACCGCGCAAACTCGGCCTCCGGCCTCAGACAGTGCGCGTTCACTCTGCGAGACGCTTCCTTAGGCCAAGACGTGTGCCCCAAAATTTCGCAGGTCCGCTCCGAGGACGTGCGGGTTTGGGGTAAAGATTAGATTAGAATCTAGCTTCTTGCATGGTTCCCATGCGAAAATCTAGGCATGCGACCGAGTCCGAGGGTGAAGCATTTCGGACTTTCTGAGCCCGAAGGGCGAGTTTCCGAAATGTACCGAGGACGACCGAGCATGCCGTTAAAGATTTCCGCCGGGTGCCCTTCTTTCGGTTACCTTTCTTGGGCAAGCAAGAAAGGTGACAACTAACGTAAAAAAAGGCAATAATACTGCATAATAAGTCATATAGGCGCTTATTCCGCCCACATGAAAGTCAGAAGAGCCAAAAAACAATTCCAGTCTAATCAACCGCGAATGAACGTAAATAGACGCAAACATTTTTTAGCGGTTTTTTCCTTCCATGAAAGCCGCAAGCTCCTGCCACCACGTGAATTCCACCCTGTCCGGCCAATCGTTGTGTCCAGCTCCCTTGATCGTCCACATCTTTTTCTCGCCGGGCAAAGAAGCAAAGAGCGCCTGCGCGTGGCGCAGGGGGACCGTCACATCCTGCTCGGCGCCGATAACGGCGACCCTACCCTGATAGGCCTTGAGATTCCCGATGCTGTCATATTCGTCCCGCAGGAACAACCGGGCAGGAAGCCACGGGAAATGCTCTTTGGCAACGGACAGCAGCGTGTCCCAGGGGGTAATGAGGATCATGCCGTCGATCCTGACCAATGATCCCTTCGCAGCAGCAGCCGCAACACCGCAGCCCAGCGATTCTCCCAGCACAAAAAGCGGCCCGTTGTATTTCCCGGCAGCAAGCCGCACAGTCTCTTACACATCGCCCACAGCACCGCTTCTTTCGGCTTTCCTTTCCGCCCTCCATACCCCGGATATTCGGCGAGTATCACGCGATAACCCAGAGGGGCCAGCGCGTCCACATAAAAGACCCTGTCCGCAGCAGTGCCGGCGTTGCCGTGAAAAACCACGATCGTTCCTTTGCTGTTTCCCGCGGGCGCGGTGCTGACAAAGCCCCGGTATTCATCCGGGCCGGAAGGCCAGAATTGCAGGTGGTGTGCCGCGAGGGCTTCCTGCGAGGGCAGGTATGTACCCGGATAGTAGAGCATGTTTCTCTGGAGGTTGCAGCCGCACAGGGTCAGAGCGAAAAGGAATAGAAGTATGCGGCTTATTATGGTTTTTTTCATGTGCTCCTGAGGAACGGCTTGGTTGAAGGTTGTGATTTTTGCGACCGTCTCGTGCCGAAGCGTTAATGTGATCGTCGGGTTTCACTTCGTTCTACCCGACCTACAGACTTATCTGTCTTCCTAATTATCAGTTTCAGAAAGCGGCCTTAGACGCTTCCATCTCTGTGCCAATCGGTTTCTGCCGATAATAAGGGCGAGGCCGATGATTAAAACAATACCCTTTTGAGCCAAGTTCACCCACGTTTGAGCAAACTGCGGATCTTGCCGTAATTCATAGCTATAAGTATTTTGAGAAACCCATATCAACATGGGAATGATTGTGCTGATGGCAGGTACAGCAAAATAGAAGCCCAGGAGGGAAAAAGCTAATGCTTCGAAATTAGTTTTGGTAGTTGTGGATTTTTCATGTCCTGAGTGGTCGTCACAGATCTTTAGTTTCGTCACGATTGCTTGCGTGTGCAGGACAAGCACATAACCTGCAGCTGCATACAATACATTTATCAACACCCATCTGACAATATCCGCTTTCCAACCTGGAGGCATTACGCTTTCAGGCCCAACCCAGAAAAGCAGCAGATGTTCAACGATTCCTATTAATCCATCAACCAGCCAATAAATCCCTAGTATTTTAAAACCAGCGTTAATCAATTGACTGTATTTCACTTAGCACCTCATATAACGACAAGTTAATATCCAAACCTCTTTGTTAAATAATCTTCTTTAAGATGTGCCACTGCCTGTTTTATAAGATTGATATGAGAAGCGTCAGTTACTTGTGGGTTCTGAAGAAGTTTTTCAATTTCATGGGTAGCTGAGCGAACAAGAAAATCAGACAATACTAAAGCACATCTAATCTTTATGCTTGCTTCATATCTTGGGCTTTTTAAAATCCTTATCAGTCGTTCAATAACCATTGACCGTGCGAATTCTGGCTCCTTGAAATCATGAGTTCCTTTTGACGCATATATATGCGATACATCACCGCGAAGTTTTCTGAAAAGCTCCACTGCTCTGTCTAGAAAATCGCGAAAATAAGCGGAATCAATCTCAAATTTCATACCCTGAATTTCTTTTATTAAATTTTTTTCAAGCTCGAATTGATCAAGAAGCACTTTAAAGTCGAGATAATTGGGTGCCTCTTTGATTCTTTTATCAGCACTCAATCTCTTTATCTCGTCTTCAGTTGCGGGAATCTCTAAGTCGGCACAAATCCAGGCGACGTTACCCAGAAGCAAAGAATCTGACTCTCCTTTTTTTAAGAAGTTCATTAGAATATCAGGCACAATAGCCTTGTCATCTGGGTCTTTGATTCTGTCATAGTATTTTTCCCGAAAATCAAGATAGGCATAGCCCGAGTAATAGCCTTCACCCTTGCCTTTTATGACATCAATAATTTCGCTTTCTAGTATGTGTCTCTCTTTGGCCATATGGACCCGTCTTTCGGGATTAACACGCTCGTCACGCGTCGCCTTTTGGCGCGTCGCTGTGAACGTGTCGGTTAAAACGCACTATTTTCGGTTTTGAAGCATCGAGTCGACAGTGCGCGGATCGCGAGCACAATGAAAAAGACCGGCGACAATGATCTCTTCATTTTTTAACACGAAGTAGATAGCATATGGGAATCTTCTGATCAAACAGCGTCGGAATTCTTTGTGAACTTTTTGATAAAGGAGGGGATTGCGGGGAATATCACCGGCGCAGGCATAAAACATACGAAGAAAGTCTTCGCCCAATCCCGGTGATTTCGTTTCATACCAGGAAAAACCGCCGATTGCATCATCTTCGACTTCAGGTAGAAAACGAAGGGTATAGGTCATTTTCTCTTTTCGATTCTCGCTCGAAGGTCATCAAGAGAGAGTAGGGAGCCTGGCGTAGATTCATACCGTTTGAGCCGTGCGTCGAGTTCAGTCCTATGGCTATCTGGTACGGGAATAGAGGCTTCATCCGCCGATATGCTCTCCCAGAGATCCTCTACAAGCAATATTTTTTCAGGGGTGCTTAGTTTAGATATTTCAGGAAGGTCCTTAACGCGCATGATGTGCCTCCTTCATTTTTTTGATTTTATCATTTCGAGAATAAATTTACAATGGTGATTCATGTGCACAAAGACAATCACTCAAGGGTCTTCCATCCCTCCCTGATCAGCAAAAAAGCCAGCAAGTAAGCAGTTGCCCCCGCAAAGAGAACGAACTGGTATCCCATGGACAATGCGAGCATGACCGCAAGGATCGGGGCGAGCACGGAGAAGCAGCCGTTCACGGCCCAGGCCCAGGGGATGAGACGCGGATATGCGCTGAGAGTTGAGATCCCGAGCGGGAAAGGGATGCCCATGAGGAGGCCAGCGGGCATGACCGTGCCAAAGGTGAGCATTATCTTCATTGGCAGGGTGAGCCGGCCCATGAATGCGATAACAGCGGGCAGCAGGAGGCTTGAGGCAATGACAACCCCTGCAAGAACAAGGAGAACGCGGGTGTGACGGAGAGGCCTGATGCGCAGGCTCAGCGCGCTGCCGATGCCCGAGCAGATCAGGACCGAGGCAATGACCGTGCTTGCGGCATAGGACGGGTTCTCCAGGCCCAGGATCATTTTCTGGATGAAGGCGATCTCGATGAACAGATAGGCCAGTCCGAGCAGGGCGAAATACGAAAGCACCCGGAGCGGTTTCTGTTCAAAGGGAGCGGTCTCGTGTTGCTTCATTTTCATGAGCGGCAGAAGGACCAGTACCATGCTCACCACGAGCACCTGCACGAAGAGCACCGAGAGGAGCCAGCCTTCTTCGATGAAAAACTGCCATTTTGCTCCCATCACCCGGTACGTCGCCTTCAGGTTCTCCCATTTCAAATAATAGTGAAAGAAAGGTTTTTCATCGGACACCGGACGGATGTCGAAGAGATAGTCGGCCATGAAGCGGACCCGGGTCTCTTTGTCGATCAGGCGCTTGAAGGCCAGGGCGTAATCATTGTCCGGCATTTTGATATAGCGATTACTCTCTTCGGGTTCAATGCCGGGAACATACACCAGATCGAACCGCTTCTCGGCCGCGAAGGTCCTGATGGAGCGTATCTCCTTCTCGGACAAGGCGGATCTTTTTACGAGCAGAGTGAGCGTGTCCCAGCTCCGGATGGCGGCAACGTGCCGGGAGAAGTCGCTCATGCCTGCTGTTTCGGCTGCGTCGGCCAGCGTCGCAAGCAGGCGCAGTTCCGTTCTCGGCGGCGGGATGATATAGCAATTCAGCGAGAGAATGCCGTCAGGTTTGAGATGGGCCAGATAATGCATAAAAGCTTCGCTGGTGAAGCGGTAGTCCTCGGAAAAACCAAAGGACGCCGAAGGCAGCGAACCCATGATCGACAGGTCGATGAGATCGAATTCCGTCGTCGAGGAGGCAAGCTTTGTCCGCGCAAGACCGGTCCAGGTGTTCTCTTCGTACAAATGCGAACCGAGTTTTCCGCCATAGATGCGCACCACGTCCATGACCAGGGGATTCGAATCTATGGAAACGATGTTCTTTGCGTTGAATTGCCGCGCCGCAAGAACGCTGAGGCCTGCGCGCGGTTCGATGATCAGCACGTCCTGGTTTTCGGCGAGACGATAGGCCAGGCTTATGGGGAGGGAACGGATGAACGCGAGCTTGTCAGGATCGGTTTCGTCGGTCATGGCATGGATCTCGCCTGCGTCTATAGCGATGCCCGTCTGCTTCGGGAGCGGGTCGAGGTAGGTGAAACTCAGGCCCGGCGCGAACCTGACCGCGGGGCTCGTAAACAGATCAACGCGCGCATAGGGGCTGTAGGCTGTTCCCAGAAGTTTTGCATCGGGGAACTGCAGAGCCAGGGAAAAAGGTTTGTAAGTAGAGATCCTGGGCTTGATAAAGGCCGGATGCAGAAAGAGGACAACCAGATTCACTGCGATCAGGAAGAGGGCAAGAACGCGTATCTTCCAACCTGTCCAGGAGAGGAGCCCGGTCAACAGCAGCGTTGTGATGATGAACACGCTCATCTCGGGCCCGCCCCTGGAAAGCAGCCAGACCATGGCAAGCGCGCCGCCTCCTGCGCCGGCAAGGTCCGAGGCGTAGATCGCGTTCGCCGCATGCGGCATCGTTGCATAGGCCGTAGCAATGACCAGCCCGAAGCAGAAAAAGGGGACTGAGAGGATGAGGTAGTAGAGGCTCAGGTCAAAGAGCTGCGTCCATTCCCAGGAAAGTCGGGCAGGGTCAAAGGGCACGGCATTGGCGAGCAGATAGGACGCGGGAATGGCTCCTGCGAGCAGGAGGCCGTAGAGCGGGACCCGGCGGATATCCTTCAGGCCCGGGAACAGGGCGAGGGCGGCGCCGCTGGCTGCGATGCCGAGCATGGCGATGCTGATGACCATGAAGGCGAAATGATACGAGAGGGAGATGGAGAAGATGCGCATGAGCGCCAGTTCATAGGAAAGGCAGGCGAGCGAGGCTCCGAAAATGAGCCGCATGACGGCGCGGTCGCTGGTACGGTCAGGCTCAATATGCTGATCCTGGCATAAACCCGCGAAAGCATCTGGACAGGGAAACATCGGATTATGCTCCGAATGCCGTCATTGGTTCAATCCGCGAGAAGGTCCGAATCAAGACAGATCTTTACAACGTGCGGATCAAAGTGCGTTCCGGCCAACGAGCGGATATGTTCGCGCACATCATTCACGGACCAGGAGGCATGGTAGAGGCGGTCGGACCGCAGCGCATCCCAGACGTCAACCACGGCAAAGATGCGCGCCATCAGAGGGATCTGCTCGCCTTGTAAACCGAGCGGGTAGCCCGTGCCGTCCCACTTCTCATGATGGGCGTAGGGGATGTCGAGCGCCTGCCGCAGGTAACGGATGGGAGAAAGCATTTCGTAGGCAAAAACCGTATGCTTTCTCATGACGACCCATTCTTCCTCGGTCAGCGTATCGCGTTTGAGCAGGATCTCATCGGGGATGCCCATTTTACCGATGTCATGCAGCAGCGCGCCCCAACGGACCTGCACCAGCTCCTGATCGCTCAGTCCGAACAGGCGGGCCAGCTTGACGGTCAGCTCAGCGGTCCGCTGGGTGTGCCCTTCTGTCTCGTTGCTGCGCAGTTCCAGTGCCCGCGACCACCCTTCGATGGTGGCGTCATACGCCTGGGAAAGCTCCTTGTTTGAACGCTGCAGGTTGTCGAACAGGGTGACGTTATCGATCGCGATCGCCGCCTGGGCGGCCAGGGCTTTGAGGAAGTCAAGCCACTCGCCATCGTGTGCGAGTTGCGTGCGCTGGAAGACTTCGAGCACCCCCATGACCTGTCCCTTCGCTATCAACGGCACCCCGTAGTAACTGACGAAATCCTCACCCGCCAAAAGCACTCCGCGCAGAAAACTATCCTGCTCCTGTGCAAGGTTCGGGATATGAATGATGCTGCGTTCCTGTGCCGCCCGCCCGGCATAACCCTCGCCCAACGGCTGGCTGGCGTGTTCGATGGCTTCAGAGTGAAACCCGCGACCGGCAACGTATTCCAGCGTCCGCGACGCGGGGTTGAACAACAGAATGTCGGCTGCGTCAGCCCCCAACTGAACAATGACATGAGTGAGGAGCGTTTTCAGGCTGAGATCCAGCTCAAAACTGAAATTAATGGCGCGGTCGATCTCAACCAGGGCGGTCAGATGCTCAAGATTTCGCTTGATCCGTTCCTCCGCGGACTTGATATCGCTGATATCCGTAAACATCACCACAACCTGGCGCAAACGCTCTCCGCTGCCGAACTCGGGATAGGCATTCACCAACACCCACGTATGTTCTCCGTTCCGGCCCCTGGCGATCCCCATGACGAAATTCTTCAACACCCGTCCCGTGGCGATCACCTGATTAACGGGAAACTCATCAAGGGGCATCCGGGTGCCGTCCTGACGGATAAAGTGCCAGACCGGGTCGCGGACGTCCTTGCCCAGCAACTGAGCGGCCGGCATCCCCAGTACGAGCGCGGCTTCGGGGTTGCACAAGATGATCCGGGTATCGGGGGCATGGACAACGACACCGACCGGCAGATTCTCGATGAGCGACCAGTGGGCCTCCTCTTTCGCCCGCAAGGCAGCCTCGGCCCGCTTGCGGTCGCTGATGTCACGGATATTGCACTGGATGACCTTTTCATCGCCGACCAGATACACGTTGCTGACGAATTCCACCTGGACCAGGCGGCCGCCCTTTGCTTTGAGCGGCAGGTTTTCGTAGCGAATAAACTCATTCTTTTGCAGCGCCAGGAAAGCTTTTCTGCTGGCTTCGATATCCTTGAACGCGCCGACCTCCCAGAGTTTCTTTTCCACAAATTCCTCACGCGAGTAGCCCAGCATCTCGATCAGATAGGGGTTGACGTCGGTGATCGAGCCTGTCTCGGCATCCAGGATCAAGATGCCGTCCTGGGCCGATTCGAAGAGTCTGCGGTAGCGAAGCTCCGACTTGATGAGCGATAGCTCCACCTCTGTCTGGTCGGAGAAGGATCTCTTGGCCGAAGTTTCTTCATCTGCAGCAGTTCGCTTCATGTCGAGCTCCTGGTGGTTCTAACATAACTTCTCAGGTGTTCAGGCTGAAGACCGAAGGTAAAATGAACGAATGGTCTGCTCCTCTCAGTCTCCAGCCTTCAGTCTTCCAACCTGTCCAATTACATCTCCTTCTGCTCCGATTTATCCTTGTACATCATCTCATCACTCAGTTTCAAAGCATCTGCAAGCTGATCCTTGCTTTCCGCAGTAGCAATTCCGAAAGCGATGCTCAACTCTCCGTTAAGGATATCAGTGCAGCTCATGATCCTCTTGACAGTCTCCTCCGCGACGGTTTTTTCAGTGCTCGGGAGCAATACGGCAAATTCATCTCCCCCGATGCGGGCAACGATGTCCTCGGCCCGGAATGCCTCCAGGATGAGCCGAGCCGCCATCCGGATCAGATCATCCCCCGCGTCATGCCCCAAGGTGTCATTGATTGTTTTCAGTCCGTTCACATCGGCCATCACGATGCTCAGAGGAAACTTTCTGCCATGGGCAAGCCGCTCCAGTTCTTCGTCGAAAAACGCCCGGTTATAGAGGCCGGTCAGCGTATCGTGCGTACTATCGTGACGGAGCGCTATTTCCACTTCCTTGCGGTCGGTAACATCATGGGCGATGCCGATGATCCCGATGACCGCACCAGCGTCATTAAAGATGGGAGTTTCGATCCTCTCCATGTGCTGTATATTCCCGTCCTGACCGGCGCTGGACTCTTCGAAATAGGTGCGCGTGCCGGTTGCCAAGGCCTCCCGGGAATTCTTCTCGTATTTCACGGCAAGTTCCCGGGGATAGATATCATAAACGTTCTTTCCGACCACGTCCTTCGGGGCCTTGCCGATCGCTTTGCCGAAGGGATCGTTTACCGCCACATATGTTCCCTCCCGGTCCTTGAGCCAGGCGCTGTTGGGGATATTATTCAGGATGGCCTCCTGCTGCCGAATGACCTCGCTGATCCGCTCCTCCACCTTCTTGCGTTCCGTAATGTCTTCCATGGCCAGGAGGATGATGTGCGAGCCGATCTTCTTGCGAAAGATCTGCCGGGCGTTGAGCAGTATGATCTTGCGGCCCACACCCTGGAAATCATGCTCGACCTCATAGCTGTTGAACACGGTATCATGGGGGAGGATCGCCTCAAAAAGCACCCGCAGCTTGGGGATGTCCCATTGCCGGTTGCCGAGGTCGTAGATGAAATTCCCGATGGTGTCCGCGGGCGTCACTTTGAAAGTATTGTAGAAGCTGTGATTTGCGGTGAGGATCTTCAGGTCGGAATTCAGGACCACCAGCGGCTCGCGCACGGTCTCGACAATGTTCTCGGCATACTCCCGTGCGTCCTGGATCTCCGTTTCCAGCTGCTTGCGGTCGGTAATGTCTTCCATGGCCAGGAGGATAATATGCGAGCCGATATCTTTCCGAAAGATCTGGCGGGCGTTGAGCAGAATGGTCTTGCGGCCGATGCCGGGAAAGTCGTGCTCCACTTCATACCCATTGATCACGGTATCCTGCGGGAGGATCTCCTCCACGAGCACCCGCAGCTTGGGGATGTCCCATTGCCGGTTGCCGAGGTCATAGATGAAATTCCCGATGGTCTCATCGTGCGTTACTTTGAAGGTATGGTAAAAACTCTGATTGGCCGAGAGGATCTTCAGGTCGGCATTGAGCACTACCATCGGCTCGCGCACGGTCTCGACAATGTTCTCGGCATATTCCCGTGCGTCCTGGATCTCCGTTTCCAGCTGCTTGCGGTCGGTAATGTCTTCCATGGCCAGGAGGATAATATGTGAGCCGATATCTTTTCGGAAGATCTGGCGGGCGTTGAGCAGAATGGTCTTGCGGCCGATGCCGGGAAAGTCATGTTCCACTTCATACCCATTGATCACGGTATCCTGGGGGAGGATCTCCTCCACGAGCACCCGCAGCTTGGGAATGTCCCATTGCCGGTTGCCGAGGTCGTAGATGAAATTCCCGATGGTCTCATCGTGCGTTACTTTGAAGGTATTGTAAAAGCTCTGATTGGCCGAGAGGATCTTCAGCTCGGCATTGAGCACCACCATCGGCTCGCGCACGGTTTCCACGATGTTCTCTGCATATTCCCGGGCGTCCTGGATTTCCGTTTCCAGCTTCTTGCGTTTCGTAATGTCTTCCATGGCCAGGAGGATGATATGTGAGCCGATCTTTTCCCGGAATATCTGGCGGGCGTTGAGCAGAATGGTCTTTTTGCCGATGCCGGGAAAATCATGCTCAACCTCATATCGATTGATCACGGTATCATGGGGAAGAATTTCCTCAAAAAGCACCCGCAGCTTGGGAATGTCCCACTGCCGGTTGCCGAGGTCATAGATGAATTTCCCGATCGTTTCCTTGGGCGTTACTTTGAAGGTATCGTAGAAGCTGTGGTTGGCCGTGAGGATCTTCAACTCGGCATTCAGCACCACCAGCGGCTCGCGCACGGTTTCCACGATGTTTTCCGCATATTCACGGGCGGTTTGGATCTCCGATTCCAATTGCTTGCCGGCCGTGCTGTCAACAATTGAGGAAAGGACATAACCTTCCTTGCTTTCGGTCGTGTCCACCTTGACGCTCCGCAGTTGTCCATGGACCACGGTGCCGTCTTTTCCCGTAAGTCTGATTTCACATGCCTGCATTCCCTTTCTTTGCAAAACCGTTTCAAGGTGACGGACAAACGTCTCCCTTCCCTCTGCATCAGCGATAAAGCCCGTAAGGGGTTTGTCGGCGAGCAGTCGCCTCTCCAGTCCCAGCAGATGCGCACCGGTAAGATTTACCTCCCGAATCAGTCCGCGCGTGTCAAAAGTGAAATAGCCGATGGGCGCAAAGTCATAGAGTTCGGAATATTTACTTCGCGCCGCCTCGAACTCCCCCTGGGCCCGGCGGAGCTCCGCGTTCTGCATTTCCAGCTCGATCTGATGGGCCTCAAGTTCATGGACGAGCCTTGTCTCTTCCCCGGTCCGGGAAGGATGCCCGTCAGCCGTTTTCGCAGGCAGCTGAGCTTTCGACCGCCGGCGCAACTCGGATATTTCCTGAAGTAATTCTGCTTTTGTTTTCTTTTGATCGTTCATAGCACACCCGGTATTCGATAATTTTTTTTGACGTGCCCCATCCTCAGACCGTGCCGCAGGCAGGAGCGTCAGCGCCTGCCTCTGCCCCGGCCCTGGTCGCCGCGCAACGCTGCTATGCCGACTAAAAGCGTGGCAACAACTCCCAGCGTAATCAATATTTCTCCGAAATCATGATACCAGCCGGCGCTTGGTGGAACATTCACCAGCATAGAACCGCCGAGCAAGAGCCCCGCTGCAGCGATGGCATCAGTGAGCCGTTTGAGATTACGGCTGATGTTGCCGCCCAGGGCCTCCACTGCCGGGACCTGCAGCCGGCCCAGGTTGCCTTCGGCGATACGCCGCAGGATGCGCCGCGTGTCGCTCGGCGAATCGCTGAGCAAGCGTTCCAGTTCGCGCGCAAGCTTGGTGGTCTTTTCTTTTACCCGCTCCAAAGAGAAGTGCTTCTTCGTCAGGCGTGCGATCTCCTCGCGAAACGAGTCCATGTAGCTGTGGCTCGGGTCGAGCTGGCGTATCATGGATTCCAGGATGACGAAAGCGCGCGTCAGCAGGAAAAATTCTCCGGGGTTGTGGACCCCGTGCCGGCTTCCGGCGCGCAGCAGCGAATCGAACGCAGCCCCGACCGAAACGTCCGCCAGGTCGATCCGGTGGATCTCGTAGAGCACCGCCTTGATGTCCACCAAGAGCCCCGCACGGTTGACCTTTTCGCTTCCCGATACCATTTCAAGATAGGCCTCGGTGGCCGCGCGCGCATCGCCTTTGACGACCGCCTCAAGCAGGCGCGTCAGCGATTCTCGCATCATCTCATCCAGCTCGCCCGTCATGCCGAAATCGAGCAGGGAAAGCCGCCCATCGGGCAGGATCAGCACGTTGCCGGGATGCGGGTCAGCGTGAAACAATCCTTCCTCGAAGATCGTCTGCAGCATCAGCCGCACCAGGGTGCTGATCGCCCTCGGCATCGCTTCCGGGTGTCCTGTGGCGTAAAGATCCACCCGTTCGCCGGCCGCAAATTCCATGATGAGCACGGTCTCACCGGAAAGCTCCGCCACAACCGCGGGGATCCAGAGGTCAGGCACATCGGCCAGAGCGGCGCGAAAGAGCACAATAGAACGCGCTTCGTGGCTGAAATCGGTTTCCCGGTTGAGACTATTGGCGAATTCCTGCACCACCACCAGAAGATCGAGCGCGCGAAGCCGCGGGAAGAACCGTTCTCCCAGCGCTACCAGGAAGTTCAGTGCGGCGATATCGGTGGCGATCATTTTATCAAGACCGGGCCGCTGCACCTTCACTGCCACGCGTCGCCCATCCTTCAGGGTCGCCTCATGCACCTGGGCGATGGTGGCGGCGGCTATGGCCGTCTCGTTGAAGGTCGCGAACAGCTCCGTTAACGGGGCGCCCAGTTCGGCCTCGATCGTCGCTCGCACCGTGTCCATGCCCATTGCCGGCAACTGGTCGTGCAGCAGCTCCAGCTCTTCGATATAGGCGTCCGGCAGCAGGTCGCGCCGCATGGCGAGCACCTGCCCGAATTTGAGGAACATGAGCCCCAGTTCTTCGAAGGTTTCCCGCACCTCTTTCGGCGGCGGCAGGTGGTTTTTGCCGCGCAGGGCGCCCATAAACTTATGACGGGCGAGCACGCGCAGAATCTGCATCAGCCGCGGTGTCGCTCGCAGCAGGCTGCTATTCTCAGGGTCGATCAGTACCGCCATATGTTCCTTCCCGGCCTCATGTCAATGACAATTCCGGAAACACCAGGTGAATTTTGAGATCTGTCGTTGGGCCCGGCGAGCCCACGGGAAGATCCCGATATCGTCACTATAATGAGTATAGCATGTACGGCAAGAACGGTTTGCGATCCCTGTTCACGGACCAGCGTCAGCGGCTGATGGATATTTAGCAGGCAGGGGTGGGACTCATGCGGGGACCTCGCAGGGGAACTATGCGGAACAAAGGAATGCGGGAAGGGACCAGGACTCATCGATCCGCGTTCATTGTTTTTGGTCATGCCGTGAGCGCGCTCCGTGTTAGCTAGAGCATGTCGCTCATCGCGATGTTCCGGCTCTGCACGAAACGCCGGAGCTGCAGGATCGCCTGTTTTTCGATCTGGCGCACCCGCTCGCGCGTGAGGCCGAACCGCTTGCCGATGGTTTCCAGGGTGAGAAAATTGTCCGTCGTGAGGCCGTAGCGCAGTTCAATGACCTCTCGCTGCACCGCCGTGAGCTGCGAGATCCACTCGCGGATATGCTTGCTCCTGCCCGCGTCGTCAATGGCCTGGTCCGGCGGCGTCGCGCTATCGTCGCGAAGGATGTCCAGCAGCGAATTCTCCCCCGAATCACCGATGAGCAGGTCCAGCGAGAAGGTGTCCCGCGTCAGCATGGACAATGCCCTGACCTTCTGGATGCTCAGCTTCATTTTTTTCGCGACCTCCGCGGCGACCGGCTCATATCCCCGCTCCCGGGTCAGCGCGGTCACGGTCCGGGTATAGGCTCGTACGACCTCTGCGGCATGCACCGGCAGCCGGATGGTCCTCACCTGATTTACGATCGCCCGCTCAATGGCCTGTCTGATCCACCAGGTCGCATAGGTGCTGAACCTGAACCCCCGCTGGTACTGGAACTTTTCGGCAGCACGTATGAGCCCGAGATTGCCCTCCTCGATGATATCGGAGAACAGCAATCCCCGGTTGATGTACCGTTTGCCGATGGACACGACGAGCCGCAGATTCGCCTCGATCATATGGGCCCGCGCCTCCTTGTCGCCCTGGGCGATCCGCTTTCCAAGCTCCTGTTCCTGTTCAAAGGTGAGAAGAGGCGTTTTCCTGATCTCCTGCAAGTACAGTTTGATCGCATTCGGCCCTTCGCCCGGCAAGCGAGCTTCAGCGTCTTCGTTCGCCCGCGACCGGTCATCATTGCCGTCGAATTCCTGTTCGAGCTGCAGCCCCGGATCGCTCCATTGGTCAACCCCTGTTTCTTCCTGATCGGCTGTCATCATCGCCTGTATCATCTTGCCTCCGTGTTCGTGTACGGGTTTCCGCCGTGATCGCCTGATTGAGTCAATGCGATCCCTGCAACAAGTTTTTCATTTTTCCGTAGTCCTACCATAGCAAGGGATATGCCAGTGATAAGACAAACCGCAACTCTAAGAAATCAATTGGTTATAATGCTTGATGGGGGTAAAAAGAGGCGGGAAGCTCATCTTGAACGGCTTATTCTGGACTAACGATCCATATTACATACGACAGACGCACTCTTGAGGGAAAAAGCATGATCTGATGTTGCATTATTCCGAAGTCTTCAACGCATCAAAGAATTTCCGGAACTCTTCCCGCTCATCAGTGATCCTGCATTTCGGGATGGATTTTAGAAAGGATCTGCCGTAGTTTTTGGTCATGATGCGCGAATCGAGCACGGCCACAGCGCCGCGATCGGTCCTGGTGCGGATGAGCCTGCCGAAGCCCTGGCGGAAGAGAAGCGTCGCCTGGGGGATCTGGAATTCCCGGAACGGGTTCTTGAGCCGCTCCATCCGGGCCTCGATGATCGGCTCGTCAGGGACGGCGAAAGGGAGCTTGGCGATCACTACGCACTGAAGCGCATCTCCGGGAATGTCGATGCCCTGCCAGAAGGACGCGGTGCCGAACAACACGACCTTCGGGATCGCTTTGAACTGCTCAACCAGGCGATAGGCCGGCATCTCTCCCTGGCAGAGGATGCCGACTTCGGGCAGCTCGCGCCGCATGGTCTCGGCGCTCTTTCGGAGCTGGCCGTAGCTCGTGAACAGTACGAGGGTCCTTCCCCGGGTGACGGTGAGCACGGCATGCAGTTCGGCGTCGAACCGTTCCTGGTACCCGCCGGCCTGCTGGTCGTCGAGTCCCGGAGCGATGTACAGCAGGGTCTGCTTCTCAAAATCAAAGGGCGAGTCGAGCAGCAGTTCTGTCGCCGCGTCCAGGCCGAGGCGGTTCTTGATATAGGTGAAGCTTCCCGCTGCAGAGAGCGTTGCGGAGGTGAGCACGATGGTCTCGGTCTTGCCGAAGAGATTGTCCCGGAGCGTTGCGGCAACGTCGATGGGCGAGGCCACCAGGCGGTAGCGCATGTTCTCCCGCTCGGCCCAGTACACGAAACCTTCTGCTGATTGTTCCAGATTGACCCTGACCGCGTTTGCCATGGACAAGGCGCGGTTCGCAAAGGCCTTGACCTCGAGCTCTTCTTCGTGGGTGTCGACCTCAAGCTGAAGGAGCGCGTCCTTCAATTCGGAGAGCGGGGCGCTCAGGATGTCGGGCACGATGTAACGCTGACGGATGCGCAATGCGGCCTCTTTGTGCAAAAGAGGGTGGAGGTTCAGGAAGAAGTTGTCCCCAATGACGCGCAGCCCTTCCACCATGCCGCGCAGGACCTGCACCTCGGCGTTCTGGATGGTGAGGCGCGTCAGCAGGCCTTTGCGCGTGCGCTGGCTCAAAAGCGTGTCGAGCAGGTAGCGGACGGAGAAGTTCGTGATCTCCATGCCGAGATAGTCCGTGGCCACGTCCTCGACCTGGTGCGCCTCGTCAAAGACCACGGCCTGGTACTGGGGCAGCACATTGCCGCCGGTGGCCATGTCGGCGAAGAACAGATGATGGTTCGCCACCAGGATCTGCGCCTGCTGCTCGATCACCTTGGCCTTCAGGTAGTAGCAGTCCCGGTTAAAGGAGCAGTCCTTGCCAAAGCAGAGGTCCGCCTGGCGGCAGACCTTGGCCCAGAGCGCATACCCCGGCTCTATGTCCAGCTCGCTCCGAAGGCCGGTGCGCGTCATGGTGGACCAGGTGAACAGCCGGTTCAGCGCTTCCCGCTCATTCTGCTCATAGAGGTCGCCCATACGGAGCTGGTCGAAGCGGCGGAGGCAGAGGTAGTTCTCTCCGCCTACACAGAGGGCATAGCGGAAATCGCCGAGCACGGTCTTAAGGAACGGCAGGTCCTTCTGCACGAGCTGCTGCTGCAGCGCCTTGGTATAGGTCGCGACCACGGCGCGGCAGCCTTCCGTGCGCGTCCACTGGATCAGGGGGACGAGGTAGGCCAGGCTTTTGCCGACGCCCGTGCCTGCCTCGACAATGAGGTGGGTCTTCGAAGCCAGGGCCGTCTCTACGGCTTGGGCCATCAAAAGCTGCTGCGGCCGCTGTTCGTAAGCCTCGTGCATGGCCTGCGCCACGGTCCCGGAAGGGCCGAATATTTTCGCGGCATTCATGGTCGCGTAGCTTAACATAGGGAGGGAGGGAAAGCAAATTTATGCAATTGGGTCGGTATTAAAAAGTATCACTCGCAGTCTAATTCGTCATCCCCGTGAAAACGGGGAACCAGTAACAGCCTGACAGCTCTGGATTCCCGCCTGCGCGGGAATGACGGAAAGGAAGTTAAAAAGCATTTTTCAATCGCCTGCGGAAGAATGGCAGAAAAGGTACACTATCCGGTGTGGGCGCCAAACAAAACTGGTGGCAAAAGTATGCTTACCAGCGGTTATATAAAGGCTTTTTCTTGCACAAATGTTTTTGATATGTTACTATAGCGCCTCCTATGCGGAAACATTTTATCCTACTGATCATCGCTGTTCTGATGCTGGCGCCGGGCGCCGATGCGGAATCTTCTGAAAAAGGCCTGACGGTCAAGAACGTGAGGTTCTTCTCCTATGCCGCCTTCACCCGCATCGTGTTCGAGATCGACGCAGCCGCACCCTATGTCGTGGTGAAAAGCGACAATGGACGGAGCGTTACGCTTTCAGCCTACAACGGTCCTCTTTCGGTCACGGCCACGATGCCGGCGGTGCGGGATGGGGTCGTGAAGACCGTGGAGCTGCACCAGGAAAGCAGCCGCGCGACGATCGTGGTGCAGCTCGATGCGGCCGCCGGCGAGGTCAAAGACTTCGTGCTGCGCGGTCCGGACCGGATCGTGCTTGATATCATGAAGGGCGTTGTTGCGGCACCGGTAGCGCAGGCGGAGCGCCGAAAACGGATCGTGCTCGACCCCGGCCATGGAGGCGGCAAGGACGCCGGCATTGTGACCGCCCAGGGACAGGAAAAGGCCATGACGCTCGAGATCGCCGAGGCGATCAAACGGCAGCTGTTGAAAAAGAACGCTGATCTGGCCGTCACCCTGACCAGGGAGCGGGACCAGGCGCTCTCGCTGGACGACCGGGCAGGTGCCGCCAACGCAGCCGGCGCCGTGCTGTTCGTGAGCCTGCATGCGGCGACCGGCGCCGGGACCCGGGTCTATATCGTGGACCCCGACGAAGGCTCTCTTGCTGCCGCGCCCGCGGCGAACAAGACCTTTTTAGATTTTGATGCGGGCAACGAGCTGCAAGAGCGTGTCTGGGGAAGCCAGCAGGCCTCGCACACCAAAGCAAGCGGCGATCTGGGCCGGCGGCTCGCGCTGCTGCTCGGCATGCCGGGCGGTGAGCCGGTGCAGGCGCCGCTTGCCGGGCTCAAGGCAATCGATGCCGCGGCCGTGGTTGTAGAGGTCGGCATGGGACAGGACCGGTCGTGGGTCGCGGAGACCGTGGCAGAGGGGATAGCGGCGTATGTCCGAGAGGATCGATAGGAGAATGCCGGGGAAAAACCGGCTGCTGCCCATCCTGGCGCTGGTCCTGGTTGCCGTGCTCTGTGTCGGCGCGCTCCTCTGGTGGCGGATGCGGGCCTCCCCTCCGGCGACAAGTGCAGTGCAGCCTGCAACAGTAACGTTTCGGCTGAATGAACCGCTGGTGATCACACTTTCCGTCCCGGTTGATGGTCTGCTTGCCGCGGTCCAGGCGCCGATCACGCGGCAGCCTGATACGCAGTCCCTGGCCCGCGAGGCCCTGGCCGCCCTGTTTGCGGACCCCATCGGGGGCCAGGCACCGGTGCTGAAGGACCTGCGGCTCCGGGGAGTGTATCTCGATGCGGCCGGCACGGGCTATATCGACCTTGCGCCGGTGGAGCAGCGCGAAGTGCGGGCCTCGGTCTGGGAAGAGTTGATCGCCCTGTACGCGATGGTGAACACCCTGTCGCAGAACTTTGAAGAGATCAGACAGGTCCGGTTCCTGGTCGACGGCAGGGAGGTCCAGACGCTGGCCGGGCATATCGAGCTTTCGCGGAAGTTCACGAAGCGGATGGACCTGGTGAAGCAGTAGCGGCATCTTCGGGGCAGAACTTATAAAGCAACGTCAAGGGCGTTCTCTCGCAAAGGCGCAAAGCTCGCCAAGAAAAGCTTAAGGCACGGCTTGCTTTTGGTTTAAAACCAGCTGAAAAGATTTTGATTCAAGGTTCCCTTTGCGCTCTTTGCGCCTTTGCGAGAGACGCCTTTTGGTTCCGGTTTGTCGTGGTTCTAATTCTTTGTATTCAAAACGCCGCATCTTTTAGGGAAAACGATTCAACCTTATGCAAAAAGCAATCGGCATATTTGACTCCGGCATCGGCGGACTGACCGTGCTGAAGGAGATCGTGGCGGCGCTGCCCGACGAGAACATCATTTATCTCGGCGACACGGCGCGGGTCCCCTACGGCATCCGTTCGGCCGAGACCGTAACGCGCTACAGCTTCGAGAACACGCAGTTCCTGCTTGCCCAGGAGATCAAGATGCTGGTCGTCGCCTGCAACACGGCGTCAGCCGTCAGCCTGGAGGCGGTGAAGAAGGAGTTCCCGCTGCCGGTCATCGGCGTGCTGGAACCCGGCGCCCGGGCGGCGGTCAGAGCGACCAGGACGGGTCAGATCGGCATCATCGGGACCGAGGCGACGATCGCGAGCAAAGCCTACGAAAAAGCGATCGCCCGGCTCGACGCCGGCATCGGGGTCCACAGCCTTGCCTGCCCGCTCTTCGTTCCGCTTGTTGAAGAGGGCTGGACCGACAACGATGTGGCCGCGCTCGTGGCGAGGACCTATCTGGAGTCTTTCACGACTACGCGCATCGATACGCTGGTGCTGGGCTGCACGCACTACCCGCTGCTCAAGCGCGTAATCGGCCGGGTGCTCGGCCCCGGCATCACTCTTATCGATTCAGCGACCGAGACGGCCAGGGAGGTCGCGGAGGTGCTGGGAAAGCTCAAATGGAATAAGCCGGTCAAGGAGCGCACGGTGCGAAAATATTTTGTGACCGATACGCCGGCGCGGTTCGAAATGATCGGTAAACGTTTTCTTGGTGACGATCTGCTGCGCGCAGAACAGGTGAAGGTAGGGGGGGTGTAGTGCTGAAGACACGGATCGATCAGGATGGGCTGCACCAGACGAGCGGCGCCAGGCTCCAGCAGGCGCGCGAGACAAAAAAAGAATGCGAACGGACCCGGAAGGCGCTGCCGAACTACCTGCTGGGCCATTTGTTCGCCTTCCAGGCGCGCAGGATCGATCGGCATCTCAAGGCCTGCCCGGTCTGTACCTCGGAGCTTCACTCGCTTCGGTTTGCCGCGGATACAAAGCAGTTGCTGAAGGACATCACGCCGTCCGAGGGCATGGGCGCGCGCATGGAGGCGACCCTCTCGTTCTTCGGGAGACTTCGCCTGCTCCTGTACCGCCCGCTCTGGATCCTCCTGGCGTTGCTCGTTGCCGGAAGCCTGTATGTCTTTGTGCTCGTTCCGTCCCTTCACGATCCGGAGCTGGAGGGCATCGAGCGCTCGCTTCCCGCTGCCGTGGTTTCCGCTCCGGCGACGTCCCAGCCCTCCCTGAGCCCCGCTCCGGCTGCGGCCCCGGCGCCGTCACCGGCCCCCATGGAGAAAACACCCGCTTCCGTTCCTGTTCCAGCCGTGGAGCCTCTGGCGATCACGATCACGCCCGACGATCAGTCCTCGATGCGGCGCATCAACGATGTTATGAAAGGCCACGCCGGGCTTCGGAAGCTGCGCTTTACCGATACCGTGCGGGAAGTGTCGGGAAGTCTGACCCCCGGAGAGCTGCAGACGCTGTTCGGCCGGATTGAGCAGGCCGGCAAGGTGAGTTACAGCAGAAGACGGCTCAGTGCCTTATCAACGGCGGAGCTGGTCCCCTTTGTTATGAAGCTGAAGGATGTTGCTCCTGCGCCGGCTGCTCCGCTGGAGACGCCCGTACATGCTCCGGCCGCCGTGCCTCCGCAACCGGCTGTTTCCACTCCCACCCCTTCTGCTCAGCCGTAAGGAGGGGCTCTCGCAAAACATCTTCCATCGGAGGAGTGGATTCGACCGATATGTCTTCTCACAACGCATACCAGGAAACCATCGAGTATCTTTTCGGCCTGCAGAAGTACGGCGTTAAACTCGGCCTTTCGAACAGCGTCAGGCTGCTGGAGCTCATGGGCGCTCCGGAGCACGCTTTTCGCTCGGTGCATATTGCCGGCACGAACGGCAAGGGGTCGACCGCCGCGTTCATTGCCGGAATGCTGCAGGCAGCCGGTCACCGCGTGGGGCTCTATACCTCGCCGCATCTGGTCAGTTTCACCGAGCGGATGCGCATCAATGGCGTTCAGATAAGCGAAGCAAAGGTCGTGGAGCATGCGCAGCGCGTACGGGAGCGCGCGTCTTTTCCCGTTCCCGGCTCCGGGACGGCTGTTCCCACGTTCTTTGAGGTCACGACTGCCATGGCCTTCACCTGGTTTGCCGAACAGCAGGTGGACCTGGCCGTGATCGAGGTCGGCATGGGCGGCCGGCTCGATGCCACGAACGTGATCACGCCGCTCCTGTCGGTCATAACGAACATCGATCTGGAGCATACGGAATTTCTCGGCACGACGCTCGAACTGATTGCCGCGGAAAAGGCGGGCATTATCAAGCAGGGGGTGCCGGTGGTGACGGGCGTTGTTCAGCCCGAAGTGGTTGCGGTCCTGGAGCGCGAGGCGACAGTAAAGCAGGCCCCGCTCTACCTGCTGGGGAAGGACTTTGCTGCGGAAAGCGTTGTTGCCGGACGAACGCAGGTATTCGACTATCGCGGCCTTCGGGGCTCCTGCCTCGCTCTTGAGATCGGGATGATCGGCCGCTATCAGGTCGACAACGCCTGCCTGGCCATGGCCGCGATGGAGGTCCTGCAGGAGGCCGGCGTTGCTGTCGACGAGGCTGCCATGCGCCGCGGTCTGGCGAACACGCGGTGGGAAGGCCGTCTCGAACGTGTCGCAGAGCGGCCCGATATCTTTCTGGATGGGGCGCACAACCCGGCTTCGGCAACACAGCTGGCCGCTGCGGTCAGGGCCATGAAGCCGTCTTACCAACGGCTGGTGCTGATCATCGGGATCCTGGGCGACAAGGACCGTGCCGGGATCCTGTCGCAGCTGCTGCCGCTGGCCGACCTGGTGATCGTTACCAAGCCCAACTATTCCCGGGCCATGGACGTAGAAGCGCTGGCAACGGAGGTCCGGCAGCAGCACGGGACCGTTGAAACAACGGGAACCGTGGCAGCGGCGATCGCCCTTGCCCGTCACCGGGCCGCGCCGGAGGACCTGGTCCTGATCACCGGATCGCTCTATGTGGTCGGCGACGCCCGTGCCGAATTCTCCGGCCCGGACCTTGACGCGCCTGCGCTTGCGGGGCTCAAAGGATAGGGAACAATTCAGGTGCAGGTTGATAAAAACTCTTTTATCCGCAGATTTCGCAGATGGACGCAGATTTAAACAACAGGATTCAGGTTTGGTTTAATCTGCGTAATCTGCGGACTATCTGTTGACTTGAGCAGTTGCTGTTTTATTGGATGAACCAGTAATATGAAATTTGCGACCACGTGCATAGTATTCATTCTCCTGAGCACCGGCATCCCGACCGGTCTTTCCCGCCATGCCTGCGCCGAGGAAACGAAGAAGATGCCTGTCAAGGTGAATGCCGACAAGCTTGATTATGACCGCGTGAACGAGGTCTATACCGCGGTCGGCAACGTGAGGATCGAGCAGGAAGGGATGCTGCTCCAGGCGGACCGTATCGTGCTGGACAACAAGTCAGGCGAAGCCGTGGCCGAAGGCAAGGTGTTCCTGAACCAGCTGGGAGACGCCATCAGCGCAGAACGGCTTACGGTCAATATCACGAGCGGAGCAGCCAGCATCACCAAGGGAGATCTTTTCCTGGAGAAGGACAATTATCATCTGAGGGGAGAGAAGATCGAGCGCGAGTCCGAGACCGTCTACCGGATCGAGAACGGAACTTTCTCGACGTGCGACAAGGGGGAGTGGTACCTGAAAGCCGACCGGATCGACGTCGACCTCGAACGCTATGCCACGGCGAACGGCGTATCGCTCAACATGGGAGGGCAGCCCGTATTCTATACGCCTTATCTTCTGTTCCCGGTGCGGCGGCAGAGCGGCCTGCTCATGCCCGTGGTCGGCTACAGCAGCAGCGAAGGTTTTCTGATGAAGAATACGGTGTTCTGGGCCCTGTCGGACTATCAGGACATGACGTTTACATCAGATTATCGCGCCCAGCACGGCCATGGAACGGGCGTCGAATACCGTTATGTGAATTCCCGCGACTCCAAGGGTCTTTTCAAGTACAACTATTTCAACACCTTCCACTCTCCCGGCCGTTCTACCGCCTCGCGGTGGGAGTTCCAGTTCCAGCACGAGGAGGAGATCGCCGAGGACCTTTCGATGCGCGCCGATATCAAGCTCGTGAGCGACGAGTTCTATTATCGTGATCTTGAGCGGAAGCTCGAACTGCGGTCCCTGCCCTATCTTGATTCGAACGCTTTCTATGTCGAGCGCTGGGACACGGCCTCCTTGTATCTGCTCGGGCAGTACTCGGTCAATCTCACGCAGAACAACAATCAAACTCCCCAGAAGCTGCCGGAACTTCGCTACAACATATTCCAGGAAAAGATCGCCGGGCCGCTCTATCTCAGCCTCGACGGGTCGGCAGTCAACTTTACGGTGTCGGAGGGCGACGGAGTGAGGCGCATGGATATCGGGCCGCAGCTCACCGCGGCCTTCGGCGGCGGCGGGCTCGGTTTTACGCCGCGGGCCGGCGCGAGGACGACCTACTACAGCAACGGCGCCGGAACGCTCGCCGCCGAGCCCGTGAGCCGTACCTACTCCTTTGCCGGTGCGGACCTGAACGCCCGCATTTCGCGGGTCTACGGTCAGGATATGGATGCCGGGGTCGGACGAATACGCCACTCGGTCGAACCGACCCTATCGTATTCTTATATACCGGAGGTCGAACAGACGGACCCGGTGACCGGGCTTCCGAAAATTCTCCAGTTCGATGCTGTGGACACGGTAACCAAGCAGAACACGGTCACCGCCGTATTGGTCAACCGGCTGACGGCCCATTACAAGGATGCGTCGGGGTTCAGCACCTACGACATGCTGGTCCTCCGGGTGGCCCAATCCTATGAGCTGAATTCGGCGGGAACCGCTTCCACCTCCCAGTCCCGGTCCGAGATCACGGGTGAGCTTTTCTGGAGGACGCCGAAGCTGCTGCGAGCTTCTGCCGATGGCAAGTTCAATACGTACACGAACAGCCTTACGTCGTCCAACCTGAGCTTTGGAGTGACTTCCGAGGAGGTCAACGTTAACGTGACCCACCGGTATTTGAGGGCGACGCCGGCAAACCTCCGAACCGAATTTCTTATCGGCGGCGCCGGTCTCAAGGTCGACCAGTGGTATTTCAACACGCAGCTCTGGCGCGACCTGGAAAGCAAAAAAACAACACAACAGGAATACGGCGCACGCTATGCCTCGCAGTGCTGGGGTTTCGGCGTCTCGTACATCAAACGGCCCGGCGAGACGCAGTACCTGATGACCCTGGAGCTCAAGGGCCTGGGTGAAATAAAGATGTTGTAGCAGGCAAGGAGGCTGCCATGGGAAACGAGGTGGTTGTCCTGATAACAGCGAGTTCGGCTGATGAGGCCGCGAAGATCGGCCGGGCGCTTGTGGAAGAGCATCTCGTCGCCTGCGCGAACATCGCCGGAGGCGTGCGGTCCCTTTTCTTCTGGGACGGAAAGACCCGGGACGCGCAGGAAACGCTCCTGATCTGCAAAAGCCGGTCCTTGCTCATGGACCGGATCATCGACCGGGTGAAGCAACTCCATTCCTATACCGTTCCCGAGATCATCGCGCTGCCGATCGTCGCGGGTTCCAAGGATTACCTGGACTGGGTGAACGAGACCGCGACGGGATAGAGCAGGCGCCTTTCAGCTTCGTTTTAAGGGGAATACCATGAAGCCATCGTGCGATCGAGCAGGGTCAGTAGGAGACAATGCCAGTTTTGTAACCATGATCCTTGCGGCCCGGGAAGATCCGGCGATACGTGCGACATTGGAAGCCATTCTTGCGTTGCCGACTTCCCAGCGCAGGTCATTCATAAACACGTTGATCGCTGATATGAAAAAGGGGGCCGCTCCGGCCGATTTCATAGAGGCCATCGCCTATCTTCAGGACGACAAGGTCGCTCAAAAAGTCCGCGAGGCACTTACCTTATATCCTGGCCATCAAATTCCGGGTCAGTAACGCCCACTCACCATTTTGGTGATGCGATTGTACTGCCAAAACTATTGATTTTTCCTTGTGATCTCTGCGTTCTTTTGCGGCCAACTGCTCTTTTTAGGTTTATCCAGGTAGACCCACATAAAAAGACCGGCGGTATCTTCGCCGCCGGTCTTGAACACGCGATAGTTGCTCATGCATCATCCACCATTATCCACCGAGATACCCGCCGGAAAAATCCGGTCCCGCGATGTTCTCGGGCGGCCGTACTGAAACGTCGCTCTCGATCTCGGTTTTTCCCCCTCTCGCCGTTTTCCAGTCAAAGGCCGTGCCCTTTTCCAGCACGTTGCGCTTCCAGTCGATATACTCCGCCATCTCGATCAGATGCCGGTCATGCTCCCGAAACATCTTGCTGTCCACTCCGTACGTTTTGGCAAGCTCTTCCCGAAGTACGTAGAGTTTCATCTTGATCCCTTCCAATACTGTGTACACTTCATCGAAGTACACCTTTTCTTTTAGTTCAAATGCGGTTGCCATGGCGCGCCTCCTTGGAGAAACAGTTAAGCTCAACCAGCGTTTCGAATCGTCTTAACAGGACAAATCAAATCCTCTATCTAATTAGAGTATAGCTCGATAGCCGGCAATGTCAAGGATGCTCACGGCGAAAGCGTGCCGTGTTCTAAAATGTGCTACAATTTATCCAGGCAGGAGAGGTCAGCTCCTGTCTTCGTGACAAGGACAGAAAGGAGAAAACCATGAGGAAGCACACAATTATATTGATCGTGGTGGCGGCGCTGGCTGCCCTGGTCCTTACCGCATGTTACCACCGGACCCCGGAACAGCGGGCGGACCACATGGTAAAACGCATGTCAGTAGAACTTAGTCTGAACGACGTGCAGAAAGCACAGCTTGAAAAGATCAAAAATGAATTTCTTGCCCGGCGCGCAGAAATGCCGAGATTGCGCGAAGAGACCGTGAAAGAGGCGAATGAGCTCATGAGAAGTGCGGAGATAGACAAAGCCAGATTGACCGCCCTGATCGAAAAGAACCAGACCCGGGCGATCGATATGATCGGTTTTGTCTCTGACAAGTTCACGGAGATCCATGACATGCTCACTCCGGAACAGCGGGAGAAGCTTGTCCAGCATATTGAAAAATATATGCATCACCGGCATCACTGATGATGCAGGTGACCTATGCAGCAGGGAAGGAGAGGGGAGACCCTCTCCTTTTTTGTTCCTTCCGGCGGCCGGCATAAAAGCAGAAAAAGAGATAATATTATAACTGCAGCTTGACATAAATTACTTGCATGCTAAACTTATTTTATTTGGTGGGTCCGCCCAAGAGACCTCACTTATCGTTGGCCTGCCCAGGCGTCTTTAGAAGCGCCTGTACCGGTACCGTAAATAAGACTGCCCTCAGCGCAGCAAATCAGATCGATCTACTATAAAGGAGGCGTGCTATGAAAAAGTATCAAGTCGTAAGCCTGGTTATGGCCGTATGTTTCGTACTTGGTAGTGTTGCCTATGCTCAGATGGCAAAGGAGGACGTAGCAGTTCATAAATCCTGCGTGTACTGCGGGATGGACCGGGGGACCTTCGATTTCTCGCGTATGATGATCGAATACGATGATGGAACGACGGTGCCCTTCTGCAGTATTCATTGCGCGGCTGTGGACCTGGCGAACAAGATCGATAAGGCGCCGAAGGCTATCAAGGTGGGGGATTTCAACAGCAAAAATCTTATTGATGCGGAAAAGGCCTTCTGGGTGGTCGGCGGCAGCAAACAAGGGGTTATGTCCAAACGAGGGAAGTGGGCCTTTGAAAACAAAAGCGACGCTGAGAACTTCATCAAGGTGAACCAGGGAAGCCTGGCGACCTTCGAAGACACGATGAAAATGGCCTACGAAGATATGTATGACGATACCCGGGCGATCAGAGAGAGAAGAAAGATGAAACGCATGAAGATGATGATGGAGCAGAAGAGCTCGTCCCCGTCGGGAGCGCCCATGTAACGGCGTTTCGATCTCCGTTCCAACCGCAGGCCGCAGAAAAAAGTGAGGTTGCTCACGCTGCGGCCTTTTTCATGCCGTACATGAAGTCCTGCCTGCTGAGTTCTTCTCTGCCATGATCCACGTTTTCACCATCGGCTGTTCTCGGGTTTCTCGCGGTTCATGCCTGAATGCCGTTCGTTGAATGTCGTTGACATGCCGTCCTTCCGTGATACAATTGAATTGGAGAAGATATTGATTATTCATTGCATTTCTATTTACTGTGCACAAAAAATGCGCCTAAAAAATCGGACTTTTACCGTCCTGATAAAATCCCGGCGCCGCGATGCGCCGTGGATACCATAAAAGGAAGTGGTATGAAAAAGAACCTTACACAGAAAATACTGGCGGCCCATCTCGTGGAGGGTGAACTTCTTCCCGGCAAGGAGATCGGCATCAGGATCGACCACACGCTGCTGCAGGATGCAACAGGCACGCTTGCCATGCTCGAGTTCGAGGCGCTGGGCCTGGATCGGGTCAAAGTGGAGCTCGCAGCCCAGTATATTGATCACAACCTGCTGCAGACCGACAATAAGAACGCCGACGACCACAAATTTCTTCAGACCGCGGCGGCTCGCTACGGCATCCATTTCAGCAAGCCGGGCAACGGGGTTTCCCACCAGGTGCATATGGAGCGGTTCGGAGTCCCGGGAAAGACCATGCTCGGCTCGGACAGCCATACGCCGGGCGCCGCCGGGGTCTCCATGCTCGGCATTGGGGCAGGCGGTCTGGACGTTGCTTTGGCCATGGCCGGGTATCCCTATCATCTGCCCTGCCCGAAAGTGCTGGGGGTCAGGCTCATCGGAAAGCTGCCCGACTGGGTGAGCGCCAAGGATGTGGTCCTGGAGATGCTCCGCATATACGACGTCAAGGGGTGTGTGGGCAAGATCATCGAGTATTACGGACCGGGGGTGCGGACGCTCTCCGCTACGGACCGCGAGACCATCGGCAACATGGGCACCGAGACCGGAGCAACGACCTCGATCTTTCCGTCCGACGAACGGACGCGCGACTATCTGGCAGCCCAGGGACGGGGTCATGCCTGGGTGCCGCTGGCGGCCGACGAAGGGGCGGCTTACGACGAGAACGAAGAGATCGACCTGGCGAAGCTCGAACCGCTGATCGCCAAACCATCATCGCCGGGGAATGTGGTGCCGGTGCGGGACGTGGCAGGCATCAAGGTCGATCAGGCCATTGTGGGAAGCAGCGTGAACTCATCCTATCGCGACCTGATGATATCGGCAAAGATGCTTGAAGGCCGCCGCGTGCATCCGGATATCAGCTTTCACGTAAATCCCGGAAGCCGCGAGGTCATTGAGAATGTTGCGCAGCAAGGCGGCCTGCAGACATTCTTTTCCGCCGGTGCGCGCGTGCACGAACCGGGATGCCAGGGCTGCATCGGCATGGGACAGGCGCCGGGCACCGGCGAGGTGAGCCTGCGCACGTTCCCGCGTAATTTCCCCGGCAGGTCCGGCACCAGGGACGACAAGGTCTATCTCTGTTCTCCCGAGACCGCGACGGCAGCAGCGCTTACGGGAGTGATCACGGACCCGCGGGACCTTGTGAAAATGATGCTCTATCCCTCGATCACGGACCCGGCAACCGCTATCATCGACGACCGGTCTATCATCTTCCCGTCAGACGAGCTCCGGGAGACCGTGGTGGTCCGCGGCCCGAACATAAAACCGCTGGAGAAGCTCGAGGCATTGCCGGAGACGCTGAGCGCCGAGGTGGTGCTGAAGGTGGGTGACGATATTTCCACGGACGCGATCATGCCTGCCGGGAACAGGGTGCTGCCGCTTCGTTCGAACATCGAGGCCATCAGCGAATTCGTTTACGCGCAGGTCGCCCCGAATTTCGCGAAGGAATGCAGAGCGGCCGGCTCCGTTGTGGTCATCGGCGGCGAGAATTACGGCCAGGGATCCAGCAGGGAGCACGCCGCACTGGCGCCCCGGCATCTCGGGGTCCGGGCCAAGATCGTAAAAAGCTTTGCCCGTATTCACCTGTCGAACCTGTGCAACTTCGGCATCCTTCCGCTGATCTTCAAGGACCCGGATGATTATGACTGCATCGAGAAGGGCATGCACGTGCGGTTTCCGGAGGTCCGGAAACGCATTGAACAGGGAGAAACGGAGATCCTGGTGGAGATCGACGGGCGGCGCTTCCGTACGATATTGAACGTGTCCGACCGTCAGAGGAAGCACCTGCTGGCAGGCGGGACGCTGAATTATGTGAAGGATGAATTGCACCGGTAGGGGCGGGTTATACCCGCTCGTAAGAAAGAAGGCAATATATGGCTACAAAATCCCAATCAAGAAGATCTGAATTAATAAAACCCCGGCCCGGGGCCGTTGCAACCAAGAACATCGGCCTGCGGGGAGTGACCGTGGCGGACACCAGGATCTCCGACGTGGACGGCGAGAACGGGGTCCTTATCTACCGGGGATACCGCATCGAAGAACTGGCGGAAAACTCGACCTTTGAGGAGACGGCCTATCTGCTTCTGCATGATGCGCTGCCTTCCGAGGAGCAGCTCAAGGACTTTACGCAGCGCCTGGTGAAGGCGCGGCCGCTGCCGAGCTTCATCCTGCAGGCGCTCCGGGACTTGCCGCATGCCGCAAATCCCATGGATGTGCTGCAGGCAGCCGTACCGCTTCTGGCCATGGCCGATCCCGAGCTTCTCGATGAGTCGCGGGAGGCCAATGACGCGAAGGCGGTCCGGCTCATCGCCGGGGTAGCCGCCGTCGTGTCGGCATGGCAGCGGATACGGCACGACCGTGAACCGCTGGCGCCGGACAATGCGCTGTCCCATGCAGGCAATTTTTTATGGCAGCTCACCGGTGAAAAACCCGATCTGGACATGGTGCGCAGCCTCGACACGGCGCTGGTGCTCCATGCGGACCACTCCTTCAATGCCTCGACCTTCGCCTGCCGCGAGGTGGTATCGACGCAGGCGCACATGTATGCCGGCGTTGCCGCCGGCGTGGGGGCGCTTTCCGGGCGGCTGCACGGCGGCGCCAATGCCCTGGTCATGAGGATGCTGCAGGAGCTGCGGAACGAGCAGAACGTTGCCGGGTGGGTTCGGCAGCAGCTCGACAGCGGCCAGAAGATCATGGGCATGGGCCATGCGGTGTACAAGACCACGGACCCCCGGGCGAAATTTCTTAAGCAGATGGGAGAACGGCTCGGGAAGAAGCTCGGTCAGGAACAGTGGCACCGGCTCTTAACGCAGATCGAGGAAACGGCGATCGCCGAGTTCGAGAAGCGGGGCAAGACCACGATCAAGCCCAATGTGGACTTCTACAGCGCGCCGGTCTATCATCTCATGGGCATCCCTCATGATCTCATGACGCCGCTTTTTGCCGTTTCCCGCATTGCCGGCTGGGCCGCGCATATCATCGAGGAGAAGTTCGGCGAAGCCCAGGGGAAACCTGCGCTGTACCGGCCTTCATCGGATTATACGGGGAATTACTGCGGAAACACGGGTTGTGTGTATGAGCCGATACAGAGAAGGATGTAGATCAATTGCGGATTTCGGATTGAGTTGAATTATGAGGAGGACGGGAATGGCAGGGAAGAAAGTAAGCGTTGAGAACAGGAAGTATGGAACACTGAAATCCAGAGCGAAAAATCTCGTCCCTCCGAAACAGGGGGTGAAGACCATGAAAGCAGCCACAGCAAAATCGAAAACACTGCAGCGACCGACGCGCATCCTGTCGATCAATCCTTACACCGAAGAAGTGATGAAGAAGTACCCGGTCATGAGCACGGTGGAGCTGAACGGCCAGGCGGGCCGGTCCCGCGAGGCTTTCCTGAAATGGAGGGACGTGCCTGTTGCTGACAGGGCGGCGTACCTCACGAAGCTGGCAGCGGTGCTGCGCGCGGAGAAGCAGCGTTATGCAAAGCTCATCACCAGCGAGATGGGGAAGCCCATCAAAGAGGCGCTTGCGGAAGTGGAGAAATGCGCAGTGCTCGCGGACTATTACGCCGGGAACGCAGTTTCATTTCTGATGCCCGAGGACATAAAAACTGAAGCCAGAAAGAGCTACGTCACCTTCCAGCCGCTCGGCGTCGTGCTGGCGGTCATGCCCTGGAACTTTCCCTTCTGGCAGGCCTTCCGGTTCGGCGTCCCGGCCGTCACGGCGGGGAACGTGGTGCTGCTGAAGCACGCGTCGAACGTGCCGCAGACGGCGCTGGCGATCGAGGAGGCTTTCACCAAAGCAGGCTTCCCGGACGACGTATTCAGGACGGTGCTGATCGACGTGCAGGAAACGCTGAGGCTCATTGACGACGACCTCGTGGACGCCGTGTCGCTCACCGGCAGCAACCGGGCAGGCGAGGAGATCGGCGCTCATGCCGGCAGGCGGATCAAAAAGGTCGTGCTCGAACTGGGCGGTTCCGACCCCTACATCGTTCTGGACGATGCCGACGTGGAGAAAGCCGGCAGGATGGCGGCCAATGCGCGCATGGTCAACACCGGCCAGAGCTGCATCGCCGCAAAGCGTTTCATTGTTATGGACAAGGTGGCTGATGAGTTCTTGAAGCACTTTATGACGCGGCTCAATGAAATGAAGCTCGGCGATCCCATGGATGAGACGACGGACATCGGCACCGTGGCCAGGAAAGACATCCTTGACGGGCTCAAAGAGCAGCTGCGCGACGCGAAGGCGAAAGGGGCCCGGGTGCTGATGTCGGGACAGACCTTCACCAACGGCCTGTTCTTTACGCCCTGCGTGGTGATCAATACCAAACCGACCATGAAGGTCCTGAACGAGGAAGTCTTCGGCCCCATTGCACCGATCATCGTGGTGAAGGACGAAGACGAGGCAATCAAGGTCGCGAACCACACCGAATACGGCCTGGGCGCTTCGATCTGGAGCAGGAACATCGGCCGGGCCGAGCGCTTAGCTGCACGGATCGACGCAGGGACCGTTACGATCAACGACATGGTGAAGTCGGACCCGCGGCTGCCCTTCGGCGGCGTGAAGAAGTCCGGCATCGGCAGGGAGCTGTCGCACTTCGGGCTGAAGGAGTTTGTGAACGTGAAAACGATCTTGGTGAGAGAATAGACCGAATGAAACACAAACCTTTGACACGGATAAGGGCGGATTTAAAAATAGGATAAAGGCGGATTAAATCCGCTGTTATCATAGCCGTTATCCGTGCAGATCCGTGTCAAAGGTGTTGTTTGTCTTTCTCCGCCTCTCTCTGCGGTAAACTTATTATCAGGAGCGTTCATGAAAGCATCGGACCTGTTCGTGCGGCAGTTGGAAGAAGAAGGGGTGGAATATATTTTCGGGCTTCCGGGCGAGGAGAACCTCGATTTCCTCGAATCGCTCCGCACGTCATCTATCAAGGTCATCATCGCCCGGCACGAGCAGGCGGCCGCGTTCATGGCCGCCACCTACGGCCGGTTGACCGGCAAGGCCGGCGTCTGCTTCTCGACGCTCGGGCCGGGTGCTACGAACCTGGTGACCGGCGTTGCTCATGCGCAGCTTATCGGCGCGCCCTTCATTTCCATCTCGGGGCAGAAGGCGCTGCGCGGGAACCATCAGGCCCGCTTCCAGCTCATCGATATTATCAGCGTCATGCGGCCGCTTACCAAGGATGCCGTTTCCATCATCGATCCGAACGAGATCCCCACGATACTGCGGAATGCGTTCAAGCTTGCCCAGGCGGAGCGTCCCGGCGCGGTCCATCTCGAACTGCCCGAAGACGTCGCCGAAAGCGGGACCAGCGCAAAGGTCCAGAAACGGGGGCTGGTGCGGAGGCCCACGCCCGATCCCCAGGCGCTCATGCGCGCGGCCGATATGATCAACAAGGCCAAACACCCGCTCATCATCCTGTCGTCGGGCGCGAACCGCAACCTGATCACCAGGCAGCTCATGCAGTTCATCGATAAGACCGGCATCTACGCGGTGCACACGCAGATGGGAAAGGGCGTGCTGAGCGACGCATCGGACTACAGCCTTTTCGCAACAGGGATACATAGGCGCGACTACGTCAACTGCGGCATCGACCGGGCCGATCTGATCATTACCATCGGCTATAACATCGTTGAATATCCTCCCTACGTCTGGAACAAAGATCTCGACAAGAAGATCATCAACATCGATTTCAGCGGCGCTGATGTGGATACCTACTACAACCCGGATATCGAGGTCATCGGCGATATTTCCTGCGCGCTGCGGCAGCTGGGTGAACTGGTGATTGACCGAAAGAGCGACAAGACCTTTCGGGAGATCCGTGAATTCCTGGACAAAAAGCTTTCCATCGAGCTCAACAGGCGCTACCCGCTGACCCCGCAGGATGTGGTCCAGCACGTTCGCGGTGTGCTGGCCCATGAGGACATCGTGACCCTGGACAACGGCATCTACAAGCTCTGGTTCTCGCGCTTGTACCGCACGTACAAGCCCAACACGTTTCTGCTGGACAACGCTCTGGCGACCATGGGTGCAGGGCTGCCTTCCGCCATCATGGCGAAAATGTTGCAGCCGGACCGGAAGGTGCTCGCAGTGGTCGGCGACGGCGGTTTCATGCTCAACTCGCAGGAACTGGAAACGGCGATCCGCTATGCTGTCCCGCTGGTCGTGCTTATCCTGAACGACAATGCCTTCGGGTTCATCAAGTGGGAGCAGCAGGCAAAAGGTTTCAAAGCCTTCGGCCTCGATTACCAAAATCCGGATTTTGCGAAATACGCCGAGAGTTTCGGCGCAGTGGGCGTGAGGGTCCGTAAGGGGGACGATCTTACGAGGGTGCTGCAGGACGCCTTTGCGCTGAAGAAGGTGGTTGTCATCGAATGCCCGGTCGACTATTCCGCAAACTTCGAGATGTTCTCCCGGGAACTGAGCGACCTTGCGTGCGAGAGTTGACAATTCACGCCGTATGGAGAAACAATTAAGTCGTAACTTATACAATTAAGTCATCGTTAAACAATTGTGCAAAGTAAGACGGTCGGTCGACATGACCATCGGAAAAGCGGGTGCTCGGGTTATACCGGACGCCCGCTTTTTCATTCAAATGATCTGACAAAAACGTTGAAAAGTGTGGCGTGGTTGACTTGCTTTTGAGTCGATTACTTGTTATAATCGACTCAAATTATGAGGTAATTATAAGATGAAATCGACTCAGTACATCTGGCAATCCCGGAAGTGGCCCAAATTCACCTGGGACAATTCCCGACTCCTCAACCAGCTGGGAGAATGTCGCCGAAAACAAGGAATGCTCCTGGCTAAAATCTCATCCCTCGGCCTGCCCTACGAACAACAGGCCCACACGGATATTCTCTTCGAGGAAGCCATGACGACTTCCGCTATTGAAGGTGAGAAACTGAATCCTGCGTCTGTTCGGTCCTCGATTGCCCGCAAGCTTGGGTTGCCTTCAGCAGGTCTGCCCATTGACCGTTACACAGACGGACTCATTGACATTCTCCTGGACGCCTCCAAAAATCACTCAAAACCGCTTACAAAAAAGAAGTTCTTTGGATGGCATGCCGCGCTGTTTCCCACCGGCTATTCAGGACTACACAAAATACGAGTGGGCAAATGGCGAGGACCGGCACCCATGCGAGTGGTCTCCGGTAAGATGGGGCGTGAAATCGTTCATTATGAAGCCGTGCCTTATGACCGGGTGGATGCGGAAATGGAGTTATTTCTTCAATGGTGGCATGACAGCAAGGAAGGCATGGACGGCATTCTTCGGGCGGCAGTAGCCCATTTTTGGTTTGTTACGATCCATCCTTTCGAGGATGGCAACGGGCGCATCGCCAGGGCTCTGACTGATATGGCGCTGGCGCAGGATGATCGTCAGGCGCAACGCTATTACAGCCTTTCGTCCCAAATCAACGCTGAAAGAGAGTCTTATTATTCCATTCTGGAAAATACTCAGAAGGGAGCCGTTGATATAACGGCATGGCTGCTCTGGTTTCTCGGGTGCTATTCCCGCGGGATCGAGACCTCGGAGAAAGTGATGGCGACTGCCCTCGATAAGGCGGCGTTCTGGTACCGCCATGCCCAGGTACAACTCAGTGTTCGGCAGCGAAAGGTGATCAACAAGCTTTTGGATGCGGAAAAAGGAGAGTTTGTCGGCGGGTTGACGAACCGGAAATATGCTTCAATGGCCAAAGTCAGCCGGGCCACTGCCACGCGCGAATTGCAGTATTTGCTCGATGTCGGCGTCATCAAACGCAATCCCGGCAAAGGGAGAAGTGTGAGTTATGATGTAGCGTAGAAACTGAACTGAAGTCAATGAGGTTATTCCGTATTGCGAGCTTCGTCCAAAGCAGCGAAGCCTCCTTGCAGCAAAACCAGTCGAAATTATTGACAATCCGCGGGATACGTCTATAATCAAACAACTCCCTTGCAGACTCGCTGTATTCTTTCCCGGCAGCAGTATTCGTATTTATCTATCAGGACCGCTCGCTGGTGCCGTTGCCACCCTTTTCGACAGTTGAGGTGTATGGAGCGGTCGCCGTCACCTCGTGATGCAGAATACCCGGTTTTCCGAATAGAGATTAACTGGTTAGATTTAAAAAACAATGAAAAGGAAGTCAATTAATGATTACACTTCCCTCTAAATTCGCGAATCTTCTTCACGGTTTGACTGATGAAATCTCCGCATCGGTGGGAAGTGCATTCGCATCAGTTGGCCCCTTTCTTAAACGAAATGAAGCTCCATTTTTCCCTGACTATACAGACCACGGCATTCAACATGTTGAGCGCAGCCTGAGAACCTGTGAGTTATTAATTAGCGAAGCAAGCTGGTCAGTATTTACTCGAGAAGATGTGGCTGTATTAGTACTAGCTACGATAGGTCATGATCTCGGAATGTTAATTAATTTAGAAGGTTTTCGATTTTTGATTGACGGAAATAGAAAGCCAATGCCTTCAATCGAAACAACTGACGAGCCGTGGCACAAGCTATGGCGCGAATTCCAACTGGATGCAAGACGATTTGATGGCGCAACGTTTACAAAACTTACCGGTTCTCCGGAACCAATAGCTTTGCGGGAATTAGACCCGAATCACTTTAGTGAACGCGGAATAAAGATTGCCGGAGAATTTCTTAGGCGTCACCACCATCGCTTAGCTCATGAAATTATTTTATATGGGATGCCCGCAGAAAATAGTTTTGCATTATTATTTGCAGATGTGAGTCAACATTTAAAAGAATTGGCGGGCATTATCGCTAGAAGTCATGGCATATCTCTCCGAGATAGCATCGAATATTTAACAAAGCGTGAACGGACCGGCCACCGCGAGTATCGCCATATACACTCAACTTTTCTCATGACCCTGGTTCGTCTCGCTGACTATCTTGATCTTGACGTCAGTCGTGCACCGTCGTCTCTATTAGCCGCAAAATCTCTTAAAAGTCCAATATCTCGAAGAGAATGGTGGGCTCATAAAGCGATTATTGATTACCATTTAATGACTGATGACCCAGAATCGCTCCATGTTGTTGTCGACCCTTCAGAATTGCCAGACATTATGACTTTTTCTGTAGTTGAAGCAAAAATAAAAGGAATTCAAGAAGAGATCGACGGTTGCTGGGCAGTTCTCGGGGAGGTCTATGGACGCTTTCCTCCTCTAAACCAGTTATCGATAAAAATTAGGAGAATAAGATCGGACATCAGAACGGCAAACACTATTCAGAAACTGCCATTCGTTCCACACCTAGCCGCACTTGAATCAGCCAGAGCAGATCTTCTGAAATTACTTATTGGGCCGCTTTATGGAGATCATCCTGGCATAGGCATCCGAGAGCTTGTTCAAAATTCTCTAGATGCGGTGCGTGAACTGGAATATATATTACCCGATATGGAAAATGTTAACGAGGCTCAACGTGAGGAGTTGGATGGGGATGTTGTTGTAAGCCTTGAAAAGGATAATATAGGAGAATACTGGGTAACAATTGCGGATAGCGGAATCGGAATGAATTGGTTAACCATTCTGAAATATTATCTAACCGCAGGCGCATCATTCCGGCAATCCGATGTGTGGAAAAAGCGATTTACAGATAAAGAGGGTTCAAGCAAGGTTTTGCGTTCCGGTCGGTTTGGCATCGGTGTTCTGGCAGCTTTTCTTTTAGGCGACCGTGTAAAAGTCTCTTCCAGACATTTAGAAGAACCTGAGAACCGAGGAATTGAGTTTGAGTTTGGTTTAGACGACGTCTTTATTGAAATGAGGTGGGCAAGCCGTAAAGTTGGAACGACGGTAAAAATAAGAACATCTGAAAAAGTTATAAACGACTTGGAGAAATGGCAGTACTATGCTGATTCGCTCAATACTTGGGACTGGTATTGCCTGGCTAAGCCTGTTCTTCTTAGGAAGAACGCAGATGGTAAAGTCTTAAATCAAAAATATAAGTTACCGAGTGAAAATGATGACCTCCCAGATGATTGGCATCGGGTCGCGGTTTCTGGTTTTCAAGCTATTCACTGGTCATATCGCGCCAACGTGCCAGAGCTTGTCTGCAATGGTATACAAGTGCCCTACGGTTCTATAAATATTGAATATCAATTTTACAAAAAAATATCTGGTGGCTACCCTACAACCGACTTGGTTCTAAAAGATCCTCACGTATCGGTTTTTGATCCTGATGGCCGACTCCCTCTCTCCTTAGCTCGTGATCGTCTTGCCCATACACCTGACGATATTGCATCTGCGCTTGCCGATGATGCAGCTAGAAATTTTATTGCTTATTCCCTCATAAAGGGACCTGCTGCAAGGCTTTTGACAAATGATCAATTCTTTTCCTATGGAAGAATCCGATATCCCGGTTTGCTAACACAGGATTATTATTTAGGTTGTTTCTTCGACACAGAAGATGGCTTCGGCCTTTCCGATCCATGGAATATTTCACAATATTCCTCATTGCCAGGCTTATTAATTAGAGCATCGGCAGGCAATTTTAAAATGTCAGAACCAATAGTTGCCATGGCACACTCTACTTTTGGTGCAATTTACAACGTTATATCAGATGGCACTTTGACATCTTTTGATACGTGGATTAGAAGATTTGTGCTCTATGATAAGGCCGAATCGTTATCCGCATTTCGTGGTTTAAACATCCGAGGTCTTCGCATTTTGATGCCGCGTAAGTGGCACAATAGATTTTCAGAAAAACAACGACAATTTATACTCGATCGCACGAAAATTGCGTGGGAACAAGACGAGTGGGTCGCATTAACTCTAGGCTCATGTCCTAATGACGACACGGCTTTACGGTCTATTGCCAGCGATCTAACTGAAAATCGTTTTCAAGTAGAAAGCATAGCAGAATGTTATTTCATGCCGCTAACTCAACATCCTGAGCCTGGCCGAATTGCCAAATTATGGCAAGATGTTATTGGCTCACCAGTTATTCCTTTTGGTCAAAAGGAGCGTGAGATAATCTTGGCGAAACTTAACAATCAATTTGAACATCACATTGCTGAGTGGAAACAGGTCAAATCGCCAATAAAGATTAAGAACACTTAATTTCAACAGCGGTCAAAAGGTCGCATCATTGATACTGACAAAGCGATCCAACCAGCGCGTCGTGTCCGTCCGCTTCGCGGCGGTACACGCGCGTGTTATGCCGCTCGCGTCTTTAAATAAGTTACGCGTCATGTCCAGCCGACGTATTCGGCTCTGGAAATTCGATCAAAGCGGTGCTTGAACTTTTCATTTAACGTCGCATAAGGAGATCTTATGAGAAGGGTTGTTTTTGCGATCAAGGGGCCGTATGGGGTCAGACTTAAAACATGAGATATTGACTTTCTTTAACGGTTTTGCTATCCTAATTTCATGCCACGCAAACCACGTATCGAATACGAAGGCGCCTTCTATCACGTCATAATCCGCGGAAATCAGCGTCAGAGGATATTTCGAGACACTGCGGACTTCCAAAAGTATCTTCTACTCCTCACGGTCTATAAAAACCGCACCAGTTGCCGTATTTATGCATACGTCCTTATGAACAATCACGTTCATCTGCTCATCGAGGCCAGGGAAATCCCCCTTTCCAAAATCATGCAGGGTTTTAATCAGACCTACACCATGTATTACAATCGGAAATACCGGACCGTCGGGCATCTTTTCCAGGGCAGATACAAAGCCATACTCTGCGATAGAGAAGCCTACCTGCTCGGCCTCCTCAAATACATTCATCAGAACCCCATCCGAGCCAAAGCCGTTAAAATGTTGAGCGAATACGAATGGAGCAGCCACCACGCCTATACTGGAAAGAATAATCCCCTGAGTTTGGCGGACACTGACCAGGTTCTTCGGATGTTTTCAGAAAACAAAACCAGGGCGCGGAGAAAATATCGCGAGTTCATGGCAGAACGAGAAACCCTTGCAAGAGATCTTGTTTATGCCACTGTGGACCAGCGACTTCAAGGGGATGAATCATTCATCGAGCAGGTGAAGAAAAAAAGCGACCAGCAGATTGAGAAGGGAAAGAAAAAAAAGGAGCATAGCCTTTCGTCGATAGCCAGTGCCGTCGAGGTGCAAACCGGCGTAAAAATCCAGGAAATGCAATCAGCAACAAGACAGCGCCGGGTGACGGCGGCTCGCAGGCTCGTGAGTCTTGTTGCGAGAGTATATGGATATAAAAAAATAGAAATCGCACGGTATCTCAAAAAAGACCCAGCTGCAGTGACGCTGCATCTTAGGGAGGAACAAGAACGAAAAAGGGATTTCGAACCAGTGATCGCTATATTGGAACAAAAAGGGAAGATTAGTAAATAACTCATGTTTTAAGTCTGACCCCATACTGTTCCGCGTCATGTCCAGCCGCCGTATTCGGCTCTGGAAATTTGATCAAGCAGTGCTTGAACTTTTCATTTAACGTCACATAAGGAGATCTTATGAGAAGGGTTGTTTTTGCGATCAATATTACCACTGACGGGTACTGCAACCACACGGACATGATTGCCGACGACGCGGTGCACGAGTACTTCACCAGGCTGCTGCGCAATGCGAA
>Ga0210377_10000238_pt1 | contig 52402 bp, 38 predicted proteins | sample PLM4_65_b1redo_FD_155480 | JGI IMG/M metagenome (GOLD analysis project Ga0210377, IMG submission 155480) | Groundwater sediment microbial communities from an aquifer in East River, Colorado, USA - PLM4_65_b1 redo | ecosystem: Environmental > Terrestrial > Soil > Riparian zone | place: USA: East...
GGCGGATCCGGGCGCGCGGCCGTAGTCGTCCTGCAGTCGCACGACGTCGTCGATCTCGGGGCTCGAGACCTCGCAGAGCTCGCAGTCGGAGACCGCCTCGAAGCGGTGACGTCGGCCGGGCGCAATCCGCCGGCTGGTCCCCGGTTCGAGGTCCAGTACCTCGAGCTCGCCCGCGTCGTTCTCGAGCGTGAGCCGGAGCGTCCCGCGGAGCACGTAGATCGCCTCGTCCTTCTCTCGGTGGAGCTGCAGCGACAGGCGGTGGCCGGCGCGGATGGCGAGGATCTTGCCCAGGTAGCGGGGAGTCTCTGCCCAGATTTCCTCGTGGCCCCAGGGCTTCTCGACACGCCGCGACATTCGGCGCAGCGTACCACGGCACCCCAGCCGCTTCGAACCATTGGCAGCTTCGAATCGTCGGAGCCTGCGCACGAGTTGCGCGAGAGTCGCCGGCCACCGCTTTTCGGAAGCGCGCTACCCAGGCGCACTCGACCCGCGCGGACCCAGTCCACCGGGTCCGGTCTCCGCCGCGTATAGTTGGCACGCTTGTCGCAACAGTCGGGCGCGTCCCCCCAGCGAGAGCAAGGCCAATCCCCCATGAAGCCGCAGCACAGACTGCTGATCGTCGACGACAACGCGAGCCTGCGCGCGTGGCTGGAAGCCTTCGCCACGCGGCTCGGCTATGCCGTCGCTTCGGCCAGCTCGGGAGAAGCGGCGCTCGAGCTGTTCCGGCAGCGCGAGCCCGATGCCGTGACGCTCGACCTCTCGATGCCCGAGATGGATGGCCTGGCGGTGCTCTGCAAGCTCCGGGCGATCGCGCCGCGCGTGCCGGTGATCATGCTTTCCGGCGTCGCGGATACCCGCGCAATCGCGCTCGCGGTGAAGCACGGCGCGAGCGATTTCCTGCGCAAGCCGTTCGAGCCGGAGGAGCTCGAGGCCGCGCTCGTGAAGGCCATCCAGCGCCGCGAGGCGCAGGACCGGCTGGAACAGCCGCGCGAGCGGCCATTCTCGCCGGCCGGGGCGAATCCGCCTGGCATGGTGTTCGCCGGCCAGAGCCAGAAGATGCGCCTGGTCGAGCAGATGATCGACCAGGTCGCGGACACCGACATCACCGTGCTGATCCGCGGCGAGAGCGGAACCGGTAAAGAGCTCGTCGCCCGCACGCTCTTCGCACGCTCGCTCCGCGCACAGCGCGCCTTCGTGAAGGTGAACTGCGCGGCGCTGCCCTCGGAGCTGCTCGAGAGCGAGCTCTTCGGCTACGAGCGCGGCGCGTTCACCGGCGCTGAGAAGCGCAAGCTCGGAAAGTTCGAGCTCGCGGACGGCGGCACGATCTTTCTCGACGAGATCACCGAGATGCATCCAAGCCTGCAGGCGAAGCTCCTTCAGGTTCTGCAGGACGGACACTTCTCGCGCCTCGGCGGTGAGGTCGACATCTCCGTCGACGTGCGTGTGATCGCCGCCTCGAATCGGAACCTCGAGGGCGCGGTGCGCGACGGCTCGTTTCGCGAGGATCTGCTCTACCGGCTGAATGTCGTGACGATCAGTCTCCCGCCGCTGCGCGAGCGCCGCGAGGAGATCCCCTTCCTGACGGACTTCTTTCTCGAGCGCTACGCACGCGAGTACGGCAAGGACGCGAAGCCCGTGCCGAGCGAGCTGCGCGAGGCGCTGCTCGCGTACGCCTTTCCCGGAAACATCCGCGAGCTCGAAAACCTGGTGAAGCGCATCGTCGTGCTCGAGGCCGTGGCGCCGGTGCTGTTCGAGCTGCGCGCGCGCGCCGCCGAGGAGCCGCCTCCGGCGCGCTGTCCGGCAGGGGTGACCGAGCTCGAGCGCTTCCTCGCCGGCGAGACGAAGTCCGTGAGTCTGAAGCAGGTCGGCCGCGAGGCCGCGCAGCTGGCGGAAGCGCGGCTGATCGCGAAGGTGCTCGAGCGCACGCGCTGGAACCGCAAGGCCGCCGCGGAGATCCTGCAGATCAGCTACAAGGCCCTGCTCTACAAGATGAAGGACGCGGGCCTCGCGGACGCGCCGTAGCCCGAGCGGAGGAAATTCCACGATGACAAGGCACCCGCGCCTCGGAAGAGCGCTCCTCTTTGCGCTCGCCGCCGCATGCCTCGCGGCCTGCGCCGGAAGCGTTCGCGAGCAGCCGAGCGCCGATCTGCTCGAGACCACCGCCGCCCAGGCGAACGAGGAGTACGTGATCGGGGCGAACGACGTCCTGCTCATCAGCGTCTGGAAGGAGCCCGATCTGTCGCTGAACGGGGTCGAGGTGCGTCTCGACGGGAAGATCTCCGTGCCTCTGATCGACGACGTGCAGGCGGCGGGACTGACGCCCTTGCAGCTGAAGCAGCTCCTGACCGAGCGGCTGAAGGAGTTCGTCACCGCGCCGCAGGTGACCGTGGTGGTCACGAAGGTAGGCTCGAAGTTCGTCTACATCCTCGGCGAGGTGAATCGCGAGGCCGTGATCCCCATGCAGCCGAAGATGCGCGTCCTCGACGCGATCGCGATCGCCGGCGGCCTGAACGCGTTCGCCGGCAAGAGCCGGATCAAGATCATCCGCTCGCAGGGCACCTCGCCCGCCGAGTTCAACTTCGACTACGACGCGTTCATCGACGGCACGGACGTCGCACAGAACATCCTGCTGCAGCCTGGAGACCAGATCGTTGTTCCCGAAGAACGCCCCTTCTGGCGCTAGCCTCGCGCTCGCGCTGATCGGCCTCGTGTGCGCGCCGGTCGCGGCGCGCGCAGAGGACAACCTGCGTCTCGAGACCGACATCCTCGTCGAGCAGGACTGGGATTCGAACATCTACAACGCGAAGACCGACAAGACGGGCAGCCCTGTGACGATCGTGCGCCCGGGCTTGCACCTCGCGAACGTCGGCGAGCTCGGCTATTTCCGCATGAACGGGTGGCTCTCCAGTCACTCGTACTGGGAGGAGAGCAAGCTCAATGGGATCGATCGGGGCGTTTCGCTCGAAGTCGATCGCAAGCTGACGCCGCGCTTCACGATCTTCGGGAACGGCAGCTTGCAGCACTTCGCGGACCACAACGAGATTCGCGAGAGTGACTCGATCGGCACCAGCTCGACCGGCCAGCCGGTGATCCAACCGGGCCAGCTCGTCGAGGGCGCCTCGCCCACCGTCAATCTCGACCAAGGCGTTGCTGGAGTGCGCTACCTGCTGACGCCGCGGAGCCAGCTCGAGCTCACCGGAGGCCCCTTTTCGGTGAGCTATGGTCACAATGACACCGGGGTCTTCGACAACCGCGATCGAGACGGATGGTTCGGGAGCCTGTCTCTCGACTATCAGCTCACGGTGCTCGACAAGCTCAGCATCGGGCTCAGCGCGAACAATACGAATCTGCAGGATGTCGTGTCGGGTCAGACCTACGTTTACGAGTCGCCGCTCGCCCCAGCCCCAACGATCTTTGATCTCCAGACCGGCGAGTCCCACAGCGAGCAGCAGAGCGTGAACCTCGGCTGGTACCGCGCATGGAGCCCCGCGTGGAGCTCGAACCTGTCGGTGGGCGTTCGTCGCCTGCATACCGAGGTGACGGGCGCCTCGACGCCCGCGACGCAAGTCGTTCTGCTTTTCGGCTTTCCGATTCCGAATCTCCTTCCGGTATACGTAGCGAGCGACTTCGACGACACGGGTCCCGGGCTCGTGGGCGAGTTCCGGATCACGCGCAGCTTCACACGCAGCGCGCTGGCCCTCGGGTACTCACGCGAGACGCGCTCCACGAGCAGCAACGTCACGTCGGATGTCAACGTCGACACCTTCGATCTGACGTTCACGCATCGGCTCGCCGAGCGCGTCACGTTCCGCCTGACCGGCAGCTACCAACTCTACGAGACCGCCAACGACAGCCCGGCCCTCGTTCCCGCGGCGTACGTCCAGGTTCCCGAGCCTGCACTCGCGTGTCAGCCGGGGATGACGCTCCGTTTGATGAACTCCGGGCAATCCATCCTCGGCCAGTGTGAGGGGGGAACGGGCAACGCTTTGCAGAGCCAGACGTTCGGGGCGGCCGCCCGGATCGACTGGCAGCTCCGGAAGCGCTTGGCCACCTTCGTCGTCTTCCGCTACTACGACCGGTCAGGCGATGCGGCACTCCTCGGCAACGCCTTCAACAAGTACAACGTCGGGGTCGGCTTCAGGTACCTCTACGATCTCGACCTTTAGTCCCGGGACGCGTCTGTGCCGCGCCCGGTCGTGACGATCGGGGGCAGGGCATGGCCAACGCGCGCACCGCGCTGATCACCGGCATCACCGGGCAGGACGGCTCCTATCTGGCGGAGCTCTTGCTGGCGAAGCGCTATCGCGTGGTCGGGATGGTGCGCCGCTCGAGCAGCGAGAACTTCGAGCGCGTCGCGCACCTGGTCGACCAGGTGGAGCTGCGGCAGGCGGATCTGCTCGACCAGCTCTCGCTCGTGAACCTGGTTCAGGATGTCGCGCCGGACGAGGTCTACAACCTGGCGGCACAGTCCTTCGTGCCCACGAGCTTCAGCCAGCCGCTGCTCACCGCCGAGTTCACGGCGCTGGGCGTGACGCGCATGCTCGAGGCGATCCGGCTCGTGAACCCGAAGATCCGCTTCTATCAGGCGAGCTCGAGCGAGATGTTCGGGCGCGTGCGTTCGTCGCCGCAGAACGAGCTGACGCCGTTCTACCCGCGCAGCCCCTACGGCGTGGCGAAGCTCTACGGCCACTGGATCACCGTGAACTACCGCGAGAGCTACGGGATGTACGCGTGCTCCGGCATCCTGTTCAATCACGAGTCGCCGCGGCGCGGGCGCGAGTTCGTGACGCGCAAGATCGCCGAGGGCGCCGCGCGCATCGCGCTCGGCCAGGCGAGCCACCTCGAGCTCGGCAACGTGGACTCGATGCGCGACTGGGGTTACGCGCCGGAGTACGTCGAAGCGATGTGGCGCATGCTGCAGCAGGATGCGCCCGACGATTTCGTCGTGGGCACCGGCCGCCACCATACGCCGCGCGAGTTCTGCGAGCTCGCGTTTGCGCGCGTGGGGCTGGACTACCGCGAGCACGTGCGCACGGATCCGAAGCTGTTGCGACCGGCCGAGGTCGACACGCTTCTCGCGGACCCGACGAAGGCGCGCGAGCAGCTCGGCTGGCAGACGCGCACGAGCTTCCGCGAGCTGGTCGAGCTCATGGTCGACGCGGAGCTCGAGCGCGGGCGAAAGAGCGCGCCGGCCTCGCGGAGCTAGCGCTTGCGCATCCTCGTCACCGGCGGAGCCGGCGCGATCGGTTCATTCGTCGTCGAGGCCCTGCTCGCGCGCGGCGACGAGGTCGCGGTGCTCGATTCATTCCACGATTTCTATCCACGCCCGCGCAAGGAGCGGAATCTCGTCGCCGCGCGCGCCCACGCGGGCTTCGCGGGCGTGTTCGAGGGGGACATCCGAGACGCCGCGTTCGTCGAGAAGACGTTCGCCCGGCTCGCGCCGCAGGCGTGCGTCCACCTCGCCGCTCGCGCCGGAGTCGGGCCGAGCCTCGAGGATCCGGTCGGCTACGCCGACGTGAATCTGCTCGGCACGGCGGTCGTCCTGAACGCGGCGACGCGCGCGCGCGTCGAACGCTTCGTGTTCGCCTCGTCGTCCAGCGTCTACGGTGAGCGAGAGCGCGGCGCATTCGACGAGGACATGCCCGTGGACCGGCCGATCTCGCCCTATGCCGCGACCAAGCACGGCGGTGAGCTGCTCTGCCATGCCGCGTACGCCGCGAGTGGCGTGGCGCTCGCCTGCCTGCGCTTCTTCACCGTCTACGGTCCGCGCCAGCGGCCGGATCTGTCGATCCACAAGTTCGCGCGCCGGATCCTCGACGGAAAGCCGATCCCCGTGTTCGGCGACGGCAGCTTCGAGCGCGACTTCACCTACGTCGGCGACACCGTCGACGGGATCGTGCGCGCGCTGGACCGCATCGCCGCCTATCGCATCTACAACCTCGGCAGAGGCAAGCCGGTGACGATGAACGAGACGATCGCCGCCCTCGAGCGCGCTTGCGGACGCAGCGCGGAGCGGCAGACGCTGCCCGCGCAGGCGGGCAACGTGCCGCGCACCTGGGCGTCGATCGAACGCGCCCGCGCGGAGCTCGGCTACGACCCGAAGGTCGACCTCGACGTCGGGCTCGCGAACTTCGTCCGCTGGCTGCGCGAGGAAGACGCGTGCGCGTCCTCGTAACCGGTGGCGCGGGCTTCATCGGCTCGCATCTGGTGCGTGCGTGCCTCGATGCGGGCGAGGATGTGCGCATTCTCGACGACTTCAGCAGCGGAAAGCGGGAGAACCTCGCGGCGATCGCGCGCGACATCGAGGTCGTCGAGGCGAGTGTGACCGACGCGGCGGCGCTCGAGCGCGCCGCGCGCGGCTGCGAGGTCGTCTACCACCAGGCGGCGATCGCCTCGGTGCCGCGCTCGATCGAGGATCCCGTGGGCACGCACGCGGTGAACGCCACCGGCACGCTGCTCGCGCTCGAGGCGGCTCGCCGCGCGGGCGCGCGCCGCTTCGTCTTCGCCGGCTCCACCGCCGTGTACGGCGACGACGAGAATCTGCCGAAACGCGAGGACATGCCGACCTGTCCACGTTCCCCCTACGCGCTGCAGAAGCTCGCCGGCGAGCTCTACTGCGAGCAGTACGCGCGCCTGTTCGGGCTCGAGGCCGTGCCGCTGCGCTACTTCAACGTCTTCGGGCCGCGCCAGGACCCGACGTCGATGTACGCCGGCGTGATCCCGCTCTTCGTCGCGGCGCTGCGGGCTCGAAAGCCGCCGCGGATCTTCGGCGACGGTCGGCAGTCACGCGATTTCGTGTACGTGGCCGACGTTGTCGCCGCGAACCGTGCCGCGGCGAGCGCCCCGGCGTTGGTTGCGGGTGAGCCGATCAACGTCGGCCGCGGCGAGCGCACGAGCCTGCTCGAGCTGCTCGCCTTGATCGCTGCGGCGCTCGGCTTGCCGGCGCCCGATCCGATCTTCGAGCCGGCGCGACCGGGCGACGTACGGCACAGCCAGGCGGACGTCTCGCGTGCCGCGCAAAGGCTCGGCTTTCGCGCGCGGGTTCCGCTGGATGCGGCGCTGCGCGAAACCGTGCACTGGTACGCCGGGGCGGCGGCCTGATGCGGCTCGTTCCGATTCGGGCGCTCGTCGCGCTCCTGTACATGGCTTTCGTACTCGCGCTCACGGCCTTGCCGGGGCGGCAGGTGGCGCGCTGGGGACTCACGAGCTTTCTGCTCGATCTCGCCCACATTCCGCTGTTCACCGGGCTCACCCTGGTCAGTCTGTGGGCCGTCGTCGGGCCGCGCGTGCAGCGCCTCGCGCTCGTCGTGACGGCGATCGTGGCGTTCGCGGCGGCGGACGAAGGAATGCAGCGCTGGGTTCCGGGCCGCGTCGCATCGCTTGCGGACTTTGCGCGCGACGGGCTCGGGATCGCGATCGGGATCGCCCTCGCAGAGGGCTTTCGGCCGCTGGCCCAAGCAAAGAGAAGGGAGTCGGAGCGATGAACATCGCCGTGATCGGAACCGGCTACGTGGGACTCGTGACCGGCGCGGGCTTCGCGGAGTTCGGCATCAACGTCACCTGCGTAGACAAGGACGCCGACAAGATCGCGCGGCTCGAGGCCGGTGAGGTGCCGATCTTCGAGCCGGGCCTCGAGGAGATCGTCCGCCGCAACGTTGCGGCCGGGCGCCTGCGCTTCACCACCGACGCGCAACGCGCCGTGCAGCACTCGCTCGTGATCTTCATCGCCGTGCCGACGCCGCCGCAGGACGACGGCAGCACGGACCTCTCCTATGTCGACGAGGTCGCGCGCACGATCGGCGGGCACCTCGACGGCTACAAGGTCGTGGTCACGAAGAGCACCGTCCCGGTGAAGACGGCCGAGCGCGTGCGGCGCACGATCGTCAGTGCGGCCGCCGCGGCGGGAAAGCAAGGTGTCCGCTGCTCGGTCGCGTCGAACCCGGAGTTCCTGCGCGAGGGCAGCGCCGTCGAGGACTTCCTGCATCCGGACCGTGTCGTGATCGGCGCCGACGACCCGGAGGCGATCGCGATCCTGAAGGATCTGTACAAGCCGCTGAACCTGATCGAGGTGCCGTTCGTGATCACGAACGTCGCCACGGCGGAGCTGATCAAGTACGCGAGCAACGCCTTCCTCGCCACGAAGATCAGCTTCATCAACGAGGTCTCCGCACTCTGCGAGGCGGTGGGCGCGGACGTGCACCACGTGTCTCGCGCGATGGGTCTCGACGGTCGGATCGGACGCAAGTTCCTGCACCCCGGACCCGGCTACGGCGGCTCGTGCTTCCCGAAGGACACGCTCTCGCTCGTGCAGTTCAGCCGCGAGTTCGGTGTCGAGCAGCGCATCGTCGCAGCGACGGTCGCGGCGAACGACGCGCAGCGCGAGCGCATGATCGCGAAGGTCGAGCGGATGGTCGGAACGCTCGCGGGCAAGACCCTCGGGGTGCTCGGGCTCTCGTTCAAGCCGAACACCGACGACGTGCGCGAGTCGCCGGCGATCTGGGTGATCAAGCAGCTGCAGCAGCGCGGCGCGCGCATACGCTGCTACGACCCGGAGGCGATGAAGACAGCGGCGCGCGAGCTCTCCGACGTGAGCTTCTGCGAGGACGCGTACGACGCCGCAAAGGGCAGCGACGCGCTGCTCTTCCTCACCGAGTGGAACGAGTTCCGCAAGCTCGATCTCCCGCGGCTGAAGGAGCTGCTGCGCGAACCCGTCGTGATCGACATGCGAAACGTCTGCGAGCCCGCGGAGATGGCGCAGATGGGCTTCCGCTACACCGGGGTCGGGCGATAGCCGGGACGCCGCAGATCCTGCCCGTGGTGCTGGCGGGTGGCGCGGGAACACGCTTCTGGCCCGCCAGTCGGCGCGCCGCGCCCAAACCTTTCCTGCCGCTGGTCGGCGAGCACACACTGCTCGGTGACACACTCGAGCGTCTGCGGCGACTCGCGCCCGCCGCGCGCACGACGGTCGTTTCGGCCGATTCGCTCGCGGCCGCGACGCGTTCGGCGCTGCGCGCGCACAAGGGCACGCGCCTCTTGCTCGAGCCCGTCGCGCGCAACACGGCCGCGGCAATTGCGTGGGCGGCGGCCGACGCGCTCGGCCGAGGCTTCGACGGCGTGATCGGAGTCTTCCCCGCGGATCACCACATCCCGAGCCCGCAGGCGTTCGCGGCCTGCGTCGTTCGCGCCGCGCGCGCGGCCGCCGACGGCGAGCGCCTCGTGCTGCTCGGCATCGAGCCGACGCGCCCCGACTCCGCCTACGGCTATCTGCGCTTGGGCCGGGACACGCGCTCCGGTGCGACGAAGGTCGCACGCTTCGTCGAGAAGCCCGCGCGCGCAGTCGCGCGCCGCTACCTGGCCAGCGGCAAGTACCTCTGGAATGCCGGCATGCTGCTCGCGCGCCCGGAGCGGATCCTCGCGGAGACGCGCGCGCTCGCGCCCGAGGTCTGGGACGCGCTCGGACCGACGCTCTCTCGGCTCGCGGCCGGGCGCGCGGTCCCCCGCGCGGCGCTCGCGCGCGCCTGGGCTCGTGTTCGCCCGCTCGCGTTCGACTATGCAGTGCTCGAGCGCAGCCGGCGCGTGTGGGCCGTGCGCGGGAGCTTCGCTTGGTCCGACCTCGGCAGCTGGGACGCGCTCGGCGAACACCTGCCGGTGCTGCACGGCAACCGTGTACACTGCGTCGCACCACCGGTGCTGCTCGATGCGGAACGCAATGTCGTGTGGAGTTCGGCCGATACGCCGGTGGTGTTGATTGGCGTGCAGGATTTGCTTGTGATCCAGACCACCGACGCCCTACTGGTCTGCGCTAATGATCGCGCGCAGGACGTAAGGAAGGTCGTCGATGAGCTCAGCCGCCGGGGTCGTGAAGATCTCCTCTAGGAACTCCGTCAACGCAGACGGACCGAGGCAGACAGCCATGAAGGACCGCAACGAAGCTCTGCGGGGCATACCGCTCTTCCGGAATCTCGACGAGAAGGACCTCGCGGACATCGCGGGACTGCTCATCGACCGGAAGTTCCCGCGTGACGCCGTCATCTTCGAAGACGGGTCGCTCGGCGACTACATGTACCTGATCCAGGAAGGTCAGGTGAAGATCACGAAGATGTCCGAGGATGGGCGCGAGAAGATTCTCGAGATCCTCGGGCCCGGCGACTTCTTCGGCGAGATGGCGCTGCTCGACCGCGAGCCGCGCTCGGCGTCGGTGAAGACCACGACCGCCTGCGTGCTGCTCGCGCTCTCTCGCCAGGACTTCCTCGGCCTGCTCAAGCAGAACCACGAGCTGACGCTCGAGCTCATCCGCGAGCTCGCCCGCCGCCTCCGCGAGACCGACGAGCAGATTCGCGGTCTCTCCTTCGAGCGGGTCGAGAGCCGCGCGCGGCGCCTGTTGGCGCGCCTCGCGAAGGAGAAGGTCGCGACCCGCGCGGATCGCATGGCGACCTCGCCGATCACGCATCAGCAGCTGGCCGATCTCGTCGGCACGAGCCGCGAGACGATCACGCGCGTCGTGAAAGAGCTGAAGGACTCGGGCTGGCTCGAGCAGGAAGGCAAGCGGTACCTCGTACCCACCGCCGACACCGACAGCGCCGAACGGGCCTGAAACCGAGCGCCCTCCTGTGCTAGCTCTTCGGGGCCGAATCCCGTCCAGGAGGTCCTCGAAGATGCGAGTCGCCGCGATCCTCTGCTCCCTGCTGCTCGCTGCGGCGCTGGGCTGCACGTCCCAGGAAGCGCGCGTCGCCGAACAGCGCAAGACGGCGAACGAGGCCTTCGACAAGAAGGAATGGAGCGAGGCGAAGATCGCCTACATGAACCTGCTCCAGCTCGAGCCGAACGACGCGGACGCGCACTACAAGATGGCCGAGACGCTCTGGGCCATGCAGGAGTACGGCGAGTCGCTCTGGCAGTACCGCGAGGCGTCTCGCCTCGCGCCGGACAACGCCGAGTGGCGCATGAAGCTCGCGCAGGTGCTCTTCGCCGCGCGCGACTACGACGCTGCGCTGGAACAGGTCTCCGCGGTGCTCGAGAAGGATCCGAAAGACGTCGACGCACTGCTCCTGCGCGGCGGGCTGAAGTCGGTGAAGGGCGACATCGACGGGCTGCTCGAGGATGTCGATGCCGCGCTCGCGATCGATCCGCAGCACCAGGGCTCGCTCGCGCTCCGCGCCCAGGCACTGGGCCGCAAGGGCGACATCGCCGGCGCAGAGGAAGCGCTGCGCAAGCTCGTCGCGGTGAAGGGCTCCGCGGCCAACCACCTCTCGCTCGCGCGCTTCCTGGCGATCGTCGCCAAGAATGACGAGGCGCTGGTCGAGCTGAACGCCGCGATCGAAGCTTCGGAGACGCCGGAGGAGAAGACGCAATCTCGCCTGTTCCTGACCAACTTCTACATGAACCAGGGACAGAACGACAAAGCCGAGGAGATCCTGCTGCAGGCGCGTGCCGATGCGCCGGGCGACTCGAACGTGCTCTTGACGCTCGCGCGCTTCTACTATGCCACGGGCAAGAGCGAGCAGGCCGAGAAGATGCTCGAGGAAAGCGTGACGGCCCGGCCGACGGAAGCCGATCCGCTGCTCGTGCTCGCCGACTACCACCGCCGCGTCGGCAGCGTCGAGAAAGCGCTCGCCGATGTCGACCGCGCGATCGCGCTCGAGCCGAAGAACGAGGCCGCCCGCTTGCGCCGCGCGGAGCTGATCGTCGACAACAACGGCGAAGACGCCACGCCCTCCGCGGAGTCGTGGGCGATCGTGCAGGAAATTCTGAAGGAGAACCCCCGGAGCGTTCTCGGCCTGTTCACCGAGGGAAAGTTCTATCTGCTCGACAAGAAATATCCGGAAGCGACGACGAGCCTGCGGCGCGTGATCGACGAGCAGCCCAGCGCCGCCGCGCACGTCCTGCTCGGGACCGCTTATCTCGCGCAGAAGCAGAACGATCTCGCGCGCAGCGAGTTCCAGCAGGCGCTCCAGGTCGACGCCCAGTACACACCTGCGCGTAGCCAGCTCTCCGCCCTGTATCTGGGCGCCGGCGAGGACGAGAGCGCGGCGCGCGAGGCGAAGCTCGTGCTCGACCAGAACCCCAAGGACCTGCGCATGCGCCTGATCCTGGCCGAGGCGCTCACGCGACTGAAGCGGATCCACGAAGCGCGCGAGGTACTGCGCCCGATCGAGGTATCGGACGCGATGACGCCGGTGATGCGGCTGAAGCTGGCGCAGCTCTTCAGGCGCACGCGCGATACGAAGGCGGCGCTGCCGATCCTCGAGAAGCTCCACGCGGAAAATCCGGCCGACTCGGCGGTCATGGCCGAGATCATCCAGGCCGATATCGACGAGCGGCAGCCCGAAGCGGCGCTCGCGAAGATCGACGCCTACATCAAGGAGCAGCCGGAGAACGCCGCGCTCTACGAGATGCGCGCGAAGGTGCGGCTCTCCTCGCCGGGCGGAGAGAAGCCCGAGGCGATCGCGCTCGCCGAAGCGGATCTCGAGCTCGCGATCCAGAAGGATCCCAAGCGCGTCGAGTCCGTCGTCACACTCGCCAAGCTCTACCGGACGATCTGGCAGCGCGAGGGCGGCAGCGGCAAGTACCTCGACCTCTCGATCGCGACCTACAAGAAGGCCCGCGAGCTCGACCCGCAGAACGCGCAGATCGCGCTCCAGCTCGCGTCGCTTTCCGAGTCGGCCGGGCGCGAGGCGGAGGCGATCGAAAATTACGAGACCGTGCTCCAGCTCGACCAGGACCAGCCGGCGGCGAAGAACAATCTGGCCTGGCTCCTGGCCGATCGCGACAACGTGAGCCCTGCGGACCTCGACCGTGCGCTGCAGCTCGCCCAGGACGCGAAGAACGCGATGCCCAACGATCCGAGCGTGGCCGATACGCTCGGCTGGATCATGTACAAGAAGGGCATTCCGTCGGCTGCGATCGCGCTCTTCCGCGAGTCGATCGACGGCTATCCCGAGGGGCATCCGCTGCGCGGCACCGTGCGCTATCACCTCGCCTCCGCCTACGAGAAGAACGGCGAGCGCGACCGGGCGGTTCAGGAGCTGAAGCGCGCGCTCGACGAGGTCGCCGCCTTCTCCGAGCGCGACGCCGCCGAGAAGCTGCTGAAGGACCTCCAGGCGAGCTGAGCCGCACGCGAGGATCTCTCTCAAGGCCCGCCCAGGCAGTGCCGATGCGCGTCGAGGAAAGGGGAATCCATGTCCTCGCTGCGTTTTGTCGCTCTGGCCGTTCTTTGGGTCCTGCCGGGTCTCTGCATCGCGCAGGGGCAGGGCACGGGCGTGACAACTGACGGCAAGAAGGGACAGATCTACAAAGTCCAGAAGGGCGACACCCTCTGGGCGATCTCAAAGACCTACCTCGGCACGCCGTGGATCTGGCCGTCGGTGTGGAAGGAGAACGCGGCGGAGATCGCCAATCCGCATCGGATCTACCCCGGCGAGCTGATCTGGATCTCCGAAGGCATGATGCGCAAGCTCACTCCGGAGGAGGCCGCTCGCCTCGCCGCGGCGGCCGGGCAAGCGCCGGCGGAATCGCCCGCGGCGGTAGCGCCCGAGGCGGCCGCAGCCGAGACGCGCAAGCTCGCCGAACCCGCGCGGGAGTCCGATCCGTTCGCCGCGCTCGATGCGGCCGAGGTCGCCGACGACTTCAAGCTCGAGGTCCCGACACTTCAGGGTGTCAGCTTCGTCACCGACGACGTCATTAAGGCGAGCGGCGCGATCATGGGCAACCACGAGGAGAACTACTGGACGGTCCAGGGCCAGCGCACGATCGTGAGCATCGGCGAGGGTCAGGGTCACGTCGGTGACGCCTTCACCGTCTTCCGCGTGCGGCGCGAGCTGCGGCATCCGCAGACGAACGAGCTGCTCGGCTACTTCGTGCAGATCCTCGGGAAGGCCGAGATCACGCAGCTTCTGCCCGAGACGTCGTGGGTCCGCGTCACCGAGTCCTGGGCGGAGATGCAGCCCGGCGACCGTGTGACCCCGTTCGTCGAGGAGCCCACGGCCATCACCGAGGTGCGCGTCGGTCAGCCCGTGAAGGGTGAGATCGTCGCGCTCGAGCCCTACCGCCTGCGCGGTGGCGACTCCGACTTCGTGGTCCTGGACCAAGGCACCAAGGGCGGTGTCGTACCGGGCCGCCGGCTCACCGTCTTCCGCGCCGGCCGCGAGGTGCGGGATCCGCTGACCTCGAATCTCTTGATGGTGCCCGACGATCTCGTGGGCGAGCTCTTCGTCGTGAAGTCGAGCGAGAAGACGTCGCTGGCGCTCATCACGCGTTCGGACCGCGAACTGATCATCGGCGACAGCTTCCGCAACGCGCACTAGAAGCGGTCTCAGGAACCCCGACCCGAGCCCGGTGCGCGGACTCGGCTCGAGGTCGAGGCGCGAGAGCGCAGGCGTATCTCGGAGATCAGGCGAGCTCTCGCAACGACGAGATCGGGCCGAGGACGCGTGCCCGGCGACGGGAGCGGGTTTTTGAGACCGCTTCTAGCCACTCGCGCGCGGGAATTCGGCTAGGCTTCGGCCATGGTCCTGCGCGCCATGCTCTTCGTTCCCGGCGATAGCGAGCGCAAGCTCGCGAAGGGCGAGAGCGTCGGCGCCGATGCGCTCATCCTCGATCTCGAGGACGCCGTCACGGCTGAACGCCGCCCGCAGGCGCGCGGACTGGTGCGCGAGTATCTGGCGGCGAGGCGCGGCACGCGGCAGCCCGCGCTCTGGGTGCGCATCAATCCGCTCGACACGCGCGACGCGCTGGCGGACCTCGCGGCTGTTCTCGCCGGCGCGCCCGATGGCATCGTCGTGCCGAAGACCGGCTCCGGGACCGACGTCGTCCGGCTCGATCACTATCTGTCGGCGCTCGAGGCGCGCGAGGGGATCGCCGTCGGTAGCACGCGCATCTTGCCGGTCGCGACCGAGACCGCCGGAGCTCTCTTCCACCTCGACAGCTACGTCGGCGCGAGCGCGCGTCTGCACGGGCTGACCTGGGGCGCGGAGGATCTGCCCGCGGCGCTCGGCGCGACGACCAACCGCGGGCCTGACGGCGAGCTCGCGTTCGTGTACCAGCTCGCGCGCGCTCTCTGCCTCGCCGCCGCGGTCGCCGCCGACGTCCAGCCGGTCGACACCGTCTATCCCGACTTCCGTGACCTCGCCGGGCTCGAGAAGAACGCGGGGCGCGCGCGCATGGACGGCTTCACCGGCAAGATCGCGATCCACCCCGAGCAGGTGCCGATCATCCAGCGCGCGTTCACGGCGACGGCCGCGGAGCTCGCGCACGCGCGCGGCGTGATCGCGGCCTTCGCCGCGAATCCCGACGCGGGCACGGTCGCGCTCGACGGAAAGATGCTCGATCGCCCGCATCTGAAGCAGGCGGAGCGCGTGCTCGCGAACGCCCGCGAGGCGCGCTAGCTCCCGGCGGCCCGCTCGGCGAGCTCGACCGTCGTCGCGAAGAGCGCCCCGTTGGCGGGCACTCCGGTCGCGAGCGTACACGCCGAAGTGTCGACCGAGCCGGCGTCGAGCACGTCGGCCAGCACGGCCTGCAGCGCCGCGAGCTCGGCGTCGCCGCCGCGCACCTCGAGGCGCGCGACCGGCCAGCGCAGGCTCTTCTTCGCCCCGGTCTTTGCGCCGCGGATCGCCGCGGAGACCTCGCGCGCGGCGTCGTACGAGCGGCCGGCGCGCTCGAGCGCGATGCCCGCGAAATCGCCGCTCGTCGGCCAGGGACTGGTGTGGATCGAGCGCTCGCGTCCGCTCGCCGCGAACCGCCACGACCAGACCTCTTCGGTCACGTAGGGAAGTACCGGCGCGAACAGGCGCAGGAAGACGCGCAGCGCGAGCTCCAGCGTCGCGAGCGCCGACTCGCGCCCGGCGGACGGAGTCTCCGCGTACGCGCGCACCTTCACGATCTCGAGATAGTTGTCGCAGAAGTCCCAGAAAGCCTCTTCGGTCGCCTGCAGCGCCGGCGCGAAGTCGAAATCCGCGTAGTCGCGCGTGGCGCGCTCGACGAGCGCCGCGAGCAGCGCCGCGAAATCGATGTCGAGCGGGTGGGTGATGCGGGCGGGCGGATGCGAGAACGCGGTCGCGCCGGCGCGCTCGAGCTGCAGCAGCGCGAAGCGGCCCGCGTTCGCGAGCTTGTTCGCGAGCCGGCGCCCGAGCTTCATCACCTGCTCGTCCAGCGCCGTGTCGGCGCCCAGCCGCGCGCGCGCGGCCCAGTAGCGCACCGCGTCCGCGGAGTGCGCCTCGAAGTACGTCATCGGTGTTACGACGTTGCCCTTCGACTTCGACATCTTCTTGCGGTCGGGATCGAGGATCCAGCCGGAGATGACGGCGTTCCGCCAGGGGATCTTCCGCTCGTGCATCCACGCCTTGACGATCGTGTAGAACGCCCAGGTGCGGATGATCTCGTGCGCTTGCGGGCGCATGTCCATCGGGAAGATCTTCTCGTGGCGGCCCGGCTCGAGCGGCCAGTGGCTCACGATCTGCGGTGTGAGGGACGACGTCGCCCAGGTGTCCATCACGTCGGGGTCGCCGGCGAAGCCGCCCGGCTGGCCGCGTTGCGCCTCGGTGTAGCCCGGCGGCGTCGCCGACAGCGGATCGACGGGCAGGCTCTCGGGCGCTGCGAAGATCGGCCGTGCGTAGTCGGGCTCGGCGTCGGCGCCGAGCGGATACCAGACCGGAAACGGCACGCCGGAGTAGCGCTGCCGGCTGACGCACCAATCCTGGTTCAGGCCCTCGACCCAGTTCTCGTAGCGCGTGCGCATGAATGCGGGCCGCCACTCGATCTTCCGGCCCTGCTCGAGCAACACCTCCTTGTGTTCGAGCAGCCTGATGAACCACTGCCGTGTGGGCACGAACTCGAGCGGCCGCGAGCCGCGCTCGTAGAACTTCACCGCGTGCACGATCGCGCGCGGCTCGCCGACGAGCGCGCCCTCGGCGCGCAGCAGCTCGACGCTTCGCGCCTGCGCCTGCTTCACCGTCTTGCCCTCGAGGGCGGCCCACGCCTCGCGCGCGCGCGCGGGATCGGCGCTCTCGAACGGTGACTCGCCGAAGACCACGCTGCGCATGCGGCCGTCGAGGCCGATCAGCTGGCGCAGCGGGAGGTCGCCGCCCCGCCAGAACTCGACGTCCGCCTGGTCGCCGAACGTGCAGACCATCAGGATGCCGGTGCCTTTCTCGGGGTCCGCGTGCGGCGACGGCAGGATCGGCACGAGTGCGTGGAAGAGCGGCGTGCGCGCGCGCTTCCCGAAGTACGCCTGGTAGCGCGAATCACTCGGATGCGCGACGACGGCGACGCACGCCCCGAGCAGCTCCGGGCGCGTGGTCGAAATCGTGAACTCGCCGCCGCCCTCGATGCCGAAGCGCAGGTCGTGGTACGCGCCCACCTGCTCGCGGTCCTCGATCTCGGCTTGCGCTACGGCCGTGCGATCGTCGACGTCCCAGACTGTCGGCGCGAACTTCTGATAGGCCTCGCCCTGCCGCACCAGGTCGAGGAACGAGAGCTGCGAGACGCGCCGGCAGCCCTCGTCGATCGTCGCGTACTGCGTCGTCCAATCCACAGAGAGCCCGACGCGCCGCCAGACCGCCTCGAACGCGCGCTCGTCTTCCGCGGTGATCAGCGCGCATGACTCGACGAAGTTCCGGCGCGAGACTTCCTCGACGGGCGCGTCCTTCGCGCGCTCGCGCGTCGGCTTCCAGCTCGGGTCGTAGGCTTTGCGCGGATCGGGTCGGATGCCGAAGACATTCTGCACGCGGCGCTCGGTCGCGAGCCCGTTGTCGTCCCAACCAATCGGGTAACAGATGTTCTTCCCGGTCATGCGCTGGTAGCGCACGATCACGTCGGCCTGCGTGAAGCTGAAGGCGTGGCCGATGTGCAGCGAGCCCGAGACGGTGAGCGGCGGCGTGTCGACGGCGAACGTCTCGGAGCGCGGGCGCGTCGGGTCCCAGCGATACAGGCCGTCGCGGTCCCAGCGTTCGGCCCACTCGCGCTCGGCCTTGGCGAAGTCGTAGCTCTGCGGGATCTCGGCCATCTCGTCCTCTGTCTGCGCTACCAGAGCGCCCAGCTGCCGGTCGCGCGCACGTACACGGCAAGCGCCGCGTTCGTGACGGCATGGGCGCAGACGCATGATACGAGGTCGCCCCGCGCGATCCAGAGGCCGCACATCAACAGGCCGTAGGCGGCGGCGGCGAGCCACTCCGCCGACGCGTGACCGGCTGCGAACAAGCCGGTCGACGCGACCAGCGCCAGCACGCTCCACTGGCCGGGCGCGATCGCGCCGAGCGACCCGCGCTCCAGCGCCTCGGCGACCGGCTCGGTGGCGCCGGCGCGCCGAGCGCGCTCGTAGAGCAACACCAGGCCGAGCACGTAGCCGCGCATCAGCGGCTCCTCGACCAGCGGCGCTAGCGCGGTCGCCACCAGCGAGTGCGCGAGCCAGGCGGAGTCGTCCCACGGCAGCGCGTTGGCGTTCGCGAAGGGCGTGGCGAGCGCGATCCAGATGGCGGTCCCCACGAGACCCGCGGCGGCACCGAGCGCGACCGAAGCCGAGAGCCCGCGCGGTCCGCGCAGCGGCAGCCAGACTCGCACTCCCCACGCGAGCGCCGCGACTACGAGCACCGCTCGCCCGCCGTAGAGCGCGAGCGGCTGGGTGCGGCCGTCGAAGAGCGAGCCGAGTCCTGCGTAGACAAGATAGGGGAGCGCGTAGGGCAGCAGGAGCGCACGCGGCGACCGAGGCGGCGGGGCGTTCATGAGCTGGCTACTCTAGCTGCGGCCACCCCGCGCGGTCCCGCGGAGACTCCGTGGACGAAGAAGTCGCCGCTCGCGTCGAGCTCGCGTGTCTGCCCGGTTTGCGGCGCGCACACGCGCAGCGCCTGATCGATCGCTTCGGCTCGGCGCGCGCGCTGCTCGGCGCCAACGCTCGAGCGCGGGCCGCCTGGCTCCCGCCGGCGCTCGCGGAGACGCTCGCGCGCGCGGTCGGCGAGCCCGCGGCTCCGCGGCTGCTGGCCGAGGCCCGGGTGCGCGGGATCCGCGCGCTCGCGCCGGGCTCGGCCGGCTTTCCGGCCGCGCTCGCGTCGATCCCCGATCCACCCCTCGTCTTGTGGCTGCGAGGCGCGCTCACCGCTGCGCCGGCGCTCGCGATCGTCGGCGCGCGCCGGGCATCGGCCCGCGGACTCGCGGTCGCGCGCGGCTTCGCGGCCGAGCTCGCGCGCGCGGGCGTCGCGGTCGTGAGCGGTCTTGCCTACGGCATCGACGCGGCCGCGCACGAAGGCGCGCTCGATGGCCACGGTCCGACGCTGGCGGTGCTCGCGTCAGGCCTCGATCGCGTCACGCCGAGCGGCCAGACGAGGCTCGCCGAGCGCATCCTCGCGGCGGGCGGCGGCTGGCTCTCCGAGCACGCGCCCGGCGACGGCGCGCATCCGTACCACTTCCCGGAGCGCAATCGGCTGATCAGCGGATTTGCCTGCGCCACGCTCGTCATCGAGGCGCGTGAGAAGAGCGGATCGCTGTGGACCGCGCGCCACGCGCTCGAACAGGGCCGCGACGTGCTGGTGGTGCCCGGGCCGATCGACTCCGAGCTGTGTCGGGGCACGAATCGCCTGCTGCGCGACGGCGCGACGCCCGTCCTCGAGGCGGCCGATGCGATCGAGGCCGTGCTCGGACCCCTCGTTCGGCGTGCCGTGCGTTCCCCCGAGCCGCGCCAGGGAACGGGCGCCGACGACCCGGGCCACGCGGTTCTGAGCCTGCTCGAGGAGGGGCCCCGCGACGCGGACGAGGTCGCGCGCGCGCTCGGGCAGCGCCCCGCGGAGCTCTCCGCGGTGCTGCTCGAGCTCGAGCTCACGGGGCTCGTGCGGCGCGACGGCACGCGCCTCGCCAGAACCCGGCCCGGCTGACGCTCGCGGGCTATGTTCCGGCGGTGGCGACGGAATGTGTGCAGGTGGTCGGAGGCGGGCTGGCGGGCTGCGAGGCGGCCTGGCAGCTCGCGCGCCGCGGCGTTCCCGTGCGGCTCTTCGAGATGCGGCCGATGCGCAGCTCACCGGCACATTCCAGCGACGCGCTCGCCGAGCTCGTCTGCTCGAACAGCCTGCGCTCGGACGCGCCCGAGAACGCTGTGGGCCTGCTGCACGAGGAGCTGCGCCGCGCGGGCTCGCTGGTCCTCTCGGCGGCTGACGCGACCCGCGTGCCCGCGGGCTCGGCGCTCGCCGTGGACCGGATCGCCTTCGCGCGCGCGATCACCGAACGGATCGAGGCGGAGCCCGCGATCGAGCTGGTGCGCAGCGAGGTCGCCGAGCTGCCTTCGGGTCTGGCGATCATTGCGACGGGTCCGCTCACGAGTGACGCGCTCGCGGCCGAGGTGCAGAAGCTCTGCGGCGACTCGCTCTACTTCTACGACTCGATCGCGCCGGTCGTCTACGCCGACAGTCTCGACCTCGGGGTGATCTTCCGCGCGTCGCGCTGGCGCGACCCGGCGGAAGGTGAAGGCGACTACCTGAACATCCCGCTTTCGCGCGACGCGTATCACCGTTTTGTGTCGGAGCTTGTCGCTGCGGAGAAGACGCCGCTGCACCCGTTCGAGAAGCCGCAGTACTTCGAGGGCTGTCTGCCGATCGAAGTGATGGCCGAGCGCGGGCCCGAGACGCTGGCCTTCGGCCCGATGAAGCCGGTCGGGCTCGAGGATCCCCGAGGCGGACCGAAACCCTACGCGGTCGTCCAGCTGCGCCAGGAGGACAAGACCGGCACGCTCTACAACCTGGTCGGGTTCCAGACCAAGATGAAGGTGGGCGAGCAGAAGCGCATCTTCCGCGCGCTGCCGGGCATGGCCAATGTCGTCTTCGCGCGTTTCGGCTCGGTGCACCGCAACACCTTCATCCGCGCGCCCGAGCTGCTCGACGAGCGGCTGCAACACCGCGCGCGCCCGGGACTCCACTTCGCGGGCCAGCTGGCGGGCGTCGAGGGCTACGTCGAGTCCGCGGCGCTCGGCCTGCTCGCGGGCATCTTCGTGGCGGCGAAGGCGCGCGGGACGGAGGCGCCGCTTCCGCCGCCGCCGACGGCGCTCGGCGCCTTGCTCCGCCATCTGCGCGAGGCCGACCCACGCCACTTCCAGCCGATGAACGTGAACTTCGGCCTGTTCCCGCCGCTCGAAGGGCGGGCCGGGCGTGCGCCGCGGCGCGAGCGCAACGGCCGGATCGCCGAGCGAGCCCTCGCGGAGCTTCTGCCGTGGACGGAAGCGGTCGGCGCCGCACCCGCGCAGCCGTGACGCCGGCCGAGACGCGCGCGTTGGCGGCGTTCGCGCGCCATCTCGACGCCGAGCGCGGGCTCTCGATGCACACGCTACGCGCATATGTGTCGGAGGCGGCGCGTCTGGCCGAGAGCAGCGACTGCGTTCGCGGCGGCGGGCTCGATCGCATCGACGCGCTGGCGGTGCGTTCCTATCTCGCGAGCTTCCACCGCACGCACAAGGCTTCGACGCGCAACCGCCGCCTCGCGGCGCTGCGCGCGTTCTTCCGCTTCCGCGTGCGCGCGGGTGTGCGCGCGGCGGATCCGACCGAGGGCCTGCCCGGACCGAAGGCGGAGCGGCGCCTGCCCGCGCCGCTCTCCGCCGAGGATTGCGCGACGCTGGTCGAGAGCGAGGAGCGCGACCGCGCGCCTCGCCTCGCCACGCGCGACCGCGCGCTCTTCGAGCTGCTCTACGGCACCGGCTTGCGCGTGGGCGAGCTCGCTCGGCTGCGCGTTCGCGACTGGGACGTGCAGCGCCGCGAGCTGCGCGTGTTCGGCAAGGGTCGCAAGGAGCGGATCGTCCCGGTGCCCGCGGCGGCGCGCGCCGCGCTCGAGGCCTGGCTCGCGCTGCGCGAGCCGAACGGGTTGCTGGCGCTGCCGCTCTTTACGAACGCGCGCGGCGGCGCGCTCTCCGACCGCGGCGTGCGCGTGATCCTGCGCCGGCGGATGCTGGTCGCGGGCATCGCGCGCCCGGCGAGCCCGCACACGCTGCGCCATTCCTACGCCACGCATCTGCTCGACGCGGACGTCGACCTGCGCGCGATCCAGGAGCTGCTCGGCCACGAGCGTCTCTCGACGACGCAGCGCTATACCCATGTCTCCGCGGAGCGCCTGACGCGGGTCTACCGCCAGGCGCACCCGCGCGCGAAGGGGACATAGCGCGCATGGCGAAGGACGGAATCGAGTTCCACGGCACGACGGTCATCGCGGTCCGCCGCGGCGGCTGGGTGGTCCTCGCCGGGGACGGTCAGGTCACGATGGGCAGCACCATCATGAAGCGGACCGCGCGCAAGATTCAGCGCCTGCGCGGCGGCAAGGTGCTCGCGGGCTTCGCGGGCTCGACGGCGGACGCGTTCGCGCTCGCGGAGCGCTTCGAGGCGAAGCTCGAAGAGCGCGGCGGCATTCTGCGGCGCGCCGCGGTCGAGCTCGCCAAGGATTGGCGCACGGATCGGCTGATGCGCCGGCTCGAGGCGCTGTTGATCGTCGCGGATGCGCAGGACATGCTCGTGATCTCCGGCAACGGAGACGTGATCGAGCCGGACGGAGGGGTGACGGCGATCGGCTCGGGCGGGTCCTACGCGCTCGCCGCCGCGCGCGCACTCTTCGACGCGACGGAGCTCTCCGCGCGCGAGATCGCGGAGCGGAGCCTGCGCATCGCCGCGGAGATCTGCCTGTACACGAACGACCAGATCACGATCGAGGAGCTCGAGTCGTGAAGACCTTCACGCCGCGCGAGGTCGTCTCCGAGCTCGACCGCTACATCGTCGGCCAGAACGCGGCGAAACGCGCCGTCGCGATCGCGCTGCGCAACCGCTGGCGCCGCCAGCAAGTGCAGGGCGAGCTGCGCGACGAGATCCATCCGAAGAACATCCTGATGATCGGACCGACCGGCGTCGGCAAGACCGAGATCGCACGGAGACTCGCCAAGCTCGCCGCGGCGCCGTTCGTGAAGGTCGAGGCCTCGAAGTTCACCGAGGTCGGCTACGTGGGACGCGACGTCGAATCGATCGTGCGCGATCTGGTCGAGGTCGGCGTCAAGCTCGTGCGCGAGGAGGAGATGCAGAAGGTGCGCGCATCGGCCGAGCGCATCGCCGAGGAGCGGCTGGTCGACGCGCTCTACCCGCGAACGCCGGGCGCCGCCGGACCCGACGCGACGCGCGAGCGCATGCGCGAGAAGCTGCGCGCCGGCGAATTGGAGGAGCGTGAGGTCGAGATCGACGTCCCCGAACGCGCGGGCCCGACGCTCGAGATCTTCTCGCCCCAGGGCGTCGAGGAGATGGGCGTCGCCTTCAAGGACCTGATGGGTGGCCTCCTGCCGAAGAAGACGCGCGCGCGGCGCGTGAAGGTCGCGCAGGCGCGCGAGCTGCTGCGCGACGACGAAGCCGCGCGCATGATCGACAACGAAGCCGTGCGCGAGAAGGCGGTGCAGCGCGTGGAGCAGACCGGCATCGTCTTCATCGACGAGATCGACAAGATCGCGCGCCGCGAGTCGCAAGCAGGCGGCCCCGACGTCTCGCGCGAGGGCGTGCAGCGCGATCTCCTGCCGATCGTCGAGGGCACGAGCGTGCAGACCAAGCACGGCAGCGTGCGCACGGATCACGTGCTCTTCATCGCGGCCGGCGCCTTCCACGTGTCTCGGCCGTCCGATCTGATCCCCGAGCTGCAGGGTCGTTTTCCGATCCGCGTGGAGCTCGAGGATCTCGACGAGGCGGCATTTGTGCGGATCCTCGAGGAGCCGCACAATGCGCTCGTGAAGCAGTACCAGGCGCTGCTGGCGACCGAAGGCGTGCGATTGGAATTCAAGCCCGATGCGGTGCGCGAGATCGCGCGCATCGCGGCGCAGGTGAATCGATCCACCGAGAACATCGGCGCGCGCCGCCTGCATACCGTGCTCGAGCGCCTGCTCGACGAGACTCTCTTCGAGGCGCCCGACATGGGCGGAACGGCCGTCGTCTTCGACGCCGCGCGCGTGTCCGAGCGCCTGAGCGACATCGCCGGCGACCGGGAGCTCTCCCGGTTCATCCTGTAGGAAGCGATGGAAGAGCTGATCCGCAAGGCGAACATCCTGATCGAGGCCCTGCCGTACATCCGCACGTTCAGTGACAAGACGGTCGTGATCAAGTACGGCGGCGCGGCGATGGAGAACGACGCGCTGAAGGCGTCGTTCGCCAAGGACGTGACACTGCTGCGGTTCATTGGCCTGCGGCCCGTGATCGTGCACGGCGGTGGCCCGCAGATCGGCCAGATGCTCAGCCGGCTCGGCAAGCAATCGGAGTTCGTGGACGGGGTGCGCGTGACGGACGACGAGACCATGGAAGTCGTCGAGATGGTGCTCGGCGGCCAGATCAACGCCGAGATCGTCTCACTGATCGGTGCCGCGGGCGGGCAGGCGATCGGCCTCACTGGCAAGGACTCGGGCGGCTTCCTGCGCGTGCGCAAGCTCTCGGGACCGGGCGGGCGTGACCTCGGCCGTGTGGGCACACCCGAGCACGTCGACGTCTCGCTGATCCGGACGCTCACCAAGGACGGATTCATCCCGGTGATCGCGCCCGTGGGTGTCGATGCGGACGGCGGCACCTACAACGTGAACGCCGACACCGCCGCGGGCGCCGTCGCCGAAGCGCTCGCCGCGGAGAAGCTCATCCTGCTCACCGACGTCGTCGGCGTGCTGGACCAGGACAAGACCCTGATCCACCAGATGAGCGAGGCGGATGTCCGCCTCGCGATCGGCGACGGCAGCGTGAAGGGCGGGATGATCCCGAAGCTCGAGTGCGCGGTCCACGCGATCGAGAACGGCGTCACCGCCGCGCACATCATCGACGGGCGCGTGCCGCACGCGCTCCTGCTCGAGATCTTCACCGATGGCGGCGTGGGGACGAAGCTTGTCCGCAATCCGACGCGCTGACGGCGTGCCCAAGGACTTCCTCTCGATCGCGGATTGGCCGCGCGAGGCGATCGAGCGCATGCTCGGCCGTGCCGTCGAGCTGAAGGATCTGCGCAAGCGCCGCGTGCCCGTGCGCTCGCTCGAGAGCTGCTCCGTCCTGCTCTTCTTCGCCAAGCCGAGTCTTCGCACCTTCGTGACCTTCGAGGTCGGCGTCGTCGAGCTCGGCGGCTTCCCGGTCTATCTTCCGCCGGGTCAGGTGCAGATCGGAGATCGCGAGCCGCCCGAGGACGTCGCGCGCAACCTCTCGCGCTGGTGTCACGCGATCGTTGCGCGCACCTACGGACACGACGTGATCGAGTCGCTCGCCACGCATGCGAGCGTGCCGGTCATCAACGCCCTCACCGACCGGCTTCACCCGTGCCAGGCAATGGCCGACGCGCTGACGATCCTCGAACACGGCGACCTGCGCCGCGACGAGCTCTGCTACATCGGCGATGGCAACAACATGTGCCATTCGCTGCTGAACCTGGCCGGCTGCCTCGGCATGCGGCTGGTCGTCTGCACGCCGCCGAGCTACGCCCCCGACGGAGCCATCGCCTCCCGCGCGAGCCAGCTCGCCACGCACAACGGTGGCCAGATCCGCTTCATCGCCGAGCCCCGCGACGCGGTGAAGGGCGCGAGCTTCGTCTACACGGACGTCTGGGCCAGCATGGGACAGGAAAGCGAAGCAGAGGCCCGTCGCGCCATCTTCCGCCGCTTCCAGATCAACGCCGAGCTCCTCGAAGCGGCGCCCGCGCACGCCAAGGTCTTGCACTGCCTGCCGGCGCACCGCGGCGACGAGATCACCGCGGAGGTCTTCGAATCCGAGCGCTCGATCGTCTTCGACCAGGCGGAAAACCGCCTCCACGCCCAGAAGGCGATCCTGGAAGCACTGGTCTTGCGCTGATCGCAGCGCGCGGGCGGCCGCGCACTGCTGCGCCTTCGCTCGGCTTCGCCTCGCTGCGCGGGCGGCTGGCGCCGCCCTTGCGTCGGAGCTCGGACAAGAGCGCCAACGGGGTGGTTTGGTGACTCGCGCTCTCAACTTCGGCGCGAGCGGCCCCGATAGCTTCGAAGAGAGTTTGCGCGTCGAATGTGCGTATAGAAGTGGAGGCGGGATGAGCTCGAGCCACGACCGCGACGCGGCCGCTGTCGAGTCGGCGCGGACGAGCGTGCGCGTCGACTTGCCGGACGCGTTTCAACGGGAGATCCGCGAGCTCGCGCGCGCGCTCCCGGGGCTCGACTACTTTGCGGTTCTCCGCGTCCCACGCAGCGCGTCGCCCGACGAAGTTCGCGACGCGTTCTTCGAACGCTCGAAGACGTATCACCCGGACCGCTACTTCAAGAAGGAGCTCGGCCCGTACGCGGGCCTGCTGACCGAGATCTACAAGCGAATTGTCGCGGCCCACGACGTCCTGCGCGACGCGAAGTTGCGCGCGAGCTACGAGAAGACGCTGGGCGGCGGCGCTGCGGAGCCGAAGCCGACGTCGTTCTCGGTGCCAGCGAAGCCGGTTGCGAAGGCCGCGGCGCCAGCGCCCGCCGGCCGCGGCTCGTCGCTGCGCAATCGACTCGGCCTGCAGTCTCCGGGGCTCGTGCTCGTCTCGCTGCAGAAGCAGCTCGAGCAGAGCCGCGCGCGCGCGCGCAAGCACTTCGATGCGGCGCTCGAGCAGAAGGCGAGCGGCGACTGGACCCGCGCCGCGCATCTCGTCGAGCTGGCGATCGCCTTCGACCCGCGCGAAAGGCAGTACCACGACGAGCTCGCGGAGATCCTGCCGCGCGCGAACGTCGATCGCGCGGCGGACGTACGGCGCAAGGCGGAGCTGCTGCTCCATGGCGACCGCGCCGGCGCCGCCGAGCTGCTCGAGGAGGCCGCGCAGCTCCTCCCCACGGACGCGGAGCTCGCGTACAAGCTGTCGAACCTGCTCTTCGAGATGGGGAGCGATCTCGCGAAAGCCGCGCTGTACGGCGAACGCGCGGTCGCGCTCGACGAGGACGAGCTGCGTTTCCGCAAGTCGCTCGCGGCGACCTACCGCCGCGCCGGCCTGCCGCAGAAGGCGCGCAAGCACCTGCAGCGCGCCTGGGAGCTCGATCCGCTGGACAAGGAGATCCGACTGGCCCTGCAGACACTCTAGTGTGTCAAGAGTCGTGAGGGAAAGACAATGAGTCGAGTGATCGGAATCGATCTGGGGACGACGAACTCGTGCGTGGCCATCCTCGAGGAGGGCCAGCCGGTCGTGATCCCCAATACCGGCGGCTACAAGACGACCCCGTCGATCTTCGCCGTGACCGAGGAGGGCAAACGCCTCGTCGGCCACCTCGCGAAGCGCCAGGCCGTCACCAACGCGAAGAACACCGTCCACGCCGCGAAGCGGCTGATCGGGCGCTCGTATGACTCGCCCGAGGTCGCGAGCTTCCGGGAGTTCTTGCCCTACGAGCTGGTGCAGGGTCCGAACAACGACGTGCGCGTGCGCGTCGCGGGCCGCGTGTACACAATTCCGGAGATCTCCGGCATCGTGCTGCGCGAGATGAAGCGCGTCGCCGAGGAATATCTCGGCGACACCGTGCAGCAGGCGGTCATCACCGTGCCTGCGTACTTCAACGACGCGCAGCGCCAGACGACGCGCGATGCCGGCCGCATCGCGGGCCTCGAGCTTCTGCGCATCATCAACGAGCCGACGGCGGCGGCCCTGGCCTATGGCTTCGGGCGCGACAAGACCGAGACCGTCGCGGTCTACGATCTGGGCGGCGGCACGTTCGACATCTCGATCCTGCAGATGGGCAAGGGCGTGATCGAGGTGCTCGCGACCTCCGGCGACACACAGCTCGGTGGCGAGGACTTCGACCGGCGGATCGTCCAGCACCTGCTCGCCATCTTCCAGGAGAAGGAGGGCCTCGATCTGCGCGGCGACACGATGGCGCTGCAGCGGCTCAAGGACGCCTCGGAGAAGGCGAAGTGCGATCTGTCGCAGGTCGCTTCGACCGAGATCAATCTGCCGTTCATCGCCGCCGACGCGGAGGAGAACGCGCTGCACATGAGCGTGCTGCTCACACGCGAGCAGCTCGAGGAGCTCACCGGCGAGCTGGTCGAGCGCACGCGCGCGATCGTACAGCGCGCCTTCGACGACGCGAAGCTCACCGCGAGTCAGCTCGACCAGGTCCTGCTCGTGGGCGGTCAGACGCGAATGCCGCTCGTGCAGCGCTTCGTCGCGCAGCTCTTCGGGAAGACCGCCCACAAGGGCGTCAACCCGGACGAGGTCGTGGCCGTCGGCGCCGCGATCCAGGCCGCGATGCTCTCCGAGGAGAAGGAAGGCCCGCTGCTCGTCGACGTGACCCCGCTCTCGCTGGGCATCGCGACGTTCGGCGGTCACTTCGCGCGCCTGATCGAGCGCAACACCACGGTGCCGACGTCGCGCCAGGAGATCTTCACTACCACACGCGACAACCAGACGGCGGTAAAGATCCGCGTCGTGCAGGGCGAGAGCGAGCGCGCCGACGAGAACGATCTGCTCGGCGAATTCGTTCTGGCCGGCATCCCGCCCGGACCCAAGGGCGGCCCGGAGATCGAGGTCACGTTCGACATCGATGCGAACGGCATCGTCTCGGTCTCCGCGCGCGATCTCGGCACCGGGCGCGCGCAGTCGATCCAAGTCAACCCGCGCGGCACGCTCTCGCCCGAGGAGATCGAGCGGCTGGCGAGCCAATACAGTCAGAGCGACGAGGTCGCGGTCAAGGGCTAGGGCGTGGACGATTCACGACACGCAGAAGTGACGCGCATGCTGAAGCGGGGGCTCAACCACTACGGGTTGGGCGACCTCGAGGCTGCGATTGCGTGCTGGGAGCAAGCGCGCGCGCTCGACCCCGAGAATCAGGCCGTGCACGACTACCTCGAGACCGCCTACGAGGAGAACGGTGGCGCGCGCAAGAAACCGGCCGCGGCACCGGTCGATGCGCGCGGCGCGTCGAAGGGTCCCGCGGCGCCCGCGGCGAAGGCGACGCCAGCGCGCGCCGTCACCGATGACGACGATACCCCCAAGAGCGGGCCGGTCATCGAGTTCGAGGCCGACGAGGATCCCGACACCCAGATCCAGCTCGCCCTGCAGGCGTACAAGGAAGGCCGCTACGACGAAGCCTGGCGCGAGCTCAGGGCGGTCGCGAAGGCCCAGCCCGAGCGCCTCGACGTCCAGGGCTACCTGCAGCTCGTCCGCACCGAGCGCGCCCAGACGTGGGCCAAGGAGATCGGCGATCAGGGCCGCGTGCTGCGGATGAAGATCACGACGGCGCAAACCATGAAGCTGAAGCTCCAGCCCGACGAGGGCTTCATGCTCGCGCAGATCGACGGCCGGATGACGATCGGCGACCTGATCAGCGTCTCGACGTCCGACCGCGTCCGCACGCTCGAGATCATCGCCAAGCTCATCCGAGATCAAATCGTCGAGTAGCGGGTCCCGGCGCTGGTCTTAGCGGGTCCCGGCGCGGCGTAGCCGCGCCACCCGCACTTCGCTCGGCTTCGCCTCGCTGCGCGCCGCGCAGTTGGCGCGGCTTGCCGGACTTGTTTCGTGCGCCTCGCCTGACCGGAGCGCTAGCGCGCGGGCTGAGTCACGAACCGCAAGAGGTGCGGCAGGAAGCGCGGCATTGGATCGGCGCCCGGCGCGATCCGCTCGGCGAGGTTGTAGACGTGCGCGAGCGTGCGTGCCCAGAGCAGGAGCTCGCGCGGCACGCGGAAGGCGCCGCTCTCGCGCACGAGCCGCTTGCCGAGGGTTTTCAGCGCCTGGATCCCCTCCAGATTCGCAGCGAGTGCGCCGGCCGCGCCTCCGTCGAGCGCTGTCGCGAGCGCGGCGCGCGCCTGCGGCTCGCGTCCCGGTACCACCGCGTGCAAGCGAACCAGACCTGCTAGCAGCGCGTCGATATCCCGCTTCAGAACGGCCTGCAGCCCGAGCCGTAGCTCCTCGCGAACGGCGGGCGAAAGACGCTCGGCCAGACCGAAGTCGATGAAGAGAATGCGCGGCGCGGGCCCGGGCTCATCGACGACGTAGAGGTTCCCGGCGTGCGGGTCGGCGTGGAAGAGTCCTTGGCCGAAGACCTGGCGTCCGTAGGCGTCGGCGACGATCGCGAGCACCGCTTCGGCTGCCACCCCGCGCGAGCTCAGGGCGAGGCGGTCGTCGATCCGTGTGCGCGGCACGTAGTCGAGTGTGAGCACGCTGCGCGCCGTCGCTTCCCAGTGTACCCGCGGGACGACCACACGCGCGTCGCCCGCGAGATCGCGCGCGATCTCTTCAGCGACGCGGCCTTCGAGCTCGAGGTCGATCTCGCGCAGGAGCGCCTGGCCGAGCTCGTCCACGAGCTCGCGCGCCTCGCCGCGGCCGAGCCACGGTCGCAGCAGCCAAGCCGCGCGGCGCAGGCTGCGCACGTCGCGGGCGATCCGTTCCGGAGTCAGCTCGGGATGGCGGACCTTCACCGCGACGAGCGCGCCACCGCGCAGGCGCGCGCGGTGCACCTGCGCGATCGAGGCGGTGCCGAGCGGCGTCGGGTCGACCCAGGCGAAGCGGTCGGTCGAACCAAGCGCGCGCACGAGCTCCGCGCGGATCGTCGCGAAGGGCACGGGCGGAGCCGAGTCGCCGAGCGCCTCGAGCGGCGCACGAAACTCGTCCGAAAGTGCGTCGACGCGTGTTGCCAGATAGTGGCCCAGCTTGGTGTAGATCCCGCGCAGCGAGCCGAGCGCCAATGCGAGGCGGCGCCCCGCGCTGGCGTCGCGCTCGGCGCGTGTGCGTGTGCCCTTGAACGGGCCGAAGTCGCTCGCAGCCGCGCGAACGGCTGCACCCGCGAGTGTTCGCATCGGGGACTTCGCGCTTCGAGGCGCATCGGCGAATGCCGTCATGCGGCGCATTCTAGACGCGATGCATCATCGCGTCTGCGATTTGCGCGGCGTGCTGCACAGAAACTGCGCATTCCTGTGCGAGAAAGCCCCCAAAGCTTGACACCGGGTTCGCCCCCGTAATAGAACCGGCCACCGGTCAGCGCGATCGAAGGCCTCACTTCGTGAGAGACTGCTGCGATGCGAGCGCCGGGTGTCGACGATATTGCGGTTCTGGCATGTAGCGCAAAGCGCCGCATGTCCGATGGGGAGGGGCGTTGAGAAGGTTTCGTGCGACGCGCGCCATGCGCGCTCTGGGCTGCCTGTGTTTCGTCGCGCTCGTCGCGAGCGGCTGCATGGAAGAGTCGTACGAAGAGAAGTACGCGGAGGGCGAAATCGACCTTCCCGACGACCTCTATGCGGTCACGGCCGTCGGCGCGGACCATCTCTGGGCGGCCGGCTACTTCGGCGCCATCTACCGCACCACCGACGCTGGGAAGAGCTGGCGAAAGCTCGACGGCCTCACCGACCAGTCCATCTACGACATCTCGTTCGCCGACGAGAAGAACGGCTGGGCGGTCGGTCGCCGCGGCTTCGTGATCCACACGACCGACGGCGGTGACACCTGGGAGCTGCAGAGCATCCCGCGCAAGCCGGCGCAGCATCTGTTCGCGATCAAGGCGATCAACGCGAACACGGCCTGGGCGGTCGGCGACTGGGGCGGCCGGTATTACACGAGCGACGCGGGCAAGACCTGGCAGGACCGCTCGTTCCTGCTCACCAAGGACCACCCGAGCTTCAAGTATCTCTCCGACGACGAGCTCGCGGCGTTCGAGCGCGGGGAGAAGATCTACGACGACATCTTCCTGAACGACGTCTACTTCGCCGACGACCAGCACGGCTGGATGGCCGGTGAGTACGGCCACACCTATCGAACCGAAGATGGCGGCGAGACCTGGGAGCACGGTCACATCGCCGGCACGGTCAAGTTCGACGAGATCGTCTTCCCGGCCGGCGAGAAGAAAGTCCCCAAGGACAAGTGGGATCAAATCTTTGCCGCGACGGAGATCCTGCAAGAGCGGCCGTATCTCAAGATCGAGCTCGAGGGCCTGATGACCGCCGATGAGCTGCGCAAGCGCGGCGATACGTTCCTGGCCGACGAGCGCGCGGACGAGATCCAGAAGTTCTTCGAGAACGAGGGCATCAACCAGGACCGCATCAAGATGAAGAACGCGACGCCGCTCGATCAAGAGGGCGTCGACATGAAGGCCTTCGCCGAGAAGAAGCTGTCGCCGGTGCCGGCGCTGAAGATTCAGGTGATCGAGACGCCCTTCCTGTTCGACGTGAAGTTCAAGGACAACGAGAACGGCCTGATCACCGGCTTGGGTGGCGTGCTGCTGACGACGAGCGACGGTGGCCGGACGTGGACCTACCTGCCGAGCGGCTCGAAGCAGGCGCTCTTCGCCGGCGCGTTTGCCGAGTCGCGGCTCATCACCGTGGGCGAGAAGGGCCAGCGCCGGATCAGCGAAGACGGCGGACAGACCTGGGCGAAGCTCGGGGAGGAGGACGGCAAGGGCCGCTTCCCCGCCGACAAGCACGGCTACTTCCGCGACGTCACCTGCGGAACGCCCAGCGTCTGCTGGATGGTGGGCGCAGGCGGAAACGTGATCCGTTCGACCGACGCCGGTGAGAACTGGTTCGAGATACTGCCCAAGCCGGAGCAGATCCCGGCGACTGGCGCGGGGGAGTGAGCATGGGCGACGACAATCAGGAGAGGGGCCCCGTCGAGGAGAACCTGCCCGAGAGCGCGTTCTCCATGCGCTTTGGCCGGCTGATCATGAAGTACCGCTTCGCGACGCTGATGACGCTGCTCAGCATTGCGGTCTTCTTCGCGTTCCCGCTCGTGAACGCGGCGTACTACAACTTCACCGCAGCGCGCAGCGAGACCGGCGAGGGCAAGCTGCTGCTCGGCGTGAAGGCGCGCTTCCGCGTGGATGCGAACATTCGCAAGACCTACCCCGAGCATCCCTACATCCACGCGCAGGACAAGTTCTCGGGCAAGTTCGGCTCGGCGTCGTTCATCGCGATCGCGGTGATCAAGAAAGAAGGCGAGATCTACGACTACGACTTCCTGCAGAAGGTCTCGCGCGTCACCGACAAGCTCGACCAGGCGCCCAACGTCAACCACTACCAGGTCCGCAGCCTCACGCACATCAACACGCGCGTGATCCACATCGAGCCCGATGGCGCGATCGAGGCCGTGCCCCTCATCGAGGAGACGCCCGAGGAGGAGGAGGAGCTTCAGAAGCTCAAGGAGACCGTGCTCGAGAACCCGGGCCTGATCTACGGCCAGCTCGTTTCGCGCGACCATCGCGCCTGTCTCGTCTCGGCCGGCTTCATTACGCATCGGCTCGACAACAGCGAGGCCTATACCGAGCTTTTCAACTACCTGGAGAACTTGAAGGCCGAGGAAGAGGCCGACGGAACCGCGGAGATCTACATCTCGGGCGCACCGATGGCGACGGGCTACGTGATCAAGCAGGCGTTCGAGATGGGCTACTACTTGCTGCTTACGATCGTGCTGCTGTTCTTTTTGCTGCTCGCGTATTTCCGGCGCCTGCACGGCGTGGCGATTCCGATGGTCGCGGGTCTCACGACGGCGATCTGGGGGATGGGCTTCTGCGCGTGGGTGGGCATCGCGCTCGATCCGCTCGTGCTCGTCATCCCGCTGCTCATCACGGCGCGCTCGATCTCGCACACGATCCAGATGGCCGAGCGCTTCTTCGAGGACTACGAGATGGAGTGCAACGCGCGCGAGCGAAAGCTCGGCCGCGCGATGACCCCCGAGGAGATTCACGAGGCGAAGGTCGAGACGGCGACCACTGCGATGGCGAAGCTGATGCTGCCGGGCATGCTCGGCATCATCACCGACGCGGCGGGCCTCGCGGTCTGCTTCCTGACGACGATCCAGACGATGAAGGACCTGTCGATCTACGGGTCGTTCTGGGTCGTCGCGATCATCTTCAACGTGATCCTGCTCCACCCGATCATGATCGCCTACCTGCCACCTCCACACGCGTTCACGCATTTCACGCCGCGCTGGATGAATGCCTTCCTGCGCACGGCGGGCAGCCTGGCGACCGGGCCGAGGAGCAAGTACGTGCTCGCGGGCGGCACGGCGCTTGGGCTCGCTCTGTCGACCTACTACGTGCTCTTCCACACGACGATCGGCGAGAGCCGCGCGGGCGTGCCGATCTTCTGGCCCGATCACCCGTTCAACGTCGCGACCGCGAAGCTCGGCGAGACGTTCGGCGGTGTCGATCAGATGACCATCTTCGTCGACGGCGATGGCAAGAGCGCGAGCTCCGACGGCATCGTGTTGCAGCGCATGGAGGCGATGCAGCGCTGGATGCGCAAGTACGTCGATCCGGGCGCGACGATCTCGCTGGTCGACATCATCAAGCAGTACTGGCTCGTGAATCACTACGCCGACCCGAAGTGGGGCTTCGTTCCCGACTCGGCGCAGACGATCGGCGGAATCATTTTCCAGCTTCAGCGCAGCAGCATCCCCGGATTCCTGCGGCCGTTCCTCACCGAGGACGCGGAGGACGCGAACATCACGTTCTTCTTCCGCGACCACAAAGGAAGGACGATCGAGCGCGCCATGCACTACGCGACCGAGTTCATCAACGCCAACCCGATGGGCCGCATCAACGTGCGCCTGAAGGAGAACGAGGGCGGGATCCTCTCGGCGGCCTACTACCTGTTCGGCCCGGTGCTGTTCCCGCGCCACAGCGAGATGATCGTGCAGGTCGCGGACATCAACGAAGACCAGAAGATCACCGGCTATCAGCCCAAGGATGCGGTTTCCGTCGGGCGCTGGACCGAGCCGGTCGCCGCCGCCGATGTCGAGAAGAACGTGATCGCGGCGATCCGCTTGCTCTCGCTGAAGAAGCTCCCCGAGGTGAAGCCCAGCGACCGCCTGAAGCAGGATCTGAGTCTCGATTCGGATCGCCTGGGGAAGATCGGAGACAAGCTCTCGGCCGACTTCGACTACCGCGTCGAGAGTGTCGACGGAACCGCGGACGAGGTGCTCGCCAAGGTAGAGACCGTGGGCGATCTCGTGAACCACATCGTCAGCCGCAGCGTGTACTACATCGACGAGGAGTGGAAGAACGACGAGGGCAACATCACCGCGCAGACGATCCGCTACTGCCGGCACTACTGCACGTACGAGCTCTGGACGCAGAACTCGAAGTTCAAGGACACGTCGTTCAATCCGCAGCGCACCAACACCTACACGCGCGGCGCGGAGTTCGTGCTCGCGGGCGGGATCATGGGCGTGTACGCGGCCGTGAACGACGAGGTCGAGCGCGGCCACGTCGCGAACATCGTGCTGATCTTCCTGATCTGCTACGCGTTCGTGGCGATCAGCTACCGGTCCAACTCGTCGGGGCTGATCCTGGTGTTCAGCCTGGCGGTGGCCACGATCGGATCGCTCGCCTGGATGGCGTTCCGCGAGACGGGGCTCACGATCCAGACGCTGCCGGTGCAGTCGGTCGGCGTCGGCATCGGCGTCGACTATTCGCTCTACGTCACCGACCGCATCAAGCAGGAATTCGTCTGGTGCGGGGATCTGGACGAGGCGATCCGGCGCGCGATCCGGACGACGGGCATGGCCGTGTCGTTCACAGCCACGACCCTGATCGCGGGAATCGTCGTGTGGTCGTTCAGCAACCTGCGCTTCCAGGCGGAGATGGCGCAGCTCCTGAGCATCTTGATGGGAATGAACATGCTCGGCGCGATCTTCCTGGTTCCGGCCTGCGTCTCGATCGTGCGCCCGAAGTTCTTCTCCGCGTCACCTGCCGTGACTTCGGAGCAACATGATATGGGTGGAGCGCAGCCGAAAGCTGTCGCTGCAAGTGCCGGATAGATCGGGGCCGCGGCGGTAGAGGGAGCCGCCGCGGTCTCACACGCACCGTCAGATGAGGGGAATGCTATGAGGGGAAGGCTGACTTCGGGGATTGTTGCTGCTCTGGTCCTCGGCACCCTGATCATCGGCGGTGGGCTGGCGCGGACAGCGGCGGCCTTCGAGTGGGATCTGCCCGGCGAGCGCAAGTTCTCGATCCACGGCTTCTACGAGTCGCGGCTGCTCTTCGTCGGGTCTGAACTCCCGATGAACGGAGCGACCTGGTCGAGCCTGCGGCAGGTGCTGTCGACCGAGGTCGAGCTGCAGATCTTCCCGGACGGCTTCGGCCCGTTCGACTCGATGTTCATGTTCACGCGCTTCTTCGTCAGCTACGAGTGCATCTACACCTACGCGTGCGGCACGGCCAACAGCGCGGACTCCTACGGCGACGACACCCGGCGCGCGGTCCGTCAGCCGCTCTCTCTCAAGAAGGATGCCGTCAGCCGCCAGCCCTTCTTTGCGGGGCTGCTCCCGCAGACCTACCGCCCGGGCTCGCTCGCCCCGTCGCAGGAGGTCCTGAATCCGGGTCGGCGCTACCGCGACTGCCTGAACCCGCCGGGAGTCTTTTCCAATCCGTATCCGCTCGCGGTGTTTTGCAACCTGAACAACCGCTCGCCGCTCGATAGCCCGGTCAACCAGACGGGCAACCGGTTCAACGAAGTTCGCGCGGGCGCGTTCAGCTCGCTCACGCGCCCCTCGCTGACGGCGGCGGCGCGGCCGTACATCGGCGAGCAGGAGTACACTCGGCTGCAGAACCTGCTGATCAACAGTCAGGTCATGACGCTCCAGGAGGACGCGACGTACCGCGCCCTGGTCGTCGCCGCGGGCGAGGCGACGGATCCCGCGGTCGCCGCAGCGCTGAATGCCCAGGCGGCGGCCCTGCTCGGCACGCCCGAGACGACGTTCGATGCGAACATCCCCTTGCTGCTCGCCACGCGCCCCGACCCGAACCGCTTCACGATCCTGGCGAATGCGCTGGCGCCCGAGCTGACCGAGGCGCAGTGGGGCTCGGGCCAGCTGCGCAGTCTGGTCTTCCCGTACCTGGCGACGATCAACACACCGATCAAGCCGCAGGGCTACTTCGCGAGCGCGCAGCCGCTCAATATCATCGGCCACTACGAGCAGGCTCTCTCCGAGACGCTGATCGCGCAAGTCGACGGCCTGCCGTTCGGGGACCCGATCACGTTTACCGCGGACAACGCGACCAAGCGGGCGAACCCATTCTTCGTCGGCCCGAACGGCGTCCGTGACGACGAAGACGATCTGCCCTTCGTCGCCAACAACCCCGTGGCGCAGGCAGCCGGCTACACGCTGGCGCCGCCGATCGCGGGCACGGACGTGGATCGCTTCGACAACACCTTCGGCACGGGCAGCGCGACGTTCCCACGGCGACAACTCTATACAGAGACCGCACAGATCAGCGTGCAGAGCGCGAGCAATCCGGACGATCCGGAGGCGAAGAAGGTCGTCGAGCTCTACGGCGTTTACAGCCCGGACTATCTCATCAGCCAAGGCTGCCCTCTAGTGGGCGGCAGGTGGGACCGGGTGACAGGACAGTGCATCAAGGGAGGAACGGAGAACGTCACTCCGCAGGCACTCGAGAATGGCTGCCGTGGGGCCTCGAACGCCTTCCAGAACCTCAACATCGGCCCGAACGCCGACGGCGACTGCATCGAGCTCAACAACTCGACGCCGGCTGAACAGAACCGGCTCCAGTTCGAGGTCATCGGGCTGCTGGGTGACCTGCGCGTTCGACCCGGTGACTCGACCAAGGAGCCGATCGACGCCACCGACTTCCGCGCAGTCGCCGACGGCGGTGTGTTCAACACCCTTCCGGCCCGACCCCGCGGGAGCGACGGCCTGTACTTCGACTCACCCGGGCAGCGCCAGCAATACGAGCAGTACGACAATCTGATCTCGAACCTCGATCTCAAGTACAGCGTCGATGCGCTGACCTGGAACCACGGCGCGAGCCAGCGAGAACACGAGTTCGCCGAGGGCTACCTCGAGTTCGAGATGGCCGACAGCCAGATCTACACCCGGGTGGGCAAGCTGATCGTCGTCTGGGGCAAGACGGAGCTCTTCCGGAACCAGGACCGCAACAACCCGCTGGACATCGGCAACGGCATCTTCGCGCCGCTCGAGGAGCAGCGCGTCGGCCAGTGGGGCTTCGACGTGACGTTCTCACCCGAGATGTTCATGCGCATCGGTCCGGTCGAGGACTTGCGCCTCGAGGTGCTGACGCTGGTCAACCCGTTCGAGCCGACGGACCTTGGCAAGTGCGGCGAAGGCACGGCCATCGAGCTCATCTGCCTGAAGAGCTTCGGCGCGGTCGCGAACGGAATGGCCGGCATCGGCATCATCGGCGAGCACCGGCCGTACAACGACTACTCGGGGATCGGGCGTTGGGATTTCGGGGCGCGCCTCGAGGGGCGCCTCGATCGCTTCACGTTCGCGCTCTCCGACTTCTACGGCTGGGACGACGCCTTCTACCTGGATCTGGTCCAGCAATACGAGCGCACCTCCGACACGGAGACCGGCGCGCCGCTCTCCGTCGGCTCGCGCGCGGCGACCACGGGCTGCAAGTTCCGCACGACCACCGTCGAGACCGAAGAGGGGACCGAGCAGGTTCCCGTCGGCCCGAACGGCATTCCCGGCGACGGCGACGACATCTTCCCCACCGCGGGCGAGTGTCTGCTCTGGAACCCGCCCGACGCGAACGGCGTGCAGACCCTGCGCAGCGGCGACGCCATCGCAGCGCTGCAGAACGTCAACCAGACGCTCTTCCACTCGCTCTGTGCGTACACCTACGATCCCGACGAGGGGTTCTGCGCGTTCGACCGCGTGAACTACCCGCTCGAGTTCGGCTTCATCTCGAACATCCTCTCGGGCCTCGGCGTGCTCGGCGGCGTCGTCCTCGACGGCACGGAGACCATTCGCGCCGAGCCCAACGGCCTGAACCAGCGCGGCTCCGACCAGTTCAAGACCGGCATGTTCCTGGCGCTGAATCCGCTCGCCATCCAGGATCAGGCCAACCAGGACCTCGGCGTGGTCCTGGAGCCGGGCCAGGCCGCACTGCTGGCCTGCGGCGAATCCTACGCTTCGCCGTGTAGCCAGCTGCAGCAGGCGGAGTGGGGCGAAGCCTCGATCGTGGCCGCGCTCACGCGCGATCCGGAGCTCGGTCCGGCCAAGTTCGGTGGTATCGACCTGATGAACGCCGACGCGAGCGTGGTCACCCAGGAGTTTGTCGGGCTGAAGGCGCTCTCGCCGGGCGCGCTCGTCGGCACCAGGCTCCCCCAGAACGGCCCGCTCTACTACCAGACGGGCATCAACTGGAGCCGCGCTGAGCAGCAGGGTCTGGTCTTCAACCGAGATGGGTCGCTAAACCGGGAGGAGTCGGAGGTCCAGCCCTCGGGCGAGACGGGCGACTATCTGAAGCTGACCCCGGACGAGACGATCGCTCTGGGCCCCGTCGGTCGGGCCGAGTACCAGATCCAGCCCGGCGCGCTCGTCGAAGCGGACGGCTGGATCGAGCCGATGCCGTGGAAGATCAACCAGGAAGCCCTCGCCAAGTTCGGCGCGATCGTTTTCGAGACGGATCCAGAGAATCCGCTCGATCTGGACAGCCCGCTGAACAAGTGGAACCTGATCGACCCCAACCGCGATCCGAACGTGCCGCTCGAGTACACGGACATCGACGGTGAGTACTGCGCGCGCTGGATGAGCTTCGCGGAGTCGGACGTATTCACCCCGTTCAACCTCGGCTGCACCGCGCTCGAGACGGTTTCGGCGAACTTCGAGCGGCTGCTGATCTCGCTCGAGGTCATCGGGTTCGATCGCGTCTTCGATCCGCCGGAGAGCTTGTCGGAGCTCGCCGTCTGGGGACAATCGAACACGTCGCTGCAGGCGCTCGGCGACATGATCTCCGGCAAAGACGGGATCTTCACGCGAAACCAGTTCGTGTTCGACCAGGAAGAGGTCGACTTCGGGGTCGTGGTCTTCAAGAACACGAGCCTGCGCGACCAGTCGGAGATCGTCGTCGCGTCCGCCGACAGGGAAGCCGCCAGACTCCAGCTGACGAGCTACGACCCGGAAGAGGAGTGTCAGGCTACGTACTGCTTCATGCAGGTGAATGCGCTGCTCACCGACGACGGTGACTCGGAGGTGGCCACGCCGCTGGTCATCGACATGCCGATTTCGTTCTTCGTCGACTTCGCCGATCCGAATGAAGGCACGAAGCAGGGCAACAAGCTGAACCTCGCGAAGCTCGAGCTGGAAGACCTGTTCAAGCTGAAGCTGCTGCTCGCGCAGCAGCCGGTCGTGATCGACGGTGAGATCTACCAGATGAGCAACGGACAGCACGAGCAGCTCCTCGGCACGTTCGAGAAGCAGTCGGGTCTCGGTCTCGACCTGGACAACGACGCGACCTCGGATCTCGACCGCGATCGCGACACGATCTGGGACGGGCAGGACGACTTCAGTCCCGGTCGGGTCACCGACGACAACATCCTGTGCGGCAGCGGCGTTCCGGGCGACAAGATCCAGGACGCCGCGCAGTACGACTGGTACCGCGCGGACGAGGCGCCCGGCTCGGCGAAGTTCGCCGAGGTGTTCCCGGACGGCCTGCCGCCGCGTTCCCCGGTCTTCTGCCGGGGTGTCTCGGGCCTGCTCAGCGCGACCACCCAGACACTGCCGATCCGCAAGGCGGCCGGCGATGGCACATATGGCCGCCGCGACTTCCTCTGGCAGGGTGGGCGGCAGGTCTCGCTCAACTACCAGAAGCGCAACGTCCTCGGCGCCGGCCTCGACTTCGCCGAAGACACGACGAAGACCAGCTGGGGCCTCGAGTTCTCGTGGATGGCCAACAAGCTGTTCCCGAACAACACGACGTACTCCGGCCTCTCGCAGTCCGACGAGATGGTCCTCTCGGTCTCCGTCGACCGGCCGACCTTCTTCAACTTCCTGAACCCGAACCGCAGCTTCTTCTTGAACCTGCAGATGTTCGCGCGCTATCTGCCGAGCTACGACGGCAGTCGCGACGACCGCGACGGAAACTACGCCACGGCCGCTCGCCCGCTCACGGGCAACATCGTGTTCACGTTCTTCACCGGCTACTTCCAGGATCGCCTCGCTCCGCGCGTCTCGATCCTGTACGCGCCGTGGGAGTCGCAGGGTGCGGTGATCACGGGTCTTTCGTACCGCTGGAACGACGCCTTCTCGACGAGCATCGGGTACACGCAGTTCTTCGGTCACATCTACGACCAGCAGGGCGCGTACTTCCCGATCGCGCAATACGGCTCGGTGGCCGACTACGACGGCGCGGTGCTGCGCGGCGTCGCGCCGGTCCTCTACCGCGACCAGGCAGAGCTCCGGATTCGCTACACCTGGTAGTGACGACGGGGAAGGGATGAGGAAGGCGCCTCCCGGCTTCCAGCCGTGAGGCGCCTTCGCATTTCGGGGGAGAGATGGCGCTTCGCATCGCGGTCCTGATCTCGGGCAATGGAACGACGCTCGAGAGTCTCGTTGCGGAGCGCGCACTGGGGCGGCTCGACATCGACGTGACCGCGGTGATCTCGTCCAAGGCGGAGGCGTTCGGCCTCGAGCGCGCGCGTCGCCACGGACTTCCCGCGCATGCGATCGCGCGCCGCGCGTATGCGGACGAGCGCGCCTTCAACGACGCGATCCACGCCGTGCTCGCGCAGGATCCGCCCGATCTGCTCGTGCTCGCCGGCTTCCTGTCGCGGATCGAGCTGCGGGGCTACAACGGACGCGCGATGAACACCCATCCTTCGCTGATTCCCGCGTTCTCAGGCAAGGGCTTCTACGGGGAGCGCGTCCAGCGCGCGGTGCTCGAGTTCGGTGCGAAGGTGACTGGCGCCACGATCCACTACTGCGACGAGCAGTACGACACCGGCCCGATCATCCTGCAGCGCGCGATCGACGTGCGCGAGGACGACACACCCGCCTCCCTCGCCGCACGCGTCGCCGAAGTCGAGCGCGCGCTCTACCCGCAGGCCATCGGGCTGCACGCGCATGGGAAGCTCCGGATCGAGGGCAGGCGAGTGCGAATCAGTCCTTAGGGGGCACGGCGCGGCGCAGCCGAGTCGGGCCACCAAGTACCCGCAGCTCGCGAATCAAGCTGGCGTCCGCACAGGCCGATCGAGCGCGGAGGAGTGACGCGCGCGGGGGGCCTTGGCGATGGACAAGCGGGTGCTGGTGGTCGACGACGACCGCCTGATTCGCGAGATGACGCGAGACGCGCTCGTGCAGGAGGGCTTCCGCGTCGCGACCGCCGCGACCGGGCGCGAGGCGCTCTCTCGGCTCGGTGACGAGGGGCCGTTCGACCTGGTGATCACCGACCTCTCGATGCGCGAGATGGATGGTCTGGAGCTGCTCGAGCGCGTGAAGCGCGCCTCGCCGCGGACCGAGGTGATCGTCCTGACGGGCTACGCCTCGCTCGAAAGCGCGCTCCAGGCGATGCGTCTGGGCGCTGCCGATTACCTACGCAAGCCGGTGTCGGCACCCGAGATCGCCTACGGCGTGAAGCGCACGCTGCTCCGGCGGCGGCTGATCGACGAGAACGAGTCGCTGCGCGGTTGCGTTCAGGCGTTCGAGGCCGCGCGGCCGCTGGCCTCCTGCCTCGAGAGTGGCGATGTGCTGCCGCTGGTGCTCGAGATTGCTCTGCGACTCACCGGGCGCGGTCGCGCGGTCGGCCGCCTGATCGAGCTCCCTTCGCGCACGGGGGAGGGCGTCGAGCTGATCGGCCTGCCCGCGGACGTCGTGGGCGAGCTCCGCGCGGAGATCGAGCTCGGCAAGCTCTTCGACCCTGCCGACCTCGAGCGCCCGGGCATCGAGAGCGGCGACGCGCTCGCCGGCGCGCTCGCGCCGTTTGGCCTCGCCGATCCGCACTTGCTGGCGCTGCCGATCCGGCTCGAGGGACGCATCGTCGGCGGGATCTGGATCTTCTCCGACGGCCGCCCATTCGAGGACGACGAGCGAAAGCGCGCCGAGCTGGTCGTCGAGCAGGGAGAGCTCGCCTTGATCAACGCCGAGCGCTTCCTGCAGGCGCGCGAGAAGGCGTTCATCGACGACGTCACATCGCTCTACAACGCGCGCTATCTGCTCTCGGCGCTCGACCGCGAGGTGAATCGCGCCGCGCGCTCGCAGAGCCGTTTGTCGGTTCTCTTCCTCGACCTCGATCGCTTCAAGACGGTGAACGACCGCTTCGGACACCTGGTCGGCTCGCGCGTACTGCGAGAGCTCGGCGTCCTCCTGCAGGAGTCGGTGCGCGCGATCGACACGGTAGGTCGCTACGGCGGCGACGAGTTCACGATCCTGCTCGTCGACACGGGCCTGGACGGCGCGCTCTCGGTCGCGGAGCGCATCCGGCAGTCGGTCGCGGCGCACCCGTTTGGGGGCGAGCGCGGGCTCGACATGCGGCTCACGATCTCGGTCGGCGTGGCGACGTTCCCGGGTCACGGCGAGAGCCGCGAGCGGCTCCTCGATCTCGCCGACAAGGCGATGTACCTCGCGAAGGCGCTGGGCCGCGACCACGTCTGCTCGGCCGACGACCTGTCCCAGTCCCGAGGCTAGGAGCCGACCCTTTGACCCGACTCCGGGGCCTTGGTAGGCTCCGCGCGCCGAACCCTTGGCCTTCGCGGAGGGCGCCGTGTCGCGTCTCGATCCACTGGGCGATCTGCGCCGAACGCATTTCTGTGGAGACGTGCGCCCGAGCGACGTCGGCCGTGAGATCGTCCTTTGCGGTTGGGTGCGCAAGCGGCGCGACCACGGCGGCGTGATCTTCGTCGACCTGCGCGACCGGACCGGCATCGCGCAGATCGTCTTCAAGCCCGACACGGAGCCGGCCGCGCACGCGAAGGCGCAGGCCGCCCGGGCCGAGTGGGTCCTGGCCGTGCGCGGCGTGGTCGCCCGACGCGACGCCGACGCCACGAATCCGAATCTGCCGACGGGCGAGATCGAGATCGTCGCGCACGAGGTGCGCATCCTGAACACGGCGACGACGCCGCCGTTCGAGATCGAGGACGACGCGCAGCTCGACGAGGGCAGCCGCCTCAAGTACCGCATCCACGATCTTCGCCGGCCGGTAATGCAGCGCCGGCTGCTGCTGCGCCATGCGCTCGCGCAGTCGCTTCGCGCCGGCTGCACCGAACGCGGGCTGACCGAGATCGAGACGCCGATCCTGGCGCGCGCCACGCCCGAGGGCGCGCGTGACTTCCTGGTGCCGAGCCGCACGCAGCCGGGGCACTTCTACGCGCTGCCGCAGTCACCGCAGATCATCAAGCAGATGCTGATGGTCGCCGGCTTCGACGGCTACTTTCAGCTCGCGCGCTGCTTCCGTGACGAGGACCAGCGCGCCGATCGCCAGCTCGAGTTCACGCAGCTCGATCTCGAGATGTCCTTCGTCGGTGTCGACGACGTGCTCGACCTGCTCGAGCACCTGACGGTGCGCGCGTATCGCGACGTGCTCGGCGTCGAGCTCGCGCGTCCGTTTCCCCGCATCACGTACAAGGACGCGATGGTGCGCTACGGCTCGGACAAGCCGGAGCGCCGCATCGCGCTCGAGATCGTCGAGCTCTCGGACGTGCTCGCCAAGAGCGAGTTCAAGGTTTTCGCCGGGGCGCTCGCCAGCGGCGGAGTCGTGCGCGGCTTGCCGATCCCCGACGCCGCGGCGCTCACGCGCAGCGAGCTCGACCGCTTGAACGAGCAGGCGCGCGGATTCGGTGCAAAGGGGTTGGCGTGGGTGCGTATCGCGGAGGACGGAAGCTGGCAGTCGCCGATCGCGAAGTTTCTGTCGGATGAAGAGAAGGCGGCGATCAGCGAACGGGCCGCTCTCCGGGGGGGCGCGGTGATCTTGTTCGGCGCCGATCGCGAGAAGGTGGTCTGCGACGTGCTCGGCCGGCTGCGACTCGAGCTCGGCCAGAAGCTCGGCCGCTACGACGGTCGGGCCTGGGATCCGCACTTCGTCGTCGGCTGGCCACTCTTCGAAGCGGGCGACGACGGCGTGCTCACCTACATGCACATGCCGTTCGTTGCCCCGCTCGAGAGCGAGCTCGCGAAGCTCGACACCGACCCCGCGAGCGTCGAAGCCACGCACTACGATCTGGTGGTGAACGGCGTCGAGCTCGGCTCCGGCAGCCTGCGCAATCACCGCGCGGACGTGCAGCTCAAGATTCTCGCGATCCTCGGCTACTCCGAGGCGGAGGCGCGGGCGCGCTTCGGCTTCATGCTCGACGCGCTCGAAACCGGCGCACCGCCGCACGGCGGGTTCGCGTTCGGCTTCGATCGCCTGGCACTGATGCTCGCCGGCGGCGAGAGCCTGCGCGACGTGATCGCGTTCCCGAAGACCCAGCGCGCGCAGGACATCTTCATGGAGTCGCCCAGCGCCGTCGATCCCGCCCAGCTGAAAGAGCTCGGGCTACGTCTCCGAGAGTAGGGCCGGAGCTTCGTCCGCCGCGTCGTAGCCGCGCCACGTGTGCGTGGCGAAGTCGTAGAGCTTGCAGGCGCGGGTGGTGCGCAGGTAGTCGCTGAAGCGGAAGCTGCGCTCGCGCACGACGTCGCCGAAGCTCTTCCGGATCGCGTCGCAGGCCTCCGGCAGGCGATAGAACGGGATGCGCATGTCCACGTGGTGCGGGACGTGCAGCATGATGTTGTGCAGGAAGAAGTTCAGCCACGCGGGCACGTGCAGGATCGTCGTCCCTTCCATCTGCCCTTTGAAGCGCGTCCACTCGCGGCGGCTCTGCCAGGCGATGTCGGGCGAGATGTGGTGAACGTAGACGGCGATGCCGATCACGTAATTCCAGAGGACGAACGGCACCGCGAAGACCTTCGTCCACATCCACACTGCGCCGCCGATCCCGCCCTCGAGAGCGGCACCCGCGGCGAGAAGGGAAACGGTCACGACGGCGAAGTAGGCGAGCACGATCGTGCGATCGCGCTTCACGTCCGCGGCGATCTTCGCTGGCGCGTCGAAGCGGATCATGTTCTTCCACCAGATGTCCCAGCCGTAGTAGACGCCGGCGCCGAGCCACGACCACTTCACGCGGTGCATGAGGCGCTCTGCGCGGGTCATCGCGCGGTAGCTCTCCGGCGTCGCCGGATGCCAGACGTAGTCCATGATCTCGCGCACCGTGTGGCCATGGTGGATGCGGTTGTGTCCGAAGACCCAGGCCTCGTAGACGTGGAGCGACGGCAGCATTGCCGCCTGGCCGATCAGGTAGTTCATGCGCTTGCTCGCGAAGAGCGCGCCGTGTGCGGCGTCGTGGCCGATGATGAAGAGGGCGCTCACCGAGAGAGCCGTGAGGATCCAGAGCGGGATCAGCAGGAGCGGTGAGTCGACCGTCACCAGCAGAGCCACGAGACCGGCGTAGATCGCCAGGTCACGCGCGAAGTACAAGAGGCCGAGAGCCGTCGGGTTCTCGTACACCCGGTCGGGCAGGCTCTCGATCACGTTCGCAATGGTGGGGCCGGATTCGGCCTCTTCGACCGCAGCAGATTCGACAGGGCTTGCCATCTGTCACACAGGGTATACACGGCCCCCGCCAGGCGCGCCGTCCGCGCGTCAAAGTTCGGTAAAATCGCCTGGCGCGGCTGCTATCCTCGTGCCCCAGCTGGCCGCAGCTGGGGAGGGAAGTCCTTGAAGATCAAAGCCGCCGTGGCTTGGGAGCCGGGCAAGCCGCTCGAGATCGAGCAGATCGAGCTCGACGGCCCGCGCCCTGGCGAAGCGCTGGTCAAGCTCGCGGCGTCCGGGGTCTGCCACACCGATGCGTACACGCTTTCGGGAAGGGACCCCGAGGGCCTGTTCCCCGCGGTGCTCGGTCACGAGGGCGCGGGCGTGGTGGTCGAAGTCGGGGCGGGCGTCCGCACGCTCGCGGTCGGCGACCACGTGATCCCGCTCTACATCCCCGAGTGTCGCGAGTGCAAGTTCTGCCTGTCCGGCAGGACGAACCTGTGCGCGCGGATTCGCGAAACGCAGGGCAAGGGCCTGATGCCCGACGGCACGAGCCGGCTCTCGGCGCGCGGCAAGACGCTTCACCACTACATGGGCACGTCGACGTTCGCGGAGTACTGCGTCGTTCCCGAGATCGCGCTCGCGAAGGTGCGCGCGGATGCGCCGCTCGATCGCATCTGCCTGCTCGGCTGCGGCGTCACGACGGGAATCGGCGCGGTCCTGCACACGGCGAAGGTCGAGCCGGGCGCATCGGTCGCCGTATTCGGGCTCGGTGGGGTCGGGCTGTCCGTGATCCAGGGCGCGGTGATGGCGGGCGCCGAGCGCATCATCGGCGTCGATCTGAACCCGCGAAAGTTCGAGCTCGCCAAAGCCTTCGGCGCCACGGATTTCGTGAATCCCGACGAGGTCCCCGACGTGGCCGCCGCGATCGTCTCGATGACCGACGGGGGCGTCGACTACTCGTTCGAGTGCATCGGCAATATCGACGTGATGGGACAGGCGCTCGCCTGCACGAGCCGCGGCTGGGGCCAGGCGATCATCATCGGCGTCGCCGGCGCGGGTCAGGAGATCCACGCGCGGCCGTTCCTGCTCGTCACCGGCCGCTCGTGGCGCGGCACCGCGTTCGGCGGCACGAAGGGCCGCACGCAGCTGCCGCGCTTCGTCGACCGCTACATGAGCGGGAAGATCAAGCTCGACGAGATGGTGACTGCCGAGCTTCCGCTCGAGCGCATCAACCACGCTTTCGAGCTGATGCACGAGGGCGCGGCGATCCGCTCCATCATCAAGTACGGATGAAGCCCGCGAACGACAAGACGGTCGACTATCGCAAGCTCGTGCGCGAAGGCTACGACCGCTGCGCCGGCGCCTTCGGCGCGGCGCGGGCGCGCGAGGACGCGCCGGAGCTCGAGCTCCTGCTCCCGACGCTCGTCGCCGGCGCGCGCGTGCTCGACCTCGGCTGCGGCGCCGGGGTTCCCGTCGCCGCGGCGCTCGCGCGACACCACCGCGTGACGGGCGTCGACTCTTCCTCGGAGCAGATCCGCCGGGCGCGGGCGAACGTGCCGGCGGCCGAGTTCATCGAGGCCGACCTGATGGCGCTCTCGTTCGCCGAGGATTCGTTCGACGCGGTCGTCGCCTTCTACTCGATCTTCCACCTGCCGCGCGACGAGCATGAAGAGCTTCTGCGGCGCGTGCACCGCTGGCTCGCGCCCGGCGGCCACCTTCTCGCGACGGTGACTCGCGCCCGCGAGGACGCGTACACGGAAGACGGATTCTTCGGCGTGCGGATGTACTGGAGCAACTGGGGTCGCGAGGACTACGAGCGGATCCTCGGAGAGCTCGGCCTCGAGCTGCTCGCGACACGCACGCTCGGCCACGGCTACAGTGACGCGGAGGCGCGCAAGCCCGAATCCCACCCGCTCCTGTTCGCGCGCAAGCGCTAGAAGCGGTCTCGAAAGACCGCCTTTAGTACCCGAGAATCTTCTCGGACAGATAGCTGGGTAGCGCGCTGAGGGCGATCCGCTCCTGCTGCGTCGTGTCGCGCTCCCGCACGGTTGCCTTCTGATCCTGCTCCGACTCGAAATCGTAGGTGACGCAGAAGGGTGTACCGACCTCGTCCTGCCGGCGGTAGCGCTTGCCGATGCTGCCCGGCACGTCGAAATCGACGGCGAAGCGGCGGCGCAGGTCGGCCGCAATCCTTTCGGCCGGCTCGGCGAGCTTCTTCGAGAGCGGGAGCACCGCCGCCTTGATCGGCGCGATCTGCGGCGTAAGCCGCAGCACCACGCGTTTCTCGCCGCCCACCTCGTCCTCCTGGTAGGCGCTCGCGAGCAGCGCGAGCATGCAGCGGTCCACGCCGACGGACGTCTCGACCACGAACGGTACGTAACGCTCCTTGGTGTCGGGGTCGGTATACGACTGGTCCTTGCCGGAGTACTCGCTGTGCTGCCGCAGATCGAAGTCTGCGCGATGGTGCACACCCTCGAGCTCGTGCCACCCGAAGGGGAACTCGAAGACGACGTCGTAAGCGGCCTTCGCGTAGTGCGCGAGCTCGTCGGGTCCGTGCGCGTGCCAGCGCAGCTTCGCGGGTGCGAGCCCGATGTCCTGGTGCCAGCGCATGCGGATCTCGCGAAAGCGCTCGAACCACTCCATCGCCTCCGCCGGCGGCGTGAAGAACTCGAGCTCCATCTGCTCGAACTCGCGCGAGCGGAAGATGAAGTTGCGCGGCGTGATCTCGTTGCGAAAGACCTTGCCGATCTGCGCGATTCCGAAGGGCGGCTTCATGCGCGCGGACTGCATCACGCGCTTGAAATCCAGGAAGATCGACTGGCACGTCTCGGCGCGCAGGTACGCCTCGCCGGCCGAGTCGTCGGCGGCGCCGATGCGCGTCTTCAGCATCAGGTTGAACTGGCGCGGCTCGGTCAGATCGTGCTTGCCGTCCTCGGAGGCGCTGCAGCGCTCGTCAGCGTCGGCCTGGCCGGCGCGAAAGCGGCGCTTGCACTTGCGGCAGTCGACCATCGAATCGTGGAAGTTCGCGACGTGACCCGACGCCACCCAGGTCTGCGGGTTCGCGATGATCGAAGAGTCGAGCCCGACCACGTCGTCGCGCTCGCGCACCATGCGCTGCCACCAGGCGGCCTTCACGTTGCTGCGCATCTCGGTGCCCAGCGGCCCGTAGTCCCAGAAGCCGGCGATGCCGCCGTAGATCTCGCTCGACGGATAGATGAACCCGCGATTCAGGCACAGGCCGACGAGCTTCTCCATCAGATCCATGGCGCGCGAGTATCCGAATGACGCTCCGGGGTGTCAACCACCGCTGCGCGCGAGCAACGCGACCACCGCGGTCTCGACGCGCAGCACGCGCGGACCGAGGCCGACGCGACGCGCACCGAGCGCGTCGAGTCCGGCGAGCTCGTGATCCTGCAGCCCGCCCTCGGGTCCGACGACGAGCACGCTCGGCCCCGTCGAATGCAGCGCGGCCTGCGTGGCCGGACCCGGATGCGCGACGAGGATCGGCGCGCCAGCGGCGAGCCGCGGCAGCACTTCCTCGACGAACGGCCGGAAGCGCCGCGCGAACTCGATCCGCGGCAGAACGGTGTCACGCGCCTGCTCGAGACCGAGCAGTAGCTGCTCGCGCAGCGCCGCCTCGCGCAGCCCCGTGCTCTGCCAGTAGCTCTTCTCGACGCGCGAACTCGCGAACAGCACGAAGCGCTTCACGCCCAGCGCCGTCGCCTGCTGCAGCACCTTGCGCAGGCTCGGCGGCCGCGGCAGCGCGAGGGCGAGTACGGCCGGATGCGGCGCGGGTGCCTCGAGCTCGAGCGTCACCTCGAGCTCGAGCGCGTGCTCGTCGAGCGCGACGATCGTGCCGCGTCCGAGCTTCCCGCCGAGCCGTCCGACCGCGAGCGCATCGCCGACCACCGCGCGCAGGATCTCGCGCACGTGGCGGTGCCGGCGATCGGTGACGCGAACCCGCCCGGGCGCGAGCTCGTCGGCTTCGTCGAAGAGCAGAACGTTCAACCCGTGCGAGTGTAAGATCCCGCGGCGATGCGCGCGTGGGTGCTTCCGCAGCCGGCTTTGATCGAGCGCGCGCCGCTCGAGCTGCGCGAGGTCGCGGATCCCGTTCCCGGACCCGGCGAGATCGGCGTCGATGTCTCGGTATGCGGCATCTGCCGCACCGACTTGCACGTGGTCGAGGGTGAGCTCGCTCCTCACCGGCCGAGCGTCATTCCCGGCCACCAGATCGTCGGGCGCGTCTCCGCGCTCGGCGCTGGTGCACGTCGCTTCGCCAAGGGCCAGCGCGTCGGTATCGCCTGGCTTTGGCGCGCGTGTGGCACGTGCGAGTTCTGCGCGGCGTCGGCGGAGAACCTCTGCCGCGCGCCGCGCTTCACGGGCTGGGACGAGAATGGCGGCTTCGCCGAGCGCGCCTGCGTGCCCGAGGACTTCGCCTACGCGCTTCCCGACGCGCTCGAAGACGCCGCCGCAGCGCCACTGCTTTGCGCGGGGATCATCGGCTACCGCGCGCTCGTTCGCTCCGGGATCGGCCCCGGCCGCCGCCTCGGTCTGTATGGCTTCGGCTCGTCGGCGCACATCGCCTTGCAGATCGCCCGCCACTGGGGCTGTCGCGTGTTCGTGGTGACGCGCGAAGCATCGCACCGCGCGCTCGCCCGCGAGCTCGGCGCGGAGTGGGCTGGCGACCTCGCGGAGGCGCCGCCGCGCAAGCTCGACGCCGCCGTCCTCTTCGCGCCGGTCGGCACGCTCGTGCCGGTGGCCCTCGCCGCGCTCGGACCCGGCGGCACGCTCGCCTGCGCGGGCATCCACATGACGCAGATCCCCGCACTCGATTACGCCGCGCACCTCTTCGAGGAGCGGACCCTGACGAGCGTCACGGCGAACACGCGCGCGGACGGCCGCGCGCTGCTCGCGCTCGCGGCGCAGATCCCGCTGCGCCCGCGCACGACCGAGTTCGCGTTCGCGGACGCGAACGCCGCGCTCGCAAAGCTCGCGGGCGGGCTCATCGCGGGTTCGGCGGTGCTGCGGGTGCGCGCACCAGACGCGCACTGACGTGCTCGACCTCGGCCAGCATCCGCAGCAGGTTCTCGCCGAGCAGCTTGCGCACGACTGCCTCGGACCAGCCCCGCTCGAGTAGTCCGCGCGTCAGATTGGGAAGCTCGCTCACTTCGTCGAGCTCGACCGGCATGCTCGGTACGCCGTCGAAGTCGGAGCCGAGGCCGACGTGGTCCTCACCCGCGACGCGCAGCGCGTGGTCGAAGTGATCGAGCAGCCGCGCGAGCGAGCCCTTGGGCACGGGATCCGCGGCGGCGATCGCCCGGAGCGCGGTCGACATCGCACGCAGGTCGCCCCTGTGCGCCTCGCGCAGGCGAGCGATCTCCGCGCCGTGGCGCGCCATCCACTCGCGGATCGCGGGCGCGGCCTCCGCGTCGGTGTAGCCCGGGTAGAAGTTGATCATCACGACGCCGCCCTTGGCAGCCAGCGCGCGCAGCATGTCGTCGCTGAGGTTGCGCGGGTGGTCGAAGACCGCGCGACACGACGAGTGAGAGGCGAGCACGGGCGCGCGCGAGACGGCGAGGGCGTCCCAGAACGTCTCGTCCGAGACGTGCGAGATGTCGACCATCATGCCGAGTCGATTCATCTCGCGCACGACCTCTTCGCCGAAGGCCGTGAGTCCGCCGTGACCGGGGGGCAGCGGCTCTCCAGTCCCCGATGAGTCGGCCCAGTCGGTGTGGAAGCTGTGTGTGAGTGTCATGTAGCGCACGCCCAGGCGCTGGAAGTCGCGCAGCACCGCGAGCTTGCCCTCGATCATGTGTCCGCCTTCGACGCCCATCAGCGAGACGAGCTTGCCCTTCGCGACGCCGCGGCGGATCGAGGCGACGTCGGTTGCGATCGCAATGTCGTTCGGGAAGCGGCGCTCGAGCTCCCAGACCGCGTCGATGCGCTCCATCGCCTCGCGGATCGCGCGTCCGTCGCCCTCGACCTTGCCGACATAGATCGACCAGAACTGCACGTCGAGCCCGCCTTCGCGCGCGCGCGGCAGGTCGATCTGCCCCTGCTCGCGCGGGTGCCGGGCGGAGAAGTCGTACTCCGGATCCTGGAAACGCGGCGTGGTGTCGGCGTGCGTGTCGAGGACGAGGGCGTCGCGATGCAGCCGCTCGGCCTGCTGGTCCGGAGTCTCGGCAGGGCGCCCGCAGCCAAGGCCGATGCAGACCGCGAACACCGCGAGCA
>Ga0210377_10000239_pt1 | contig 52392 bp, 52 predicted proteins | sample PLM4_65_b1redo_FD_155480 | JGI IMG/M metagenome (GOLD analysis project Ga0210377, IMG submission 155480) | Groundwater sediment microbial communities from an aquifer in East River, Colorado, USA - PLM4_65_b1 redo | ecosystem: Environmental > Terrestrial > Soil > Riparian zone | place: USA: East...
AGGTGGGTGAAATGAACAATAGGGTGATAAACTACCTAGAGAGGTATCACTACCACAGACCACATATAAGTCTTGGTATGAGACCGCCACTAGAAAGATAGTGTCGGATATTTACGGAAACATACCGGGGCTGAGTGATAGATGTAATATATAATCCATGGCAAGAAAAAGTGCTGGCATACTTCTTTATAGAAAGAAAAACTCAAACTTTGAATTTTTCTTGGTCCACCCCGGAGGGCCATTCTGGTTAAAAAAAGATCTTGGAGTTTGGTCAATTCCTAAGGGGGAATTTATAGATGAAAAGCCAGAGGTTGCGGCCAGACGCGAATTTTTTGAAGAGACAGGAATTAAATTTCCTGATGATTTAATGCCCCTTAGCCCACAGAAGCTAAAAAGCAGCAAGGTTGTTCACGGGTTTGCAGCCGAGGGAGACTTTGAAGCATATAGATTAAGAAGTAATAGAACTAAGTTTGGCTGGCCGGAAGTTGACCGCGGAGAATGGTTTGATCTTGAGACTGCACAGCAAAAAATAAATCAGGGTCAGGTTGGTTTTATTTTAGAGCTAACTAAAAAACTCCAATCAAAAGGATGAAAAAAAGCTCTAGTTGGGCTAATTGTTTCCTTTGTAATTTTGCCTCTCATATATAAATATTGAACTAAATAAGCCAACGGCTCAAAAATCAGCTTATTAGTTTTTAAATTATTTCCTATTTTTTTAGGTTGTATGGCATTTGGCCAATAATCCAAAACCCATCTGTTCTTCCAGATAAATCTCTCGTAAGTTCTTTCTTTACTTACAAGTGGCAGAATTTGGACAATTTCGTGTGCGTTAAAATGATTTCTTTTTTGAATCAGTAAGTCTTCCTCATCGAGCCACATATTAAGACATAGCATGTCTTTTTCATTTTTATCTCCCGCCCGTCTTAGTTTGTAGTTATTAATAGCCAACAACAAATAAGTGATAAGGCGGGTTGTCCAGAGTGAACCTCTTCTTGTAATTATCATTAGATCTATGTCTGAAGGCTGTTTTGCGTTATCCATAGCAAGGGACCCAGTCAATGCAACCATTTGTATGGTTGGAATTTTTTTTAGAAGCTCTGCTGCAGATTTTGCAATTTTAATTTTTTGTTGTGAATGCATTTTATTTGTTTGTCTTTTTTCTATTATTCCCTCCCTACCTTCTAGAAAATAAAAGCCGTTTTTAAAAATAACTTTCTTTTTCTTGTTTTTGAAGTTCTCAATATTCCTCATCCTCCACTTTGAAATCTCTTTTTTTGTAAGCGGAAAGTCAAAAATATCGTGGTAGAAAACTGAGAAGAGCTTACTGTGTTGGGAGAGTGAGTCCATAGGTTGATAATACTTGGTTGACTCCTTGGGCGACAGTAGTCAGGGCGTCACCTGCCCTAACTCCAGAATTAACAGAATTTATTGCGTCTTCAAAATATTTGCTCATTTGAGAGTTAATTCCAGTTGGACCGTCAAAAGTTTTTGATGCCAAATACCAACTTTGAGCATAAGGAGCTTGGGACAGAATTCCATCCACCAGACCATCGCCAACAACTAAGCCCGCCATGTCAACTAAAGGATATGGCTCACCAAATGCTCTTTGGGCTGCTGCATTTTGATACATCTTCTGGAGGGACTCGCGACTAGCCATAAATTTCAAGAAATCCCAGGCTAGAGCTTTGTTGGTACTTTTCTTTGACACGCCCTGGACCCAATATGTGGCGTAGGCCACGTTCGGCTCACTCGGGGTATCTTTAGGCAGCTGTGGAACTGGAACTATTTTAAATTTAAGATTTGGGTTTACTGCTTTTATGGTAAATGCCTGCCAGGACGGGCCAAAGTACATGGCCAGCTTTCCACCGGCAAAAGCTTGGGTAGAGGAGGGAAGGGTTGAATCCCAAACTCCATCTACTGATGCAAAAATAGTATAAAAGGTCAAAGCATCTTCTGCGTTTTGGCCTATTGGGTTTGCCAAATTAACTTTGTTCTGGAGCATCATAAGCCCCAATATTTCCTGCCAATGGTCAACATTTTCAGTTCTTCCCAGGGCAACACCGGCCTGTTGAATTACCCCCGCCTCGTCTTTTATGGTAAGTGCAATTGCTGTTTGTCTAAGGTCATCCCAGGTTGTGGGAACTGTTCTTCCTGTAGTCTCGAAAATATCCTGATTAATATAAAGACCCAAGCCATCATATCCCAGGGGAAGGCCGACAATTCCCGTTCCCGAAGTTAAATCATTTAAGGTAACTGGATAGTAGACACTAGCAAAATCGGCTGGACTCATGATGGACGCGGGGAGGACATCTAAGTCATTTTTAAACATTGGCACCCAGCTGTTGTGAAAGTTAAAAATATCGGGACCAGCCCCCCTGGCCAAAGCACTAGTCAGACGCTCCCTGTAATCTTCTTTATCCTGGGCCACAAAATTTATTTTTACATTTGGATGGCTTTGCTCATATTCAGTTATTAACGGCCCGACAACTGATTGGTTTTCCCAAAGATCCCACCAAGTTATTTCTCCAGAGCCGGCACTTGAGCCCCCGGACCCAAACCTCGAAATCAAATACCTGGCTGCAAAGAAAATCCCAACCAAGAGTGCAAGAACTACTGGGACTATTATAAGGACCGCAGGAAAGCTTTTTTTGGGCGACTCAGTGGGTGGCGGCACTGCTGGAGGAGGTGTTACAGCAGGCACTGTTACAGTTACTGTCTCTGTATTTTGGGGTTCCATATCTTTAATGGTATCATACATCAACCATGGCTAAAAAGAGAAAAATTGATCGCAGAAAAATAGCTCGGCTGACAGCTCAAATTTTAACTGCTCTTTTGATAATTCCTTTTTTCTTTTTTAGTTTCTACTTTGGAAAAATATACCCTGGGGTTAAAATTGCAGGCATTGACGTCTCCGGGAAAACACCTGAGGAATCAATTAAAGTTGTCTCTGAAAAAATTGTTGTTCCAGTAGAGATTACCCTATCGACAAATAAAATTCCTACTTCATCCTTTTCAGCTTCCTACGACTTTAGTAAAACCGCAAACGCAGCCTATTTGGTCGGAAGATCCGGAAATACAATTTATGACGCCTTTGAAGTTATTAAGACAGTCGCAACTGGGGTAAATATTGGAGTTAGAACTAATATAGATGAGGAAGCCCTCTTCAAAAGCCTTTTAGCAATTGCAGCAGAAGTCGAAACTGAAGCGGTTCAGCCATCGGCCAAGATAGTAAACGGCAAGGTAGTTGTCGATCCTGGAAAAAAGGGACAAGAAGTTGACCTTAATAAGTTAAGGATTTTAATTGGTCAAAACCTGGCATTCAATCAAAACAATGAAATTGCGGTACCAGTAATTATAGTCGACCCAACACTTAACGCTTTTGAGGAAGCAACATTTTTGAAAAGAGCCGAAGCACTAATGAACCGCTCGATAAAATTTACCTTTGAGGATCGGGAAATTGTTGTAAAAGGAAACGAGCTCTTGTCCCTACTCGGAAAATCATCTGATGAGCTTATTCAAAAAATAGCCATACAAGTAAATAGACCCATTTCTGAGCCAAAGCTTGTATTTGAGGGTGGAAAAGTCAAAGAGTTTAACCCAGCTAGAAATGGGGTTTCTGTTAAAAAGGATGAACTTACAGAGCTTATTAAAAAAGCACTAGAAACTTTAGAGGCCTCGGAAGATAAAGTGGTTGTCGTTCAAATTCCAGTTTTAGAAACAACTCCAAAAGTAAAAACTGAAGACGTAAATAATCTTGGAATTAAAGAACTTATAGGTCGCGGCAGATCCACTTTCAGGGGATCAATCCCCTCTCGTGTATTTAATGTTAATCTTGCGGCAACCAGAATTAGCGGAACCTTAATTGCACCTGGTGAAATATTTTCTTTTAATCAGTCTGTTGGTGATATTTCGCAGCTCACTGGCTTCCAACAGGCATATATAATCTCTGGAGGCAAAACAATCCTTGGTGACGGCGGCGGAGTCTGCCAAGTCTCTACAACTCTTTTTAGAGCTGTTCTAAACGCAGGGCTTCCAATAGTAGAAAGGCACGCCCATGCTTATAGAGTCTATTACTACGAGCAGGATGCAGGACCAGGTTTTGACGCAACAGTTTATTCGCCAACCGTAGACTTTAAATTTAAAAACGACACCCCGGGAAACATTTTAATCCAGGCTTATCCAGACACCAGAAACTATACATTGGTTTTCGAGCTTTATGGAACTAAAGATGGTAGGGTCTCAACTCTTGGAAAGCCAATTATCACATCAACCACGGCTCCCCCACCAGACGTCTACCAAGATGACCCGACCCTCCCAACTGGCACCGTAAAGCAAACAGAACATAGAGCCCTGGGAACTAGAACTTATTTCACCTACAGCGTTACCAGAAATGGGGAAGAAATAAACAAGCAAACCTTCAATTCAAGCTTCAGGCCTTGGGCTAATGTATTCTTGCGTGGAATAGGTCCTGCTAATTAATTATGAAAATTTTAGGAATTGAAACTTCCTGCGATGAGACCGCTGCGGCTATTGTTGAGGATGGTACAAAAATAATTTCAAATGTTATTGCAACTTCGTCTGAAATGCACATTAAAACTGGTGGAGTAATTCCTGAAAATGCTGCACGCCAGCAAATAAAATCTATTATTCCGGTAATTAATGAGGCACTCGGAAAAGAAAAAATAGATGCAATTGCAGTAACCGTTGGCCCCGGGCTTATTGGCTCCCTTTTGGTTGGAGTAGAAACTGCAAAAACTTTAAGCAAAATTTGGGACAAGCCCATTATTCCTGTTAACCATTTGGTTGCACATATTTATGCAAACTGGATAGGAAATACTCCGAAATTTCCAGCCCTTGCACTTGTAGTTTCGGGCGGGCACACCGACTTAGTTTTAATGAAAGGTCATGGCAAAATTGAGTGGATTGGAGGAACAAGAGACGACGCAGCTGGTGAGGCTTTTGATAAATGCGCAAGACTTCTTGGGCTTCCCTATCCGGGCGGTCCTTCAATTTCAAAGGAAGCAGAATTGTTTAGAGCTAAGAATCCAAAACAAAAATTAGATATGTTTCCAAGGCCTATGATTGATGATGAGAGTTTTGACCTAAGCTTCTCGGGCCTTAAAACAGCTGTACTAAGAGGTGTCGAAGGAAAGAAAATTAATATAGGAGAAATATCTGCAAACATTGAGGAAGCGATTGTTGATAGCTTAGTTTATAAAAGTATAAGAGCAATCAAAAAATTTAAGCCCAGTAGTTTTCTTCTTGCCGGAGGCGTAGCCGCAAACTTACGGCTTAGAGAAAAGTTTAAAGACGAAACTACTTCCGGTGACCCCCAGGCAGAGTTGCACGTCCCCGAGGCTAAACTTTGCACGGACAATGCAGTTTATATTGCGTCGTTCGCCCACTTTAACTACAAACCCATTGATTGGAAGAAGATCACTGCAAACCCGGAACTCACAATTACGGCGTGATATACTTTAGGCATGGATAAGGCATATAATCACACAGAGCACGAAGAAAAAATCTACAAACTCTGGGAAGATTCCGGCGCTTTTACTCCAAAAATAGACTCCAAGAAAAAGCCCTTTACAATTATTATGCCTCCGCCTAATGCCAGCGATCCTTTGCACATTGGCCACGCTAGAGAAGTGTCTACTCAAGACATTCTGATTAGGTATCACCGAATGTTGGGTGAGCCGACGCTTTGGCTGCCAGGGAGCGACCACGCCGGCATTGAAACTCAATTTATCTTCGAGAAGAAGCTAAAAGAAAAAGGCAAAAGTAGGTTTGAGTACGACCGAGAAACCCTTTACAAAATGATCTGGGATTACGTCCAGGAAAACAAGCATACTATGGAGGGGCAACTGAAAAGACTCGGTGCTTCTTGCGATTGGACACGTAATAAATTCACCCTGGATCCAGATATTATTAGCGTCGTTTATAAAACATTTAAAATTCTCTATGATGATGGATTAATCTATCGAGGCGAGCGAATTGTAAATTATTGTCCTCACTGTGGAACTGCCTATTCTCAACTCGAGGTCGACTCTGTTGAAAGAGAAGATAGTATTTATTATTTAGACTATGGGGTAGTTCAAATTGCAACGACTAGGCTGGAGACAATCTTTGCCGACGTTGCAATTGCAGTAAACCCTAGCGATAAACGGTTTGAAAAGCTAATCGGCAAGAAAGCTACAATTCCTTTAATAAACCGTGAGATTCCGATAATTGCAGACTCTCTTGTTGATAAGGAGTTTGGAACTGGGGCCCTAAAGGTAACGCCGGCACACGACGCCCTAGACTTTGAAATAGGCCAAAAGCATAACTTACAAATCGTAACTGTTATTGATGAGAAGGGAAGACTTATTAATACCCCGCAAAAATACATCGGGATGAAAGCAGCGCCTGCAAGACTTGAAATTGCTGATGATTTAAGGCGAGCCGGAAAAGTTAAGAAAGAAGAAAAAATCAAACATATGATCGGGACTTGCTATAGATGCAAGTCGACGATCGAACCTTCGATCTCCAAGCAGTGGTTTTTAAAGGTTGGCCCTCTTGCAAAATTGGCTCTACAAGCTATCAAAAATAAAAAGGTTAAATTTGTTGCCAGCAAGTTTGAAAAAATAGCTAAACATTGGTACAAGGAGCTTTATGATTGGAACATAAGCCGGCAAATCGTTTGGGGTATAAGAATCCCCGCTTACCGCTGCGAGAAGTGTCTTGAATGGACAATTACTGACGGCCCGGGGCCAAGTGAATGTGCCAGCTGCAAGAACCCTAAGCTGACACAGGACAACGACACCTTTGATACTTGGTTCTCCTCGGGCCAATGGCCATTTGCAACACTGCAAACGACAAAGCCAGGTGATTTCGAATATTTTTATCCAACCTCAGTTATGGATCCTTCATACGACATTCTTCCTTTTTGGGTAGTAAGAATGCTTATGCTGGGTTTGTATAGAACAAATGAAGTTCCATTTAATAATGTTTTACTCCATGGCTTAGTGCGCGATAAATTTGGAGTAAAAATTAGTAAGTCAAAAGGAAATGTTATTAATCCAATTGAGATGGTCGACAAATACGGAGCTGACGCCCTAAGGGTTGCATTAATCTGGGGATCTCTTGTCGAAAACGATAACTCCCTTTCAGAGGAAAACATAAGAGGCCAGAGAAATTTTGCAAATAAAATTTGGAATATTTCCCGCTTTGTCCACTTCCCAATGGAGAAGGTTGAGCAAGTTAAATCAAAGGATAATGAGGACGATAAATGGATTAAAAGCGAGCTTAAAAAAACTATTAAGAAAGTAACAACCTCGCTTAACAAATATCGACTTAATGAGGCAGCTCTAGAAATTTACAACTTTATATGGAAAAAGTTTGCAGATGTCTATATTGAAAAAACAAAGAACAGAAGAGGAGAAGCCCAAAAAACACTAGAATATGTACTCGAAGAATCCCTCAAGCTTTCTCATCCTTTTATGCCTTTTGTAACTGAGACTATCTGGGGAATGCTGCCTAGTACTAAAAGGGTCTTGCTAATTTCAACAAAATGGCCACAATGATAGCTAGATGGCAAAGCTCCAGAAAAAGAAAAAACATAAACTTTCTTTTGAATTTTTCAAATTTGCCTGCTCTTGTACTGCAGTAATTGTTCTTCTTCTTTCGATAATAAACTTAAATAATGCAACTTCTAAAAAGGAAGTTTTGGGAGAAGAAATAAGTGTTGAGCAGTTGCAGGAAGAAAAAGCATACTGGGAAAAAGTTGTTTCAGAAAATCCAACTTATATGGACGGCTGGATCGAGCTATCTAGAATTTATAAGTCTCTTGGCGATGCAGCATCATCACAAAAGGCTATAACAGAGGCAAGAAAGATAAATCCTAACTCGGATAAGCTTATTGGCCTTCAGTAGGAGCTGGCGTCTCGCTCTCAGCTGGTACTTCTCCACCTTCAGCAGGTGTCTCGCCCTCAGCTGGTACCTCTCCCTCAACAATGGTCTCAACAGGAGGAGCTATAACTTCTTCTTTTTGAGGAGGCTCAACTTTGGCAACAATTGCTTCAAGGTCACTCTTTACCTCAACTTTTGATTTGTCATAATTAAGGTCTTTTACAAGAATTGCCTGATCGACTTCTTCAAGTTTTGTGGCATCAACTGTAAATTTCTCGGGTAGATCTGCTGGAAGCGCTTCAACTTCAATCTCGCTTAGTTGTTGTACCAAAGTTCCAATTCCGCTCTTTTCAGCTGGGCTTTCTCCTTCAACTTCAACTGGAACAGTAGCTGTAACTTTTTCTTTAAGATCAACTTGCATGAAGTCAACGTGAATTGGCTCGTTAGTTACGGCGTGAATTTGCACATCATGGATAAGAACGGGCCTTATAAGCTTTCCTTCAGTAAGCTCGACAATTGTAGTCTCTCCTGCTTTTTCAAAAACTTTCTCAAATTCCTTTATAGGAATTTGCAAAGCCTCAGATTTTACTTTTTTACCGTAGACGTTTGCAGGAATAAGACCTTCTAGTCGGAGTCGCTTGACTTTTCTGCCGGTTAACTTCCTTTTTTCTACTTTTAGGGCTATTGTGTTCATTTTTGATTAGATCAAAAGCTTGCTTACCAAGAAATGCGAGAGACCAGGTCCCTCGCGAGAATTGTATTATAGTAGGTATTGCCTGAAAAATCCACCCCTCTGGGCATTATTATTCTGGTCGTAACAGGGTCGTCTCCCGTTCCCGCCTGCTTTCTTAAGTGAAAGTTAAGCTCTCCTCTTTTGGAAAAATCTAAACTAGTTGGACTATCCCACTTAAAGGTTAGGGTTTTGGTTTCGTTGGGTAGAACCTCTATTAAGACCCCCGCTTCGACTCTGCCGCTTACTTCAACGATCTCTGGATCGAGTTCTCTTAGTCCTCCAATGCCAGCTACTTCAACTTTTAAAGTCTTTGATCCTGATGGCATTACTAGTCTTACATAGTTTTTGTACTTTCCCGAAATCCCAAGCGCTACTGAGGCGGTATTTTTAAAGGCAACGGTCATTGTGTTTCGGATATTTTTACTCCCAACTTCAGAGACTATGTCAATTTTTCTTTGAATAAAATAATTGGCCTTATTTACTCCAACGTTTGCCTCGGTAAGACCAAAAGATTCGGTCGGCACTCCCCCATCCCAGCCTAGAGAAGCTATGGCGTTTTTGCTTTCGGGCTCATGCAGAAAAATTTGTATATGACGGGCGTCTAAGCTTGCGATACTGTTCTTTGCGATATTTACAAGAGTGCTGGCTTTTGCAACTTTGAGCCTTTCAAGAATTGACCTCCCAAGTGAAGTTAAAATATTGGCTTTCCCCTGGGACCCCGGGAAAAAATTTGATTCAACATAATACTGAACTTTCTCATATAAGTTCTTTTCATCAACCGTAACTGAAACATCGGGTAGGGCGATAGGGCCAGTTTCCCGAAGAGTTGATTTTGCCACCTCGAGGTCAACAGAAATAACTCCCTCGACCGGCCTGTCTATTTCTTTTTCAAGAAACCATTCGGCACGGGCAGCCGATGTTGGAAAATCAGGATCCCAATTAGAGTCGCGCAAATACCAATTTGCCTCGCCTAAATAGTCCTTTATGGGGGCCGGGGGCTCGATATGTCCTTTTAATTGCCCGTCGGCTGTATAGACATCTAAAAATTCCATGTCAGAAAGGGTGCCTTTGTCAAAAGTTGCAAGGCCAAAGGAGCCTATAAATCCACCCGTTGGCCGCAGCTCCATGTTGTTTTGAAAAAGAATAAGATAGGTCATTGGCTTTTGAGAGCCCAGGAGCGCTGGCATTTTTTTAGCCAGGACTTGTCCATAGAGCAGAAACGTACGCATTTTTTCAAAGTCATTAACCTGGGTCGAATACTTCCTTGCAATAGATGGAAGGCTATCAATCTCAGACTGTAAAAAAGAAGCCTCTTTATAAAGACCATCTATTGCCAGGAAGGTTTTTTCGGAAAATGCCTCAAGGTCGTAGTTCTTGCCTCCCAAAATGTTTCCAGCCAGATCCTCAAGGCTCTCTCCAAGATTAATTGCGTCTATTCCAATTTTTGAAGCCCGGGTTGAAATTTCTGAAAACCTCTCCGTTTGAACAAAAACCCCGCCCAAGATTGGAGCTTGGGAATAAAGATAAAACATTTTTTGTGAAGCGCCTGCCGCCACATTTGCTGCCAGTAAGGTGTTTTTAGCAAGCGACAGCTTCCCCGCCTTGACGTTATCAAAGCCTATTTTTAGTAGGCCGACCGATGAGAGGAGTAAAACAAAAGGCAAGCATAATAAAACTACAAAAAGGGCTAGGGCTAAAATTAAATAATTAGAACTAAACTTCTCAGACCTCTTTATCTTTTGAATCCTAATAGTTGCTGGCCTGGGGGCTTCCCGTATAATTTCTTTTTCGCTTGGAGGATTTGTCAGAAGCCACTCGAGGGTTTTTTTAATTGCCTCCGCGTCTTCAAACTTAGGATTTATTCTAGGAAACTCCTTAGCATCCTTCTTAATTTTGGCTTGGGATTGAATGAAAAGCGTGTCGGGAACAACTTTTTCAATTTCTTTTATAGCTCTAAAAAAACTAACCCTGCTTGAAAGCTGTGAGACTGGCTCTGTGGGGCCGTATGAAAACATTAGCCTTGTGAGATCTTTTGCAGTATCTGGTGAAAAGGAAAGTTCAAGGTCAAAATCACTCTCAGGAATAGAAAGCTTTCTTCTAAGGACTACTTCTTTTAAGGCTCTAGGAAGTATACCGCCAAAGGCGGTCATATTGGGTCCGAAAAGCTCGCCTATTAAAATTGTCTTTAAGGTTGTTTTTTTTATATCTTCTCTATAAGGAGCAATGTAGATTGCTCTGGCCTTACTTTCTCTTGCAAGTTCTTCAAGTTTGGGGAAGGATCCCTCAAAGTCCCAAAAAACAAAAACATAATCTGAGGTTAAGCTATCTATGTTTTTGCTATGGACATAAACGTCGCAGCCGGCAGAGCTTAGAGCCTGCGATAGGTCTCCTTCCAATAAATTTTTGCCAGAAAAAATGTCTGCTTTGGGGCGCATGTTATGATCTTATCCTATTTCCGCAATAGACTCAAAGCAGTTTTCTTAAAAAATAACCCACTCAATGACGGGAAACGGGGTGTTTTCAGGTGGCCGTATCGCTAGATTGACATATCCAATGTTTCGTTGACTAAGGAGTCAGCAACAGAATTTTTTTCGCGTCTTAAATTTTTGTAAACAATTTCTCCTGTGAAGTTTTTCTCCAGAGTTTTTACTTTTATAGCAAGCTCTCTTAATTTTTCATTTTTAATTTTGAATAGACCGGTTAGTTGTTTAACCACTAGCTCCGAGTCTAGATAAAAAATAACATCGGCGCTACCCGTAAGCCAGGTAAGAGCCATTATGACTGCTGTGTATTCTGCAACGTTATTGGTAGCTATCCCTAAGTACTTTCCTTCTTTGTGAACAACCTTTTTGTTTTCATATACGACAAAGGCAGAGGCAGCAGGTCCAGGGTTCCCCCTGGCCCCACCGTCGCAATAAATTTCTAGATTTTTCATTTAAAAAAGTCCTCCAATAACTATAGCAAACACGAGCTCGCCTTGCTGGAGGGTCAGCCAATAATGGTCAAACATTCCAGTCAAGAGAATTGCGATTAAGCAAGGTACTAAAAGAAATTGGTTTTGTGATTTAGAATTCTTGAGTGCCCTAAATAATAAATAGCAAAAAAGTATAACTCCAACAACTCCCACTTCAGACAAAAGCAAGAGAAAAATATTGTGGGTCGGCTGTAAAAGACTGCTCTTCCCTACTACTGTACCAAGGCCTGCGCCGACAAGCGGAGAGCGGGAAAATGCCTCGCCAGCTGTAGTCGAAAGTATTAGTCTATTTTCTATGTTTTCAGGGAGACTACCGCCCAAAAGAAAGTTTGCAGCAATAGGTAAAACCAAAGATGTGTAAATGGCGAAATAAAATAAAATATGCATTGCCTTTTTTACTTTTTTTAGGTGCTTAAAGAAAATTATGACCAATACCAAAACAGCAAACGCCAGATATGCTCCTAAAGAAAAGGAAATAATAACTCCAACTAGGCAAAGAGCGACCCCAGCTTTTTCAATAATTCCCTTTGGCTTCTTTAATGCAAATAGAAAAAATGAAACCAACATAAAGCCAGCAAAAACATTGGGGTGCGGAAAAGTTGCATAAGGCCGAAGAAGACTCTGCCCAAAAACATTCATTAAAGCAATTCCTGGGGTAAATGTGTTAAAAGATCGCTCTCCTAGAAAATAAAAAATACCACCAAGAGTTCCGCCCTTTAAAATCTGTAAGAACCCTATTAAAAGTGAATACGCGACTGCAACGAGAAGTGGTTTTTGGATTCTTTTAAAAATTATTTCTTTGTCTTTGAAGACCAGGTAGGCCAAAAGGATAAATTCAAAAACTTTGATCCACCGGAAAAGGGATACTTGCCAGATACTTGAAATCAATATGTTTATTACAGAAAAAGGCAAGAGATAGAGAAGGTATTTGGGAAACTTCTTAAACTTTAAAAGTAACGAGAGGACTATTATGTCTGTTAAGTAAATTGCTGGAGCTAAATAGTCTACTCTTATACCATGTACCAGTGCCCAGTCCGGCCAAAAATGAAGAGCTATCTGCGTCGGCAGAAGAACTACAAGTAAATCAAATAGAAGGTCCACTATTTTTTTGGCTTAACTACCAAGAAACGCTCTCTCCCCTCTCCTTCTGAAAGAGTCTCAACTTTTTTGTTCTCGGTTAAGTGCATATGTATTGTTCTTCTTTGAGATGGGGTAAGGTTATACAAATACTGTGGCTCACCAGTTTCAATTGCTTTAAGGGCTGACTGCTCGGCCAAGCCGTTTAGATAATCTTCTTGTTTTTCCCTGTAGTCGCCTATGTTTACAACAATTCTTACCCACTCGCCTTTATCTGACTTTATGGCCATTGCCAAAAACATTTCAATTGCGTGCAGGGTTTCCCCTTGTTTGCCAATTAAAAGACCTGCTTCTCCCTTGGGTTCGATGTTGACGTTATATATTTCGTCCTTTTCTTCAACCAAAACTTTAGCATCAACTCCAAGGAGCGCAAGAAGCTCGTCGGCAACTTTTTTAATCTCTTCTTTCATTTTACTTTGTGAATTTTAACAGATTAAGCTTCCTTAGCCAAGGGGTAAGGCCTCCCCACCCTGAAGAATAATATTGCTGAACCATCTGGTACAAAGAAAAGACTAGCCAGTAAAGCGCAAGTCCCGAGGAAAATCTAACACCTACCAAAATTGTCATTAAGGGAAATGTATAAATAGCCGAGGATTGCATAGCGACCTGGATGTCGTCTGCCTGATCTTTAGTTTTCTTGGCAATCTTTTTTTCTGCTTCAATAAAAGGGGTTGTCATTTTGGCCGAAAGCATTTGCACTAGTGCAGCAAGAATTAGAATTGGCCCAGGAAGCGGAATTGGAAATCCCGCAATATTGAAAACGTCGGGCTTTGTAATGTCTAGATAAAGAAACTTTGTATTGATAACTGTGTCTGATGCGAACTTGAGTGGGGCGTACAAAAGTGCGTTTATTTTAGTTAAAGTATCTCCGTTTGCCGAAAGAACACTTGAGAAAACGTTAAACAGTGCGATTAAAATAATTATTTGCAAGATGTAAGGAAGACAACCGGCTCCAGGGTTAACTCCTTTTTGTTTGTAAAAGTCTGCTTGGGCTCGGGCGAGCATTTCTTTATTGTCCTTGTGGCGTGCCTTAATCTTTTCAAGCTCCGGGGCCAAATCTTTCATTTTCTTCATCGAGTCCATATAGGGCTTGGTCAATGGATTTAGCACAAATCTCAAAAAGACTGAGAAAGCAATTATGGCAACTCCCATGTTTTGGCCTAAAAACTTATAGAAAAGAATAAGCCCATTGGCCAAGGGCTGGATTAAAATAATTTTAAAAATATCTAAGATGTTCATTTTACTGGGTCGTAGCCTCCCTCAAAAAAAGGGCTGCACTTGCCAACCCTCTTTATTCCTAAGAAAAGTCCTTTGATAGTACCATATTTTTCGATGGCCTGCTTTGTGTATAGAGAGCAAGTCGGGGTAAATCTACAGGCGTGTCCAAAAAGGAGAACTAAATAAGGTGAAAGCCACTTTTTGTAAAAGCTAAATAAGGCCGGCATTCTTTAGAGCCCTTCCTACCTCAATCTCTGCCTTGGCCTTGTCTAAATCCAAAACACCACCTTTAGCAAGAAAAATTACATCATACCCTTTTTTGAGATCAGGAAGAGTTTTTTGTACAACTTCTCTTAAGATTCTTTTGGCTTTATTTCTTTTATTGGCTTTTTTCGATATTCTTGTGGAAATTACAAAACCAAATCTTGAATCGCCCGCTCCCCTATTCATAACGGCTAAGGCAAAGTCTTTTTCCTGAAAAACAATTCCTTTTGCCTTAACTAACGCAAAATCTACCTCCCTCGTTAGCCTGTTTATTTTTGAAAGCATTTAAACTGCGAGCCTTTTTCTACCTTTAAGCATTCTTCTTTTTATAGTAAGCTTTCCCTTTTTAGTGCTCATGCGTTTCCTGAAGCCATGCTTTCGGGCTCTTTTGATTTTACTTGGTTGATAGGTTCTTTTAGTTGACATGTTACAATTATAATAGAATTATGCCAAAAAACAAATCTGGATTTGTGCCGATGGTTTTGATTGTCGGAATATTAATTCTAGTCTTGATTGCGGGCGCTTACTGGGCTGGCAACAAAGGTTTGTTAGAAAAAGCGAAAAATACCACAAATAGCCCATCGCCAATTCCCAACGCTCAATTAGATTCAGTGGTTCCGGTTAGTGGAGAAATAACAATAAACGGTTTTGAAGACTTCAAGCTGACTATTCCCGATAGTGGTTGGAACAAAATTAGTTCAAGTGACCAAAATTATACGCATATAATTAAAGAGGGTCACAAAATTGTTTTTTCCTATCAACCCTTCGGATCTGCTCTATGTATCTACTCCGACAACCCAAGCTATGGAAATGGAAAAATATCTGGCAATTCAAACGATTATCCAAAGTTTGCAAAGTATATCGAAATTAATACTCTCTCTGGGCTTATGCGAAGGGGGATATGGAATGGTAGACAACCAGAAAATGGATATGTAACGGAAACTGTTTGCCAAGTAGACCAGCGCGGAATATTTTCTGAAGTTGGACTAAATTCCTTCATAAATTATGTGTATCCGCAGGTCTACAACAAAGAAATTCTGAAAGAAATGGACGAAATTTTAATATCTTTAAGAAAGTAGTATTATTGTTTTAAAAGTTCATCTATAGAAATTCCTGCTTCTTTAAGGAGTGAGTGTAGGGTTCCTTTTTTTAAGTCTTTCAAGTGATACGGAATAACTGCCCTCAGGCTTGTTTTGGGGTGGTACATAACAATATGGCTTCCTGTTGTGTGGTCTTTTTTAAATCCAATTTTCTTAAGTTTCTTTATTAGTTCTTTGGGTGTAAGTACTGGCAACTTAGGCATACGAAAGAGTTTTGGTATCAAAATTCACTGTTGAAAGAAAAATTGATTCTTCATCTGGAATCTTCTCGTTGTGTTTTTTTAGACTTCCAAGATATCCCTTAATTGCATCTTTTGCCATCTCTTTTGCCTCCTCCAATGTCTTCCCATATGTAACACAGCCAGGAAGAGAGGGCACAATAACCGTATATCCACCTTCTGACTCTTCCTTGAAAACTAATGTAAAGTTCAAAACCTTCATGATGACATCCTATCACTTCTCTGGCAACGTTTCCATAAGAAAAATAAATCTTTCGGTCTTTTTGGGGGTTGACTGATTGTGGATAACTTCCCTATTATCCAATGACTTCCTGTCCTTCAAGTATGCCACTAGATAAAGAAAAAATTTGGCACGATGTTTTGGAAAGCGTAAAGGTTTCTGTCTCTCCCCCTGTGTTTCAAACCTGGTTATCCCAAACTCACTTAGCCGAGCTCAAAAAGAACGGCGAGAGATACGCAGCCTTAATTGGCTGCAACTCAGCCTACATTAAGTCCACAGTCGAGGTCCGCTACTTTGGCCTTATTCAGGACGCCTTGACCCGGGCCCTTTCGTCTCCTTGCGAGCTTGCCTTTGAGGTAAAACAGGGAGCCGTAGTACAAGAAACTCTTAAAACAGATGCTCCCCTATTTGAAGAGCCAAACCAAAATGAAGCATTTAATAATGACCTTATGCGCTCACACTTAAGGCAAGGGTTTACCTTTGAAAATTTTGCAGTTTCCCCTTCAAACCAAATGGCCTGGGCTGCATCTGAGGCAGTATCTAAAAGCCCGGGGACTGCATATAACCCTCTTTTCCTTTGGGGTGGAGTGGGAGTAGGCAAAAGCCATCTTATGAACTCAGTTGGAGTAATCCTTTTGCAAAAGGGCTTTGCCGGAAAAATTCACCTTTGCACGGGTGAGGAGTTTACCAATGAGATTATCCAATCTATTAGAAATAAAACAACAGAAGGATTTCGCGATAGATACAGAAGACTCAAAGCTCTTTTTGTCGACGACATTCAGTTTATAGCCGGAAAAGACACAGTTCAGGAAGAATTCTTTCATACCTTTAACTCGGTTACCCAGGGTGGGGGACAAGTAATCCTAACTTCCGATAGGCCTCCTCATGAAATTGCAAAACTAGAGGAAAGGCTCCGTAGTAGGTTTGAGGCTGGATTAATTGTGGACATTTCACCGCCAGACTTTGAGCTACGCTGCGCCATCATTCAAATTAAGGCTAAAGAGATGGGAATTGAGCTATCCATGCCATTGGTCCAGCTTATAGCAGGGAACATTGACGCGGCACGTAAGTTGCAAGGATTTTTAACCAGAGTAGCGTCTGAGGCGCGACTTCGAAACATGGAAATAAATGAGGACCTGGTGAAGCATATTTTAAATAGGGGAGAAAAGGAAGACGCAAGTGTCAAAAAGGTTCTAAATCCAGATAAAGTAGTTGAAGCCGTTTCGCTACATTTTTCAGTCTCAAAAAGGGCGCTTATGGGCAAAGCTAGACAAAGGATTATTGCAAGACCCCGCCAAATTCTAATGTATCTTCTAAGGGTCGAGGCTGGGCTGCCATATGACGAGGTTGGGAGGGTTGTTGGGGGTAGGGACCATTCTACAGTAATGCACGCGGTGGACAACATAACAAAGTTAGCCTCAAGCAGTGTGAATATCCAAGAAGACTTGTCGGGGATAAAACAAAGCCTTTGAGGATAACTCCTAAACTTATCAACATATCCACAATTGGCATGAGCTTATCCACAATTTTATCCACAGGCTACCGCAGGTTCGTTATAAACAATCCACAATGCCTACTACTAGTACTACTAATTATATATATGTATAATCCCCATATATGAAATTGGCTGTTTTGCAAGAAGATTTGGCAAAAGCCCTTTTAACCAGTTCCAGGTTTGTAAATACAAGAGCTCAGCTTCCGATCCTCGGGAACATAATTTTAAAAACAGAGAAGACTTCGCTCAGACTCCTGGCTACTAATCTTGAGAACTCGATCTCAATGTCTTTGGGTGCCAAGATTGAGTCGGAAGGTGAGATTGCAGTTCCTGCAAAAACAATTTCAGAAGTAGTTTCAAATCTGGCAAGGGGCCAGATTGAACTCGAAGCCCAAAAAGAGCAATTAAGAATTAAAACAGACACTTTTACGGGGGTGGTTTCAGGTATGAATACATCTGATTTCCCAAAACTTGAAGGCACTGTTAGTAAGAACTCAGTTACTTTTGAGAAGAGTGAGTTTGATAAAGCAATTTCAAAAGTTTTGTTTTGTGCTTCAGTTGACGAAACGAGGCCCGTCCTTACCGGGGTTTTGCTACTAAATAAGGGGGGAAAGCTTTATGTTGTGGCTACAGACGGCTTTAGGCTTTCACAAAAGATTTTAACTCTTCCTAAGGGTTTAACCTTTGAAAAAATAATACTTCCAAGGAATTTTATATCTGAGCTTATTCATATTGGAGAATCGAGTACTTTTTCATTTGAAGTTAAAGAAAAAGAAAACCAGGCTGTTTTTGGAATTGACAATGTTGTGCTTACCTCGAGGCTAATTTCGGGCAGTTATCCAAATTTTGAGAATATTATACCTAAGGCTGCGGGAACTAAAGTCAGAGTAGGCAAGGAGGAGCTTCTAAGGGCTACAAAACTAGCTTCAGTATTTGCAAGAGAATCTGCAAACATGGTTAGAGTAAATGTTTCAAAAAACTCACTAAAAATATCTGCTGAGAGTGGGAAGAGTGGAAGTCAAGAGGGGAGTGTTGAGGCAAAGGTCGAAGGCGAGGAAATGGAAATAATCTTTAACTACAGGTTTATCGAAGAATTTTTAAATGTAGTTGAAGGGGAAGAGGTTGAAATACAGCTTTCAAACACGACCTCACCAGGAATTTTTCTTGACCCCAAAGATCCTGACTTTCTCCACCTTATAATGCCGGTTAAGATACAGGAGTGATTATTCAGGAGAATTGTTGAATTGAGAAACTAAATCTTTTCCCCAAGTTTTTTTAAAATTGTCTAGACTCATTGCTTCGAAGTACCAAACTTCTATAATTATTCCATCGGAAGTGTGAGCAAAAACTGCAACTCCTTTTTGAGGATATATATATCCAGGAACTGCAGGTCCCAGGTTTGGATTATATAACTTTGTATCTGGTTGCCCAAAGTCGTCCAAATAGGTACTAATATTTCGCTTTTCCTCAAATCTGACTGGTTCGTTAATATAAACCACTTTGTCGTTTGAAATGAATATGCTCGATGGATAATTTGTGAACAAGGACGGGTATTTGTAAATTAACAGACTTCCTTGTTGCGTAGTACTCAAGGGTTGGCCAAGCTGAGACTTAAGGTCATTCTCGGTTGTTTTTCCAGGCTGTATATTTTTATATTCTGTTAGCAGTGGAGTAGGTGAAGGCTCAGGAGTTGTTTTTGTCCTTTTTTGTGCTAAAAAATAAAAAACCAGAAAACCAATGAGAACTAGGACGACAAACAGATACCAACGTTTTTTTATAAAACTTAAAAAATTTGTCATATTAAAATTCTACCTGATATATAAATTTACCAAATTCTTTGTGCCCTTTCCATTTTGGATCATCTAGTTCACCACTAATAAGGGCACTATGGGCGTCAGTTATGGGGTAGCCTTTGTACACAGGATAAACAGCTATTGTTTCTGCAAGGTCTTCGGTATCTGATTGTGCAAAAATATAGCTTGGTAGCCAACCCCCATCTGGTGCTGCTAACTGACGGTAGGTAGTATAAACACTTGAATTGTTATCCTGTATTACGTGTCCAGATTCATGAGCAAAGGTGTAGGTAACCAAGTCTTGGCTAACTCCAAGCCCAACTATTGAGTAAAAGACAATATCTTGAGGGGTGGCAGTCCAACCACCAAAACCTGCTACCTGAGCAGCATGAGTTAAAGTGACATTTCCTGAAGAACAAAAATAATTTACCCAACTTGCGGATCTTGAGAGATAATTTATTGCAGTGATTATTTTTTGCTGCTTGTCTGGATAATCCTGCCATCCCAAGGATGTTACCGGCCCCTCTGAGACATTCTCTAAATATGAACCCTTTGTCTCATTCCAAACAATGCATTTTGCCGCTTCTCCTGTGAGAGGGGCCCCGGGAACATTAGTGCCGCCAGTGGTTGGGGGAACAACATAAGCACCAGAATTAATTATAAATAGAATTAAAGCGACTAAAATTGGAAGACCTATCAAAACAATCAATAAAGGTTTCACAAGATTTTTAAAAATACTCACAAAAATCAAAGAAGATAACAGACTTAAACCTGCTAGAGAGCTCGCAAAAGTAGCTCCTGATGCCAAAGCTATTCCAGTGGCAAACCCGCCGCCGCCTATTAGAAGTAAGCTTCCAGACAACAAACCAACTGCAACAGATGCAATACCAAACCCCCCTAAAAGTTCTTTGTTTTCTTCAAAAAACTTTTTTATCCCAGGAAATAGCTCGATAATTTTGTCGATAATTTTCTTTCCTAACAAAAGAACGGCTCCAATTAGCAAAGAAAGACCTCCTGTTGCGGGAGCTGCTGCAGCGGCAGTCCCTTCTACAACCGCAACTTCTCCTGCAACAGCTGCAGCACCTTCAGCGGCAGCTCCGGCAGCTTCTGCCGCTACTCCAGCTGTCTCTGTAGCCGCGCTAGTAGCTGTCGTTACTGAAGTTGCCCCAAAACTTAGCCCGCCCATCGGAGAAAACCCGAGCTTTATAAGGGTTGGTCCTAATTGTACCTGTCCCAAGAATTGTTCTTTAAAAAGAAAATTGAGGCTCTCGGGCATAAATTTGGTCGCCCATTGCTGATATGCTAGGGAGTCAGTGATTAACGGATTAGAAAGACTGCTTGTCGGAACTGATTTAAAGAGGTCAATAATTGAACTTATGGCCCTCGGTAATCCTGAGAATGAAGGGGTAGGGAGGTTTTCTGCAAAACTTTCTACTTGTTGGTGCCAAGAGGCTTGGGATATTTGTGGAGAGGGTATTTTTGTAGACAGGAAAGACATAGAACTTACCGCCTCTTGTATTTTTTGCATATCAAAAACAACAAACTCTTTTGTTTCCATGGGTTTTTGTGTAGATATTTTAAATTTCTGTTCCGAAGGACCAAAAATAAATGTAGTCACTTCAGGACCAAGGACGGAAGTTGTTGCCTTTCTCGCGACACTTTCTACAAGTCCGCTATAAGCATTTAGTTGTGTAAACTTATTGCCTGCGCCGCCTTGTAGTTGCGAAGTAACTGCAATTTGTGCAAACAGTTTATTTGGGTTAGGTACTACTCCTTTAGATAAGGCATTTACATCAAGACGCGAAAGGTCCGAAACTACTTGTAGGGCAGTTTCAGCCGCAATCATTTTTACCGCTTCAGGGTGAATACCGGGCGGAAGGTTTTCGACCTTGGTAGCTTCTGCAACAAAATCGTCAATAAATTGTTGAGGCTTAGAAACTGCAAGAGCTCTCATTTCTTTTAATTTTTTAGCCTGAGGAGAAGCAAGTTTTATAGGGTCTTCTGTTTTTGCGACAACTGCATAAATAAGTGTTTCTTGGTTATCAATAGTTGGTTTGGGGGGCTCGGTTCCGAGAACTTCACCAACTCTCGATTTCTGTCTACTAGTTTGTTCAGGTTCGACTTCGGATTGGGGCTGGCTTTTGGGGATTCTACTCCTTAGTTTTTCAGTTTGTTCTTTTTTAGCGTCAGTGCTTTTTCGTTCAGCTTCTTTTTTTTCTATTGCCTGTTCGGCTTGCTCTTCCAAGTTCTCTAACTGACCTTTTTCTATAGTGGTTGGAGATATTTCAAGCTGCTCCCTTCTCTTAGATAGCCTAGAAATTGCAACTCCAATATCTTCGTTTTTCTTTAGACCTGTAATTTTTCTAAGATTTTCTGAAAAGACACTAAGTTTATTTTGATCAATTTTTTCTTCAGACGACTCTTGTCCAAAAAAGTCAGGAAAAAATATCTTACACTGTCCCAGTAAGACATTGATATCAGAGAGAGATAAGGAATTAAAATTATTACCCATTTTTAACTTCCTGCAATTTTGGCCATTATAGCTGCTTCAGCCGGTGCCGTTTGGGCCCTTGATTCTGCCGCCGTTTTTTCTTGTGGTTTTGTTGAAAGTAGACCGTATTCCTCAGGGGAAGCAACGACTCTTATTGGCGCGTGGTGTGGGCCTGCAAAGAATATTCCCTCACCTACATTTGCCGCAAGAAGAAGCTGTTTTTCTCCTTGGGAAAGATAAAAAACTTCTCCAATCTTATCTATTGCAGCAGGGGATTGTTTCAAAAGAACTCTCATTGCTGAGTTTGTGACTATGGCCTTACCTATGTCCTGGGAGAGGAAGTCCTCGACGTCCTGAGTGATTGTAGTGAGTCCTAGATAGTACTTCCTAGCTCTCTTAACTACCGACCAAAGGAACTGTGCAGAGTCTGGATACTTCATCATGTGCCAGGCCTCGTCAACTATTAGAATTCTTCTTTTAAGGTCTTTTTTAACTCTGGTCCAGATATAATCTAAAATTACAAACATGGCAATTGGCCTTAAAGTTTCCTGCAAGTCCTGAACAGAAAAAACCGTAAAAGGATTATTAAGATTGATATTTGTCTGCTTGTCAAAAATTCCAACGAAACTTCCTTTGACAAATTTTTCAATTCTAGCGGCAAGGTCCAAGGCATCTGGAACTTCCATTCCAATTAAGGTTTTGTAAAGATCCTCAATTAAAGGGGGTTCTTTTTTCTGTGTATCAGGGTCTTGGGTTATTCCTTTTGCGCGGTAGGTCATAATAAGGGCTCGGTCGAGAAGTGCTTCCTGGGTTGCATTAAGTGTCCCCATGATGACTTTGAAAAGAGAGTGCAGGGAGAGAATCTTAAGCCCCAGTTGGTTTTCTCCTTCTTCATAGATTTGAGCAAGGTCAAATGGATTTATTTTACTTTGAGAGTTAAAAGAGAAACTTATATATTCTCCTCCAACTGCTTGGGCTAGGGGTTTATATTCTGCCTCGGGATCTATAATTATCATCTCAGTCCCAAGCATGAGGGACCGAAGGGCCTCAAGCTTAACAAAAAAAGATTTTCCAGCACCAGAGGTGGCAAAGATACTCATGTTGCCATTCTCAAGTGTAAATCTATCAAAAATAATAAAGGATTCGTTTTGGGAATTAATTCCATAAAGGATTCCAGTGTCGCTTGAAAGCTCGGCTGAAGTAAAAGGAAAAGTTGTAGCAAGAGAAGTAGTATCCATATTTCTTGTGATTGAAAGTCTATCTAGTCCAAATGGAGCCGTTGAAAGAAAGCCTTTCTCCATATCAAGAAGGGCTTTTTTACCAACGATAAGAAGGGAGCCGAGGGTTGACTCAACTTGTTTGGTAACATCATTTAATTCTTCAAGAGTTGCTGCTGGGATTGTTATATAGAAAGAAAATTCATAGTATCTTTCTGTTCCCTTTACGAGCTGTTCTTGAAGAGACCTTGCATCTTCAAGTTTTGCAGTTGTTGATGGGTCTACAACCTTACCCCTTTGTATATCGGTTGAAATCTCAGCCTCCATCTCGGCAATTTTGCGCCTAAGATCGTCAAGCACTGTTTTTCCTTCAACTGGAAAGATAAAAAAAGTTATATCGAGTGAATGGTCAAAATTGATAACCGGCTCAAGCCATCCGGGTGCTACGAATCTTGGGTAGCCGGCCACAAAAAGAGTTCTTAGGTAAACGTTATTTATTTTTACATAATCAAAATCGGTTTCAAAGGTCTGCGGGGCAATAATATCCTGCATAGATAGCTGTTTTTTGCCAAGTTCAACTACTGGGTTGATCATTTGTGGTTTTTGTGAGTTAGTATTGTCCATCTTGTTGAGCTTTCTTTACTGTCGGTGCAACGGGATTATAGACTTCGTAATAAAGCTCAATGAGCTGAAGGGTGGTGAGCTGTTTTATTTTGAGACCCAATCTACCGGCTTGACGTATGACGTGATCTTTTTTGGGAATAAGGACTGTTTTTACTTTTTTGAGGACATATGACTTGGGAAAAGGGAGCGGCCCCTTTCTTTTGGTTATTGCTCCAAAGCTTTTTACAATTCCAAGCTCATACTGAGAAAAAGGGATTATAATGTAAAACCTTTTACTCAATACATTTTTCTTTTTAATTGTATCGGTGATAAATTTTCTGTACGAGCTCATTAGAACCGAAAGCTTAGGACTAGTTATTTTCGCCTGGGCTTCGTCTAAATATTTTAGATAGATTGAAATATCCTTAAGCTGGGAGCGAATAAGTATCTGCATGGGGAAGGTAAAACTATTTATAAGGGCCGCATAGGCTGCAACGACCGCTTGCTGTTCTTTTTCAGACAAAAGTCCAAAGTTTAAAGAAGTTGTCTCCAATACAATACAAGCGCCCCCATCCTTAAATAAAACAATGTCATCAACGATATCGGCAATTGGTATTTCATTTTGTGAAGAGTCCCAAAGTGGCAGATCTGGAAGACTTATAAAAGGCACCTTAGTGATGGTTGGTTTCATTTTTTTTAATTTACAACTTGACTTGTTAGCTGTCTTGATTTGGCCTTCACTGCAATTGGTGGCACCAGGCTACCATTTGCAAGAATTGCCAATGACTCAAAAATTAGCCCTTCTTTATCAGTTATAAGCTCGTACTTTCCATTGAGGAGAGGGGTTACAATCATAAAGTGACCGGCCTTATTGGTTCGAAGCGCTCTCACTGGTCTCCCTTGTTCATCCTTGAGCTCAAGAATTGCCCCCTCAACAATATGGCCCTCGGGGTCAATTACTTGACCGGTTATAGTATTTGGTTGTGATGGTGGAGAAGGAGGAGCTGCATCAAGTGAGAATTGTGCAGACTGGATAGTTGTTATAACTTCCTGGCCAGTTAAAGTCTCCCCAACAGCACTTGTAGTTAGGGGTTCGCTACTTGTCGGGTTTGGTATGGAAAATTGTTCTTCTACAGTCATTTTTGGAATAGCAACTGTTTCGGTTGCGGGAACAACAAATTTTTGAGTATTAGCGGGATTTGTTTGGACAACTGCAAGCGCCGGTTGTCCAGTTGGGATCCCAGTTGAGCTGAAAACATCAGTGAGTTTTGACAAAAAACCTTTTTCGAGAGACTCGAGGTTTGAAACAGGGTTTTTTACACTAGTACCAGAAAAGGCTTCTTCCTGGACAATAACTGGCTGTTGCCCTAAGGACTCGGGAGAAAAAATCTCAGGTGGGGGAACTTCCTTTTTCCAAGTAAAAGAGGTTGGAGAATAAACCGATCTAAAAAAAGCAATTATCCAGCGCTCAAGAGGGCGCTCTTCAAAAGGTAAAAAAGCGAGAGCTGCACCGAGGAGAGAAAAGAAAATAATGAAAGGCCATTTAATTATTGGATGAATTGGTAGGGAATAAATAAGTAATGAAATTACAGCTCCTCCTGCAAGTTGGAAAAATTGCTTTAAGGTCATATCCCCGACGAGTCGAAACTCGTAGGAAGAAATGTGTTGTGGTATAGGGTGCTGTTCCATAGACAAGAAGCCTGCCTCTACGAAGTAGGGCAGCTCTACTTCTAATCTACTTCGTGAAGAAGTCTTTGCAAGAAGAACACATTTTCACAAAAGAGGATATTGACCTTTATACGCCTGCTTTATACTATGGTCCCTAGTTAGTCTTTGTGTTTAAGGAATTGGGTGTAACTCCCAAACTGTGCCGCAACCGTAAGAGTCGGAAAACTAGCAAAGACAAGTCCCGAGCAGGAAATTATGTTAAGAGAAACTGAAGCGTTTGCACTAAGAAGATATGTAACCACTAGTGGAGAAGTAAACCTCAACGCCCTTGAGCGAGATGTTGTTAGTCTTGCTAGAGAAGCCTCAGTAGAATCCCCGGCTAAAGATAGGATTGTAGCAACAGTAGAAGCGCTTTGGAAAGGAAAAGTTGTTCAAGGAAGGCTTGATAAAAATAAAGACGTTTTAGAGAACTATAGTAAAAATACCCCCCTCGAAGAAGCAGAGTCAGTTCCTGGCCAAATTTTCAAGGAAGCTGTATTAAGCTGGAACGATGGGGATGTTGGAATTTGGATTAGCTCACCACGAGACCCCAAAGACGATTTTGATGGAACTGATTTTTACCAGGAAGGAAGGTTAAGAATTGTTATAAAGAAAACAAAGCTAGGAATTCCATTAATTAAAACATATGGAATTCCTTTGGTTGGAGTTACCCCAGATGATTGTCTATATCAGTTTTGGCGACTCGAGGAGTTTTCTGAACAGAGACTAAGTGTGGACAAGCCTAGAGATTTGAGAGCAAATACTCTTAGACTGAAGATTCCGGAAGGATCGAGTTGGATAGACTTTTTGCAAGGACAAGTAAGCACAAAATTGGTTAATGAAGAAGTGTGGGATGCCATCAGAAATGGAGAAGTAGCTACCCAGACAAGGCAAATAGCCATAAGCTTTAGAGATAAGGTAATTGATGAGCAAAAAAAGGAAAGGATTAGAAGGGCAGTTAAGGCTGAGAATTATTCGCAATTAATTTACATAGGGGCTGAAATAGAGAGAGAAATGGCAAAGGCTGGTTTTAAAATAACAGCTGGGGTTTGTGGATTACTAAACTCCGATTTAATAAAGCCCTTACTGGGCTACGCGAACAAAAATCGTTCGGGTGAGTGGATGGGTGGGGTCGATGGTAGGTGTTGGGAATATAAACTAGGTGACTGTCGAATTTGTAATTCAAAAACAGAAGTAGGTCCATGCAAAATCTGTAGAAACTGCGAGAAACTTTTCGACAATGACCAAAGATGATAACATTAACAAATGAGTCTAGATAATCTACCACTAGGAGGCGAAGGGATACCTCCCAATCTACCAGGTGGCCCAGAATCTTCTCAGTCACCAGAAGATAGGGGCAGGTACGAACGGGCCAATGCGCTGCCAATTGAAGGGCCTGACGTTATCGAGGCTTTACAAATGGCCGAAATTGGAGAAAACGGCGATATCGGCGAGTTGAAAGAAGCTCTAGAAATTGCACTATCGTTTAGAGAAGGCTGGAAGTTTGGTTACGGCGGTACTATTTACGAAATAAATCCCGAAGAAACGAGGGACATAAAAAACAAACAAAAGATCGTGCTTTTACAATCAAAATTTACGACAGTAGAGGGAGCAGTGGATAGACCCAATCCTACATATATAGATATCGCGATTGATGAGGCGATAAACGGAAGAATTCGCCGTGCTCAAGCTTGGCATAAAAACCCGGATAGGATAGAAATGAAAATACTTAATGAACACAGAAGAAATAATCGTTCCCTAATAAACAGCGGGAGGCCAGAGTTAATGGCTTTGGTAAAAAACGAAGACGAAATACGAGCAGAGATAGACAATAAAGTAAATGAATTCAGAAACGAATACGAAGCAATACCTGCATTGATAGAGTTATCAAACCACATAGAAGCGAGAGGAATGTTTGACATGGTCTTTCGTATAAGAATGACTGTTTGTGAAAACCCGGATGATTCTGCAAAGATGGGAAGTAAAGAAAAGCCAGCCCCGAGCCCTGATGCCCCTCATTGGGCCGGACTTTTACAGACAGAAACAATGAAAGAAACATGTCAGGCAATAGACCAAGTATTGGAAGAGATTGTTAAATTGGGAATGGCAGATGATGTAATACGTCGGTTAGGTATGGACCCCATACCTAGAGATGTTAGGAGAATGGTGCCTAGTTCAATTTATGTTGATGGATTTAAAAGTGGAGTAACTTTTGGGACATGGTTTAATCATTTGTATAAACTTTCTGGAGAAAGAATCGATGTTGTTTGGAATGCTTGGAAGTTAGCTCTTGCAACTGAGGTTATCGATGCTAATTCGGAAAAAGTGAATGAAAAAGGTGAGTACGAACTTCCAACTCCTCCTTTAGGAAATGCTCTGTTTACATATATTGCTCACTTTGATAAAAAAAGAAAAATAGAGCTCGGTCTAGATGCTAGTGGTAAAAGATCTCAAATTGAAAGCTTTATTTCTCACGGTGGTTTGCCCATGAGTTTGGGAAAGATAAAAAATCTTTGTTTAGACTATTTTCATGAAGCAAAAATAGAATTTAGCGCAGACGGACTATACGGTTTAAAAGATGCTATAGACAAAATAATCCAACTATCTCCCCAGAAAGGAGATCCTGATTATGACGAAAAGTACGACAAGCTGAGGAAGCAGATACTTGATTGTTGGAGGCAAGTAAAAAAACCTGACGGCACCCTAGCCCAAGAAATAGTTAAAATAACCTTATGGGATTTGAGGTTCTATGGAGGATTAAAATTTTCAGATTCTACATTTCCATGGTTTCAAACAGATCAGCCCGACCCAGATTCTGCGCCAGGTGAGCTTCCTGGTGGAAGCTGGGGTGGGTGGAACCTGAAAAGAAGTAGATCAAACGATGTCCAACAAGATATAAGAGCAGTCGTCCCGCTTCAAGATCTTGGGGATCCAACGTTTTTTATTAAAAGAGTTAGAAATTGGACAAAAGTTTTGGGAGGCTTGAAAGAATATGAAGAAGGTGATCCGGAAACGTATACAACGAATAATCCAAGAAATTGGTGGCTGGCTGGACAATTATACTATCATTACGCTGGCCATGGGGAAACAAAGCCCGAACCATTAATTAAAGAGAATCCTGTGCGCTATTTTCGAGCTACAAATTTGTCCCAGGGAATAAAAAGGACGCGTGAGGGTAGAGAAGAGAAAGGTGTGGGAATAGGTGATGTGCTTACAAACGCGGTTGCGTGTGGTTTTATTAGGAAAATTGATAGGGAATGGATAGAGAAGGTAATAACGATTAATTATGCTACTTAATTTTATCTTTTGGGTCGATCGTTTCTCTCAAATCTTTTGAAAGCTCACCCACAAGTGTTCCTTGTAGGCTGGCTTTTGTACTAAGTTCTTTCAAAACTGTTGACCCAAGTACTTTTAAAATACTTGTAATAAGTCCTGACTCTTTTCCCATTTATCGAGATTTAAACCCACCCTGAGCAAACTTACCAAACGTTCCCAGAACGGTGTTTATAAACTTAGCCTGGTTCGCATTGTCTTCTGCCCATTTCGAAGTAGAAATGAAATCAGAAGCTTTCGCTGCCCCATAGGATGCACCGTATCCGGCTATATTCATAGGATTGATAGTTTCTCCAATTGCTGATCCGTAGTTGAATTGCTGACCTTTAATTAAGGCTTGAATTATCTCGTTTGCCTTTGGAATCAATGTAAACATTACTAGGCCAACCGCTGATATTATTATTGCCGAAGTGAATGCACCACCACCACCCAATACTGGTGGCCAGCCTGCATTTGTGCCGAAGCCGAAGGGTAAGACTTCTAGTACAGCCGAACCCAAACCAAAAGGACTTGCAATAAATCCTAAAGAGGTAACGCCCATCAGGAAAAATTCTATCGAGAGTAGGGTCATGAGACTGGTAACGATAAATGTTGATAAGTTGGCTACGAACAATCTTATCCAGGGTCCTATGCCAAAGGATGGGATTATAACACCCAAGGCAATGTAAAAAGGCGAAATAATTGTTAAAAGGAGCGTAAATGCATAAGCTTTAACAAGTGCCCAAATTACTTTAAAAACATGAATTACCAGGACTAGAAATATTATGACTATAAGACCCAGACTAATCCAGAAAGAGATAGTTCCAGTCGGCGCTGCTAACAAAAGGCCAATTATTAATATGGGAATCATAAGAACAACTCCAACAATCCACAAAACAAATGAGATAATTCCAAAATATCCAAGAGGAAATGTCGATCCGATTAGCCAGCCAAAAATATTTGCGGGGCTGTCTGGGCTTATCGAAGGAACAAGTCCGTGGATAAAAAGTGGAGACACAATAGCACTAATAAGTGCAAATACAAGATACATAAGATCAATCAACAGCCCAGCAATTGCATAAGAGAAAGTGACCAATATTAAGGCAATTACTATTTTTGGAATGGCCGATTGGATAGTAATAACTGTTTGTGGATTGAGTTTGACCTTAAACATAACCATAAATGAAAGTACAATTATTATGATTACAAAGAATGCGTAGGTTGCATTTCTGGCAAATTTCCAAAGGATTTGAATTGGAAGGAGTGCTCCAAATCCGAACCCTGGGGTTTGTGCCTTAGCTACGGGAACAATATCCAAACTGAAGCCTTTATTGAGAACAGCAGGAATCTGGGCGATTATTGAAGGCTCTCTTGGGGAAGTAATTATTGCAAGCATAGATGAGTCACCATAAACATTGATAGATCCTAACAAATTTTTAATTTTATCCTGAATAGTAATGCTACATGAGTTTATTGGGTCTCCGAAGTCTTCAGGTTTAAGTTTAACTAAATCGATCAAATTCTTTGGAACAGCATTTACAACCTTTACAATGCAAGTAGTTAGGCTTGGACCTATGATAATTGTGATCGGCAAAAAAAGAATTGAATACACAACCCACGTTACTTGAGCTGCTGTATATCTTTCCCCGAAGATACTATTGGCATTACTAGTGTCATAGGCTTTAAGATACCAATCCATTGGGTATGGGGCATACCATTCTCCGTCAGCCTTGGCGGGGGTAGGAGTAGATGTGAACAATACAACAAAAATTAAAATTGAGACCAGAATTTTTTTGAGCATAGACATTAACTCATGTTAGCATAGTTTTTTATGGACAAAAAGGTTTATCAGTTGGATAAGTTGGAAAAGGACAGCTCGGGACAAGTGGTTCCCAGGCGGAACTTATGATTTCATTTAGATAATTTATGGCGTCTGCGCCTGGTACGCACGGGCTTACGACCCCGTTTTTATAAATCTGCATAAAATTTTGCATATCTGAATAGCCATTATTAAAGCATTGGGGGTATTTTGTCTTGTAATCACTTGGAAGTTTCAAAAACCTAGTAATCTGAGCATCAAAATCCGCCGGTATTGGGTTTGTAGTACTATTTATTCCAAAATCTTGAGTAGCGCAGCTGGTGTTATGGGCAGTGTAATTACTGGCATCTGATTCATGAAGCCATTCAGTCAAAGTAAATGCGGGATTGACTCCGGCAGCGACAGATCTGTTTACTACATCATTGAAACACTCGTCGGCGTAAGGTTTCCCATCACCTGTCCACCTGGCTGCAAGATCAACAAACTTCGCTTTCAAAGAGGCATATTTTTGAGCAGCAGCTGTCAGTTGTGCATTTTGGTTGCAGTTGATTTGACACGATCCGCTCTTGCCAGGTTGAGCTGCGTTTACTTGTAGAGCTGCACTCTCGCACATTCCTTTGGGTCGGAGAGCACACTGAAGACCTTTAAGGAAGTTTTCATTAACGCTTCCGAGGTGTGGAAAAAAGATTTGGGCTTGCTCCCCCCCCCGCCCTTGGGTAGGGTCCCCAGCAAGAATTTCAACATTGGGGTCATCTGCTCCAGCAGGTTCTTTGTAGGTAGCTTTTGCGGAGGCTGCATAGTCTTTTATAAGGTCTTCTTTTGGATTTTTAGGATTTTTAGCAGTCAAGATGTCTATCGGGAAAAATCTCTTTAAAACACTCCAGTCGCCACCAACTAGTCTGTCGGCAATCTCGTTTAAATTTGGAGATTTAGTGTAAACAGCTAGCGCCGCATAGACATTTACTTTTTTGGAATAAGTAGTGGTTGTACAAGCTTGACAAGAAAGATCAGTAGTACATGTTTGGAGACAGGTTTGATCAGTAGTTTCACTAGGACTAAAAGTAACATTAAAAGGAAGGGTTGTATAAGTCACTTTGCCGGTGATGTTTTTGTAATATTTTGATCCGACGTTTGGAGCAGTTTGCTGGTGCAGGTCTCCAAAAAGATCATCGCCTGGATTTGTTTTTGCGTCTGCGATTTCACAACTCTTAGGACCACCGCCATTAGAGTTGAAATATGGAGCATCTGCTCCAGTGTCTCCATTGAAACCAGTTGTTCCTTGGTATAGAAATGTTTTTTGTAGAAGTTCTGAGAGCTGAGCACCATCTACCGTATGCGAAAAATAAAGGTCGTTTCTGGCAGTTATATTGCCCCCAGTTGGATTATTAGTGTCGGGAACAGATTCAGATATTCCAGAGTTAGGTGTAAAGGAAACTTCTTGAACTTGAATTCCTCCAACCAGTGGCTGCACTGGCTTGTCATTGGGGGTCATCTCTTGTGGGCTTGGTATCCTAACTTCGCCGGCCCTATCTTCAGTTGGTGCAAGAGGGGAATATGGAGACCGCCCAAGTGGCGGATCAGCTCCTACACTACTGTCGCTTTCTGGCTTAAGTCTCGCTGCTAAGGAAACAGCACCTTTGACACAGGAAGTGGGGTTTCCACCAAAGAAACACTCGTATATTTGATTGTGCCTGTATTGAGTTTGATCTGCGGTTTGGCCTCTATTAAAATCCAATATAGTTGTTGGCAAAAGTTTATTTAGTGGTCCTGAAAAGTTGATCAAACGATCGATGTCGGCAACAGTATTTGTTAGGGGGGTGTCATATGAAGAGAATACAGATCCATTTAAAAACCATTCAAGGTAGTTATTTACCCGAGAGGCATCATCGAGCAAATTAACTTCATTTATTCTGTTTGGCACTAGAGTGGTATTGCCCAATATCGGAAGCTCGGAATCCTTAAGGTCAACTTCTATGTTGGCAGAATCACTGATTACTTGGAATTCACATGTTTTGTTTTCTCCGCCATCATCGGTACAAGCTTTTGCGGTACGCCAAGGGCCGTCTGGGTTTAGAGTATATGAGTGTTTAACAACCAGATCGTTCCCACAGAAAAGGCTATCCCATTCAATATACTGATAAAGCATTCCATAAGGGCTTGCTTGATATGGACGAAGTTGGTGAAACTCATTTCCTCTTGTATCTCCACCTGATACATATGGGTCTGGGATTGGTTTTGAGGACTTAGTCAAAGTAGCTTGGTTTTTTGCAGCGCCCGAGCTTTGACCAATAGTAATAGCTTTTGGCTTAAGGGACAAATCACATGCTAAAAGTTGCGCACTTTGATTCCACCAGTCTTTTTTTGATCTAGGATCCATAAAGCTACCAGTATCTCTGATTGAGACAAGCTCTGATCCGTTGGATGTTCCGAGGGTATAACCACAAGGCAGCTCTATAACTTTCCCTTGACTTATATACTGCTCATACATGCTTACTAAATTTGGGTCAATTTTTGGAAAGTTTATGACATGAATTGTGTAGCCCCGAACTATGCCGTCACCCCCGTTGGTATAGCTTATGGTAATTTGGTCTTTGGCGGCATAAAGAATAACTGCTTGATAGCCTTCGCCGATATCGTACCCAGATTGGGGGACTTTTATGGCTTGACCAGCATTGAGCCAGGTCATCAAAGTTACCCCCCAATTATTAGAGTAATCTGGTGGGATTATTGCAGCTCCGTTATAATCTTTTATCTGATAGAGTTCCTTAATTGACGGATTGCTGATTGCATTACCTGTAATGGTTCCAAGTTGAGGCGCTTTTGGGTCTGTTTCTCCTCCAATATCTATTAAAACTTTGTCAGCATTTAAATCTGCCTGGTTGCCAATGTTAGTATCCGGATTTGGGTAGGGTGGGTTAACCTTACTATTGCCACGTAGTGTGATGTTTATATCTGGGTCCGTGGCTGCAGATTGAACACTGGCATAGACTCTGTCAGAGAAGAATATAGGCGAACAAATAAGTAGAAGAAAACTAAAAATAAATTTTTTGGACAGACCCATACATTTATGGTTGAACGATTTTAAATTGAGTGACATCAACTCCTGTAAAGTTTTTAATTAGTTGTAAGACCAAAAAAGAGAGTGCTACAAAAACGAATCCATAGATTGCATAAGTTATTGTTTTTTTTGCAGCTTCTGCTTTTGGAGCTTCAGACCCAGCAGTAATCAAGTTGAGGCCGCCAACCAAAAGCATAATTAAGAAAATGATTCCTGCCAGAGCAACTGCAACATTGACCACATTCGAAAAAACATCTTCGAGACCGCTAAAAGTCGCTACGCCATTTATATTATCAATATCCACAACACTATATTAGCGAAGCAAAGGGAATCTGGCAAGCGGGGTTTATAAAGCTCAGCCAACTTTGAAGGTTAAATTAAGTAGGTCGACTCCAAACAGCTGTTTGATAAGAGCCATAATCGCCCAAGCCGAAAAAGTTATAACCAATCCAACCAAAGCTGCTGTAATTTGGTTTCTTGCAGATTCTGTTTGGCCTTTGTCTCCACCTGAAACGATCCACTTGATACCACCAATGACCAACATAAAAAAGAAAGCAACACCTGCAACAATCAAAGCAAGACTTATCAAGGTACTTACAACCTTATTAAAAGTCAGAGTTTGCAAAGGCTCAAACCCAGGAGGAGCGTTAAAAGTTATAGTTTCGTCTGCGAGCAACTTCAAAGAGTTCAACATATGCTAAATTATTCAATTTTTAATGGGCCTATGTCAAGTGTCAAAATTTTGATTCCAAAAAAATCTTCCAAAACTTTTATAATTGCAAAAACAGAAAACAAAACCAAAATTCCAATAATTGCGTTAAGTATTTTTCCTCGGGCTCCTTCAATTGCGGATTTATCTCCACCTGAGGCTATCCATTGTATTGCACCAATAACCATCACAAAAAAGAAAACTATTACTCCAATAACAAAACCGATTCCAAACAGAGCAGGGAGAAATTTTTGAAAGAACTCTAAGCCAGTAAGCCCAGCCAATCTGTCTCCTACAAGTGGGTTAGCTATTGCATTACTATTTCCTGGTCCTGGTCTCATGGTTTTACGATTTTTGAGATGGAAAGGGCTCCGTTAAGTATATCTATTCCCAGAATTGTGTTTCCAATAAGATCAATTAAGAAGACCGCTGCGATTACGACAACCAAACCTATTACGGATGTACTAATTTTGTTTCTTGCTTGCTCAAATTTACCTTTGTCGCCCCCTGAGCCAATTATTGAAATAACGCCACTGAAAAGCTGAACAATAAACCAGATGAAGGCCACAATAGTCATAACTCCAAGAGTAGTAGAAATAATGTTATTAAGAAGAACATCCGAATAAGCTGCGGTGTGGCCTTCGAGACCAAGAGGACCAATCCCTTTAAAACCTCCACCTCCTGTAGGGCCAATGTTTATAGTTGCAGCTAAAATTTCCTTCATGGTGTTACTATACTTGGATTGATAATTGCGTTCCAGTCGTGGAATATTAAATACCCAAATATTCCTGCAAGGACAAAAGCACCTGCAGCTACTGTAAGACCTAATGCTGTCTGCCAAATCTTAGCCCATGCCCCTTCAATTTTTTTAGGGTCATCTCCCGCGGAGAGAAAAGCGTATCCAGCCAAAACAAAATTAAAAAGTGCGAAAATCCCCGCCCCTACGATCATCATCTTCAAGATAACGTTCAAGAAAACGCCAATTCCACCATTTTCAACTGTACCAAATTTAGTAAGAGCATCCGGTGCCTGAATTGGCCCGAATACGTTATCTACTGCTAAAAATTTCATTTTAAATATTTGGCGCTGTAATAAATTTAGAACCTGTTATTATTTCTAATATTCTTATTATCCAGTACGCACTAAATATTATAGCAAATCCAATGGCGGCATAAGTAGCTGCCTGTTGGGCCTTGGCTGCGTTTTCTGGCTTATTTTGTCCAGCAGCGCCTATCATCTGAATTCCTGCATAAACAATCATAAAAAGAATAATCACCCCAGCGACAACAAGCGACCCAGTAAGAATTAAAGATGTGAGGTCGCCTACGGTTCCTGAATATCCTTGAAATTGTTCACCGATTTTAACTGATAAGTGATTCATTTAATTGTAAACAGGTCTTTAAAATTAGTATTAGTTCCAAGTCCAAAAACAATACCCGATAATTGAACTATCCAGAAAGCAACAAGGACAATAACAAAACCAATTGCCGCGTTTGTTAGTGAAGCCTTTGCTTCGGCAGCTTTTTTTTGATCTCCTCCTGATGTAAACATTTTAAATCCAGAAATAACCAGGTAAATTAAAAGTAAAATTCCTGCAATTGTAAAAACATAGTTTAAGGCTGTTGAAATAATGTCTCCTATTTTTAGGCTCTGGCTGTTTATATCAAAAGGCGCTTTAGGGTCTGCTTCGACTTTTATTTTTTCAAAATCAATTTGTGCAATTTTCATTTAGTTAGAAAATCCTGGTATCTTAAGTATATCAACTCCTATAATCCTTAACAAAACTACAGAAAAGAGAAGCATAATCAGCCCTGAAATCGCTGCAGTCAGAAGCTCTTGCCCACCCTTTAGCCTATTTGGATCACCAGAGGAGGTCATTATTTGAAAGCCTGCATATAAAATTAAAAGAAAGGCAATCCCGCCGCCTACTCCAATTGCCCATCGAAGAATAAACCCAACCAAATCAGAAGTGGTCGTGTCATTGCTGAAAGGGACACAGCCAATCGCAGTATTTATACCGTTTCCTGGATTAAGGATTGGGATAACGACTGAACCGTTGGTGTTGCAACGTAAATTCTGTGCAAGGGCTGCTACTGGGGAAACTACAAACATAAAAATCAGTGCAAAAGTTGAAATTATTACCAACAATGTTTTCTTCATCTTTATAGTGTATTCCAAAAAAGTTCTTGAGTAAATTCGGTATAATGGAGGATATGAGATTTAGAATCCTTTTTGCTTCAGTTGTTTTTTTGATTTCGTTAGTCTTTACCCATAGCTCAGGTCTTGCTGTTTTTGCTCAAGATTGCGGAGCTGATCTAGACTGTCAAATAGGACAAATCCAAAAAGAAATTGATGCCTTGTCTCCAGCTCAGGAAAATAACAAAAAGGAACTTGCAGATTTGAATAGTCGAATCACAAACATAAAAAAACAAATTGTTGGCCTTTCACAAAAACTTACTGATTTAGAAAAAGACATAAGTAAAAGAGAAGAAGAGCTAGCTTATACTCAAGAAATTTTTGAAGAAAAAACTAGCAATCACTATAAATTCTTAAGAACCTATGATCCAATTCTTCCTTTTCTTTATTCCGACAGTGCCTCAAACGCTTTTAGAGAAATAATTTTTAGACAAAGAGCAATTGATGATGATAGAAGCTCAATTGAAAAATATGCAAACGAACTTCTTCAACTCAAAAAAGACAAAGAATCTTTAGAGAAAAATAAAACTAGTTTGGCTTCTGCTCAGGCCAATTTAGATAAACAGGCAAAATTCTTGGGGGCAGAAGTTGCAAAAGTTGATGCTTATTTGGCGACACTCTCTGCTAAACAGCAAGAGTTGCTGGCTGCAAAATTTGCAAGCGCACCTGTACCACTCCTTGCATACACATCACTTGGAGGTTGCTCGAGTGATATAGGCAAATCCTCAAATTTTAGTGGCAAGAAATTTGGCTTTTTCAGTTTGGGAGTACCTAATAAGACAGGCTTGAATCAGTATGGAGCCAAAGGGCGAGCTGAGGGAGGTCAGTCCTATGAACAAATACTAAATGCCTATTATAACAATTTTCAAATAGTTGATTATGGCACCGGTTTTAATATCACAGTTAATGGTACTAATCCGTACAACCAAAGTTTTAATAATGAATCATATAACATAGAAGATTATTTAAAGCACCTGTATGAGATGCCTGCGACTTGGGACTCTAAAGCACTTCAAGCTCAGGCCATTGCGGCACGTTCATACGCCCTCGCAAGAACCAATAAGGGACAGTCTTCGATTCCGCCGGACGAATCCGGACAGGTAGTAAAAAAAGAACCCAATGACCCCCTATGGGTTAACGCTGTTATAGCAACTGTGGGAAAAGTTATGGTACAAAACGGCAACCCTATTTCTGCTTGGTACTCTTCTACACACGGTGGTGTTATTTTAAAATCCAGCCAAATAGGATGGAGTGATACTCCCTGGACCAAACAGGGAATTGACACACCATCTGGGACTGCGGGGAGTATTTCGGATCTTAAATCAAACGCGTTCGACAAACAATCTCCATGGTTTTATTGCGATTGGGGATATCGAAGTCAATACAACAATACAGCTTGGCTTAAAGAAGAAGAAACCGTTGACATTGTCAACGCTTATGTTCTTTGGGATCTAGATAACAATATGATTACTCACTTAAGCCAAACTGATAAACCAACGAGTGATACTTGGTCACCGGAACAAGTCAAACAAGAGATTTTAAACAAAGGTGGAAACCCAATAAATACTATCAATTCAATTAGTGCGGCATGGGACGGGTCTGGGATTTCAAAAACAATAAGCGTAAACGGTAGAAGTTTTGATGCACAAAAAATTAAAAACTTATTTAATATTAGGGCTCCAGCAAATATCCAAATTAAGCCAGCTTGTCAACCAAACTCAAGTTTAAGTTGTGACAAAATGTATGCGCTTTACGACATAGTTCAAGAATAATCTAAACTTGTCTTACTTTTGAGTTTAATTATCAGGTGTTATACTTGAGGGTATTATGCCAGATATATTCATAAACTCCGAAGAAGCCCCCGTCAAAAAAGTTGAAAAGGAAATTAAGAAGCATCCAAAAGAAGTCCATCGCTTGGAAGGCCATTCCCATAGTCCGCTTTCATCTTTTTGTTATTTTCCAGATGGTGTGCAGTTTGTTGCCAAGGACAGTCAAGAAAAAATTGTACTTCTTTTAAGAAGACACCCAATAACTAATGTTCCTTGGATTGTTGTCGCAATATTAATGCTATTTGCTCCATCGGTTCTTTCTTTTTTCCCATTGATTTCTTTTTTACCAGCCAACTTTCAGCTAGTTGCAGTTATTATGTGGTATCTGATTACTGTTGCTTATATTTTCGAGTCATTCCTAGATTGGTTTTTTAGCGTCTACATTATTACAGACGAGCGTGTTTTTGACGTAGACTTTGTAAATCTTGTTTATAGGGAAATTAGCGAAGCCAATATAGACCAAATTCAGGATGTAACTGTTACTATGGGAAGCGTAATAAGAACCCTTTTTGACTTTGGCGATGTCTTTATTCAAACTGCGTCCGAAGTTCCAAGACTCGAGTTTGAGGCCGTTCCAGACCCAGACCGCGTCGCTAAAATCCTAAGAGAGCTGAGAGTTGAGGAAGAAAAAGAAAAAATAGAAGGGAGGGTAAGGTGATTCCGGGAATGGCCTTATCAGTTTGGTTTGTTGTGAAGATTTTCTTTTTAATTGCAATTGGTGTTTATATTGTCTTTGCCTTTGTAGTTGTAAGGCAGGTTGGCCTTATGACTGACACGTTGGAAGTAGGATTTGAAACACCTGTCAGAATTGTTGCTTGGGGGCATCTCTTGTTTGCCATAGGAATTTTGATTCTTGCAATATTAATATTGTGAAACTAACTTCTTCTAAATTAACGGGAACTCCTGACGCTTCAGGCTGGGCCCAAATACACGATTTTACACCTGATGAGCCAGAGAAGCTTTCAAAAAGGGGTCGCCTTTTTGCAGTTATTTCAACCCAAGAAGCGGCTGTTGGGATTGATACAATTTCACTGGGACGCGAGATTCTTACAAGAATTCACGAGGAATACTTTGCAAACACAGAGGAGAGTGCATTTGAGGCACTCAAAGGGTCAGTCAATAAAGTTTTTCAGGAGTTTTCAGAAGAAAAACCTATCCAAATAGGAGCTGCGGTTTTTTTAGATAACGCCCTATATATTTCAGTAGTTGGTGGAGTCAGAGCCTTTCTTTTAAGGGAAGGAGTTTTTGCCAAACTTGCTGATGAAGCAAATTCAGTATCAGGTTTTGTAAACGAAGGAGATACTCTTCTTCTTGGAACAAAAAGATTTTTTGAAGCAACTCCGATTGGTGTTATTAAAGGAATGCTCGAGTCAGGGTCTCCCGAAACTACTGTTCAAAACCTGGCACCAGTTGTACACGGGGGAGATAAGAATGGAAGCTTTGGAGTTGTAATAGTCAGAGCAGGAGATAAGCCCATAGCCAAAGCGGAAGAGGAATCGGTACCGGCCATGGCTGGAGCTTGGAGAAAAAAGTTTGCTAGTTTTCTTGATAAGGTCATAAGTATTTTGCCTGAAAGAAGGCTTTATATTAGGTCTGATACCCAAGAGCTCGGTGAAGAAAAAAAGAGAGATGTTGCCGTAATTGTTGGAATTCTTCTTCTTTTAATTCTTGTAGTTTCAATCTTTTTTGGAATCAGACAGGCTTCATTTAAGCAAGTTCGGTCAAAGTATGAAGGAAGGCTTAAGGAAGCACAACATAATTTAGAAGAGGCAAGGTCTCTTGCGTCTCTTGATGGGGAGCGGGCAAGACAGCTCATTTTTTCAGCCAAAGAAATTGCATATAGTCTTAAAGACGAAGGAGTAAAAGATTCAGAATTGGATACGCTTTTAAATGATATCAACCAAAGCCTTGGTGATATTGGTGGAGTTTTTCAAGATCCGCCTGAGCTATTTTTAGACCTATCACTTCTTACCAGTGGCTTTAATGGTAGCGCTCTAGCTGCCTCTGACGGGCAGATGGCGGTACTTGATAAAGATGGACAAAGGGTGGTTTTTATTAATATTGAAACCAAAAAAACTAACACCCTGGCTGGTCCCGAGCTACTTCAAAAAGCATATGAAATTGGAGCATATACAGATAGGGTTTTTGTTGCTGATGAGTCGGGAATTTCTGAAATTTTAGAATCAAATACTAAAAAAGTAATAGATAAAGATTGGGAAGGAGATATAAAATTTGCTTCCTATACTGGGAACATTTATGTTGTTGATAAAGGAGCTGGGCTGATTTACAGATATCAAGGGGGAGAAACATTTGGTACAAAGGACAACTGGTTTGGGGCAGGTGTAAACCCTGACCTTTCTGGCACGAGCTCAATTGCAATTGACGGGTCAATTTGGATTCTGCAAAGTAGTGGAAGAATTTTAAAGTTTTCCCAAGGGTCGCCCGAGGCTTTTAATATTACAGGCGTTGATGGAAGCTTAAGTGAAGCGATTTCAATTTATACAGATCAAGATTCAGACTTTTTATACATCTTAGACAAAAGCGGACGCGTAGTAGTAGTTGACAAAAAAGGAAATTATAATGCTCAGTATTCTGATGAAAAAATAAAAGAAGCTACGAACATAGTTGTATCTGAAAAAGACAAAAAAATTATTCTTTTAGTTGGGCCAAAACTCTATTCAATAGATCTCAAAAATATTTAAAATTTAAAAAGCCTCAATGTTGTTTTTCGAATCAAACCACCAACCAAGCTAGGAACAATCCCTATTATTGCTGAAAATAAAGTTCCTATAAACAAGGTGGAGAAGTCTCGACTTATAAGGTGATTGGTGAGTGAGTATAGACCAAAAATTAAAGCTCCAATTAAAACAGAGTCCAAAACTTTTTTACGAAATCCATATACAATAAAACCAAAAACAACCAAGAAGGGCATTTGGATATAACTCCAAAGATAATCTGGAACACTAAAGACCACTTCTTCTAAAAATTCGACAACATTCATAATGCCAACTCCTACAACTGTTGTAATGAGAATCTTTATTCGCATAATCTATTTTCCACCCGAAACAATCAAAATTGAAATTGTTATTATGGTCACAAACACAAATAGACCGAGTAGGGCCCAGCCAACTATTGACCAGCTAAATTTAGCAACTTTAGGATTTTTAATTTGCCAATCCTTAAAATATTTTACATAAAACCAAATAGGAAATGCAGCGGAGAGGAGAAGTGAGCCCGACTGACTTCCGGTTCTTACAGGTAAAATAACTGTGATAATACCAAGGGCTAGTACAATCAGGCCACCAACTATAAAAAACTTTTTAGCTACGTCTTCTCTGCCTATTCTTTTAAGATTTTGCCATACTATTAAAAAACTGGCTGGAAACCCGAATAAAATTGACATAGTGATAACCCATCCATATGGCCACGGGAGTTTGGTGGGGCTAGTTGGATTATGTAAAGGTTCTGGCTGCCCAGAATTTGCTGCTTGAGATACTGCTTGATTTTGGTCGTCCACTTACTGAATGGTATCTAAAAAAACTATTCAGATCAATACAAACAATACAAATGAAATTAACTAGAGTCTTTTAAATGGATGATTTTACCGTTAAGTAATTAAAAACTTCACCCTGCTACAGGTAGTTCCAAGTATAATATCGGTATAATAATTGGATTGATGCCTTCTATACGGGGTGTGTATTTTAAATTAAAATCACGTTCTCCAGGTTTAATTTTGAGCAGAATGGCGCCTTCCATTTGTGTTTTAGATTGTATATACCAATTTTCTGAAGGCAAAGGAAAACGATGAACATTGAAGCGCTCCAGAATTCCGCCAGAAAAGACATCTAGATCAGATACAAGTTCCTGAGGATTCCCAGCTTTGTTTGTGACAACAAAATCTGCTAGTGAAATTGGAACCGGTTTGTCGCTGGTATTTATCATAAATATATTGACTATGGCATAATTAAAATCACGGTCTGGTTCACTACTTAAGCCAGCATCAGACGCACCAATATAGATTGGCCCTGTTGATTTATATTCTGAGAGTAAGCGTTCTTTAAACGGCCAATTTGTTTGGGTTGCAGTTTCCCTCTCTTGCAGGAGATCTTTTGCTTTTTGAAGCTCTTTGTTTAATGAACCCAGTTCGCTAGTTGAATTATTAGTTTGGTTAGCAATCCTATCTCTTTCAACATTGTAGCCAATTCCTGCTAGAGAAACAGCCACCAATAACAAAATAATAACGGCCAGTTCAACAAAAAAACCAATTTTCCAAGAAAACGATTTATTATCAGTTTGGGTGAGTGAAGGGTTTTGGCTTGATTGCTGAGCAGGTTGGGGATCCATAACGCTCTTTAGTATAACAAGAAAAAGAGCACTACTACAAATAAACTTCTCCCAATCAAGTTCTGAATTTGTGGAGACGGCGGGAATCGAACCCGCGTCCGTAAAAGCCTATGACAAAACCTCGTTTACAAGCTTAGTGAATTGTTTATTTCCTTCAAAGTAAGTTAATTCACAAACACTTTAAAGTAAGATTTACTTGTCTTAAATTTTTATCTCTAAATCAAAAGATAAAAACAGCATCTCGAACGGGTTTATGCCCAGATAATTCGGTCGAGAATCGAATTAAAGGACATCCAGTTAAGCAAAAAGCAAAGCTGGAGAATCCTGTCGTGAGATAGGATTTAGTTTTGATTCTAATCAAGACTTAGAATCAAAGTCTGCTTGCGGTTTTGTTAAAGAGCTTCTCGTCGAAACCGATCGTCCCCATTTATTTTAACTCTTTCTCGATATCCCTTTGGATATCCTTTTTCTTCAAGAGTTCTTTCTTTTCGAACTTTTTCTTGGACTTTCCAAGACCAAGTTCTACTTTGATAAGACCGTGCGTAGTATACATGGAAATAGGCACCAAAGTCAATTTTTTAGCCTTGAGCTTTGTTGTTATTGAGACTATCTCACTCCTATGCAAAAGAAGCTTCCGAGACCTGGTTGGGCTATAGTCTTTTTTACCTGGAACTGGGATATTTGCGTTTACAAGATAAACTTCAGATCCTAAAATTTTGGCAAAAGAGTTAGTTAGATTTAAGTGCCCAGTTCGAACGGCACGAGCTTCTCCTCCGGAAAGAACAATTCCAGCTTCAATTTTGTCTGATATTTTGTAGTCAAACCTTGCCCTTTTATTAAAAATTTTCATAAATTTGTAACCCTAATCTTTATGGTTAGGTCTATTATAAATCAAATGGGAATTTTAGACCTTATTTTTCCTAAAAACTGCCTAGAATGTAAAAAAGAAGGAAAGTATATTTGTAGTGATTGTATTCAAAAAGTAAGGCTGGCTAGAAGTGTTTGTTCTTATTGTGGAGTTTATTCTTTTTTTGGAAAAACTCACGAGAATTGTAAAAGGAAATACAGTCTAGATGGAGTTTATTCAATCTGGAAATATGACGGAGTAGTAAGAAAAGCAATTATTGCCCTTAAATATAAGTTTGCAAATGAAATTTCAAAAGAAATCGCAAATGAAGCTAAAAAGGAATTAAAAAAATTAGAAATATTTTCTAAAAATTCAATTTTAATTCCAGTTCCACTTCACACTAAAAGAGAAAATTGGAGAGGGTATAACCAAGCTACTGAAATTGGAAAGCTAATAGCAAAAGATTTTAAATGGAAATTTATTCCAGATCTTCTTATTCGTAAAATCCAAACAAAGCCACAAGTAGGACTAAGCGGAAGTGAGAGAGTTGGGAATGTAAAAAACGTTTTTGAAATAAATCCCAAATACAAAATTAAAAACTTTAAAAAACAGATAATAATTTTTGATGATGTTTATACAACTGGATCAACACTTAAAGAAGCTGGAAAGGTATTAAAAAATATAGGCTTTTCTGATGTCTGGGGTTTGACTATTGCGAGATAGCAAACTGTAAAGTGTTACGTAACAGTTGAAGTGTTAAGTAATAGTTTAGAATTTTACCCTTGGCGGAAGGTACAGGAGTCGAACCTGTTCGGGATTGCTCCCACGGGTTTTCGAAACCCGCGTATTTCCGTCCTACCCACCTTCCACAAGAGTATTTTAACATTTACAGCCAACTAAGGCACATACGCATTGTTTTGTGAGAAGACTGACCTACTATGATATACTTTAGTATGTCAGCAAAAGACGACATTGAGCGACTTCTTAAACAAAGAAAGTCGCATGTGGATGCCGAGACGAAGGTTAGGCAAAAAGCTTTGGAAGATCGACGTGGCGCCCAAATACAACTACTAAAAGATAGGAAAAAATTTGTTGCGAACTGCGGTATTCAAGCAGTTCTCGAGGAAATAAATGAAGATATCCTAGAGAGAGCAGGAGAAGTCAAAAGAATTGAGGGTATTTTTACCTATTTATCTGAAAGTGGAGAATATAGAAGTGATATTACCGAAATTACTTGCCCTGTCTATGGATATACCTTGAGCTGGAATGATGGCGCTAGTGGTATATTTGTTGGATGTAGTGGTAGTTCGAAGTATCCAGGTTTGCGTATATATGGTTTTTTGCCAAGAAATGAGAGTGATGCCGCAGAACTTCTTAATGGTATTGTTGGTTTATCAAGACAGCCTTCGGTAATCGTTGATGGTGTAAAAGATACGCACAAAAACAGAGGAACGTCCTTGGATGAATTACACGCCGAAGTCAGAAGCGCTATTTACACAGTAGTAATTGAGCACAAGGACAAAGGAACTCTTTCTTTTTAATTGTGTACCCGGTGAGACTCGAACTCACAGTCTTCAGGTCCGCAACCTGATGCTTAATCCAATTAAGCTACGGGTACGAGTTATTTTAGTCCAGGGAGCCTTTCTGAGAACCAGTTTGCAGCTTTATCAAGCGTTGAAGCGGGAACTTCCTCGTGAGCTAAATACTCTCCAACTGTTTTTTGTATTTCTTCTTTTAACTCAGGCTTGATAATTAGCTCAAGCCTTCCCGGAAATACTCCTGTTTCTACAATCAAAAGCTCGCTGTCAAACCTCTTTGTAAACCAAAATCTTCCTAAATATTCCCAGTCAGTTCTATTTATTCCAATTTTTATGCCTTTATTTGTTATTTTATATTCAATATTTTCAGGCTCAACTGTAGAAAGGATATAAAAAAGAAAAACAATTGAAATAATTAAAATTACTGGCAAGAATCCTTCAATTAAAAAAAGAACTAAACCACAAAGAGCCGCGATTGCAATTATGGTTGTATAAAACTTCCTGTCACGCCTTTTAAAGGGCCTAGCTGGTGCTATCCAGCTGACCAAATCAGCTTCAGGTTCTTGTTTTAAAGTGCTTTTCGTATCTTCAGGCATTACGAGTATTATATCAAAAAATACTACTTGACACCTTTATTCGTGTTTTGTTAGGATGAATATAGGTAAATATGTTGGGTTTAGTTTATACATTGGAATGGAAACACATTTTAAATTTAGGGATGGAGAGCAAAGGCAATTTCTTCTTGAGATAGCTTCAAAAAGTGAATTATCTACTGAGCATCTAGCAAAAATAGTAGGTTTTAGTGCAAGGAGTTACAGAGACTGGATTAAGGAAAAGTATGCAATTGCTGCTTCTGCAGCAAAATTTCTTTCAGAAAGTTTCAGTATATTACTACCTGAAAAAGAAAACATTCTTACTGAAAGGTGGAAGAATATGAAAAGCCAGGCAAGTAAAGTAGGAGGCTTTGCACATTTTAGAATGTATGGAAGTCCGGCCACACTAGAGGGAAGAAGAAAAGGTGGCTCAAAAGCACTTAAGATATTAAGGGCAAGAGGTATAATTCCTTCGGCAAAGTCATTCAACTTTCCTGAAGGTTTTAATAACGAGCTTGCCGAGTTTGTCGGAATAGTACTTGGTGACGGAGGAGTTACTAAGTGGCAATGCACAATTACTCTGAACAGAGTTGCCGATAATGATTATGTCAATTTCGTGAGCTTGTTGATAAAAGAATTATTTGGTGAATTTCCACGAGTATACGAGGATAAAAACAGTCTGGCTGTTGACCTTTGTATTAATGGAGTATCGCTTTTAACATACTTAAAAAGTATTGGAATAGATAAAGGAGATAAAGTTAAACGCCAGGTTGGAGTTCCAGAATGGATTAGCACAAAAACTGAATACAAGAATGCTTGTCTAAGAGGTCTAATGGATACCGACGGTGGAGTTTTTGCTCATCAATACAAGGTTAACGGTAAGGAATATATTTATAATAAAATATGCTTTACCAATCAGTCGGTTCCTTTATTAATGTTTGCAAAAGGAGTTTTGGAGGACTTAGGAATGCATCCTAAACTTACAGATTATCGAGGTGGAAGCAAAAAGATCTGGCTATATAATCAAAATGAAGTTGATAAATATTTAAGAGTTGTTGGCTCAAGCAACACAAGGTTACTAATTTTTTCTAAAAACTGGAAGCGTTTATGAGTGTGTTTTCTGGTATAATAGCCTTGAGAGATCGGGAGGCGTGCGAGAGAGGCCGATCCGGATTGGTTGCTAACCAATGCCCGCAAGGGCTCGTGGGTTCGAATCCCACCGCCTCCGCACAGTTATAGGGTGAGGTGCGAGAGTGGATGAATCGACCGCTCTTGAAAAGCGGCATGGCCTTTTCGGTCATCGAGGGTTCGAATCCCTCCCTCACCGCAGTACGGTGTAGACAAAATAAAAATATGAATAAAAACGACAAACAGCAATTAGTAGGAGGAGTTACCATGTTTAAAATATCAAGAGGTAAAACTTCTTGGTTTTTGGTGAAGCAAACTGATGAATCTGAGTGGGAGCTTCCTAAAACAATAGTCAGGCGTGGTGAATCCTCAGTCAGATCAGTAATAAGACTTATGGGGGAGCAGGCTATGGTTACTGCTAAAGTTCTCGAAGAAACAGGAAGAACAGCTGCTGTTATTAAATTAAATGGAAAACCAGTCGGGCAAAGAATTATTTACTACTTAATGGTTTTTAAGGATGCATCAGAAATCTTGGCATTCTCAGACTATCAATGGCTAGACTTTGCAAAAGCTTCAAAAAAATTAGCTCTTAAAAAAGAAATTCAAATTCTTAAAAACGCCAGAGACGTTTTGAAAGAGTGGGATAGAACTAAAGGAAAGAAATAATCTCTTGGAGAGGTCGCATAGTGGCCTAGTGCGCGGGCTTGGAAAGCTCGTATGACCGCAAGGTTATCGCGGGTTCAAATCCCGCCCTCTCCGCCAGCCTATAATTTGAAATATCTTCCTCAAGCATGTAAAATAGCCAAATGTCACAGGAAAATAAAATTATAACTCCTATACAAAAAGCTGAATCTCTATTGCGAGATAATGGTGTTCATGGTGTTGTAGATCTAATGCTAAATAGTGGTTATTCTCTATACGATATCCGTAGTGCTATGAGTGCTTGTGGTTATATGACCTGTTTTTCGAGAGATGAGAAGCTAAAAGCATCGACTCTTGTAGTATCGGAAAAACCTATTTATTACATGCTAGCAGATGTTGGCAGGGCTGCATTAGATTCCATGAGGACTTCACTTGCATACCCACAGGAAGTTGCTATTGCAGATCTTGAAGAAAGTCTAAAATATTTGCTAGCAAATTGGGATGAAGTTAAAACCCCCTCCTGTATTTCGTTTACTCGTTACGAAGAATAGTATTACATCATTCATCTTTTCTTCGGAGTCTAGTGATATAATGAGGCAGAATGGCGGATAATCAAGTCGAAGAAGTAAAGAACAAGACAGATATAGTTTCCATAATTGGCGAGAGAATTGAGCTTAAAAAAGCCGGTAGAAACTTCAAAGCGAATTGCCCTTTCCACGGTGAAAAAACTCCTTCTTTTGTGGTTTCCCCTGAGCTGCAAATTTATAAATGTTTCGGTTGCTTTCCAGCCGGCCAGTTTGTCAAAACTCCTTTTGGTTATCATAAAATTGAAAATGTTGTTAATGGAGAGTATGTTGTGTCCGGAAAAGGCAACTTAAAAAAAGTTATTACTACTCATAAACGCAAGTATGAAGGCAAGTTAGTTACTGTAAAAACAAGCCAGTTGTCAGAGCCGGTAAGTCTGACAGAAGACCATATGGTATATACGATCGGGGTCGCACCGTTATATAAAAATCACTATAAATACCTTTCTAAAAGATTAAATTCATATCAGAAACATGGTCGAAACGAGAAACTTAAAAAGTTAGAGCGATTTTTTCCTATACAGAAGATTGAAGCAGGCAATTTAGTAAAAGGAATGACTTTGTTATATCCAATAGATACAACAATTTCTAATGTTAAGACGCTTGATTTGACAAAATATATTACAAAAAGATGGCCGGCACACGGAACCAAGCCCCTAATACCAAATTTGCAAGTCAAAGTAGACGAAAACCTTCTTAAAATAATTGGATATTATATTGCAGAAGGGAGTAATAACAGAGCTTATATCAGATTTAGTTTAGGAAATCATGAGGAAGAATTCGCAAATGAAATAATAAGGCTAATTAAAAAAATTTTCGGCGTAGACGCAAGCATATACCATAGAAAAAAAGGAAATAAAACAGGTTTGGAAATTTCAGCTTGTAGTTCTATTTTGGCTAATGTGTTCGAAAACTTGTGTGGTAAGGGGGCAGAAAATAAACACGTCCCCTTCATTCTTCAAGAGCTTACTGAAGCAAAACAACTAAACTTACTCGAGGCTATTTTCAAAGGAGATGGTACCCAACAAAAACCGAGCAAAAAAAGGAAAACTATTAGAAAATCCATCACAACGATTTCAAGAACACTGGCAGAACAATTAGTAGACATGCTTTTACGAATGGGTTATTTCCCATCTCGTAATGTACTCCGAGATAGATATGACAAGAAAAATGTTCATCACAGAGAATCTTTCACAATTTATTGGGCTGCAGACTCGAAAATGTCTAAATTTCATCACACATACCAAACGCAAGATGGAAGTAGATATTGGCTTCTTCCGATATTAAGTGCCGTTAAAAAAGATTTTTCAGGGTATGTACATAACTTAACAATTGAAGATGATCATTCCTATGTGGCCAATAACTTTGCAGTTGCTAATTGTGGTCAAGCTGGCGATGTTTTTACTTTTCTTGAAGAGTATGAAGGTATGGGTTTTGGAGAAGCTTTGAAGTTTTTAGCTGATAAATTAGGAATTAAGTTAAAACAAATTGCAAGCGGACAAGCTTCTGAAAAAGAAAAATACTTTGAAATTAACTCACTTGCAGCAAGATTCTATAACTACATACTTTTAAATCTCCCAATTGGCAAAGAAGCCCTGTCTTACTTAATGGAGGAGAGGGTTTTAAAAATGGATACCATAAAAACTTTTGACATAGGATTTGCTCCCGATAAAAATGATGCGCTCTACTCTTTTCTTGCAGGAAAGAAAAAAATAAACCCTAAAGATTTAGAAGTTGCAGGACTTATAGTTGGCGCTAGAGGAAAACATTTCGATCGGTTTAAAGGAAGAATAATTTTCCCAATAATGGATGCCCGTGGTAATACAATTGCACTAGCTGGAAGGATTTTACCAAAGTACGAAAAGCGTGATGTAGGTAAGTACATTAACTCCCCGGAAACACCAATTTATCACAAGGGGTCGACCCTTTTTGGTCTTAGTATAACTAAGAAAGAAATCAAGAAAGAAGGCGTTGCGGTGGTTGTCGAAGGAGAGGTTGATTTGATATCTTCCTATCAAGCGGGAGTCAAAAATGTGGTTGCAATTAAGGGGTCAGCACTCACTCCAGACCAGATAAGACTTCTTTCAAGAATTACAAATAACATTATTCTTTGTTTGGACTCAGACTTTGCGGGGGAGGAGGCTTCTCGTCGTGGAATTGCCAATGCATATGACTTAGGACTACTTGTTCATGTTGCAAGTTTTAGAAAATACAAAGATCCAGACGAGTTTGCAAGGGCCGATAAAGAAGGATTTAAAAAAGCTCTTGAAAAGGCAGTACCTGCATGGGACTTTTTAATTAACACAGCAGTTCTAAGATACGACACAACAACAGGTGAGGGAAAACAAAAGATAAGCCGTGAAGTTGTCCCGATTTTGGCACTCATCACAGATAAAATTGTCCAAAGCCACTACGTTTCAACTCTTGCCAAAAGAATCAGTGTTGATGAATCAGCCGTTGCAACTGAGCTCGAGCGCTTCATCTCAAAGCAAGCACCGCCCAAAGTAGAAGTTTTTGAAAAAGAAGAAAATGTAATTAGCTCAAGGCGTGAGCTCTTAGAAGAAAAACTTATAGTTCTTTTGTACAAAGATCCTGAAACCGTAATTAAAAGCCTTGGAGAAATTCCTGTTAAAAGCCCATTTGTTAAGCGTATTTTAGAAGAGCATAGAGCGTTTGCTAAAAAGAACAAAAAGTTCAATATTGCTGGTTTTGTAAAAGGGCTTCCCGAAGAGCTTTCTAAAAAATATTCAGAAATTGTACTTAAAGAAGAAGAGGAAGGGGATACAATTCATGCATTTGAGCAGGTAAAATATGAGCTTCAAAAGCTTGATCTGAAAGAGGAAATTCAAGGGCTTTCAGAAGAAATTTCGACTAACGAAGCAGAAGGAGACAAAAAAGGCTTGGAAAAGGCACAAAAAAAACTACGGGATACATCACTAAGGCTTTCAAAGCTCTCCTTTTAAGTGTATAATCTGAGGCTACATCATGTTTAGACTACAAACCAAAGAGCTTCTCAAAAAAGGTAGGGACCAAGGATTTTTAACACAGGACGATATTTTAGAGATTTTTCCTGATGCAGAAAAAAGACTCGAGGAGCTAGACAACTTCTATGAAATTCTTCTTTCAGAAAATCTTGACGTTTTTGAGTCAGTAACACCTGAAGAGCTGGAGAGCGACAAAATTTCTCAAGAAAAATTAGAGCGGGAAATTGAAATTCTTTCAAAATTAGAAGGAATTGAGTCAACAGATCCTGTAAGGCAATACTTAAGAGAAATTGGAAAAGTTCCACTTCTTTTTGCAGAAGATGAGGTTGAGCTTGCAAAGCAATATGAAAAAGCAAATAAAAGGGCAAAAGATAAGCTCACCGAGTCAAACTTGAGGCTAGTTGTATCTATTGCCAAGAAATACATAGGAAGAGGCCTATCCCTCCTTGACCTTATTCAGGAGGGCAACCAGGGCCTTATAAGGGCAGTTGAGAAGTATGACTGGAGAAGAGGATTTAAGTTCTCAACTTATGCAACTTGGTGGATAAGGCAAGCCATAACAAGAGCAATTGCAGATCAGGCAAGAACAATTAGAATTCCGGTTCATATGGTTGAGACAATCAATAAGCTCTACCGTACAAGTAGAAAACTTATGCAGGAGTTGGGAAGGGAACCAACCCCAGAGGAAATTGGAGATGAGCTAGGTTTTGACGGAGACAGAGTCAGAGAAATATTTAAAATTGCACAGGAAACAACTTCCCTTGAAGCACCAGTTGGAGAAGACAAAGAAAGCTTCCTTGGAGACTTCATACCTGATGACAGACAAGAAACACCAGTTGACGCAGCTTCAAAACAACTTCTAAAAGATCATTTAGAAGAAGTACTAGGAACTCTCTCTGAGCGAGAAGCAAAAGTTTTAAAGCTCAGATTCGGACTTGAAGCAGGAAAGCAAATGACCTTAGAGCAAGTAGGAAAAGTATTTGGAGTTACAAGAGAGCGTATAAGGCAAATTGAAGCTAAAGCATTAAGAAAATTAAGACACCCAGCAAGAAGAAGGGCACTTAAAGATTACTTGGACTAGCTTCATTCTGAATGGTATAATAGCCTGTTCTTTAAATATTCCCCTGTAGCTCAATGGTAGAGCGAATTCCTGTTAAGAATGCGGTTGGAGGTTCGAATCCTCCCGGGGGAGCCAAGCTTGACGAGAGGCGTAAAAAGCTATCTTGTCAAAAGGTTTTATCCAGTCAAATCGGGCTTTTTTGCCCTTCAGCTCCAAGTTCTGAAGTGTCATCTTCAAAAGTAGCCGTTTTTCGTGTGCTTCAGAACTTTCAAACAACTTACTTGCGTTAGAAGCCAGTTTAAGCAGGTACTCTGAGGTCAAATAGTATTCCTCATCGGCAAATCGTAGCTTAGACATCTTCGTCTCAATCTCTTTCTGTTTAGCCCGATACTCTTTTCGTTTTCCCTCATAGTAGCTCTCAGTAATGCTACCGTCTATTTTGTCTTCCCAAGCCCGCTCAATGCGGTTTTCGTATTTCTTATACTCGGATTGGTAGCCATTGAGCAGACTTCTATGAAATTCTGATTTATCTTTATGCGAACTTTTAAGGGTAGTGGCTATGTCATCAACTACATCTTTCGGCATTTGTAGCTTACTGAAAACCTCTGAGAACTGCTTGGTTAGGTCGTCCTCTGTAAGCCACTCTGCCCCGTGTTTGCCGTTATATTGAG
>Ga0210377_10000241_pt1 | contig 52124 bp, 44 predicted proteins | sample PLM4_65_b1redo_FD_155480 | JGI IMG/M metagenome (GOLD analysis project Ga0210377, IMG submission 155480) | Groundwater sediment microbial communities from an aquifer in East River, Colorado, USA - PLM4_65_b1 redo | ecosystem: Environmental > Terrestrial > Soil > Riparian zone | place: USA: East...
CATATGAGACAGGCCAAACCATTTATCAAGTCAAACACGAACTCTTTTCAGATTATTTACGTCAACAACTTCGTTCACCTGCGGTTCAGATGACGCTTGCGTAAGTCCATGCAAGTTGTCGTTTATCTGTATCTGCTGTATTTACTTTACCTTAACCCCGTGAAAAGATCGGATTCCATTTTGCGTCCGCCATTGACCAGGCTAAACGTGCGGTAAAAATGTCCGACCCCAAATACTTTCGATAATTCATCCACCGACCATTCGCTAACTGGACCATAACCCAGCAATTGGGATCTATGACATTGAATTGCCCGTTGCACCTGGACCATATATTTTTTATTATCAAGCACTGTGGTGATCTGCCAGGCTTCCCAGCCTTGGTGATACCGTGTTACCCCATCCACTTCCATGCTTAAGCCGCCAAAGGCTTCATTCGCCGCTTGCACAACCTCCAGCGAATCCACCATGTAGTAGAACTTTGAAACACGATGTGGCGCCTGTATGTTCGAGAAATTTTTATCAGCTGCACAAACCAGCGCGCCGTTCGTAAATTGCGAAAGCGCGATATGGTCGGGGTGTCCATACGCGCCATCCGGCGCAAACGTGACAACGACTTGTGGCTTGATCCGGCGAATATGGGTAACAAGCTTTCCAATGATCTCAGCCGGATTTGCCTTATCCACATAGCCATCGATGTAATCAAGAAAATTGACAGTATGCAGGCCAAGATGTTGAGCCGCGCAATTCAATTCATCAGTGCGGATCAGGCCGACTCCTTCGAAGCCGGGGTTTGGTCCTTCGCTATCGTACCAACCCATTTCCCCGCGTGTTGCACAAACCAGATGTGTCTCAATGCCTTCAGCTGAATAACGTGCCAATGTGGAGCCAAGCCCCAATGTTTCATCATCAGGATGCGGAAAAATCGCCAATAACTTTAAAGGACTGTTCATGCCAACTCCTTTTTAGCGAATACCGGTAAACAAATCTGATTCTACCTCCCTTCCCCCATTTATCAAACTAAATGCACGATAAAAAGTACCCTGCATGGCAAGGACGGCAGTTATTGCATCGTCGTGCATTTGCGCGATGGCGCCCAGCGACGGTAACTGACTCTCATGACAGCGGATCGCGCGTAATGCGGTATGACAATGCTCTGCCATATCAATGCGCGTGGTGATCATCCAGTTCTTCCATGTTATTTGACCACGTTGTTGACAATCCACGATCGGGAAATTCATTTCGCTCATGAAAGGCTCAACAAGGTTGACGAAGTTCTCGCCATCCACCATGTAGTAGAGCTTTAAAACGCAATGCGCCGGAAGATCATCGGGATCCTGATAACTTGCATCGGCGGCGCATAGAATTGCGGTATTGGTGAATTGCCCAACGGCGATGTGATCGGGGTGTCCGTAGTTGCCATCAGGTGGGAATGTAACTACTACCTGCGGTTGGATGAGGCGGATGTGCGTGACGATCTTGCCGATGGCTTCTGCATGATCTGCTTGATCCACATCGCCATCGATGTAATCAAGGAAGTGGAGTCCGCACATGCCAAGTTCTTTGACGCAGTTCTCCAACTCTTGCGTGCGGGTCTGACCGAGTCGCTCGAAGCCTGGATTTGTTTCCTTGGAACCGAACCAGCCTCGTTCCCCGCGTGAAGCGCAGACGAGATAAGTCTCAACTCCCTCGGCGGCGTATTTGGCGAGCGTACCACCCATCCCCATGGATTCATCGTCAGGATGAGCGAAGACGGCGAGCAGTTTTAAATTAGTTGGCACGCGTGAGACTCCAAATGCGCTCAAACTCCAGCATGAATTGTTTAGCAATGGCTGCGTTGTAGATGATCAGCACGTTCTCGTCGTTGCGGGTTTCGGCGCTTTGTGAGAAGTTGTAAGAACCCAACACAACGATCTTCTCGTCGATGATAAAAACCTTGTGGTGCATTTGCCCGGCATTGCCATCCACGCGGACCTCAAGCCCGGCTTGCAGGAATGGGTCGTATTCAGTGCCTTGATTCGATTTAACCTGTTCGTCTTCCATCACGCCTTTGACAGTGAGTCCTGCCGCATCTTTTGCGCGGACGATATCGCCGAGTTCGTTGGATGTGAATGAAAAGGCAAGGAAGTAGATGCTCTCTTTAGCACTGTTTAATAACGGAGCGAGTGCGCTGAGCACGCCATCATCAGGGGAGAAATAATTTTTTACGTCAACTTTGTCAATTGTCAATGCGGGATGCGGCGTGGCGGCACGGACATTTTCACCGAAAAGATTTTCGTTGAACATTTCTTCGAATTCGGTCGTGTAATTCTCAGCAATTTTGGTGGAATGGACTCGCATGATGTGATTGTTATCGTCATATGTCCCTGAATCGGTGAAATTCATGGAACCGAGCCACACCTCAGATTTGTCGATCACCATGAATTTATCGTGCATCAAGCCCAGTTGCTCATCGCCCACAATAGGGATGCCAGCGTTGATTAATTCCTGTGGGTCAGAGCGATCCATATTGGTTGATTCCATCACCATCCGGACGGTGACGCCGCGATTATGGGCATTGATCAATGCAAAGCGCACGCTGTTGAGACTCAAGCTGTAGGCGGCAACGTCAACGCTTAACTTGGCATTGTCAATCGCATCCACCAGTGGACCATCCACGCCGCCAGTGCCTTGTGGTGAAAGCGGACTCTCTGGATTCGTAAAATACAACTCGAACCATGTACCTTTGACACCGTAGCCTGCTTCGAGTTCGATGGGGGTGAGGTCGCTGCTTGGAGAGGCTGTTTCGGTAACGTCAATGTCGGGTGTCAGGGTTGGAGTGATTTCCCCGCAGGCGGAGAGCAACAGGCAAATGGTGAGGACGAAAGATAATAGACGATAGTGTTTCATGGGTTCCTTTTGTAATTATGTGTAGGGGCTGACTCGTCAAGGTAATTCAGATGCATTGTTCGCAGAGCGCCTTTGCAATCAGATTTAGTGGTTTGGCATGGGTGGGTCGCCCTTACTTTTTGAGGGATACTTCTTTCAAGCGTTTGGTCAACGCCTGCATGACAGCCAGGCTGACATCAGGGCGTTCACGAATGAGTCCCTCAAAACTTTTCTGATCAATGCACAATGTCCGCACATCGCCAACAGCTACCAATGACGCCATGCGTGGTTCACGTCCGATGATGGACATTTCGCCAACGTAGTCGCCAGCAGTGCGGCGGGCGATTTCTATTTCAGCACCGTCTTTGAGTGAGCATACTTTCACTTCGCCGCTGACGATGATGAACATCACATCACCCACTTCGCCTTCGTGTGCGATCTCTTCGCCATCGCTGAATACTTCCTCTTCAGCAAGCATTGCCACTTGTTTCAGATCCACAGGCGAGAGATTTACGAACAAAGGCACGCGTTTGAAAAATAGGATCCTATCCATCAAAGATAGTGTTGCAAGGTTTTCCATGGTCTGCACTCCAAGTTGCTGCGCGGCGTATCCCGCACAATCTCGAATCCATTCATCGGGGTCGTTCAATAATCGCTCCCAGTTTGTTTCGCCCACCCCTGCACTTTCATCCTCCCACAATTTCATTAACGGTTGGATCACATCCCGATATTTTGCGCTGATGGATTCCAGCGCTTCGATGACATTTGCCCGTTGACCTATATCACGGTATTGCAAATTTTCGACGGCGAGATTCATCGCGTCTCGATCACCAAGCAGACCAACAGCACGCAACGCACGGATCCCATATTGATGCGACTTCTCGTGGAGGGATTCTTCAAGCAGACTCAACGCCTCATTCCTGGACTTTGAATTGACTCCACGCCGAAGGGCATCATACTCCCTTGAGCGCGAAACTGCCACTCGCGCAAAATCCAATATCGGTTTTGGTGACGGTGGAGGCAGATGTTCAAGGGTGCGCAAAACCCCGTCAGCAGATGTTTCGTCGTTCAATAATGACATAACCGAATCGGTGACGGATGCGCCAATATTTCCCAGCAAAAGAGCAGCTGTCTCGCGCGAGGCGCTATCCTTGAGCGAGTTGAGCAAATGCGGAATCGAATCTTGTTCATTAATTTTTGCCAGCGCTGTGAGAATAGCGTTTTTGATGGCTGGTTCGATCCGCCGGTCTTGCAGTTCGTTGGCGAGGAAGTCGAAGGCTTCGCGATCACCCCATTCGCCCATGGCTTGAATGGCGTGGACGCGCGCGTCGAGTTCTCCAAATGTTGCAGCACTGCGTAAATATCCTTTTGCTTTTTCGTTTGTGCCATCCACGCGCAATAAGCATAGCGCGGCGCAAGTACTAACTTTTGCATCTTCATCATCGAGTAAGGGGGTGATGAGTTTTGTCAGGGCGGGGGAGGCGGGCGATAAAGCAGTCAGCGTGGTGATGGCTTGGGAGCGCACATCAGGTTCGGGGTCGGAGAGGGATGCAGCGATGTCCAGCAAGGCAGGAGTCGCTTTGGATTGGGATAAAGCTTTGAGGGACGAGACACGTACCAGCGAGTCGGCATCGCTTAATCCAGTGATGAGCGCATTCGTTGACTCAGGTAATGAAAGATGACCAACGATTTCCGCAGAGATGCGTCGAATGGTTGGGTCGGGGTCATGAAATCCGTTGAGGGCGGTTTGGATCGCGGCGGCATCCTGACGAAAACCGCCGAAAGGTTGCTCTTCACCGAAGAAGAGATGTGGGCGACCCGCGCGGAGAGCGTCGACAAGCGCGAGATTGTAGCCGCGCCACGCTTTGAAAATGAGATAGGTGCAGATCAGCGCGGCGATAAAACCGATAACGTAAAGTTGTTGCGGGTTGAGGGACTGCTCACCGATGACGAGGATGCCGCCTGCGATGAAGACACCCGCCTGTTCGGGGACGCCGCCCACGAAGGCGCGCACCTGATCACGTTTTTCATTGGGGACAACATTGAACATGGTTTGCCAGGCGGGATCGGCGATGCCTGAAAGGAGCAGTGTTTGAATGAAGCGAAAAGCAATCACGATGGTAAAGAGCGGGGCAAACATGAGTGCGCCAAAGCCGATGACATACATGATGGGGAAGGCAAAGATACATAGCATGATCCCGAAGCGGGCAAAGAGACGGTTGGCGAGAAAGAGCGATGTGAGAAATGCGGCGGCGGTGCTGAGCCCATTGAAGATGCCGAGAAAAGAGGCGAGGGTATTTTCGTCTGGGAATTGGGCGGTGATGGTGCGTGAAAATGGCAGGGCAATGGAGAAATAAAGGATGGAGAAAAAGATCGTTGAAATGGAAATGGATGTGAGCAGGGGTGACGTGCGGACATATTGAAAACCGCGTTGCATTTCCTGCGCAAGGGTCGGCTGTTTGCGTTTTGATTTTCTTTGGGGTGGCGAATCGATTTGTTGGTGCGCAAGAACTGCCCGGCTAAAGAGGAATGCGACGATCAGACTCCCTGCCCATACGATGAGCAGATTCTCTGTGCCGATAATGTTTACCAGCAAGCCTGTGGCGAATCCGCCAATGACTTGCCCGAGGATGAAGGAGGCGTTGAAGAGCGGGAATAATCTTTTGGCTTGGCGTGTATCGCAAACTACGCCAGCGATGCCCCAGATCATCAAGCTGACAAGTGCATTGAGAACTTCCTTGCCAAGCCAGAGACCTGGGTAAAGCCATGTTGCTTTTGTGAGCAACGCAAGGCGCGCACCGATGAGAAGCAAGGCGATGAATATCGGGATGGCGGTGTAGACGATGCGTTTGGGGATCCGTCCGAGGGCGGCAGTGACGATGAAAGAGGTGATCATCGAGGTGATGCCCAAGCCGATGTACATATAGGGAAGATAGTCCACACCGAAGCGGGCGAAGAAGAGCGCCTCGATACCTGTCCCGCCGAGGGCGGCGCCCATCGCCGTGAACAGCATGATGCCGATCATGAAGGAAGACATGCGTCCTTCGTTGGGTTTGAGGGAGAGAAGTTGCGCAATGCGGGACATGGAATTAAAGATTGGGTAAAGAAAGATCAAGCAATTCGGTGAGAGTCTCTTGTGAGTAAGCTAACTCGGTGATGGCGACTTACGATGTGTACCCCGTGATATCAGCGAGCAGGAGATGTCCGTGCTGGGTATCTGCCGCGCTCATTCGCCCTTTGATCCTACAAATTCTTCCCCTGCCATGCGCGCTGCGTCCTGCATGCGCTCGTCCATGTGGTGCTGGTAGATCAAGATAAGCTTCGCGCCTAGGCGGCGGAGAAACTGCGGCATCGGCATGTGCATCTTCATCACATCATGGACGCGCGTGCCCCCGTTGGGAAGCGGCTCGAAGCGGATGGTTTCGGTAAACGTGTGTTTGTTATTCTCAAATGAATTCGTTGTTACATATTCAAATGGGCGCCAATCCACAACGACTTCGGTGCTGACGGATTTCCCATGCGCGCAGTGATTGCTCGCGCCAACACCCGCGCGTCCCTTGGGTCTGTCACCCAACGACCAATGGACGTGTCCGCCGTTCCATTGATTGCGTTTGTCGGGGTCCTGGATCCATTCCCAGGTCACAGCGGGAGGCGTGGGGAAATCTGTGCGTAGGATAAAGTCGGCATCCTTTTCTTCGAGCACGATGCGCCGCTGGTCAGTGATTTCCTTGTAGCGTTGATGCAGGTTGATGTTATAGGTTTTGATCTCCCCCAAATGCTCGTACTCTTCCATTTGAATGTGGGCATCTTCGAGATTGACCTGAATGTCGTTACAGCATTGCTCGGTTAGCATAATATATGCACGCCAGCCCACAGCCTCACTGACGTGATTCTTCGTGAGACGGTGAATCAGATTCACATCCGAGCCGACGAGTTCGCGGATGTTCGCAACTTTCTGTTGAATAAAATCACCGCAGTGGAGGAAAAATTTCAAATCCAGCGTGGGGATGTTGCGGCAGGCGTTGCAGGTGCAGGTGGTTTTGCGTTTCATCGAAACCTGTTTGTCACGGAACGCCACATAGGTCGCTTCGATAAAATCGATCAAGGTTGTGCCGCGCGCGAACACACCTGCCATTGCGTAGGCAAACACCGCGTCGCCTTCGAGTTTCGAGATGGTCATCAAGGGCTGGATGCGATCCACCAGCAACTCAAGCAATTCCGCAAGAATCTCGTGCGAATGTTCGAGTTCGGTCTTTGCCACGAAAGAGGTGTAGCCCGAAATATCGGCGATGACGAGAAATCCGTGCTGGGTGATAGTGGACATGGTTTGTCGTGATTATACTCCCATGCAATCGACCGCGGACGATTGACCGTAGACCGCAACAGCGTTGTATCCGTCTGCCGTCTGTCGTCGTCGGTCGCTTATAATCATCTCCTATGTCCAACTCTTCAACTGCCAATCGTCAAATCGTGCGCGCCGCTGGGACGGTGATGATCGCGATTCTTTTCAGTCAACTTGCCAGCCTTGTGAATCGGATTCTTGTCGCTAACGCCTTCCCCGCCGCGGAAGTGGATGCGTTCTTTTCCGCGAACCGAGTTAGCGAGACACTCTTCACATTGATCGCAGCGGGAGCATTGGGGTCGGCGTTTCTGCCCACTTTCACAGGCTTACTGGTAAAGGATGAAAAGACTTCTGCATGGAAACTTGCTTCCTCATTGATCAATCTCGTTACAGTGATCCTCAGTATCGCTGCATTGCTGGCTGCCATCTTTGCCCCGCAGATTGTCCGCTATTTGCTGGCACCAGGACTCTCGCGCGACCCTGAGATATTTAAACTCACAGTCGAACTATTGCGCATTCAATCCGTTTCGGCGGTGCTGTTCGGCATTGGCGGATTGGTTATCAGCATTCTCAACGCACATCAAGTCTTTTTTATTCCACAGATCACAGCAGCGATGTATCAGCTCGGACAGATCTTTGGTGTGCTGGTGTTGGCGCGCTGGCTGGGCATCTACGGTCTTGCCTGGGGCGTGGTGATCGGCGCAGCGCTGTTTTTGTTAGTCCAATTACCGTCACTGTTCAAGCTCAAAGGTGAATTTTCATTTTCGCTGGGGTTGGGGAATCCAGATGTGATGCGAGTCTTTCAATTGATGGGACCGCGCGTGTTCGGCGCGGCAATCGTCCAATTGAATTTTTGGGTCAACAATAATTTGGCTTCCAATATGGCAAAAGGCAGTATTCAAAGCATTGGTTACGGTTTTACATTAATGGTCATGGCGCAAGCCGCGATTGCCCAATCCGTGGCGATTGCCGCGATGCCGACTTTCTCCGCACAACATGCCTTGGGAAAATTGGATGAGATGCGCTCATTGCTCGCCTCGGCTTTACGTGGGATGTTCCTGCTCTCGCTGCCTGCCAGCGTGGGGTTGATCCTGCTTGCGAGACCGATCGTCTCGATGTTGTTCGAGCGTGGGAAGTTCACCGCGTCCACTGCGGAAATGACCGCCTGGGCGCTGGTCTGGTATGCGGCTGGGCTGGTTGGTCACTCAGTGATGGAAGTGCTCACACGCGCGTTCTACGCCCAACAGGATACGAAGACGCCTGTGATTATCGGTGTGATTGCAATGGGATTGAACGTGGTCTTTAGTATTTTGTTTTCACAACTCTTCGCGCAGATTGGCTGGTATCCGCTGGGTGGGTTGGCATTGGCGAACTCATTTGCAACCGCACTCGAAGCGATTGCGCTATTCATCTTCATGCGGAAGCGTTTGAACGGCATCGAAGGCAAATCCATTGCGGATGGGGCGTGGCGGGTTGGGTTGGCGGGGCTGGGGATGGCGATCGGCTTGTGGTTGTGGATCCAGGCTACGGGTGGAATGATGCGGTGGTTTATCGCTTTGGGTGGCGTTGTGATCGGTGGGGTTATCTATTTGTTAGGCGTGATAATTCTCAAAGTCCCCGAAATAAAAATGTTGGCGAGTGCAGTGAGTCGCAGGTTAAAAAAATAACGCCCCGAAGGTTTGAATGGCTCAACAGAGTTTTTCAAAAAACCTTCGGGACGCTGAACGTCAGCGACTTATTTCTTCTTTTTGAGCAAACCGCCGAGCATATCCGCGGCGCCTGCCAGTTGACCTTTTTTATTGAGGAACATATCAATGGCGCCACCCACGGCGGGCGGTAGTTTCTTTTTTAGAAAATCGATCACAGTCTTGACTGCCAATGTGGCTTGTTCTTTTGGCAAGCCGGTCTTCTTCATGACGAGAGCAACTAATTCATCCATTTTGAAATCTCCTTTTGAATATTTTACTTCCAAATTAACCATTGCCCGGTTGCGATAACGAGTCCGAGCAGAATGCCGCCCATTACTTCAAGCGGGGTGTGGCCCAATACTTCGCGCAAATCCTTTTCGCTGATGGGATGTCCTTGCAGCAATTCACCGAACAGTACGTTGATGCGTTGGGCGTGAATGCCAGCCTGTCTGCGCACGCCGCCCGCATCGTACGTCACGATCATGGTGATCGCCACGCCCAATGCAAACAGCGGGTTATCGAACCCGTGATACAACCCGATGGCAAATACGGTCGCCGTCATCAGGGAGGAATGTGAACTTGGCATGCCGCCGGTTGTGATGAGCAGTGCCCAATTCCATTTGCGGGTGTAAAAATAATCGAGCGGCATCTTGATGACCTGTGCCATCAGCCAGGCGATCAGACCTGCGATCAGAACTTTGTTTTGAAAGAGTGCACCAAGATTCATTCAGACTCTTCCTCGAAAGCCACCACGTCCTCACCGACTACCTGCTTCACCTTGAGTTCTGCCGCTTCGAGCAGCACGCCGCAACGCGCAGCCAGAGCCTGTCCCCGCTCGAAAAGCCGGATCGCATCCTCAAGTTGACTCTGCTCATTCTCCAGCGCGGAAACGACCTGCTCCAGTTCGGCTAAAGCTTCTTCGTACGATAAATCTTCCACATTCTTTTCTGTTTTTTTGGTTGATGCTTTGGGCATAATGACTCCTTGATGACATGTCACTCTGAGGGAGCGTACTCGCGACCGAAGAGTCTCGCTTGTCGTAGTAGAGATTCTTCGCTTCGCTCAGAATGACATAGTTGTTATTTCCTTACTTCAAACTCTCCATCACTGACTCTGACCTTCATCACGTCGCTGGCTTGGGCAACGCGGGATACAACACCGCCATCGGCTTTTCGTGTCACCACAGCGTAACCGCGCGCCAACACCGCCAGTGGACTTAACGCCTCCAGCCGCTTTTGGGTTCCTTCGAAATGATTCTTCTGCAAGTTGACGTGATACGCCACGGACATAAATGCACGGCGGGATAATTCGTCCACGCGCTGGCGTTCGGATTGGATGAGGCGGGCAGGGGAGAGGTAACGCAGTTGTGCGGTCAGGGAGGCGAGAAAACTTTTTTGTTCAGCGATCAGGTTGACGGTCGCAGAAGCGAGGCGCGCTTTATACGTCTGCACTTCGGCTTGTAGATCCAATATCGTGATCTGAGTCGCAAGTTCTGCGGCGGCAGTTGGAGTTGGCGCGCGGAGATCGGCGGCGAAGTCGCAGAGCGTGAAGTCCGTTTCGTGACCGACGCCACAGATGATTGGGGTCATGGCATCGGCAACGGTACGCACAACACGTTCATCATTGAATGCCCACAGGTCTTCGATGGAACCGCCACCGCGCGCGATGATGATGACATCAAGTTGTTGATCGTCGAGTGTGTTGATAGCTTTGACCAACGCGGGCGGAGCTTCGGTGCCTTGCACAGGTGACGGCGCAAGGATCACTTCCACGATCGGCAGACGGCGACGCAGGGTGTTGAGCATATCGCGCAATGCCGCACCGGTCGCGGATGTGACGATGCCGATTCTGTGCGGGAGTTCAGGAATATTTTTTTTACGGTCCGGGTCGAACAGACCTTCGGCTTCGAGCATCGCCTTGAGTCGCATGAACTCTTGATAGAGTGCGCCTTCACCCACACCGCGGATCTGATCGGCGTACAGTTGATATTGTCCTTGTGGTTCATACACGCCGATCTTGCCGTGGACTTCCACTGCCATACCATCGCGTAATGGCAGGTTGAGCCGCGCCGCGCTGGTCTTCCACATTACACACTTGAGCGAAGCATTGGCATCCTTAAGTGTAAAATAAATATGACCAGAAGCCGGGCGCGAAAGATTCGAGATCTCGCCCTGCACCCAAACATCCTGAAGGACTTCATTCTCCTCCAGCAATTTGCGGATCTGGAACGTGAGCTTGGAAACAGTAAATGTTTGCGGGACAGGTTCAGGGAAAAGTGAGGGTTGCATTGATACGAGGATACTCGAATTAATGGGAGATTGTAAAGGATGAAATCAAGGTATCGAATCAACAACAATTTGACAATAGTCTTTATAGCCGTTCCATTTCAAAGAAACAAAATCATACACATGCCATTTTTCAGCGTCAGGTATAGGCATGAATCTCAAAATTGACACCAATTGATTTTCCCCGACTCCTTTGGATTCATTTCTTGAGTCCAGATCTGCCCAAACACCTTTATTTGGGAATTCAAGCGCTATGCCAAAACATGGTTTTTCTGGTTGCACAGGACCTCCCCAGTTCGTATCAACCCATGAGGGTTCACCAAGTATTTCGAATAAATCTTTTACTGAAAAATTCGAGTTTTCATCAAGAATCAAAAAGATGTCATTCACTTTCCCGTCCACTGAAAATAATACAGACCCTCTTTTTACCCCATCATTTGGATTTATTTCATTGCTCCACTCTAAATAATTCGATTCTACTTTTACATAATCAAATCCATATCGATCTTGTAAAATATTTTTGGCATTATCAAATTCAGTGAATCCAACCTGAATCCCCGCCCAGCAAGGTGTTATACAGTTTTGAGTAAGGATCAGAGATTGCATTTTGTCAATCGTAGATACTTGTTTCTGTTCTAAGCTGCAACCAAGAAGTAACATCATTATCCAGATTGATGCTTGTGTTTTGAATATCTTCTTAAGCATAATTGAAGGATAATCGGCACATGATGAGATGTCAATAATTTGTGAAATTCCCTGCTAAAATTCGAACAGTAGTTTGTCAATGATTTGAGAATGGAAGGACAAAATATGACAAAAAGATGGATCGAGCCAGTTACTCTTACAGGTTCAAAAGTGGTTTTAGAACCGCTTGCACTTGAACATGCGGATGGCATGAAAGAAGCCGTCAAAGATGGAGAGCTTTGGAAGCTGTGGTTCACATCCATTCCTGCGCCTGAAAAAGTGGATGAATATATCCAAACAGCCTTGAATTGGCGGGAGAATCTTGGTGCCATGCCGTTCATTGTCCGCGACAAAGAATCCAATCAGATCGTCGGGTGTACGCGCTACTTTAACGTGGATGAAGTCAATCACCGCCTGGAGATCGGCTACACCTGGTATTCGGAAAGCGTTCAACGCACATCAGTCAACACGGAATGTAAATATCTGCTCTTGACTCATGCGTTTGAAAAACTGGATGCCATTGCTGTGGAATTCCGCACGCACTGGCATAACCACAAATCCCGTGCGGCGATTGCCAGATTAGGCGCCAAACAGGATGGCGTGTTGCGAAATCATCAGAAATCCGCCGATGGGATTTATCGCGATACGGTGGTATTTTCCATTATCAACTTGGAGTGGCCCGCGGTGAAACGGTCTTTGGAGTTTAAGTTGAACAGTCGGCACGAATAGCTCACTTCTCTGCTAAAATTCAAGCACCTATGAATCAACTCTGGTCCCCGTGGCGTATGGAATATATCGAAAATAATCATAAAGAAGAGGGTTGTGTGTTTTGCAATGCACAAGCCAAGACCGATGGCGCAGAAAACCTCATCGCATTTCGCGGTGAACACTCATTCGTCATCCTCAACCGCTTCCCCTATACCAGCGGACATTTGATGGTCATTCCTTTTGAGCATAAGCCGAATCTTGAAGAACTTGATTCGGCAGCGCGCGCCGAGATGATGGAACTTACCAGTCACTGTACGACCGTGCTGAAAAACATCTACAATCCGCAGGGCTTCAATGTGGGCGTGAATATCGGTGAAGCAGCGGGTGCGGGTGTGGCTGGGCATGTTCATATCCACATCGTCCCACGTTGGAAGGGCGATACGAATTTCATGTCATCTGTGGGTGGAACTCGCGTCCTGCCAGAAGCGTTGGAAGATACGTATAAAAGAGTCAAAGCAGAATTCGGCGTTTGACGTTCAGTGTCTAACTAACTGCTCCAGCCGCCGTCCTCGGCGGCGGGGACGCCGCCAAAAGCGTTCTGTTGGAGTTGGAATGATTCGTTCCCTAAAACTATTCTCGATCATTTGTATATTATCTTTGCTTGTTGGCAGTTGCACACCGCAGATCAATGTGACCCAAAATCCACCGGTCATGCCGACGGATATTGCCCCGACCTCTCCGACTTCGCAACCAGCCGATACAGCGACACTGCCTGTCATTGAACCCACGCGACCGGTCATTACGGTCAATCCGCTTACGGGGTTGACCGTACAAGACCCAACCTTACTTAATCTGCCGACTGTCCTGGTTTCGATCGCGCACTTTCCGGCGAACGCACGACCGCAATCCGGGTTGTCGTTTGCACCATATGTGTTTGAGATCTATATCACCGCCGGTGGCACACGTTTTCTGGCAACTTTCTATGGCGAGTTCCCTCAGCCCGAGTCACCTGTTATGGGAAATTGCACGGTGCGAAAAGAGCCGTTCGTTCAAACCGAGAATATCCTGGGTAACCGCATTTGGTTGGACGCGAATCAGAATCACACACAAGATGCCTGGGAACGCGGAGTGGGTGGTGTGTGTGTCAATCTCTATGATGCGAATAACAACCTGCTTCAAGAGTCCACGACCGATAGCAATGGCTATTACGGCTTCAATGTCCCGGCTGGGACATATGTGATCGAAGTGGTCAAGCCTGAAGGCATGGAATTTGATCAGAAGGATGTGGGGGATGAGACTCAAGATAGTGACGTGGATCAGGCGACGGGTCGGAGTGACGCGGTGGATTTAACATCCACGCTTCTTGATCTGGACGTGGGCTTGATCTTGCTCAGTGAACAGCTGCCTTCATCCAATCTTGCCCCGCCTTATGTTGGACCCGTGCGCTCCGGAAGATTGATCTACGCCGATATCGCGAATTTTTTTATGGGTTCGTGTTTGATCTTTGCGTATGCCTCTTCGGAAGTGTTGGTGGAATTGCCGCAATGCGCGTTCGTGGACCATATTCTGCAGGGCGGCGGATACATGCTCGAAGTTGATAAGATGAAAGAGCTTGCGAATGAGCGTATGGATGTACTCACGCCAGAACGTTACGTCAGCAATATTTTTTCAGCGGTGCCGCCTGAAGGTGGTGTGCCTGCTTCGCAACTCCGTGTGAATATTGCCTGGCTCAATCAATCGGGTTGGGAATACGATGCGGCTTCGCAGACCTGGTGGCGTTACGTGGACGACTCAACGGTTGAAAATGTTGGTATTCTGCACCCTGAAGTGGATCGCTTAAACAATCGTCAGTTGCAATTCGAAAATGTGATCGTGTTGTTTGCTGTGCATGATGTGATCTCGCCGACAAATCTCGATATTCATTTGGAGCAGGATTGGGTGGGTGATGCATTGTTGTTCCGCGATGGACAGCAGTATAAGCTCCGTTGGAGCACGCGTGCCACGGAAGCTGAGGTCAACAGCGGCATTCGTAAGCCGATCCAATTTTATTATCCCGATGAAACAACTTTATTTCCGCTCAAACCGGGTCGCACATGGGTTACGGTGGTGACGCCTTTCACTACGGTCACCGAAACATCAGCAGGCGAGTGGTATCTACAATTTAGCCAGCCGCCTGGCGCAAAATAGATTTTATGTTTCAGACGGTGGTCGAGTAGTGGCGCGTGCAGTTCGCGCCACGTATCGAGACCACAACATGGAGTTCTTATGCATCCCTATATCATCCCACTAAAAACCTTGTTTGAGAAAAACGCCGACCCGGCTCAAGCTATGCCGATGAAGAAATACATGCGCGATCAGTTTGAGTATTTGGGAATCCAGACCCCAAAAAGTAAGACCTTACAGAAAGATTTTTATGACAAATATAGTCTGCCCGAGATCACTGAACTTGACCCGATCCTGCGCGACCTTTGGTCACTTCCGCAGCGTGAATTTCAATATGTAGCTGTGGGCTTATTGGGAAGATGCGACAAGCAGATCCCTGCGAAGTTCATCAAGACCATTGAATATTTGATCGTTACCAAATCCTGGTGGGATACTGTAGATAGTATTGCGGGCGGTACAGTCGGTGTTTACTTCAAACGCTTCCCCGAAGTGCGCGAAAAATATCTAGCGAAGTGGCGCGCTTCCGAGAATTTCTGGCTGCGGCGCACTACGATTCTGTTTCAACTGGGCTATAAAAAGGAAACAGACTTTGGTTTGTTATGTGACATCATCCGCGAGAATCTTGGGTCAAAGGAATTCTTCATCAACAAAGCTATTGGTTGGTCACTGCGACAGTACGCGCGCATTGACCCCAAAGCCGTGAAGAAGTTTGTCAACGCGACGAAGGATTTGAATCCGCTGAGCCGGCGCGAGGCAATGAAACATATTGGGGATTAATGGGGATGGTGAGGGATAATTGCCAAACGAAATGAACAAGACTCTGCAAACTAGTCTGCTCACGACAGAGTCTATTTCCAAACAGGGTAAAGATTGCACCTACATCCCATCTTATTTGTACAATTGGGGTGTGGAAGTTCTGGAATATGGTCAAGATCAAATACTTTATTTGCCAGTTTTTTGCAGTTGCTACATGAATCGCTCGCAGAGGTTATTTGAACGCCTTTGTAATTTCTTCTTTCTCGATGAATATCTTTCAATTGTTGTTGATGGATTGCATAGAAATTGAGCATATTACAAGCAGTATCGACATCCAGCCTATGGTTCCAATTGAAATTTTCAGGTAGCCAATTAGGAGAAATATCGCTCATCCATAGGATTTTCATCCCTGCTGCTATTCTAAAGCTATCTAGAGTTTGGCTATCGATGTCTGCTAATATTCCTGGATGGGCCGAGAAAACAAATTTCAACGAGTTTTCGAACATAGTGACATTATTGGTATCCACGCCTGTTGGAAACACTTGATTTCTCTGGTAAACGATATAAAGCCTGACTGCGTCGGAAAACCTTTTGTTTCGCAACGCTTCTAATGTTGCTATTTCGCACTGGTCATGCTCTTCTTTTCTAAAAAGCTTGTACTTTTCGGCTATAGGTTTTCCTGTTTCCGAACAGGAGTAAACATCTGTTATTCGGCTTACCTCTTGAGTTAAGCCTTTATTATCATGGGCAACGAGTCTAGTGATAAGGTCGGCTTTCTTTCCGGATAGGGGGACGCCGTATTTTTTAGCCATCCCTTTTAGTTCAGTGAGTTTAAAAGAAGAATCCAAAATATTTGGAAGGGAGGCGAGAACAAGATATCCATTCTTGATATAACGATCAATAGCTGTTTTAGGTGATTCCCCCAGCACGCGATGCCATTCTGAGAACCAACCTTTATTTTGATAAAGATCCTTTGTTCGATATTGTTTCAGGAACATACTCAGTAATTCTTGGTGAGCAAGAGAATTTTCCCAATCAATTTTCTTGGTCCAGAATGGCATATCAAGCCTCATTTCTGTTAATTACTCATCTTCTACATATGCAATTATAGCATTACTGTTTATAGTAATTGATTGATAAAGCGACCTACTCGCTGTGGCTCAATCACTTACCGGTTGCTCCGCTCAATTGGGTTTATACTACTCTCAGGCAGTATTCCATTTTGATGGAGAGTCCACATTCATCCCATTTCCGCTAATGCAAACCATCGAGATTACTTGGAGACGACAGACATGAGTGTTACCGAGAAGGAATTTGAAGATGAACTTGAGACTTTCCGCGTGAGTGTTGGGACTGCCACACAGTTTTTCTACGCATTCCAAACGATTCACTTTCTCTCATCACAAGACAAAGCCGTACTTAGTTTGTTGAACCAGGCTCCTGTGTTCTGGAACACCAATATTGGCGCTCTTCGGGAGGCGATGTTCATCTCACTTGGTCGGATTTTCGATAAAGATAAACGGACGCACAATGTTGATAAGTTGCTGAAAGTCGCACAAGACACCCCAGAGCTATTCAAGGCATCCGCACCCCGTTGGTGTAAGCAAGGAGATGCCAGCAAGCATTTCGACTATGTTGCCAGCATATATGAGCCCAATCTCAGAGACTGGTTGCGTCTCGAAACGCATGTATCAAATTGGCGTAAAGTGTATGTTGCGAACTACCAGAGCATTCGCGACAAAATGTATGGACATCGGGAACGAATTAGCCTTGACAAGAAGGTTGATCTGTTCAATCAAACCAATTATATGGAACTTGAGAAGCTGTTTGCGTTCCTTGATGCGCTCCACGAGGCACTATGGTGGCTCTACTACAACGGGCACAAGCCAGTCATTCGCTACCGGCGACGCTCTTTGATGCAGATGTTCACATCAGAAATCGCTGGTCAAAGAGGATTAACCGCTGGTGAGTTAGTTGCGCAAGATGCTCGAAAGTTCCTCGAAAGTCACGCTTCACGCAATCGCACGAAAGAGAGTTAACTGGTTAAGCCCTACTCCGTAAAAAATCTGCAGCCTCAGCAAACCGGGTCTTGATATGTTGACCGATCTCGGGCTTGTGCCGCCGCTATGGGAGTTGAGCAAGCATCTTCAATGGAAACCGTAATTACAGATCGATGTCAACTCTATTCTGCATGGAATTGGCGATTTCGGTGAAACGCCCCTTGAGATATTCGATCAACTGCGCATCAAATGGACTCTCAGCAAGCGCCTTGTCCATGCACCATAACCATTGATCCCGCTCAGCTTTGCCAATGGGAAATGGCATGTGGCGTTGTCTTAAGCGTGGATGCCCATATTTTTCGATGTACAACGACGGTCCGCCCGACCAGCCGGAAAGGAACATGAACAATTTCTCGCGCGATTGTTTCAAGATTTTCGGGTGCAGGGCGCGGATCTGTGCCGCCTCCGGGGCTGAATCCATCACATCATAAAAATGTTCGACCAAGGCCCGCAAGCTGGTCTCACCACCGATCAACTCGTAAAGGGATAATTCAGTGTTTGTCATCAGCAAATTGTAATATAGGATTTGGATTCCAAAGCCGGTTCCATTCCCATCCGCATCGGCTTTATAATTGCCTTGTTTAAATCCACCCAGAGAGACGATGGTTAAAAACTAGGAGGTCGTTATGTGGGGAATTGTCAGATTTCGCTTAATGAATAGGTATACTTATGAATAATTCTTCTGTCAATCAGGAACCTGAGTCACCCAATAATCCAAAAAAGCCGGATAAGAAAGCAGACACTTTATTTATATCGATTAGTGTTGGTATGACCCTACTGGTTTGTGTAGCCATAACGGGATTTGCTTTGCGCGGAAGAATATCTAATCTGAAAAATAGTGTTAATCCGGCAGTCTCTACTCCTACAACATCGGTTAATGTAACGCTCGAGTCAAAGCCAAGTTATTCACCGGTTTTCGAACCCGGCGCATGTAATTTCAAAGTTCCAGATCAAGCCAACGTCACGTGTGGATTCGTTATCGTCCCTGAGGATCGTAGCGGAGATGTGAAGGATACGATCAAACTGGCTGTGGCAATATATCACAGCACAAACAATCCGCCGAAAGCGGCCCCGATTCTTTATTTGCAGGGTGGCCCCGGCGGGACGGCAATTGACTGGAGTGTCGGTGTATATCAATCCGTAATTGTGCCACTAATTGTTGATCGAGATTTTGTGGTGCTTGATCCGCGTGGTGTTGGATATTCCAAGCCCAGTCTGGATTGTAACGAAATCAAGAATACCTACCTGAGCGATATTCAAGGGAGAATTACTGCGGACCAGCGAGCTTCTTACTATGAGGGTGCCCTTTTGGCTTGTAAAAATGCTTTCGCCAACTCAGGAGCAAACCCATCTGCTTATACTTCTGTCGAAATGGCGGCGGATGCACGAGATACGCTTGTGGCGTTGGGTTATCAACAAGCTGATTTATATGGCATTTCATATGGCACCCGGGTGGCTCAATTTTTGATGCGAGATTATCCTGAGGTGGTTCACACTGCTATCCTCGACTCCGTTGTGCCTATTGAGACCAAATTACTCGATCAGGAAGTTACTGTACAAGATCAGGTGCTGCAAGCTTTGTTCAAGGATTGTAAAGCTGAGCCCACGTGTTCCGCAGCCTACCCGGATTTGGAGGCAGTCTATGGAGATGTGATCAGCCAGCTCAATGCCCAGCCTGTCAAAATACACTCGATTGTTGATCAAAACAGAGCGCTTGATATGACTGTTGATGGTCCGGCTTTTCGCAATGTGTTGATATGGATGCTCAGAGATCCACAAACCATAACAGTGATTCCGCAGATGATCTATCAAACCCATAACGGTGATCTTGCCTTACTGACTCTTGCAAATGCGTTGCCCATCTATACCCTCGATACGATCTCGATGGGCAGTTATATTTCAGTGAATTGTCATGATCAGGTGTTTGCGATGTCAGCCGAGAAACTGGACAAAACTATTCATGACTTGTGCCAACTCTGGCAGGTGAAACAACCATTGCAGGGAGAAAATGATCCCGTAAACTCCGAAATTCCAACATTGATATTTGCAGGCAAATATGATTCGGTTACGCCAGTTTCCTTTGCAGATCAACTTGCCGGGCATCTTGGGCGCAGTCAGTTGGTGGTAATACCAAATCAGGGACATGCTCCTTCATCGTCCGGAACATCCGATTGCCCAACTAAACTCATTTTAGCCTTTTTGAGTGATCCAAATGCCCCGCTTGATCTTGCATGTGTTACTGAAACCGGAGCAACAGGCTTTGTCGTTCCCGCTGATCCAAAAATTCCGCTGGCTTTTGAGTCGACTACAATTGCTCAATATCAGATCGCCACTCGTATCCCCGCGAAATGGATTGCAGCAGATTTCGGGTTTTATAACCGTAACGGAGCGTATGGCGATATCACGCAGGTAGGTATTCAACGTGCCGCAGTATCAGAATCGCAGTGGGCTACCTGGCTTTCCACCAATTTCAGAGGCAACCAAGGTCTGGATCAAGTTCCGGTCAAATATGGCGAGCGGCAGGCAAATGGTTTGAAGTGGTCCATTTATAGGTCAGAGGCGCATGGCTTTCCGGTTGAGATCGCGTTTGCAAAATCGAACAATGATACATTGATGGTTCTGATGATCAGTAATAAGTATGAGCACGATGCCTTATACGATCTGGTTTTCCTGACCGTAATAGACTCAACCAGATCATCCAAGTAAGACTTCAGCAGAACCGGGACTCTTCTAGGTTATCGGCTTTATAATTGGCAAGTCAATATCTATACAGGAGATGTCATGACCAAGGAAACCGAAGCCGTTATTCTATCTGCCGTGCGCACCCCGATCGGGAAATTTCAAGGCGCGTTAAGCGCTGTAGCCGCCACCAAACTCGGCGCCATTGCTGTTCAGGCAGCGGTGGAACGCGCGGGCATCAACCCGGCAGAGATCGAAGAAGTGATCATGGGCAACGTGGTGCAGGCTGGCGAAGGACAGGCACCTGCGCGTCAATCTGGTATCCATGCCGGAATTCCTGCAACGGTCAGCGCAACGACGGTGAATAAAGTTTGCGGGTCAGGTCTCAAAGCCGCGATGATGTCGGCACAAGCCATCCGCGCGGGCGATGCTGATTTGTTCGTGGCAGGCGGATTCGAATCCATGAGCCGCGCTCCGTATCTCGTCAGCGGGCGCATGGGCGAGTTGAAATTTGGTAACACCCAAATGACCGACGCCTTGCTCAATGACGGTTTATGGGATCCGTTTGAAAATTGGGGGATGGGCAACGCAGCGGAATTTATCGCGGACGAATACGAGGTCACGCGTGAAGCAATGGATCAATTTGCGTTTCAATCGCACCAGAAAGCTGTCGCGGCTCAAGAAGCAGGTCGTTTCAAAGCTGAGATCGTTCCCGTCCAAATCCCGGGGCGTAAAGGCGAAGTGACCGTGTTCGATACGGACGAAGGTCCCAGAAAAGATTCGTCCATCGAGTCGTTGGCAAAACTCAAACCGGCGTTCAAAGCTGATGGCAAGGTGACCGCTGGTAACGCCTCGTCCATGAATGATGGTGCGGCGGCAGTTGTGATCGCATCGCGGGCGTACGCTGAAAAGAATAAACTGAAACCCATTGCAAAAATTGTAGGCTATGCTCAGGCAGCGGTGGAACCGAAATATTTATTTGCTGCGCCTGCGCAGGCAATCCCGAAACTCTTGAAAAAAATCGGTTGGACGTTGAACGACGTGGATCTGATCGAACTCAACGAAGCCTTCGCCGCGCAAGTGCTGGCGGATGGATATGCCCTCGCTGACCAAGGCTGGGACTGGAACAAAGTCAACGTGAACGGCGGCGCGATCGCATTGGGACATCCGTTGGGTGCTAGTGGCGCACGTGTTCTTACGACATTGATCTATGCTTTGAAAGATCGTGGCTTGAAACGCGGCGTTGCTTCACTTTGCCTTGGCGGTGGTGAAGCAGTCGCGATGGCAATCGAGTTGGAGTAAAAATAAAAATATGAATATTACTGAACGAAACGAAAAGATCGAACTATACGGACACGGCTTCGACATGTTGGTTGATGTACTCAAGGATATTCCGCGTGAGACCTGGCAGTTCAAGCCCGAACCAGGCGAATGGAGTATCCATGAAGTGATCATCCATCTCGCGGATTCTGAATCCAACGCGGCATTACGCGCGCGGATGTTGATCGTCGAACCCGGCGGTACCGTGATGGGCTATGACCAGGAGCAATGGGCTGATGCTTTGAACTATCATGAACAGGATCTTGAGGATGCGTTGGATATTGTTAGACTTGCCCGTAAGACGACCCATCGGTTGTTGAAGAAGCAACCCGACGAAATATTTGAGCATATTGTCATGCATCCCGAATATAAAGAACCATATACATTTGATAATTGGCTGAATATTTACTCAGCGCATATCCCCGGTCACATTGAACAGATCATGAACAATTATAAGATTTGGAAAGAGCGACAGGGCTAAACGTAAGCGTTAATTTGAAAGATTTATCGTTATGACTAAAGTTGTTGTCGCCATGTCTGGCGGCGTAGATTCGTCAGTTGCCGCTGCCTTGCTCAAAGAGCAGGGCTATGAGGTGATAGGCATGATGCTCCGTTTGTGGAGCGAACCGGGCAAGGAGGATTCGAATCGCTGCTGCACGCCTGACTCGATGGCGCAGGCGCGGCGGGTTGCGGCGTTGCTTGAGATTCCTTTTTATGTGATTGACGCGAAGGATGTATTCCGCGAGACTGTTGTTGAATATTTCCTAAGCGGATATGCCCGCGGTGAGACGCCGAATCCGTGTTTGATCTGCAATCAAAAGATCCGCTGGACGTTCCTGTTGGATCATGCGCTGGCGTTGGGTGCGGAATATATGGCAACTGGACATTATGTGAGAATCAAGAAAGATGAAAGAGGAAAGAGCGAATTATTGCGTGCGGTTGATCGCAACAAAGACCAATCTTATGTCTTGCACGTTTTGAATCAAGAAAAATTGAAGCATGCTTTATTCCCGGTAGGTGACTATCCCAAGCCTGAGATTCGAGCGATCGCGGAAAAGTACGGTTTGCCAACTGCCTCGCGCAAAGATTCACAGGATCTATGTTTTCTTGCTGGTGAAGATTATCGTACCTTCCTGCAACGTAATGCAGCGGAGATGCTTAAGCCGGGTGAACTTGTCACGCGCGACGGCGAGTCGATCGGTCAGCATACTGGGCTTGCGAATTACACCATCGGTCAGCGCAAAGGCTTGGGCGTGGCTTCGCCAGTCCCGTTATATGTGTTGGGGAAGAACGCTGACAATAATACGGTGATCGTTGGAACGAAAGAAGAACTTGGTGCGCGTGAATTGATCGCCCGCAATGTCAACTGGCTGGCAGGTGAGATTCCCAGTGCGCCGTTTCGCGCGGACGTGAAGATTCGTTACACGGCGAAAGAGGCTGAGGCGCTGGTCATACCGCTTGATGAGAATCAGGCTCAAGTCCAGTTTGATGCGCCGCAACGTGACATCACAGCTGGTCAGGCGGCGGTCTTCTATCAAGGTGATCTCATGCTTGGCGGTGGGATCATCATTTAGCGTCTGCGCGTAGGCACGTTGTTTGTTATGTATCTTTGAATATTTTTCAAAACATTCGCGAAGATAGCGGATAAAATTTTCTAAAACCCAAAAGGAGATTTTCCATGACGTATCGTGTTGAATCACTAATGTCGGCTCGTTTGTTTGTGGTGCCGCAATATGCCGGAAAGCGGGTTTACTTTCTCAGCAACTTATCCGGGCATTTGAGTTTGTATTCGATGACGTTTGGCGGCAGTGTGCCTGTGCCATTGCTTCCACCGCATATTGCTTTGCAGAATCCGCATTTGATCGGCGGCTTATCTTTTTATGTGTTCCCCAAACTTGATCAGATCCTGGTGATGATCGATAAGGATGGCGATGAAAATTACCAGCCGATAACCATTTCGATGGCTGGCGGTTTCCCTGAACCTGCTTTCAAAAATTTCTTTGCTGAATATCGCGTGCATCTCGGCGAGTGTGACGGCAAAAATGGTGTGGTCTATTTGGGCGCTGAGCGGCGCGATAAGCCTGTGATCGAAACGTATCGCGGCGATCTGAAAACTGGCAAGCTGACCAAGATCGCTGAGCATGAATTTGGATTGGGTGTTGCTGCGCACAGTGCGGATCACAAAAAATTATTGCTCGGCACTGGGTATACAGTTGGCGATTCGGTTTTATATCTTTGGCGGAATGGCAAACGCAAACTTTTATATGGCAAACCGTTGGAAGATCGTGCCGAGGGTGAAAAAGTCCAATTGAACGGATTGGGCTCAACAGTGTTCTCGCCCAGTGAAAAAGGCGTGCTCGTTACCTCGTCCGTTTTTGATGACAGTTACAGCCTTGGTTATCTTGATCTTGCAAAACCCGGCAGGTTTGAAAAAGTTGAGCTCAAAGGCGTGAAGCACAAAGGCGCCGGTGAGATGGAAAGTGTTGCGCACCTTTTCAAAGATCATTATCTCGTTACCTTCAACATCGATGGATGTTCATGGGTCTATGAAGGTGTCTTTAATGAGAAGAAACGCTTGATGACTCTCGCATACCCGATCGTTGGCGCCAAGCCTTTGGATAGCGGCATGCTCGAACGGGTGCATTACGACAGCAAGGACGACCTGTTCACGTTCTCATTCTCCACTGCGATTTCACCGACCCAAATTTATACAGTGGGTGGGAAGAAGCGCAACAAGGTAACTCGTCATACGGATGAAAAGATTCTGGGAATTTCTGACGCCACTCTTTCCAAAGGAGAGGACGCTTCGTTCCTTTCTCACGATGGTCTGCGTGTCTCCGCTCGGCTTTATCTCCCCTCCAGTGGACTCGGCTTTAAAGGTCCACGTCCGGTCGTATACTACATCCACGGTGGACCACAGGGACAGGAACGCCCAGACTTTGCGTGGTTCTCGATGCCGTTGATCCAATATCTAACATTACGTGGTTTCGCAGTCTTTGTGCCGAACGTACGTGGTTCTACCGGCTACGGACTTTCCTACACCAAACACGTCGACCGCGATTGGGGCGGGCAGGATCGCCTTGACCACGTCCACGCGATGACGCAAGTGTTGCCCAAAGATAAACGCCTGGATGTAAAACGCGCTGCGGTTGTTGGTCGCTCATATGGCGGTTATATGACTCTCATGCAAGCGGGTATGCATCCCGATCTGTGGGCGGCATCCTGCGATATGTTCGGCCCATATGATTTGCTGACCTTCTCAGAGCGTATTCCTGCCACATGGAAACCTTATTTCAAGATCGCTCTGGGCGACCCCGAAAAAGCGGATGAGCGTGCTTTCCTCGTGGATCGTTCACCGAAAACTCATTTGGAGAATATGTCCGCGCCGATGCTGGTGATTCAAGGACGCAATGATCCGCGCGTTGTGGCGGCTGAGTCTGAAGATCTGGTGCGCGAATTGAAGTCCAAAGGCAAGGACATGGAACTACTGATCTTTGAAGATGAAGGTCATGATGTGCTCAAATACGAGAACCGTGTCGCCTGCTATAACGCGATCACTGATTTCTTCGCGAAGCATTTGAAGCCGTAATGATTATTCTGCTCTTGCGGGGGCTAAGCCCCCGCAAGAGCGTAGGTGGAAATATGACGATCCCATCCATCCTCTTTGCTGTCATCGTTGCATCGCTTTACGGTACGCTCTATCACTTCTTCCGCGATGGAGGGTTTTGGCGTTTGATTTACTGCCTTGGCTTGAGTGTCATTGGCTTTGGCGTGGGACACTTGGTCGGTCTTTGGCAGGGGTGGTTCATTATCCCGCTTGGTTCGATCAATCTCGGGCTTTCCTCGATCGGTAGCCTGATCTTCCTGATCGGCGGGGATTGGTTAAGCCGTATCGAGTCCAAGCCGCAAAACACGGTATAATCTGCGTCCGACAAAAAAAAGTGACTGTCAACTCTAAGTTGACAGTCACTTTCAATAATTTGAAAGAGAGTAAAAACAAAAATGGAGTTATTAAGAAGTCTGCTTGACCTGTTCCTGCATCTTGATGAATATCTTGCAACCATCATCACCAATTACGGCGCCTGGACATACGGCATCCTGTTCGTTGTGATTTTCGTGGAAACCGGTTTGGTGGTCATGCCCATTCTGCCCGGAGATTCGCTGTTATTTGCCGCAGGCACATTTGCCGCCCTTGGTTCATTCAATGTTTGGGGTTTGATCGGTCTGCTGGCCGTTGCTGCTGTAGGCGGCGACGCGGTTAATTATTCCATTGGTCATTATCTCGGCGAACGCGCCTATAACATTAGATGGATCAAGAAAGAGTATCTTGAAAAGACCCATGCCTTTTTTGAAAAGCATGGCGGCAAGGCGATCTTCCTCGCGCGTTTTGTCCCCATCGTCCGCACCTTTGCGCCGTTTGTCGCGGGCATCGGCAAAATGTCCTATGCCTATTTCGCAACGTATAACATCGTCGGTGGTATCACCTGGGTCATGCTCTTCACTCTGCTTGGATACTTCTTCGGCAATATCCCGTTTGTCAAAAAGAATTTTGAATTTGTGATCGTTGCCATCATCCTGATCTCGGTCGTTCCGATGTTTGTGGAATGGTGGAAGGCGCGGCGGGATGCGCACGCAAAATAATCAGCAGCCCTCATTTTTATCCGTATTAAATTTTCAATGAAAAAGTACAACAAGCTTAATGGCAGAACATCTTAACCTTACTAAAACAGAAGAAGCAGACCTCGAAGCCGAATCGCTGGGCGAAAAGGTTGAACTGATCATCAAAAAACTCCCGCCGCATGAAGTGACCCTCAACGAGATCATGGACATCGTCGGTGTGGATAGTCTGATGCTCCTCACTATCTTTCTTTCGTTGATCTTTCTTGTGCCGGTGTCGATTCCCGGGGTCAGCACCGTGTTCGGTACAGGTATCCTGCTCATCGGCATTACCCATCTGCTCGCGCGTAAATTGTGGCTTCCCGGCTTTATTGCCCATCGCAAACTCTCCACTGAAAAACTGCGTGAAGGCTTCGGGCGCGCGCTGAACTGGATCCATCGTCTCGAACGCATCAGCCGCCCGCATCGTCTGCCCCGAATGACGACCGGCTTCGTAACGAACCTGATCAACAATTTATCATTCATTCTCGCGGCGCTCCTGCTCATGGCGCCGTTCGGTTTCATCCCGTTTAGTAACACTCTGCCCGCCCTCGCGCTGATCTTCCTCGCCCTCGGCATGATGGATAGAGACGGCGGCGCGATCCTGCTTGGCTATCTCTCCAACATCGCCACCCTCATCTACTTCGGTTTCCTGATCGCGGGCGGAGGCTTCTCCCTTATCGAATTATTTCAGCGTTTGCAATAAATATAAATGCTACGGGCAGGTCTCAGACCCGCCCGTTTTCCAATCATGAAATATCTCACCATTCTCTTCACCCTCTTTATCATTCTCATCATCGTCCTTGCCGATCTGGGAAAACTTGGAATTCTTCGTGCCCTCAATCAAATTCCCTATGGGGATAAAGCTGGGCATTTCCTCCTCTATGGGATTTTGACTCTGCTCCTCGATCTGACGTTCACCCGCGTGCTTCCACTTCCACACCGGAAATTGACCGTCCTTCGAATTGCCTTGATCCTTAGCCTGCTCATTGGACTCGAAGAATACTCACAGCAGTTCTTCGCCAAACGCACATTCGACCTGGTTGATCTCGCGTTCAGTTATCTAGGTGTGATCTTCTTTTCGTGGGTTTCGTTAAAAATAAAGTAGGGACGGGGCATTGCTCCGCCCCTACAAATATCTGGGAATTTATTTCGGTGTCAACACTAGATGCCCTTCGGCGTCATTGACCACTGAATCTTCGTTCCACCACATGGGGTAATACTTAATACCTGTCCACAGTTCAGCCATATCAATATAATGCGGATGATAGGCGTGACCGGATTGTCCAGTGGTGTGGACAGTGACCGACTTGTTCAGGTTGCTCATATCCACGATCATGCGCATGGAGGGGACGTTGGTCACCTCATAACCTTGTGAGGCGCGCCAGCTGGTGGCGTTGACCATATCTGAGCCGCCGCTGGTGGGGAAAGGTCCACGATTGAAGAGGTCTTCGATCAGGAAAACACCGGATTCACCCAGTGTGCCGTTTTTGAAGGTGGAGGTGTGCAGGTCGCCCCATGTCCACTTGGCTGAGTCTTTGCCGAGAGTATCTTCCAGTTCGGCGATGGCTTTTTCATAAGAACGGGCGAAAATGTCGTCACGAGTTTCCACTTTATCTGTGGTGGTTTTGTCGTCCCACCAGAAGCTGTTCGGTTCATTGACGATCTTGCGTGTGACTTCAAACCAAACATCGCCGCCGTTGGGGAAATAACGTTCGGGCACATCATCGTTATAGGTGTCAGCCAACAGGTTCTTCCAGAAAACTTCGTAGATGGCGGCGGGCGTGGAAGAGGCTGAGGCTTGGTAGTCCCAATTCTTTAGCGTGGCAAGCCCATCGGTCAGATTCGAAGCGGTGAACTTCATCCCCAAAAGTGTTGGCAGAATGTATGGCGCACCACCATCATAATTGTCGCCGTGCATCTGTTGTATATAAGCAATGTCGATCTTGCCGGGAGCGTTTTCGATCATATCCACAATGCGATCGGCGCGATAGCCATGATCGTAATCGGTGGAAATCAGGTAAGGGTAATCACGCGGCTCCACTTGATTGTTGGCGGTGGCAACGTAGCCCTCAGCGGGGTTGAGGGCGTAGGGCAATTCATCAAATGGAATATATCCAGTCCATTCGTAATCGTCCGTCCAGCCGGGGACGGGGAGCGTGCCATCGCCGTTCTTGCGGATGGGAATATCGCCGGGCGCTTGATAGCCAATGTTGCCTTCGATATCGGCGTAGACCAAGTTTTGAGATGGGACTCTTGCCGTGCGCGTGGCTTCACGGAATTGCTCGAAGTTTTGCGCGGTGTTCACCATCCATGGCGCGACGAAGGAACTGGAAGGTGTGAAGGCTGTCCACTTGAGAGCGATGGCGTATTGGGCCGGGAGTTCGATGCCGACATTATCTTTGAAGGGGATGAATTTTTCATCTTCAGGGTCGCCTTCATTTTTAAGCACGCCAAAGACTTCAGAGATGACGGGTCCATGACGCGAGATGCGGACATCCATTTCAATGGGATCGCCACCCGCAACTTTAATAGTTTCCTTGCGGATCTCAAAATCAACCCATTTGCCGTTGACTTCGTATTGCTTGGGATTTTCAGGATTGACCTTTTCGATGTAGAGGTCTTGTACATCTGGACCAAGATTGGTGAAGCCCCAGGCGATCTTGTCGTTGTGACCAATTATGACAGCGGGGACACCAGCCATCGAGAAGCCAGCCACATCGTACGGGCACGCGTCGTTTTTAGGTTTGCAGTGCAAGCCGATCTGATACCAGATCGAAGGCATTTGAATTGCAAGGTGCGGGTCATTGGCGAGGAGCGGCATACCCGTGGTTGTACGCGAACCTGCGATGACCCATGAGTTGGAGCCAGTGCCGTTATCAAACGGTTCGATGATCTCATCAAGCAGGGTGATGTTGCGATAGAGCACATCCAAAGTTGCAGTGGGGATTTCAGCGGCGAGGGTGGTTGGCGTTGTGAGCGCTGAAGTCCCTTCACCGATCTTGTTGACGATGACGGGATGATTCGCAGGATAGGGTGGGAAGAGTTCATCCACTTGTTCTGGGGTGAGGGTCTTTAATAATATTGCGCGTTTGATCTCTTCATCCATGTTGCCGCGCAGATCGTAGGCGAGCATCTTGCCCCAGGTGAGCGTATGGGAGGGTGTCCACGGCTCGATCTTGTAATCGGCATTGAGCAAGCCAAGGATTGAATATTCAAGGCTCAGCGCTTCTTTATCATGATCTTTGAGATAGGCATTCACGCCTGCGGTGTAGGAATTCACCATGGCTTTGAATTGAGGTTCAAGCGCATCGTATTCCTTTTGCGTGATCTCGGTCCAGCCGAGGGTGCGGAGGAACATATCGGTATCGGCTTCGGAGGAGAACATTTCAGCGATGCGCCCTGCGCCGATGTGCCGCCAAAAGTCCATTTGCCAGAAGCGATCCTGCGCGTGGACGTAGCCTTGTGCGAGGAACAGATCATGCGAGGAAGATGCATAGATGTGTGGGATGCCCATCTGGTCACGATAGATATCCACGGTTCCATCGAGACCTTCCAGTTGAATCTCACCGTTCGTTTGTGGGAATGATTTGGGAGCGACGGTGTTGGGAAGGTAGCTTTTGAAATAGAATCCGCCGCTGCTGCCTAGAAGTATGACGAGAATGAGTAGACCGAGACCCCCGCGTTTCAGATATTTTTTTGTTTTGGACATAAATCCTCCGGTGAAATTACTTACTGAACCTAGAACACATCCATAACGAAAAAGAGCCGTAGAATTTTACGTCTCTTTTTCGTTATGCTCCTTTGGGGGCTCAGCCCCCAAAGGAGCGGGGGTTATTTGATATTTCCCAACAAACGTGGGAACCAGTACCATAACAGATCAGATGCGGGTTTGCCATGAATGGATGCAGATTTATCCTGAAGCGCAACGGGTGCGAAATAGCCGCGGCTGACGAATCCGCTTACCCATGACCTCGCGTTCACAGCGTTGAACATTGCGTCGTAGATATCCACTTGTTGTTGCAAGTCGAGGGTGACTGTGGTGAGGTCAGCGTTGGGACGGTTGAGAACGGTCCAATCGAAACAGCCGTTACTGCCATTAGGGATACAACCAGTGGCTGAATATGATGAAGACGGATATGCCAACGCGATGATGAACGGTTTGCCAACTTGAGTTTGAATGGGAGCAACATTCGTATCAAGCAATCTGCCAGCTTCGGTGAGCATATCGGCTTTGTTGGGAGTCACATTGGGGCTGAGTTTGATAGACCATAGCAGGTATACCGCATCAGCATCTTTGAGTATGTTGATGGGTGCTGATAGGACACTGTTATCGTAAGGGATCGCAAAAAGAACATTGCCGCGGAAATGTTGACGGACTTCCGTGATGATATTTTTCCAGCGCGTTTCGGCGTCAGCGGGGACTCCGCTTGTGGTGCCATCAGCAAGCGTCCCTGCGGGAAGAGCCGGGATGATCCAGTCACCACCGAGGATCACAGCTTGTGAGCCGGACTGATTCGCCAAATCCGCAAAATGGATCGCGAAGGCGCGGTAGTGATTGAACCAGTTATCCCACCAGCTTGCATCGCGTGGTGCAGTTTTCCAAAAGTCTGCGGCATTGGTGGCGAAGCGCGGTTGCGGGAATAACGCAACATTCATATTCATGGTGCGCGCTTGTCCAACCGAGGTGATGGTATCAATCCAAAAAGGATCTTTGCCGAATTGCTCTGCGAAGATCAGTGGATTGTTGCGTGAGTACGTCCATGAGGGTGTGAAGATAACCCAGTTAGAGCCGACTGCCTGAATGTTTTGCAACGCAGGTGGGATGTACATCGGTGTGTTGGGGTCGTAATACGATTGGAATTCAACACCTGCCATGAAGCCTGTGCCGCGCGAAGGGATGGTGGTGGCAACTAATGTTGGACTACTGGCTTTTTGCGCCCATGCCCATTCATTGACTGTATCTACAATATCCTGCGGCGTGAGGGTGGGCGAGACGTTACGTCCGTGCGCACCTGCGCCGGCTGTTTGTATATCATCTGCGGAGTCACATTGCGCATTCCGGCAAAAACGATAACCGAATGAACCGACGATATTCAGAGGACCAAATAGTTTATAGCCCCAAAGATTGTTGCCTTGATTCCACATGGGGATGGGCGGTGTCCAGCCATAGGGATTGAACTGGATGTACATTACATCACCGGCGAGTGTGTTTTGCGGTACAGTTACTTGAAAGAGGATCGGTGCGTTGGGTCCTGCCTGCCAGGATTGCACAGTGTCTTCGATCGTTGCATTCTGGGCAGGAACAAGTAATCGGCGCGTAAGGTATTGCCCAGTGGATGTAAATTCCGAATTCCAGAATCCATCGCCGAGAGTATATTTATATTCAATATCTGCGCCGGAAGGCAGAAACAGTGAAACCGAGTAACGTCCATCTGGCAATGGCGTCATTATGGGCATGCGGTCGGCAATGGTGCTCAGTCCGCCGCGCAGGTCGGAATAGGTGTTCCCGAGTTGCAGCAGGTTGCCTGCGATGCGCAATGGCACACCAGGTTGGGTGTTCGACGGCACCGAGACGGTAAAGATCACATTCACCAATTGCGCGGCTTTCAGACGGATCTCCACTGGCGTGGTTTGATTCTCTGCGACCGTAGCGCCTTGTTGAAAAGTTTGATACATGCCGTCCAGTGCGTAAGCTACGAGATTATGTGGTCCACCGCGCAAGCCGATGATCTGAAAGCGCCCGGCAGAATCGGTGAGCATTTGTACGCCGCCAGCCGTAACCATAATATCGGGAATGGGCGCGTTGGTGTCAGCGTTGATGACCGTGCCTGAGATATTCCCTGATAAAGTGCTGACGGGTTTATCTGCCCAACTGTTCACGGTATCGATGATCTGCGTGGGTCCATTTACGAACAGCATGCGATAACGGATCGCGCCATCTGTATTTGTATCGTCAATGATACGGGTTGCGCCGCGGCGCACATAACGATATTTGATGACCGCCCGATCGGGGATCGCGAGTGATGTGGAATACGTGTTCGCATCCACCATCGTCATTTGATAATCCACTGGGTTTAAAGCCAGCCCGGTCACTTCATCCAACACGCTGAACATCAACACTTCATTGGGTAACAGCGGTTCAGGCAGGCGCACTGTGAAGGTCACTTGCGCGCGCGGCGCCGGGGTGGGCGCAGGTCCATCGGGGGCGGGTGTTTTTGGAGTTGACGTGGGCCAGTCAATTAACGAGATGGCGCAAGCCTGACTGCTCAACGCGAGGATGATAATAAATAATAAGAAGTGACGCGAAAAAACGGAACGGGATTTCATATTCTCTCTCCTCTTTTTTCAGACGCGGATTCACGCTTCGTTACTTAGCTGGAGCCTGCTTCTGTTTCATTGGCATTTTCTCCCCTGCTTCTGCGCCCGGCGTAGGCGATATAGCTCAACCCGATACTGACAAAATACAGCAAGCTCATGGGCAGCATGACCAGACCCATGGTGATCGGATCCACTGTTGGTGTAACCGCGGCGGCAATGATCGCGATAACGACAATTGCCAATCGCCATTGTTGTGCCAGAATCGCTGGCTTGATAAGCCCAATCGATGTCAAAATATAAATAACCAACGGAAACTCAAAGAACAAGCCAATCCACAGCATCATACCGGTGACGAAACTGAAATAATCGCTGGCCGTCCAGAGTTGTTGGATCTCGGTAAAGCCTCCCAAAAAGGGGAGGGCAGTTGGCAGTAACAGAAAGTATGTAAAAGCGACACCCGCAAGAAAAAGGATCGTCGCGAATGGGATGCCAGCCAGTCCCATCTTTTTTTCGCGGGCTCGTAAACCGGGTGCGGCAAATAACCAGATCTCGAACACAATATAAGGCAGCATGATCATGATGCCACTGGTCAACGCCACACGCATGTAGACACCGATCTCTTCGGTCACCTTGATGGCTTGGAGTTTATCCAACCCTTCAACGGGGCGGGCTAAATATTCCATGAGTGGGATGGTGAAGTAAAACGATACCCCCACGCCAATTGCCAGCGCAACCACCATGCGCAAAAGGTGCATGCGTAGATCATCCACATGATCCCATAAACTGGCGCGTGCCTGAGGTTCGGTGGCAAGGCTGGCCAGCGAATCGATCAGCGGACGATCTTCTTCAGGGTCCGAGTTGATGAAGCGATAAGCATTCCGTATTACGCGAAATGGAAGGACGATGATATTCAATATAAGAACAAATGGAAATGTGATGACCCGCCAAAGGGCTTTAAAGAGGTTACGCATTTTGATTCGGTTTGCTTACGTCGCTTTCGGGTGTGTTGATGGTGATATCGCTGGCATGATCAGAATCTGCTGCATCAGCGCTTTTGGCAGAGGGAGTCTGATTGATGTTATCCGTTCCTCGGGATTGAGGCAGACTGCGGCTGGAGGGTGAAGCGGGCGGGAACGGGCGCGGATCAATGGATTTGCGAATATCCTTTTCCGCTTCCGCCAGGTCCATGTTGGCTTCCCGCATCAAGTTGGTGGGCAGGTTACGGAGTTCACGTGAAGTTTGCTGAAAGGCTTTCCAACCATCCGATCTGACCAGCTTGTTCAGATATTGACCGATAGTCTTGCCCGCCTTTTGCATGTCTTTGGGACCCAGCACGATCAGTGCGATGATAATAATGAATATAAGTTCGGAAGGACCAACGCCAAGAATTTCCATATTATGTTTTGTTCACTACCTGTTTGATCTCGTGTTGATGTTCAGCCAGCGACCCCAGCACGCCATTGATGAAGCGCGGCGCAGAATCGGAGCCGTAATGCTTGGCGAGTTCCACCGCTTCGTTGATGGCAACCTTGATCGGGGTTTCGCCCTGGATCGCAAATTCCCACAGCGCCATGCGCAGGATGTTGCGGTCGATCGCGGCGATCTGGTCGAGGGGCCAATCAGGAGCATATTTTGCGATGAGCTGGTCGAGTTCTTGTGTAAGGGGGAGGATGCCAAAGATGATCTGGCGCGCAAATTCAGTGAGATCTTCGGTGAGCGGAAACTCCTCCAGGCGTAATTTAAAGACTTCGCCGGGAGGGTGGTTTGCCATATCAACTTCGTAAAGTACTTGCAGGGCGAGGGAGCGCGCCCTGGTGCGGGGTTTCATGCGGGTTTTGCCTCAGTTTCCTCGTAATCTATATCTTCAATGTGAATTTCAACTTCACCAACTTCCATGCCGACCATTTCCTGCAAGGCGCGCGCTACCTGTTGTTGCACGTTGCGGCTGACCTCACGGATGTTAACATCTTTCTTCAGGATGAGGTACAGGCTGGCGACGACGACATTTTCCTCGACCTCGATGCGCACCCCGTCATTGGTGCCGCGCCTGAAGAGCCGGTTCACACCACCCGTTACCTGCGCCATTCTACTGACGCCTTGTACGCTCAACGCGGACATGCGTGCGATGGTCACAAGCACATCGGGTGCTACAGTGGTTTTGCCTGGGTTTGTGTCTGACATTTTAAGTCTCCTGTCGTTGCAAGGAGGGCGGTAGCCCGACGAAGCAATCTCCGTATTGATGAGGAGATTGCTTCGGGCAAAGAACGCCCTCGCAATGACATAACTGTATTTACATCATCGCCATGCCGCCATCAATGCCCAAAACCTGACCCGTAATATAAGCGGCTTGGTCTGAAGCAAGGAAGGCTACAGCGTATGCGATCTCTTCTGGTTTGCCCTTGCGCGCAAGCGGCACCATTTTGAGTGCAGCTTCCAGTGTTTCGGGAGTCATGGCATCGAGAATTTCAGTATCCACGAAGCCGGGGGCAATGGCATTGACCGTGATATTGCGTGCCGCGACTTCGCGTGCCAGGGCTTTGGTGAAAGCGATCTGTCCACCTTTCGACGCGGAGTAATTGGTCTGCCCGGGGTTGCCCATTTGACCAGCGACGGATGCCATGTTGATAATTCGTCCGACGCGTTTGCGCAGCATGTGTTTGACGGCGGCTTTCGAGCAATTGAACGTGGACTTCAAGTTCGTGTTGATGACAGAGTCCCAATCCGTTTCAGACATCATCATGATCAAGGTGTCTTTGGTGATGCCGGCATTGTTGACGAGGATGCTCAGGTCACCGAAGGTTTCAATCGCGAATTTCACCAGTGCTTCGGCTTGTTTGAAATCAGAGACGTCCGCTTGAAAGGCGGCAGCTTTACCACCCGCCTCCTGGATCTTTTTTACGACTTCGTCTGCGGCATCGGATGATTTGTTGTAATTCACAACCACTGCCGCGCCGCGTGCCGCGAGTTCCAGCGCCACTGCACGTCCGATACCACGCGAGCCACCCGTGACGAGCGCGACTTTATTTTCCAGTGATAACTCTGCCATGCTCAATTCTCCTCAAATGGGATTATACATCATGATGTAAGGGCAGGGTTATCCCACCCAAGGTCGTCACCCTAAAACGGGACCAGAAGACCTTCGACAGGCTCAAGACAACGCCTCGCCCCTACGATTGATTATCTTGTTCTTAATCCCAAACCCAATGCAACGCCGCCGCCCAATGCGATGACTGCCGCCCACAAGAACGCATCCTGCCAGAAGCGGATGGGGAAGAGACGGATCAAGGTATCCGAATATAAGAAAAGCCATGAATCGCCTTCAAAGAACAGGCTGTGGAAGCCAGCAAAGAACTTGAAGAAGATATCCGGGCTGATGACTATACCGATCAGTGCAATGATCCCAATGGCTACCGCCAGCCCGACCATCAGCCAACCGCCGCGCATCAACCCTTGACGATAGGTCTGCATCCACGTTCCGCCGCGCCATGACCAAATCCCAAGCAGGGTTAACAGGGATAAAGCGATGTACCAAACATTCAACGCGCCCTGCGTCACGCGTTTGACATCCGCCATATGACTTAACTCGCGTTCGTTGTAGAGCGGAGTCCCATCGTCAAATTTCAGATCGCCGAGATAGGAAATATCCGCGCTGTTGACGAGATAATCCAATGCGTACGGCGCCCATTTCAAGCGGTCTGCTTTGGTAAAGCCATATTGATCAGGTGGGAAGTACGGCATGCTGTATTCGATCTTCAGGAACACAGGAGAGAGCAATACACGCAAGCCAAGTCCGATGAGCGCAAGCGGAACGAGGACAGCGACAAGCCAGGAGAGAAGGTTGGTCATTTTCATGGCGCTTATTGTAAGCGAGAAAAGGTTGGAAAATTAAAAAATTCTTGTCACGTTCACCGTGACAGGAATTTCGATTTTACTTATATTATGGATAAATTCTCTCAGGTCTCGATATGTTTCGGGAAAAACTATTGATTTTCCATTGAAACCATCTATAATGAGATAGAGTTTATCGTGATTATTTAGAAAGAGGATTTCATGAAGTTGCGTGGTGAAAGTATGGGTTTGATCTTGTTTGTGGTTGTGCTAATAACAGGCTGTGCAACCCCTGTCTCTGAAACCGCTGTCCCGACGCAACCATCATCGCTACGTGTTGAACCCACGGTGATGGTTTCATCCCCAAACACGGAAGTGCCAACCGTTGTCCCATTAACTGGTCCGAACATGGAAGTCGGTTCAACATACTTTTATGTGGACGGCACGACCCTCATTGCGGTGCCGGCTGGCGAATTTCTTATGGGGGCCGACGGAAAAGATAACACCGAGCATGTGGTGATTCTGAATGATTATTGGATCTACTCGACCAAGGTGACAAATCAACAGTATGCTTACTGTGAGGCGCTAGGCAAATGCACTTCGCCAAACCTTGAAGATGATCCCAACTATAAGGATTACAGCCGTGCCAATGACCCGGTCGTTGGGGTCACTTATGACCAGGCTGCTGCTTATTGCAGTTTTGTGCACGGACGTTTGCCAACTGAAGCAGAATGGGAGAAATCCGCTCGTAATCCGGATGGAAGTCTGTATCCGTGGGGTAATACAGCCCCATCCTGTGATCTACTCAATTTCAATAATTGCGTTGACGGCACAACCAATGTGATCAATTACCGAAAGGGAGCCAGCTATTATGGGGGGCTTGATCTGGTAGGAAATACGTTCGAATGGGTGGCAGATTGGTATAGTGCAGATTATTATGCCAGTTCCGCCAAGGAAAATCCCGAGGGTCCCTCGAACGGAACGGAGCGCTCAGTTCGTTCAAGCAGCTATGCATCTGATGCCAGCCAGATTTTTGTGACCAATCGAGCAAAGGAAGATCCTCAACAGCATCGAATGGATCTCGGATTCCGTTGTGTAGTGGATGACCCAACCTACTTTGCTCCAGCGTGTGCATCGCCGCTGGTGTATGGATCTGATGCCAGTGGTACACCAGAGTCAGCCGAGTCTTGTCCGGTACTTGATATTAAGCAGGGACAATTTTGTTCAGGCGAAACGCCAATGACCAATGTAAGGTTTAATGGACCACCTGACGCAAAAATCGACCCTAGTAACTGTATACCGTCAGGGGATCCTAACCTATTCACCTGTCAATCACCGGAAACAATTGTTTCCATTACAGCAATTTGTCAATTGGATTTAACCGGAAATTCTTTGTGCCCCAGCGGGTTTTCCCAGCAGGATCAACAATGTGTAGCAAATGGCAGTGCTGGTCAATGTTTGAATGGGGATTATGACTCTGCCCAACAATGTTGTACCACCCAAAACTCGACAGATTCGACTTTGATTTCTTCCGTCTGTCCGGTCGGCACTTTTTATTCTCAAAGCAAAGACGCCTGCCTGGCTTATCCGGTGAAGGAGATTGTTTCAGTTTCCGTAAATGTAGGTTTGCTCCCCGTCGTCTCCTGCACTACTGTCAGTGGTCCAGGAGGTAATGATGGCGGAGGCAACGATGGTGGAGGCGGTGGTGCACCGACCAGTTGTGCCCCGCAGGATTGCGGGATCGATAAGTGGTCCACAACTCTTTGCTGTTGTACTGTATATTACGACGATAATAAATGCCAGTGATATCTAGAACATTGTCCTAACTCTCACCGCTGAGTAAATAAACACTGTGCTCTGACTCACCTAGTCACTACTTTGTCGGCTATTGTTGGCAGATGGGCCGATATTCCTCCTGATAAAAATAAAGGTTCCATTCGTCTAATGTGATATTTCGCCCAGCACGCTGGCAGATTGTTTCCACCCATAATTCTGGATTCAGGTTCCACAGGAGAACACTGCCTTTGACGCTCCCCGAAGCAAGACTGTTATTCATCGGATTGAACACGATACTGGTAATGGCACTAAAATCTCCTGGGATGGGCTCCCCCCAGGGCAGTCCGCTTGAAAGATCCCAAAGGATGATTGTTCTATCTGAACTGCCGGATGCCAGAAGTTTGCCATCCGGACTGAAGGCTATGCTACTTACTTGACTTGAATGTCCGATCAAGGGGGAACCGACGGGCTTGAGCGTTTGTGCGTCCCAAAGCATGACATTGTTATCAGAACCCCCTGATGCCAGTGTCTTTCCATCCGGACTGAAGGCAATTGTGTTGGCAATATTTGTGGTTCCGACAAGCACCTCTTCCTGGGGTTGCTGAGTCTTTACATCCCATAATATGATGTTGTGATCGGCGCTACTGGAAGCCAGGATTTCACCATTCGGGTGGAAAGATAGGCTTACCACGGGGCCTGAATGTTCGGCCAGCGGTTGCCCAATGAGGCGCTGGGATTGCACATCCCAGAGAACAATCGTGTTGTCGAGGCTGGCAGAAGCCAGGATTTTTCCATCCGGACTGAAAGCGACATCGGTAATATTCTTTGAGTGTCCGATCAGGGATGTGCCGATCATGGAACGAGTCTCCACATTCCACAGCATGATGACGCCATCGGCGTAGCCTGATGCGAGGGTTTTTCCATCTGGACTAAAAGCGATACTCCCCACCCGTTCCGGATAGGCCTTGATTGGCAGTCCAAGCGGCTGATACGTTTCGCCATCCCAAAATATGATGGATTGATCGTTGCTGGCAGAGGCGAGCATTTTTCCATCCGGACTGAAGGCCAGACTTGTCACAGAATTTGTGTGCCCGTTGAGATACTGGCCCATCGGTGAATGGGGTTGGGTATCCCATAAGATCGTAAGGCCATCATCGCCGGACGATGCAAGGGTCTTTCCATCCGGGCTAAAGGCGAGGCTGACGACTCGTTCCGCATGACCAGTAAAGGGTGGGTAGATGGGGCGGCGTGTCCCTACATCCCACAAAATGATGGTTTTATCATCGCTTCCCGAGGCCAGCATTTTTCCGTCCGGACTGAATGTGACGCTTCTTACCTCACCGGAATGTTCTGTGAGTGGATCCCCGACCATTTGCTGACTCTGCACATCCCACAAAATGATGGTTTTATCAGAACTGCCGGATGCGATCATTTTCCCATCCGGACTGAAAGCAACACTCTTTACAGCGTTGGTGTGACCGAACATGGGTCGACCAATGGGTTGTTGTGTCTGCACGTCCCACAGTCTTACTGTTTGATCCACGCTCCCCGATACGAGTGTCTTCCCATCTGGACTGAACTTTATACTATAGATAACACTCGAGTGTCCGACCAGCGGCTGCCCGATAGGTTGATGAGTCTGTATATTCCAAAGCATGATCGTACGATCGGCACTGGCGGATGCGAGTGTCCTTCCATCCGGACTGAATGCGACGCTGCGTACCATGTTCGAATGTCCAAGCAGGGGTTGGCCTGTCGGCTTAAGAGTCTGGACATCCCATAGCATGATCCTGTTGCCGTCATCGCCAGATGCGATGATCTTTCCATCCGGGCTGAAGGCGATACTCAGAAAATTAGCAGGGGTATCGCTCTGCAATATTCCGATAAGCTGATGTGTCTGCATATCCCAGAGCGTAATCGTCTTGTCAAAGCCTGCCGATGCAAGGAGCTTTCCATCAGGACTAATGGCGACGCTCTCCAAAATCAGTGATTGTCCACTGAAATATTGCAGTACCTGGGGATTAAGATTCAAGCTGTCGAGCAAACCAGAGCGGGTGCGTAGATTATCTCGATATCGAAACGCCTCGACGCCCATCAACATCGAGAGTACTGGTTGTTTCTGTCGTAATGCAATAGTCTGTGCTGCTAGTTCCCCGACCCGCGCGATACGTGCCTGCTCTTCCGCATCTGCCTTGGCAACTTGGGCGGTGGCTGCATTATTTTCTGCATCGACCCGGGCGGTTTGGGCGGCATGCTCGTTTATCACAGAGGTAGCCTGTGCATTGACGGCTGCTCCTCTTTGGAGCAAGGCAGTAAAGGCAAGTATGGCTAAAGCAATGACTCCTACTATCGCGATGCCTGTAACGATCCTTCTCTGCCTGTCCGTTGCCTGTCTGCTGTTGAGTACGTACTCCCGTTGCAAATCGGTAGGATGCGGCTCCTTGGATGTGTTCGTGGCCAGCTGGATCTCAGCATCTGAGAGCTCCTTGCCCCGTAATAAGAAGCTGTTTTCCTTGTTGCTTCTTTCCCACTCCAGGGCTTTCACTTGCAATTGACGGTGGGTTGCCGCCCATACATAGTCCGTTTGGATGGCGGTCAATAATTTCTTGATCGCTGTATCGAAGTCATCATCCCTACTGAAGAAGATGTAGTTGAGATGCCCAAGCTGAGGGGGTGTATCCTCCCACTCGATCTCGCGCACGACAATGGGAATGATCCGCTTGCCATTTTTGACCGCGGTATCGATTTCCTTTCCGCAGATTTTGGACTTGGCAGAATCCGGGCTGATGAGAAAGAGAAAGATATCCGCTTCCTCAATGCCCTTCTCGATCTCCCGCCACCAATCCACGGTGGGTGGGATGCCTTCCCAGTCGATCCAAAAATCCAGCCCCTGACCTTTGAATGCCTCGGTCAGCTTGTGAGCGAATTCGATGTCTTTGCGTGAGTAGGAGATAAATAGGCTGGTCACGGATCGTAGTCCTTGTTATCGATGTGTCTTCATCAATCTTTGTTTTGCAATACAGCACAAAAAAGAGACGACCGTTACAGCCGTCTCTGCGATGTTTACGGGTAAATCCTCTTGATCGTCCTCGGGAAGGGGATCGCCTCGCGGATGTGTTCGATGCCGCACATCCAGGCGGTGACACGTTCGGTGCCCATGCCGAAGCCGGAGTGTGGAACGGAGCCATATTTGCGTAGTTCCAGATACCACTTGAACGCTTCCTCGGGCAGACCTTCCTTTTGGATGCGGGCCAGCAATTTGTCGGGGTCACTCATGCGTTCGGAGCCGCCGCAGATTTCGCCGTAGCCTTCGGGTGCGAGCAAGTCCACGGACTTGCAGACTTCAGGGCGATTGGGCCACGGTTCCATGTAAAAGGCTTTGACCGCGGAGGGATAGCCATAAACAAACACCGGCTTGTCATACAGTTTGGTGATCTCAGTTTCGTGCGGCGCGCCGAAGTCCATACCCCATTCGAATTTGAGCAATTCCTTCTTTTCGGGGTCGGTCTCTTTTTCGCCTAGTTCAATTAAATATTTTGCCGCGTCATCATACGACATGCGCGGGAAAGGTCCAACCACTTTTTCAAGTACGGATATATCGCGCCCAAGGAATTTCAATTCTGCCGCACAATCCTTCAACACGGACTGGGCGATGTGGGTGATGAGTCCTTCTTCCACATCCATGAGTCCGTCGAGGTCGCAGAAAGCGATCTCAGGTTCAAGCATCCAGAACTCGGTGAGGTGGCGACGCGTCTTTGATTTCTCGGCGCGGAAAGTCGGTCCGTAGCAATAGACTTTTCCAAAGGCGAAGATGTTGGCTTCGTTGTAGAGTTGTCCAGTTTGTGCGAGGTAGGCTTTGCCTTCATCGAAATATTCAGTCTCAAAAAGAGTCGTGGTTCCTTCGGCGGCGGCGGGGGTGAGGATGGGCGTATCGAGGTTGAAGAAGCCCTGACCATCGAGATACTCGCGCACTGCTTTCATGACCCGCACACGCACGCGCAGGATCGCCCATTGACTCTGCATGCGGATCCACAAGTGGCGATTGTCGAGCGCGAAATCGGGACCGTGATCTTTGAGCGACATCGGATAATCCAAGCCCGCCTCTTGCACCACTTCGATCTGCTTCACTCCGAGTTCATATCCGCCGGGGAGACCGGGTGCGCGCTTATCCTCGCGGACAGCGCCGGTGATGATAACCGACGACTCTTGTGGCAGGCGCGAGACGCGATCGAAGACTTCCGGTTCAAGGTCACCTTTGAAGGCGACGCACTGCACAAAGCCTGAGCCATCACGGACGAGCAAAAATACCAGCTTGCCCTTGTCTGTGCGGTTGTAGACCCAGCCTTTGATGGTTACTTCCTGCCCAACATAGTTTGAAATTTGTGAAACGCTGATGTATTCAGCCATGTAAAAAGTCCTTTAGTGAGTTGATTGCACCCATTATAGCAGAGCCTTATTTTATTTCTAGGGACGTGTTCCATCTAATCTTTTTCTGACATCCTGTTAATGCTAGTCCGATGTGTGGCTACTAAAATTCCTATATATAGATTGTTGTCGGAGGAAGTATGGATCTCAATAATTACACCCAAAAATCGCAGGAAGCGATTCTAAACGCGCAGCACCTTGCGCAAGATTACAACCATCAAGCTATCGAGCCTGCTCATCTGTTGTTGTCATTGTTGAAACAGGACGAAGGCGTAGTGCCTGCCATTGTCAACAAAGTGGCGGGAAGCGCGCAGGCATTGCGGGATGAATTGACTCACGAACTGGAACGCCGCCCCAAGATCCACGGCTCGAACGCGGACGTTGGACTTGCCCAGCCAACTGCGGACGTTTTCAAAGCTGCGGAACGTTACGCCAAAGGCATGCAGGACGATTACATTTCGACGGAACACATCCTGCTTGGATTGACTGAATCGATGGAAGGAAAACGCCTCACGTCTTTTGGTTTGACGAAGGATGCGATTCTTTCCGCGCTCAAAGCTGTGCGCGGCACCCAAAGAGTGACCTCCCAGAATCCTGAATCTACCTACCAATCGCTCGAGCGTTATGGTCGTGACCTGACAGCGTATGCACGTCAGGGCAAACTCGACCCTGTCATTGGGCGCGATGAAGAGATCCGCCGCGTGGTGCAGATACTCTCGCGCCGTACGAAGAACAATCCTGCGCTGGTCGGTGAGCCAGGTGTTGGCAAGACAGCGATCGTTGAAGGGCTGGCGCAACGCATGGTAAACGGAGACGTGCCCGAAGGTCTGAAAAAGAAGCGGCTCGTCCAGTTGGATATGGGCGCGTTGATCGCGGGCGCGAAATATCGTGGTGAATTTGAAGAACGTCTGAAGGCGGTCTTGAAAGAAGTGACTGAATCGAGCGGCGAGATTGTTCTGTTCATTGACGAGATGCACACGGTCGTTGGCGCCGGCGCGGCGGAAGGTGCGATGGATGCAGGCAATATGCTCAAGCCCATGCTGGCGCGCGGCGAACTGCATATGATCGGCGCGACAACGCTCGATGAATATCGCAAGCACATTGAGAAAGACCCTGCGCTCGAACGACGCTTCCAGCCTGTGCTGGTGGAAGAACCAAGCGTGGAGGATACGATCTCCATTTTGCGTGGACTCAAAGAGCGCTATGAAGTGCATCACGGTGTGCGCATTACCGATCCTGCTGTGATCGCCGCAGCGACACTGTCACATCGCTACATTGCAGACCGTCAACTGCCTGACAAAGCCATTGACTTGATCGACGAAGCCGCAGCGCGTCTGCGCACGGAGATTGATTCCAAACCACAGGAATTGGATGAAGTGGATCGTCAGATCATACAGATCGAGATCGAGCGCGAAGCGTTGAAGAAGGAAAAGGATAAGGCATCGAAGGAACGACTTGGGAATATCGAAAAGGAACTTGCGGATTTGCGCGAGACTTCCAAAGCTTTAACTGCACGCTGGCAGACTGAAAAACAAGCCATCACTGAACTGCGCAGTTTGAAAGAAAAACTGGAGCAAATGCGCATCGAAATGGAACGCGCCGAGCGCGAATCCGATCTCGAAAAAGCCGCGCGCTTGAAATATGGTGACATGCGCGAGATCGAACAAAAGATTCAGAACGCAGAAACTAAACTCAAGTCCATGCAGAGCGAGGGCGCATTACTCAAAGAGGAAGTGGACGCAGAGGAGATCGCCTCCATCGTAGCACGCTGGACGGGCATCCCGGTTTCACGCTTGCTCGAAGGTGAAACGCAGAAATTGATTCACATGGAGGAACGTTTGCATCAACGCGTCGTTGGGCAGGATCAAGCCTTGAGCGTGGTATCGAAAGCAGTGCGCCGCGCCCGTGCAGGGTTGCAGGACCCGAACCGTCCGATTGGCTCGTTCATCTTTTTAGGACCAACGGGTGTTGGGAAGACCGAACTCGCGCGTGCTTTAGCAGAATTCCTCTTCGATGATGAACATGCGATGATTCGCATTGACATGAGCGAGTATCAAGAGAAACATACCGTCTCACGCTTGATCGGCGCGCCGCCTGGATATGTTGGCTACGAGGAAGGCGGACAGTTGACCGAGTCGGTTCGCCGCAGACCGTACAGCGTGGTGTTGTTCGATGAGATCGAGAAGGCGCACAGCGAAGTGTTCAACGTGCTGTTGCAACTGCTCGATGATGGCAGACTCACCGATGGACAAGGTCGCACCGTGGACTTCCGCAATACGGTCGTGATCATGACCTCCAACCTGGGTAACCAGTTATGGGAGGGTGGGCACACGGTGACGCGGGATGAGATCATGCGCGCCATGCAGGCATACTTCCGCCCTGAGTTCCTGAACCGCATTGACGAGATGGTTATCTTCCACTCTTTGAGCAGGGAGCATTTGACGGGTATCGTGGAAATTCAGTTGCGGCATGTCAGTAAACTGTTGGAGGATAAAGGCTATCAACTCGAGGTCAGCGAAGCCGCACGTGAATACCTGGCGGATGTCGGTTATGATCCTGACTTCGGTGCGCGTCCGTTGAAGCGCGCGATCCAACGTGAATTGCAGGACCCGCTGGCGTTGAAAATCCTGTCCGGAGATTTCCACGAAGGAGATGTCATCCAGGTGGATCGTAGCAAGGAAGGTTTGGCGTTTGCGACTGCCTTGCAAGGGGAAGTGATGGAAGCGTAATAGAAAGCGATTGCCTGCGAAACTTGTTTTTGCAGGCAACGTATATCAACTAACTGTTCAAAAATATTATTGGTTCATTCAAAAGGAAACCTCATGACAAATCGTTACAAAATCCGTCAAAACCTGATCTCCATCGGAGATGATTTCTGGATCGAGAATGAGGAAGGCAAAAAAGTATTCAAAGTGGATGGCAAGGTGCTGCGCATCCGCAAGACGCTTGTTTTCGAGGACGTGAATGGTAAAAAGCTTGCCCAGATTCAGGAGCGGCTTCTGGCTATCAAAGATACGATGGCAATTGAAGATGCCAACGGTGACCAGATCGCCTTAGTGAAGAAGGCGCTCATTGCTCCACTGCGTGACCGCTGGGATGTGAAGGTCAAGAACGGACCTGACCTGGATGTGCAGGGCGATATCCTTAACCACGAATACACCTTCAAGCAGGGACGCAAGAAGGTCGCGGAAGTGTCGAAGAAATGGCTCAAGCTGACAGATACCTACGGTGTAGACATCGACCCCGTCCAAAATGACATTCTCATTCTCGCTATCGCGGTTGCCATCGATATGATGGCGCATGACGATGATGATAAAAAGAAGAAAATAGAGAAAAGAAAATAGGTAAATCAAAAGGAGTCTCGTGCAATCGGGACTCCTTTTGATTCATAGGAAAATGTTGGATCGAGGTCCGCTGTCAACGTGTTTGTCTGTTTCCTTCGGCTTTTTTCGCTGAAGCTGTTCGAGCACATCTTATCCGAAGACAAACAACGCGCTCTTTCCAAGGCGCACCACATCTCCCGGATGGAGAACAACAGTTTTGCTTTTCACCGGATGACCATTGATGAACGTCCCACCGCCCAGATCCCTGAGATAATAGCCATTCCTTTCCGAATAAATCTGGGCGTGCTGGCTGATGACGTGTGGATCATTGATACAAATATCGTTTTGCGGATCGCGGCCGATCAGGCAGGGCAGTTTGTTGAGCGCAAAACTTTTCCCGGCATGTGGACCATGTTTCACATGCAAGGCGGCTTTCCGTGGCAACCTAGATGTGGTTATATGATCTGTGCTCCCAATCCGAAATACCTTATAAGCACCAAGCGCTATGCCGCCGAACAAGAGTAATATCAACCCTCCGATGATCCAACCGGCAGTTCCTCCCTGGACGGCTGGCGGCGGCTCAAGAGGTAGGATGGATCCTGATTCCGATTGGGCAGGTTGCGGGGCCACTGCCTCGCTGTCGATGTTCAACGAAACATTTCGTTCACCGATCAACACGCTTGACAGTGGCGCGGCAAATCCTTCCGCGTTACGCACGGCAAGCGCTGCGCTTTCGAGGTACAAGCCGGTTTGGCAGCCCTGCAGAGCAGTGAATCTCACCTCCGCCAGCACGCCATTGACGGTTTGAGGCGTGGTGCTGGCGTACGAACCATCCACGAGGCCCGTAAGTTGTGGCAGGGGTAGGCCATTCATGCCGGGAATTGGACTCGAGGCGTTGACAGGCCGCAGGCATGTGGGGTCGTAGCGAATCTGAAACGTGAATCCCTGAACAGGTGTCACCGTAGAGGCGTTCACGGCGACAATGACGGTTTCCCCGGTTTTGTAGGCAGTGGTGTTAGCCACCAGCCCGATGGATTCGGGCGATTGCGCTTGTGCACCAAATACAGAGCCAAGCGCAACAAGAATTACCAGGGAAAATGCAACAATAATTCGTTTCATGGGTACTCCATTAACAGGGCGCACAAGGTTGTGCGCCCTGTATAGCTATCTATTGATGGCGTCAGTACCTCCCAGACCGACGGACCCGTCTTTCGATCGTTCTCAGCCAGGAATTCCAGATCCAGAAAGTCTATGACGCCATCATTGTTTAGTTCGGCACTGTCACAATTCCTGCGCCGGGGAAGGTTTTCGTGTCCAAGGTATTTCCTATGCTGAAATTGATCCCGGTATTGGGAAAGGTCGGGGCGGTAAATTGTGGCAAATAGCCTGCCGGACAACCTGTCGGGCCGTTAATGCCGTTTGTAATTAACGTCCATTGAGGGCGATGGGTTGGGCCTTCCACCTTGTCTTCAATGGGGGCTTTTATCGCGCAGAACCATCCGGCGGGCTGAGTCGTCGGGACGGGGGAATTGGGTCCATACAGCGAAATTTCAAATCTGCGCCCCAGACCTGTAGAGCCTGTCAGATCCCACGTACTCATGTCGTGGTAATTGGTAAGATGCTCATCGTATGAGAATCGGGTTGTGGCTTCGCAGATGGTGATGCTAAACTCCCCGCCATGCGGTCCGGCGAACGCGTACCATTGTTCACAGCGGGTTTGTAATATCCCATTCGACCCGGACCAATCCCGGTTATCCGGCGAACCGATAATGAATTGATCGCGCCCAGGAGCGAGGGAGCCGTCCGGTAAAATCGTGCCGGGCTGTTCGTTGTAACGGCTCATTCGCTGCGATCTGAACTCAGGATAACCGACCCAATACACGCCTTGACGGAAAGACGTTCCGCCCTGGCAATCGCGCATGTACAACTCGTAAGAATGGAACGCGAAGGCACGATCCATCGGGTTCGATGCGGCATGATAGCGGAAATACACATCAACCGGGCAGGACGATCCACCATTGACGCGATAGGCAACGCCCTTGAAAGCCTGGTGTTTCATGGTGACTTCCATTTCACCCGAACGCTCATCCCCGCCGAAGATCACAGGATGCCCGAAATTGACGAGGCTGAAGTCATCCGCCCACGCAGGCGGCTTATCGCCGTGTTCGTGAGGGTTCAGCCCGTCATGCGAACCGGGGGCGTGCCAGAGTTGCATCGAATTCGATTGGGGCATCGTGGTTTGAGTTGGGTTCGGAATTGGGGAATTGGTGGCAACAGGCGAACCGGTGGCAGTTGGCGCAATCACAGTTTGTTGAGGACCCGGCATGGGCGAATTGGTAGCCGTGAGTGCGATTACGGTCTTTGTAGGACGCTGTGTGGGCCGCCAGATTGGAGTCGGTCTCTTGAATAGATAAGACAGAATAGAGGGAGTGCCTGTCGTCGGACCTGTCTGACGATAGTTCTCGGCCAGGAGTTCGAGATCCAGAAAGTCGATGATTGCATCATTGTTCAAATCTGCTGCTTCGGGCGTAGAGGCTGTGTAGCTCATGCCGATCGTCAAGGCATCGAACTGATCGATCGTATTATTACCATCAACATCGCCTGCCAGCAGAATCTCGGGAGGGAATACCGTCTCGTTCCCGTCCGTGATGGTGAAGGAGCCCTGATAACTGAGGAAACCGCTGGCTGTGGCAACCAGGGTGTAATCACCAGCAGACGGGGTCATAACGAACGTCCCATCCGGGTTGGCCACCACTGAGGCGATCTCCACCTGATTGGCATCCAATAAGCGGACCATCACAGGTTTGCTGGCAAGTAACTGCCCGCTCAGTGAACCGGGCGGCAAAGGTGTTGGCGATTCAACAGCGGTGCCTACAGGAGTGGGATGCTCATGCCCGTCGGGGGTCGCGGTTGCGGATGAAGCTGCCAGAATGGTGAGGGTAGCCCCAACCGACGGAACATCGATTGCCAGGTTGTCGCCTTGAGAGACGCGCGCTGTACATTGCACCGCGGACTGTCCGGCCTGCAGACCTTTGGCACTAAAGGTAAATGCCGTACCACTGGTCATGGCTCGATTGCTATTCGCACCCGCGATGGCAACGATGAACGTGCCAATTTGCGGATCGTGGATCACGGTCACTGGCTCTACACCAAAGAGCTCGGTGACAGCGATATTACTTTTTTCAACCAAAGTTCCGTCGTAGGTACACGTGAACTCTGCGCTCTTATATCCCTCCACAGGGACGTTATTCAGTGTGACGCTGACCGAGGCGGTCTCGCCAATGAGAAGGCTTGCGGGGCTAACCGCTGTGGAAACAAACGCCCCTGCGACCGCCTGGGACTTCGCAGGGGATGGGACTGCAAGAGCCAGCAAGCTCAGCAACACGATAGAAATCCTGATGATTTTCGTTGACATGGTACCTCCGAAATCTCTGTTCTTGTATTTTTACATATACGAGTATGTTTGCCCGAATAGGGCTGAGATGAAGGTTACATGCTTCCACTGCTTTGCGATAGAAAGAATAAGGAAAAGTTACAAACATTTATGCAAGGACAGAAAAAACAAAAGTACTAGTGGGTAAAAAATTTAAAATCGCACAGCTAAAGCTGCTAACATTTTTGCAAGGTCGAAAACTTAAGTTCGGGCGAGATGAAAAAATTAAACAAATTCCATTTGTGCTGAGTTGTACTTAAGGGGTACCGTATGTTTGTTTAGTCCCAAAGTTTAATGTTTGGCTTACAAACAATTCAAAAATTTACTCACACATGTGAAACATGCATGAGGCACACAGTAAAAAACATCCCTGAAAAATCAGGGATCATGGGATTGCTCTCTGTGCCTCCAATAACGAGACACTCGCCTTGATAATTTAATGAGACAAATTGCTATTGTAATTCTTTCTCTGCCTGTACTGACCCAATCGCGCTGACAATGACCCCAGCCAACACGACCAAACCGCCCAACAGCGCGGACGATCCCATGCGTTCGCCAAGGAATAGAAATACCCACACTGGATTCAAGATGGGCTCCAATGTGCCGATCAGATTCGCTTCCAACGCAGGGATGTGTTTGATACCTTTGGTGAAAAAGATGAACGCTAAGCCAATTTGGAACACGCCCAAATAGGCAATGGTCAGCCAGTTGGTGACCGTGTGAGTTTCCTTCAGGATGGATGGAAAACCGAAGATGGCAATGACCAGACTGGCAATGAGGATGCTGTCTTCCGGTGTAGCATCCTTTTGCGCGCGGAAGGAGACCATCATTATGGCAGATGTCACACCGCTGAGCATCGCCAGAATATTCCCGTAGAAACCGTCCGGGCTGAGTTGGTCGCCGAAGAAGAGGATCAAGCCGAGAAAGATGGTGCCCATCGCAATCCAATCGGTGCGGGATGGTTTTTCGCGCAGGAGCCAGTATGCGAGCAGGACCACGTAAATGGGAGCAGTGTATTGGAGAAAGATGGAGTTCGCAGCGGTCGTCAGCTTGGTGGAAGTGATGAAAAGAAATTGAGTCGCAATCGAACCGCCTGCCGCGAGAAGTGTCCAGCGCGTAATCTTGGTGGGTAGGCGGCGCATGTAGAGCAGAAACACCAGACTAGTGAATAAACCGCGTCCCGCGAGAATGGATATGGGTTGCCAGTCAAGCGCTTTGACAAAGACACCTGCCGTGCTCCAGAGCAGGGCGGCAAGAATGATGAAGAGAATTGCCTTGCGGCGTTCAGTGAGGGAGGTCATGAGTTAATCCTTTGGGCTTTGTGGAAAAGCCTGCGGATTATACCTAAAGAACTTCACTCTTTAATCGGCGATTGTCATCAATATGGTATTTATCAATTAAGATGATTTGACTTATACTTGTAATTGCAGTGACCCGAAGCACCAAGAGGTGCCAAGAGAAGCAGCCTGACGCGGTGTTATGCCGGGAGTACTTAGTTGCCTCAACAACGGTACAAGTCAGAGATTAATTTTCGGGTTGCACTCTGACAACGGGTCACTGTACTTTTATATTAAAAATGGCGGAGTCTATTATGGAAAAGCTCGTAAAAAGCTACATTCTTGATGAGTGCAACAAACTTATCGATAGGCATCATGATTATCTGCATAATCTAAACGAGTTTATAAACAGAAAATCTAAACGTTATGGTAGTCCAATTAAGAAGGATATATTGATCCCAAAATATTGGGAAATTTATAAAGGATTTAACCCATTTCAAGTTAAGAGCAAGAAACTTCTTGATTTGTTTGCTTATACACTTGCTGAAAGACTTAAAAGCGGCAATTACAAGCCTCAAACAGCAATTAAACATTTGGTACCCAAATTGGGAGGAGGAAAAAGAGAGTTGAATATCTTCCCAATCCCTGATGCTTCAGTCTCCCGGTTGATCTATAAATCACTCTTGGAGAAAAATGTAAATCGTTTTAGCTCCTATGCTTACGCTTATAGAGAGGAACGTAGCGCGCATGATGCCATCTTGCGAATTGCTTATGATTGGAGGACAAAGAACCGTGTTTACGTTGCTGAATTTGATTTTAGTAAGTTTTTTGATCGTATCCAACATAGTTATTTGTGGAATATTCTAAATAACCAAGGTTTTTTGTTTACGGACTTGGAGCAAAATGTCTTGAATGCCTTTTTGAATTCCAATTCATCTGATCCATCAACATATCAGCCGCACAGTGGAACAAAGCGAGACCGAGGCATTCCTCAAGGTACATCTGTATCTTTATTTTTAGCCAATGTGGCTTGCTGGGAGTTGGATCATGAAATGGAGCGAATAGGAGTTCGTTTCGCTAGATATGCAGATGATACACTGGTTTGGAGTAATAGCTATGAACGAATTGTTCAAGCCTACGATGCAATAGAGTATTTTAGCAGGTTGATGGGCGTACCAATTAATTTCGAGAAGTCAGAAGGAATAACAATTATTTCTGAAAGGGATTCGGAAGAATTAAAATCGAAACCCAAGGTTGTGTTCTTAGGATATGAGGTCAGTCTGAAGCATGTCTCTGTTAGTGCAAAGAATGTGAAGACGATAAAAGAAAAAATAAGTTCTATTATTAATGAAAACCTACTCCAACCCATAAGGCAAGGAGTATTTAATTCAGCTCGGCTTAGTACCTTATAGACAAGGCAAATAGATATCGTACAATAGCGGCATGGCAAAGCGAAAATTCAAACTCACAGAAGCGGAACGGCAGGAACTGCTAGGGGCATATCGAGTATGTAAGGATGCGGCGACACGTACGCG